>Ga0315280_10003825_pt1 | contig 22727 bp, 21 predicted proteins | sample YL17G06_40_MG_FD_203697 | JGI IMG/M metagenome (GOLD analysis project Ga0315280, IMG submission 203697) | Sediment microbial communities from Yellowstone Lake, YNP, Wyoming, USA - YL17G06_40 | ecosystem: Environmental > Aquatic > Freshwater > Lake > Sediment | place: USA: Wyoming | collected... | reverse complement strand
GGAGAGAGAAAATGGGAAAGGCAAAGTTTCAGAGAACGAAGCCGCACGTGAATATCGGGACCATCGGCCACGTGGACCATGGCAAGACCACGCTCACCAGCGCGATCACGCTGCTCTTGAGCAAGCAGACGCCTCCTTGGGCGGACTTTCTGGCCTACGAGCGCATTGACTCGGCGCCGGAGGAGAAGGCCAGGGGCCTTACCATCAACATCTTCCACGCCGAGTATCAGACCGAGAAGCGCCACTACGCGCACGTGGACTGCCCCGGGCACGCGGACTACATCAAGAACATGATCACGGGCGCTGCCCAGATGGACGGGGCGGTGCTGGTGGTGAGTGCGGCGGACGGCCCGATGCCTCAGACGCGAGAGCACATCCTGCTTGCGCGCCAAGTCGGGGTTCCGAACCTGGTGGTGGCGTTGAACAAGTCGGACATGGTTGACGACCCGGAGATCATAGACCTGGTGGAACTCGAACTGCGGGAACTCTTGAGCAAGTATGAATTCCCCGGGGACAAGATCCCGATCGTGGTGTGCAGCGCGACCAAGGCGCTGGAGTGCGGGTGCGCGAAGCGCGACTGCCAGTGGTGCGGGAAGATCTGGGAGCTGCTGGAGGCGATAGATTCATACATCCCGACCCCGCAGCGCGACACCGAGAAGCCTTTCCTGATGTCGGTCGAGGACGTGTTCACGATCAGCGGCAGAGGGACGGTGGCAACGGGCAGGGTCGAGCGCGGGAAGTTGAACCGCGCTGAAGAGGTAGAGGTCGTGGGCCTGCGGCCCGAGCCGCTGAAGACCGTGGTGACCGACATCGAGATGTTCCGAAAGAGCCTTGACTCGGCGCAGGCGGGGGACAACGTGGGGCTTTTGCTGCGCGGCGTCGAGCGGACAGAGGTCGAGCGCGGGCAGGTGATCGCCAAGGTGGGCACGATCACCCCGCACACCAAGTTCGAGGCGAGCGTGTACATCCTGACGAAGGAAGAGGGAGGGCGTCACACGCCCTTCTTCACTGGGTATCGGCCTCAGTTCTACTTTCGGACGACGGACGTCACCGGGGTGACGACGCTGCCGGAGGGGACGGAGATGGTGATGCCCGGGGACAACGTGACCTTCACGGCGGAGCTGATCGAGCCGATTGCGATGGAGGAGGGCTTGAGGTTTGCGATCCGTGAAGGGGGCCACACCGTGGGCGCGGGCGTGGTCTCCAAGATCCTGTAAGGAGTGAGGCCAGATGCCAAAGGCAGCGAGGACCGTTGATCGAGGTTTCTGGTGGGCGTGCAGCGTTTGCCGCAGCCGCAACTACACCAGCATGAAGAACAAGAAGAACGACCCAGACCGGCTGAGCCTGAGGAAATACTGCCCGTCGTGCCGCAAGCACACGGAGCACCGCGAGACGGGCATCAACGCTAAGGCCGGCAGGTCTTAGCGCGAGGTGAGTTCTTTGGCGAGGGCATCAACGGGGACCAGCAGAGCGTCGGGCTTCTTCAGGCGAGTCGTCCAGTTTTTCGGCGACTCGTGGACGGAATTGAAGAAGGTGGCGTGGCCCTCAAGGGCCGAGGTCTGGAAGTTCACGATTGTGGTGCTCTTCGCGGTTGCGACGATAGCGGCCTTCATCTACGTATGTGATAAAGTGCTGACGGTTCTGACGAGACCGTTGTTCCGGTGAACGCGAGATGCCTAGCGACAAGAAATGGTACGTGGTGCACACCTTCACCGGGCACGAGAACAAGGTGAAATCGGCGATCGAGCGGCGCGCCAAGGCGCAGAGTTTGCAGGACCGGTTTGGGCGCATACTGGTTCTCACCGAGGAGGAGGTGCGCGGCACGCGCCGGGGTAAGAAGCAGGTGCGAAAGCACAAGGTATTCCCGGGCTACGTGATCATCGAGATGCTGCTCGACGAGGATACGCATCACCTCGTTCGCTCCACGAGCGGGGTGACGGGATTCGTGGGGCCCGACCGGCAGCCGGTGGCGCTCAGCCCACAGGAGGTGCGGCGCATCCTTGGCACGCTGGAGGAGGAACCGCGGGTGAGGGCCGCTTTTGAGGAGGGCGAAACGGTGCGCATCCTGTCCGGCCCGTTCGAGGGGTTCCACGCGAGGGTCGAGCAAGTGGATGTGACCAAACAGAAGCTGCGGGCTCTGATATCCATCTTCGGCCGGGATACCCCGGTCGAGGTGGACTTTTCGGACGTGGAGAAACTGGACTAGCCCGGCCTGGAGATTGAGCATGGCCAAGAAGGTATCAGCAGTAGTTCGTTTTCACGTTCCGGCGGGCAAGGCGATGGCCGGCCCTCCCGTGGGCCCGGCGCTCGCGCCCCACGGGGTCAACGTGATGGAGTTTGTGAAAGCCTACAACGCCCAGACCGCCAGCCAGGTGGGCTCGATCATTCCGGTCGAGGTCACGGTGTACGAGGACCGGTCCTTCACGTTCGTTCTCAAGACTCCGCCCGCGAGCGAGATGTTGAAGAAAGCCGCTGGATTGGAGAAGGGAGCGAAGCAGGCCGGCAGGGAAAGCGTGGGTCAGGTGTCCCGCGAGCAAGTGGCTGAGATAGCCCGCCAGAAGATGCGGGACCTGAACACCGACGACCTTGAGCAGGCGATTCGCGTGATCGAGGGCACCGCGAGGAGCATGGGAATACAGGTGGTCTAGGAGCAAAGAGATGCGATACCCTGCATTGCGCTTCATCTCTGGGCTGCTGAAGGTGATCGCCGTGGCGGTGCTGGTGCTGTGCGGCATCGTGGCGCTCGTCGGGCTGATCATCCTGCTGCGCGGGCGGCCGCAGGGGCTGCTGATGATGATCATCGGCCCCGTTTACGGGGTCTTGATTGCGGGCGTCCTGTGGGCCTATGCGGAGCTGATAACGGTGGCCATTGACGTTGAGGCCAACACGCGGCGCACGGCTGTGCTGATCGAGCAGTCTCTGCGGCAGGCTGCCAGTCCTGCGCCCGCACCACCTGTCGCGGGGCCGCCAGCGCCCCCGCAGTCCGGCGTCGAATCAACTGAACCAGAGCAGCCCGGGGCCGCGGCAGGCTAGCAAGGCGGGCCCCCCGAGCCACTGCAGCCCGCCGCAACGTAGCGACAAGACGTAGGGGCCGCCCCCTGCCTGCCCCGAGGAACGCGAAGGGTGGCCGCCCGACAATCGGCACGAGCTGCGGCAGAAACACCGTCCTCCCCCTTGATGGGGGAGCGGCTAGGCCCCGACTTGTCGGGGCCGCCGTGGCGGCCCAATGGCCTAGCCAGAAGAAGGTGGGGGTGAGAGCAGACCGGGGCTTAGCGAGGATGCCCCTCACCCCAGCCCTCCCCCCACGCAGGGGGGAGGGAGATTGAAGAGGAAGCAAGGGAAGGCGATTGTGGGAGAACCGTTGTTCGACTGTCCTGCCAAGGAGTGATTGTGATGGCAAAGCATGGCAAGCGATACCGCAGCGCAGTGGAGAAAATCAAGCTTTCTGAATCCTTATCCCCGCAGCAGGCTGCGGCGGCGTTGAAAGAAACGGCGAGCGCGAAGTTCGACGAGACGATTGATGCCGCTGTGCGGCTTGGCGTGGACGCCAAGAAGGGCGAACAGATGGTGCGCGGCATAGTGGCCCTCCCCCACGGCAGCGGCAAGAAGGTGCGCGTCGCCGTGTTCGCGCGGGGCGAGCGCGCGAGCGACGCCGAACAGGCCGGTGCTGATGTAGTTGGGGCGGAGGACCTGGTGCAGCGCATAGACCAGGGATGGAAGGAATTCGACGTGCTGGTGGCGACGCGCGACATGATGCCGATCGTGGGCCGGCTGGGCAAGAAACTCGGCCCGCGCATGCCTAACCCCAAGTCCGGCACGGTTGCCGAGGACGTGGCTAAGGTGGTGCGCGACCTGAAGGGCGGGCGCATCGAGTTCCGCATGGACAAGGCGGGCATCGTCCACGCGCCCATCGGCAAGGCGTCGTTCCCGGCCGAGCACCTTGCGGAGAACCTGTCCGCCTTCATTGCCGCCGTGTCGCGCGCCAGGCCGCCGTCGGCGAAGGGGCAGTTCATCAAGAGAATATCCATCTCGGCGACGATGGGGCCGAGCATCGCGGTTGACCCGGGTCTTGCGCTCGAGTCCGCGGAACGCTAGAATATAGCTGCCGAAGACAGCGGGCGATGTGCTGTAATCCCGTGCGCGGCCTGGCAAACGGGAGCCTGCCGAGGCGAAAAGAGATGGCTTGCTTGCGGCCGTCCCGCCTCGGGGCGGCTTTTGTTTGCGGCTGCCCGGTACTGTAACCTGGTTGGAGGTGGATATGGCGAAAACCGAGGACAAGTCAAAGACGGTTCAGGTCCTCGCCGAAGAGATCAAGCAGAGCAGCGCGGCGATCGTGACCGACTACCGGGGCCTGACGGTGAGGCAGATGGGCACCCTCAGGCAGTTGCTGCGCCGCGAGGGCTGTCGCTACCGGGTGGCAAAGAACACCTTGATGCGGCGGGCGCTGGCAGCCGCCGAAGCGCCGGACCTGGGCGCGATGCTCGAAGGGCCCACTGCGGTTGTGTTTTGCCCGTCGGACCCGCTGCCGGTGGCGAGAGTTCTCGCGGGATTCATCAGGGAGAACAGGCTGCCGGTTTTGAAAGGCGGCGTGCTCCAGGGCAAGCTGATGACTGCCGAGCAGGTGCGCGAGCTTGCCACCATGCCGGGCAGGGAGGTCCTGCTCGCGCAACTGGTTGGGGCAGTGCAAAGTCCTCTCGCCGGGCTGGTGGGAGCACTTCAGGGCCTGCTCAGGAACGCGATGATGACGGTCCAAGCGTACGCCGAACAGAAAGCGAGCGCATAGCGCGCGATAGGGAGAGAAGAGATGACGACACAAGAGATCCTGGGTGCCATTGAGCAGATGACGGTTCTGGAGTTGAACGAACTGGTGAAGGCGATGCAGGAGCGCTGGGGCGTGAGCCCTCTGGCGGCGGTTGCGGCTGCTCCGGCGGCCGCAGAACCGGCTGAGAAGGTGGAAGAGAAGTCCACCTTCGACGTCGTCCTCACCAGCTTCGGCGAGAAGAAGATCCAGGTTATCAAGGCGGTGCGCGAGGTTACCAACCTGGGCCTCAAGGAAGCCAAGGAACTGGTGGAGGGTGTGCCCAAGCCGGTGAAGGAAGGCGTGACAAAGGAAGAGGCAGCCGCGCTGAAGGCGAAACTTGAGGAAGTTGGGGGAACCGCCGAGGTCAAGTAGTGTCGCCCTTCCGTTTGCTGTGTGCGCCAGGGGGGTATGAAAAGTGCGGCAGCCCGCCGGAGGGCGGGCTGCCCCAAGGCAGCCTGATTTGCGCACGGCGACGCTAGCGATCTTGGCCCTGGTGGCACTGATGGTGCTGCCCGCGGGCCAGCAGGGAGCGGAGCCGATTGCCGCGCCCTACGCGAAGATGAGCGATGAACTGCGGGCTGCGGTTCGCCGCGTCGCGAAGGGGCGCTACCCGTCACTCTCCGAGAGCAAGGCATACGCGGGCAGGGTTCGCGCTATCCTCTTCGTTCGGGACGAGGAGGCGCTGAAATCTCTTGCCGCGGCGGCGAGCGGGCGCGCGCCGCACGTGAACTCGTGGAACGGGCGCCTGGCGAAATTCGTCGCTGCCGAACTCCCGCTCTCGGCGCTGCTGGACCTGGCATCCAGTCCCTCGGTGAAAGCCGCCTGGCGCGACGACAGGCTGGGTGCCGAACTCGACCGCACCGCGCCCCACCTGGGCGCGACGGAACTGCATGCCCTGGGCTGGCGCGGCCAAAACGCCCGCGTTGCGATCATAGACAGTGGGGTTGATGCGTCACATCCCGCCCTGCCCAATGTCATCGCCAGCCGCGATTTCACCTGCGACTCGTGGGAACCGGAATGCTGCAACCCCGATGATATTAACGGGCACGGCACTCACCTCGCCGGCATCGTGGGCAGCAATGACTCGACCTACACCGGGATGGCTCCCGCGGCGGGCATCATCTCCGCCAAGGTGAGAAACGGATGCACCCTCTCTGCGCTGACCAGCACGACCATCGCCGCCGTGGACTGGGCGCTTGCTCAGGGCGCGAATGTCATAAATACCAGCTTCTTCGACCTGGAGGCAACGCGCTTCGACGGCAACAGCCAGATTGCAAAGTTCGTGGACTATGTAGTCAGCACGACCGGAATCACGTGGGTCAAGTCTGCCGGAAACAACGGGCCGGGCTGCGGCGGCGATGACACCAGCCACGTCACCTCGCCCGCGGATGCCTATAACGTAGTGAGCGTCTCCTGGGACGACTACTTCTTCGATTCGATCCACAACTGCAGTTCGGTTGGCTATACCGACGACGCGCTCGACGGCGCGTGGGACGGCCGCTGCGCGATCCGCCTGGCTGCCCCGGGGACGTCCGTGATGTCGTGCAACAACAAATGGGAAACAGAAGGGCATTTCGCTCCCAAGTCAGGCACCTCAATGGCGGCGCCGCATGTGGCGGGCCTCGCTGCTCTGCTGTGGGATTACGGATACCGCAACGGGTTGCCCCGCGACTCCGAGGTGCTGCGCGCGGCGATGATGAACACGGCGCGGCACATCTTGCGAAAGGACGGTTCTCCCTGGTCTAACAGTGCCACGCGCCCGCTCGACCCCGAACAGGGGGCGGGGGAGATTGACGCGCAGGCTGCGCTGGCGCTTTATGCGGACACCAGCAAATGGGCCGTGGTAACGCTGCCCCAGCAGGTAAGCGGCCGCTCCCAGTGGTTCAGCATTGACGTGGCCGATGCGCCGACGGTCATCAGGGCAACCCTGTGCTGGAACCGCCACGTGGACGATTACACTGCCAATCCGCCCGCCTGCAGTGATCTGGACTTGAACCTCTACCGCTGTCCCGGCGCGGAGCCGCTGGCGGGTTCCGTCAGCCGCATTGACAATGTGGAGCACATCTGGCTGCCGGTGGAAGAAAATGGCAGGTACTGGCTGCAAATCCGTGCCACCGCGCTGGTGGCCGGAGGCGAGACAATGGCGCTGGCCTGCAGTCATTCCCTGGCCGATCGCGGGATGAATCCTTCGCTGGGGCAGCCCAGCGTTTCGATGACCAGCCCCGCGCCGGCGAGCACGGTGCGCGGGGTGGTGGACCTGGCAGCCAGCGCGAGCGCCGAGGCTGATGTTCAGCGCGTGGAGTTCTACGCCGATGGGCAGATAGTCTGCAGCGACTACTTATCTCCCTACCAATGCCAGTGGGATACGCGCCCCGCATCGGTGCCCGAAGGCGCGTCCCAAATCTGCGCGCGTGCTTTTGACCGTTGCGGGCAGAGCGCCGACAGTTGTCTGACCGTCACGGTGGACAACACGACATTTGATGACGTGCCCAAGGATCATCCCGACTGGTGGGCTGTCGAGGCGCTGGCGCGCGCGGCAATTGCCCACGGCTGTTTCGGGAGCCCGCCGCTTTTCTGCCCCGGAGCGCCGCTGACCCGCGGACAGGTTGCGAAACTCCTGTGCCTGGCAGCAGGAAAGGCGCCCCTTGACCGTGCCATTCCCACGTTTGCGGATGTGCCGAAGACCAGGTGGTTCTACGCCTGGGTGGAGCGGTTCGCCGACGCACCCTCGTGGGCAGGCGTTCATGTCACCTGGGGGTGCAAGATGATCGAAGGCAAGAGATATTTCTGCCCGGACGACCTGGCTACGAAGGAGCAGATGGCTGCTTTCCTGTGCCGCGTGACCGGCAGGCCTGCCGCGCCCTCGTGTTCGGGGGTATTTGCAGATGTCGGCTCTTCGAACCCGTTCTGCGGTTACATCGAGACACTGGCCGAGCCGGCCTGGTGGCCGGGCGGCGCCCCGGCGCGAGAATGTGCGTGCCCACCTTCGTATCCGCCCGGCTCGCGTTGTTATTGTCCCAAAGCGGCCCTCACTCGCGCGGAGGCCTCCGGGTTCATCGCGCGCGCCTTCTCCCTCCCCCAACCGTGACGCCGGCGTCCCGCCGGCTCCCTCCACACTCCCGTCCCCTGACGCCCACCTCCGAATCCCCTGTAGGGCGAGCGTGCCCACGCCCGCCATCCGCCCCTGGACGTAGGGGAGCAGCACCGCTGCTCCCGTATCGGGCGGAGCAGTGCTCCGCCCCTACAACGCCACCACGTTATTCTCAGCGACAGCGAAGAATCCCATGTGACACAGCCGCCCCCGGCTGTGCATGTCCGGTGGCGCGGGTTTCCAACCCGTGGGTGGACTGCTATACTTCCCCAAGAAGGAGGGGCGGCATGGCGCAGAATGTCCTCTATTACGGCGACAATCTCGATGTGATGCGCGAGAACATCGCGGACGAGTCCGTGGACCTTGTATATCTTGACCCTCCGTGGAACTCCGCGCGCGATTACAACGTCCTCTTCAAACAGGCCAGGAAAGACGAGAACCAGGCGCAGATTACCGCCTTCACGGACACCTGGCAGTGGAGCAAGCGAACGTACCAGGAGTTCTTCGACGACCAGCGCAATGCGCGGCTGTTTGACCTGATCGAATCGCTCCACCGCATTCTGGGCACCAGCGAGATGATGGCCTACCTCCTCATGATGGCCCCGCGGCTATTGGAACTACACCGCGTCCTCAAGCCCACCGGAAGCCTCTACCTGCACTGCGACCCGGTGGCGAGCCACTATCTGAAAATGATGTTGGACGTCGTGTTCGGGCCCATCGGCTTCCGTAACGAGATTATCTGGAAGCGATCTCTTCCTCACGGCAATGTGAGCAAGAAGTTTGGCTCTATCCACGACACCATCTTCTTCTACGTGAAATCAGCCACCGCAATGTGGACTGCTCATCGCCTACCCCTTGACCCCGAAACGAGAACGCAACGATATCCCTATGTAGAGCAAGGCACCGGAAGGCGGTACCAGACTATCTCGCTTCTCAACCCCAACCCGGATAGGCCAAATCTGAAGTACGACTGGAAGGGTCACGTACGGGTATGGAAATGGACACGCGATAGGATGCAAGCAGCCCACGATGCTGGTTTCCTCGTGTACAGCAAGACTGGTCTTGCTCGCTACAAAGACTATGAGGACAGTACAAAGGGCGATCCTATCCAAGACATATGGAGCGACATTCTACCGCTCATAGGAAGCTCTGAGGAGCGCATGGGCTACCCAACCCAGAAGCCCCTGGCCCTGCTTGAGCGCATCATCAACGCTTCGTCCAATCCCGGCGACCTGGTGCTGGACCCGTTCTGCGGCTGCGGCACCGCGGTGGTCGCCGCTGAGAAACTGGGCCGCCGCTGGATCGGAATTGACATCACCTACATCGCGGTTGATCTTATCATCAGCCGCCTGGCGCAGGATTTCGGTCTGAAGCGCGACAAGGATTATCAGGTCATCGGCGACCCGAAGGATGCTTTCTCCGCCCGCAAACTCTTCGAGGAGAGCCCCAAGCAATTCGAGATATGGGCGGTCGGCCTCGTGCAGGGCGTGCCGCAGCCCGACAAGGTTGCCGATAAGGGCGTGGACGGCAAGGTGTATTTCCAGGACCTTGACGGGAAGTTGCAGTGGGCTGTTGTCCAGGTCAAGGGCGGGCACCTCCACGCAGGCATGATCCGCGACTTCGCTCGCGTCATTGACCGCGACAAGGCAGCCCTCGGCTTCCTCATCTGCCTCGACACCCCCACCAAGGGAATGCACCAGGAGGCCGAAGCCCTCGGCTTTGTCGCCGCACCCAGCGGCCGCAAAATCCCGCGCCTCCAAATCCGCACCATCAAGGAATTGCTCGAAGAGCAGAAGGAGTTCGATTTCCCCAAGGGCTACTCCCTCAAGAGCGGCCCCAAACGCCTCCCCCGCCAGACCGACCAACCCACCCTACAGATTGACAACCCGTAGGGCCGACTGCGCACGAGGCGGACTCCGCCTTCTCCCCAAGGGATCCCTGCTCGCACCGTGTCAGACCCCGGTTTCGTGTAGATACCTCATGTTACGGGAGAATAGATTGGCGATGATCTCGGGCTCGAAGCCCACCTGCTCCAGCAAGCACGCCGCCACCAGCCACTTGAGCCTGAGCGCTAGCCTCTCAAGTAGCTCTCCCCTAGCGGCTTGTGCCTCCAATCGCTCGTCGTGGTGCACGAGGTAGTTCCTCGTTTCGACCACTTGGTCAAGGAAACGCCTTTTCTCACATCCCCTTCCAAACCACTGACTACACAGCGGCCTGAACCTCTCCACGATCTCTTTGAGCCGCTTCCGGAGACTCGGTTCATTCCCATACTCAAGTCGGGCCGATAGCCAGTCTTTGTGCTCCCAATCCGGCCGGGCGTCAAGTATCTCCTCTCTTCTCCTCCTCAATTCTTCGTTGTCAAAGTCGGTTCTTCGTATCGCTCTCCTGTGATAGGCTTCCAGAGCTTCCACAAAGCAGAAGAAGCCGTGCTCAACATACATGTCAGGTTGATCGTGGGCTGCAAAGTACAGGTCGTGGACGCACCGCAACCGCGTCGCGCTCTCCAGCCATCTGGTGAGCAACTGACCGATCTGTTCGGCCACGTCAGCGAGCCGGAAGATGATGTCGCGCCCCAGGCTGGGCCTAGTCGCCCCGCGACCGTTCACAAACGGCAAGAACACTTTAACGGCCTTTCCATCAATCGTCGCTGGCCGCACTCCCCCCCCGCTGGCAGCCAGCCTTCCCTCCATGGCTAGCACACGCACGCGCTCCGTCGTAGCCAGGCACAAGAAATTCCTGATGTCGCCGACCACTCCGAGGTACTCGTCCAGAGACTTCGCTTGTGATGGCTCCACAGTGAACCACGTCTCTGTGTTTGCCGCCGCCTGTCCATCAATGACTGTGTACCCAACGTGGGGCACAAGCGATATCTTCATGCCCTGCTCAACACTCACCCGAATCGCTTCGGGTTCTTCGCACTCTACTACCATCTTGTTGCCGCGACGGTTGACACGCACGTCTGGCCCCGCTGGATACATCCACTCCTCAACATTGGAAAAAAGCACAGACACGCGGCTGAAGATGATCTCCTCTGGGGTCGAGAAGTGAGCACCTTCCAGGACAGCCGACGCGTAGAACATCGAAGTGTCCAGACCAGGCCTCCTAAACCTCGCCCGCGTCTCAATGCAGTCCTGAAGAGTAACCGGTTTCCCGTCCGCAGACATCCCCAGTATAACGCCAGGCTCAGCATCGTTCAGGAGGCCCATAAGCTCCAACATGCCTCCCTCTCCGGGGACGAACTTAAGGGTACCCAGAACCCGCTCTTCGGGTCTGCTCGGAAGCCACCACTCGCCCTTGAACTCGAGTTGCTCGTCCATCAGCACTCTGCCCGCTGGAGCACCCCCGCTGCTCCCCTACAGGTCCTGTCGCAGATTCGTGGGGCAGGGGCTCGCCTCCTGCCCATGTCCCCCTCCCCCCGTTGCGGGGGAGGGTTGGGGTAGGGGGTATCCCGGGGGCGCCCGCTTTCTTCGTAGTTTCTCTTGCTTCGGTAGCGCGCTGCCGAAGCACCGCCCGCAGGGCGGCCTTCCGACGACGCCAGCCCTGCCATCCTGCGCCCTCCCAGTCATTCCGAGCACAGCGAAGGCTCTGTCTTTCCCGCACTATCTCCCTGCGCCCGCCCGCCTCCTTCGCAGTTTACTGCCGAAGCCACCACGAGCCGCCTCCCCCTCGATGGGGGAGGCCCCGGTGGGGGTGAAACAATGTGCTGCACAATCCTCGAGCTGTTGCCCCGGGATGGAAAACCCGCTAAACTAGCGCTCAGAGCCGCACGATGACTTCGCGTCAACGCATCGAGGCTGCAATCAACAGAAAGCCGGTGGATCGCATTCCGGTTGACTTCGGCGGTACGCCGGAGACCGGGATCGCCGCGGTGGCGTATCAGGCATTGCGCAAGCGCCTGGGCCTCAGCCAGGGCCCAGTTCGCCTGTTCGATGTCAACCAGCAACTCGCGATCGTGGAACCAGCGGCCCGCGAGCGGGCCGGAAGCGACTGTGTTCTCCTCGCCCTTCAATGCAAGCGATGGCGTCCCTGGACTCTGCCGGATGGTTCCCCTTGCGAGGTTCCTGCTGCATGGAAGCCTGTCCGGGGCGAGGATGGCTCGGACACTGTCATCGGGCCGACGGGCGCACCGCTGCTGCGCAGGCTGCCGGGGGCGTACTGGTTTTCACCCGCCGGGCCGCTCGTTCCAGGCCTTGATTCTGCTGCGGACATACCGCGGTTCATGCCCCACATCCGGATCATGGATCGCCCGGCTTACCTGGACGAATCGCTGCACGACCTGGCGGAGAGAGCGCGCACGCTGCACCACGAGACAGACTACGCTATCGTTGGCCATTTCGGCGGCCACATCTTCGCCGCTTCCCAGTTGCTGCGCGGGATGGGTAATTTCATGTGCGACCTGGTCGCGGACAAGCCATTTGCACGCGCCTTGATGGAAGCCCTCGCCGATCAGCACATGGCCGAGTTCGAACATTATATCGAAGCCCTGGGGCCATACATCCAGGTGATTGCTCTGGCGGATGACCTGGGGAGCCAGCGCGGCCCTCAAATCAGCCTCGCGCTTTTCCGCGAGATGGTGCGGCCGCCGATGGAACGCCTCTACCAGCACATCAAGAAGCGGACCAGCGCCAAGCTGTTCTTGCACTCCTGCGGCTCGGTAGCCGCCTTGATCCCTGACCTGATCGAAATGGGCGTTGACATCCTGAACCCGGTTCAGGTGTCGGCGGCCGACATGGACACAGCACGCCTGAAGCGCGAATTTGGGAGCGAACTCACATTCTGGGGCGGTGGCTGCGATACCCAGCACATCCTTCCTTTCGGCACGCCTCAGCAGGTGGGGGATGAGGTGCGCAGGCGCATTGACGACCTGGGGCCGGAAGGTTTTGTGTTCGCGCAGGTGCACAACATACAGCCCGGAGTGGCCCCCGCGAACATGCTGGCAATGTGGGATGCTGCGCGGGAATTCGGGGCTGCCTGAGCGTCACTGCGGCGCTCGCCAGGGCTGGTCGCTCACGGCCAACCCGCATCCGCCCAGAATTACCCCCTCCCCCCTTGACATACTAGATATAGTATGGTATAGTCCCTTACACCACTAGATATAGTGGTGTCTCGGAATTAGTGCAAACCGACGTTCTCCTATGAAGTGCCCATTTTGCGAGGCAAGAGAAACCCGGGTGCTGGACTCAAGGTTGCACGAAAGCGGCAACGTGATACGGCGCCGCCGCGCCTGCGATGTGTGCGGCAGGCGCTTTACCAGTTACGAGCGGGTTGAGGAGAGGGGGCTGTACGTAGTGAAGAAGGACGGCAGGCGCGAACAGTTCGACCGCAACAAGATTCTCGCCGGCATCACCAAGGCTAGCGAGAAGCGCCCGGTGCCGCGCTACAGCATCGAGGCGATCGCCGACGAGGTCGAGCGCGAGGTGCGCGAGAAGCTGGTGAGCGAGGTCCCCACGCGGGAGATCGGCGAGGTGGTGATGCAGCGACTGCGGGCGTTGGACCCGGTCGCCTATGTGCGTTTCGCGTCGGTGTATCGGGAATTTCGGGATGCCGAATCGTTCGTCGAGGAAGTACAGCGGCTGTCTGCGGAGGGTTCAGGGGCAGCAGGGGAGGGCTAGGATGTTGACGAGCATGGATCTGCCGAAGGGGCAGTGGAATGCGCCCGCGCTGGCGGCGCTCGAGAAACGCTACCTGCTGAAGGAGGACGGGAAACCCGCAGAGACTCCCGAGCAGATGTGCTTGCGCGTGGCGAAAGCGATAGCGGAGGCCGAGCGCAATTTCGGCAAGAGCGACGGAGCGGTTGAGAAGACCGCACTTGATTTCGCGCGCCTGATGATCGAGCGCAAATTCCTGCCCAACAGCCCCACTTTGATGAACGCCGGCAAGGGCACTGGGCTACAGTATTCCGCCTGTTACGTGCTGCCGGTGGAGGACTCTCTGGACCAGATTTTCGACGCGGTGAAGAGCGCGGCGTTGATACATCAGTCGGGCGGGGGAACCGGCTTCTCATTTTCCCGCCTGCGGCCGAAGGACAGCCCCGTGCGAAGAACCGGAGGAATCGCCAGCGGCCCGGTCAGTTTCATGCGCGTTTTCGACGGCGCTACGGAGGCGGTCAAACAAGGCGGCACCCGGCGCGGGGCCAACATGGGTATTCTGAGGGTGGACCACCCGGACATCCTGGATTTCATCGTCAGCAAGGTATCGGGCGGGATCACGAATTTCAACATCTCGGTCGCAGCCACGGATGACTTCATGCAGGCAGCGGTGGAGGGCAAGGAATACGACCTTTACAACCCCTACACAAAGAAGAAGCAGGGGCGCCTCAATGCGCGCGAGGTCCTGGATCGCATCGTTGACGCAGCATGGCAGACTGGCGATCCGGGGATGATCTTCATTGATCGCATCAACAGCAGCCCGGCCAACCCGGTCCCCAGCCAGGGGCCGGTTGAGGCCACCAATCCCTGCGGGGAGCAGCCGCTCTACCCGAATGAGGCCTGCAACTTGGGCTCCGTCAACCTGGCGCTGATGCTTCGCAAGGTGAACGGCGCCCGGGAGGTTGACTGGGAGGAACTTGAGCGCGCGGTTCGCCTCGGTGTCAGGTTCCTGGATGACGTGATCGAGGTGAACCCCTATCCCCTGCCCGCCATTGACGCGATGGTGAAGTTGAACCGGCGCATAGGGCTGGGAGTGATGGGCTGGGCAGAGATGCTCATGCTGCTGGGGATCTCATATGATTCCCAACAGGCGCTGGACCTGGCGGAGCGGGTGATGCGCTTCGTGAATGAGGCGGGCCATGATGAGTCGGAGCGGCTTGCCAAAGAGCGCGGGGCATTTCCGAACTTCGTGGATAGCATCTATCGCGATGGCCCCCCGCTGCGGAATGCGACCGCAACCACCATCGCCCCGACAGGTTCGATCAGCCTGATCGCGGGATGCTCGTCGGGGGTCGAGCCCGTTTTTGCCCTTGCCTACCGGCACACATACCTGGGCAGCGACGTTTTCACCCCCGCTTTCGAGGAGATCGCGCGCGAGAGAAAGTTCTACAGCGACCCCCTGCTGAAGAAGGTGATGGAGAACGGGTCGGTCCAAGGGCTCGACGAGGTGCCGCAAGACCTGCGCGCGGTCTTCAAGACGGCGCACGAGATTACGCCCGACTGGCACGTGAAAATGCAGGCCGCTTTTCAGAAACACACCGACAACGCGGTTTCCAAGACCATCAACCTTCCCAACGGGGCGACGCGCGAAAATGTCAGGCGGGCCTATCTGCTGGCCTATCAACTGGGGTGCAAGGGGATCACCGTTTTTCGCGACCGCAGCAAGTCGGAGCAAGTGCTCGTGGCCGGCGTGGGCCAGCAGAAAGGGGCTCCCGCAGCAGCGCCGGCAGCGCCTCCCGCCGAGGCGGTGCGAGACCGGCCCGGCAAACTTTCCGGCGCGACCTACCGCAAGCAGACCGCGATGGGCACCGTGTTCGTCACGGTCAACAGGGATGAAAACGGCGAGCCGCTCGAGTTGTTCCTGATCAGCGGGAAGGCGGGGAGCGATGTGGCCGCCCTGGTCGAGGCGACAGGCAGGTTGATCTCTCTTGGCCTGCGCCTTGAGTCTCCCGTGGGCAGGACCGAGCGCGCGAAGTTGATCATTGACCAGTTGAGAGGGATTGGAGGGCGCCTCGCGGTCGGGTTTGGGCCGCAGCGCGTGCTCTCGATCCCGGACGCTGTCGCCAAGGCGCTGGAAGAGGAATTGGGCCAGGATGCGCGCCCGAAGCCTGACCAGCTGCACCTGCAAGCGGCGGACCTGTGCCCCGACTGCGGCCAATACACACTGGTGCACGAGGAAGGCTGCAGCAAGTGCTATAACTGCGGGTATTCGACCTGCTAGTGTACGTGATGGTGCAAGGGCACGGCATGCCGTGCCAGTACAATTGTGGGCGGCCGCGGGGGGCCACCCGTACGGGCTTCGGCAGCACGCTACCGAAGCAATGAAAATCCGGGGCCTACAGTGGGGCTTCGGCAGCACGCTACCGAAGCAATGAAAGCAATGAAAGGACGTAGGGGCGGAGCACTGCTCCGCCCGCGTCTTTTCGGGAGCAGCGGCGCTGCTCCCCTACGACGAGAAGAGAGATTCCTCGCGGAGTTCACCCTGAGCACAACGGGATTCTTCGCTCCGCTCAGAATGACAGGTTGCGAAGGGCTCAGAATGACAGACCTGGCGTGCTTGTCGCGATGGATCGTCAGGCAGCAAGGCCCAGGATGCGGAGGCGTTGCTCATCGCCCAGATACACGCATTGTTTGAGCAAAGCCTGTTGCAGGGAGCGGATGTCAAGAGAGCGCGGCGCGACGCGGTTCCGCGCGCATAGGGCTGCCGCTACGCCTGCAGCCTGACCGAGGGTCATGCCGTGAACCTGACCGCGAATCAGGCCGGGGCGCTCTGTCGAGACTGTCTTCGCGCCAGCGACCAAGAGGCTGTCTATCTGGATGGGGCAGGCACGGGGGCCTGCCCCTACGGTGACGCCGCGCGGGATGAGGATGCGATAGGGGATGTCGAAGGGATCGGGCGGGCGAAGACTGCGGATCACCTCGCTGCCCATCCCGACAACATCGTCATGGCGCGCGCCGGAATCGCGGTCCTGGGCGGTCATCGTGTATTGGCCCTCGATGCAGCGCGCCATCCTCACTCCGATTTCGGGCGCGGTGGCGACGATCAACGCGCGCTGAAAGCCGGGCATGTTCTCGCGCAGGAACTTTGCCACTTCAAAACACCGCCTGCGCCCCTCGCGCTGGGCGCGGGTCAGGGCCTGCACGTCAAGGGGGTCAATCTCGAAGAAGTTCGAGTTGATAATCACGGTGTCCGTGCCGTGCAGCGCATACATGCCGAGGTGGTCGAGGCCGAAAGCGGTGCCGGAGCGCGAGGAGAATTCGCCCGCCGCGATCTTGTCCTGAACCATGCGCATCTTCGCCCCGCCGCCGTGCGGTATGTGAAAGATCCCTCGCTCCAGCCAGTTGCTCTCGAACTCCTCGAAGGTGGTGGCTATGTCCGTCAGGATTGGGTATTCGTCGGGATGCTGCTTGAAGTACCCGTAGGCCTCGTCGAGGTTGACGTTTGCCATTCTGAACTCGAGGCTTACCCCGCTGCTTTTGACCGTGCGCACTGGCGCCCCGGCGCGCGCGGCAAGATCTGCATTTCCGGTGCAATCAACCGTTATCGTTGAGAGGATGGCGGCGCGGCCAGAGGCGATCTCGACGGTCGCGCCTGCGACTGCCTGTTCGTGCATCGCGGGCGTCGAAAAAGCGCAGTGAAGGATCACTTGCGCGCCGGCCTGTTGCAGCATCTCGTCGGCGACGATTTGGAAAACCTCGGGGTCATGAGGAATCTGCGGCACCCTGGGGGACTTGTATTGCGGGCTGATGCCCCCAGCCGAGGCCATGCGGTCCAGGAACTCCTCGGCGAAGCCCTTGACCACCTGTCGCCCGGCGCCATCGAAGAGGTGGTTGGTGGTGGAAGCCATCAGGCCTGATGTGGCAACGCCCCCGAGAAGGCCGCTGCGTTCGACCAGGATCGTGCCGGCGCCGGCGCGCGCGGCAGAGACCGCGGCCGCAATCCCCGAAACCCCGGCCCCGACAACCAGCACGTCGGCGCGCGCCTGCACCGGCAGGCTGCGCGCATCCTCAGCAATCTCTTGCGTCATTGCCCCGCTCCCTGATTCAAGCAGCCTGCCCGGAGTCTATACTTCGGGGCTGACTGAGACAAGTGGCGGCAGGCCCAGGAGGCTGCTGTTCACGGGTTTTCTCCGCTTGATTGGGAACCTGGCGGCCGTATATAATAGTTTCCCGGTTGGGCGGCGCGCCCAAAGGAGGTACAAATGCCATACGTCATCTGTGAGCCCTGCATTGACGTGAAAGACAGATCGTGTGTTGCCGTCTGTCCGGTTGATTGCATCTACGAGCCGGAAGGCGAGCGCATGCTCTACATCCATCCCGACGAGTGCATTGACTGCGGGCTGTGCATGCCGGAGTGCCCGGTTGACGCAATCTTCCCGGAGCCCGATGTTCCGGAAAAGTGGAAGAGCTTCATCGCGCTCAACCGCGAGAAGACGCAGAAGTAGGGGAGCGTATCAGGAGCAGCCGGCTGCGTCCGGCATAGTCCTTTCGTAATTCGACTGAGGCTCCCGGAAAAGTGCGTCTGGCCAACGCGAGTGCCGGGCGCGCGCGGCGAGGAGCGATTTCGAGGATCAACGAGCCGCCTTCCTTCAGGCGGCTCGGCGCTTGTTCAATCAGGGCCGCGATTCCGGCCATGCCGTCCGGGCCGCCGTGCAGCGCAGCCGCCGGCTCATAGTACCTGACCTCGCGCGGCAAGCGCTTCATTTCATCGCTCGAGACATAGGGCGGATTCGCGACTATCAGGTCAACTTGCTCCCGCAGCGGTTCGAGCCATTGCCCTTTCAAGAAGGTTATGCGTTCGCTGACCCCGTGCATGCGCGCATTGCGCCGCGCCGCGCGAAGCACGGCGGCCGAAGAATCGGTTGCGAAAATGCGCGCCTGCGGCATGTGGATGGCGAGAGCAATAGCCACGCACCCGGATCCGGTGCAAGCGTCTGCCGCGCTCTCGACAGGCTGGAGTTCCAGCGCGCAGTCCACCAGCAGTTCGGTCTCGTGCCTCGGGATCAGCACGCTGCGATTGACTGCGAATTCGAGGCCGTAGAAGTCGGCCTTTCCGAGGATATACCAGACTGGCTCGTGCCGCGCCCTCCTGCGAACCCAGGCCGTGAAACGGCGCAGGGCCGCTGCCCGCAGGCGCTCTTCGGGATGAGCGTAGAGCCAGGCGAGATCCCTACCGAGTGCTGCCTCCAGCAGCAGTTGGGCGCTCCACCGCGGCTCGGCCACCTCTCGGCTTGCAAGCAATCGCCCGGCATGACGCAGCGCGTCGCGAACGCTAGCAGGCCGCAAAGGGCTCATTGCTCGGCGGACCGGCGCTGATCGGGAGGAACAACGCAGAGCGCTTTCGCTTCTGCGATCATTGCGCCCGTGCTCGAACGCGCCTCTCCCCGCGTCTCCACTCTTCTGCCTCTGCGTTGGTCAAGCCAGCCGCGCAGCAGGATTTCCTCCCCGAGCGGCGCGGGCTGGCAGAAGCGCACCGAGAGGCTTCCCGTCAGGGCTCGCACTTCCTGGTACCACAAAGCCCAGCCCATGATCTCGTCGAGCAGCGTGGCCAGCACCCCGCCGTGCACCATTCCGCGCCAGCCCTCGTGATTCTGATTCGGCAGGAAGCGCGCGACGCAGGCCTCCCCGTCGCGCTCGACTTTCAGGGCCAGGCCGATGGGATTTTTCGGCCCGCACCCAAAACACTTCTCGCTCGGTTCGAGCTGCTCTGGCTTCACGGCAGCAACCGGGCGGCGCGCAGCCGCCCCCAGACCTCGTGCGGCCTGAAGGCCTCGGCATATGGGACGCCTGCCTGCAAGCCCCGGAAGCGCGACAGGATCTCCATCGCTTCCATCAAGTCAACCTGGTCGTGTGCAGCGATCCATGCCACCTGGCTCTCATGGCAAGCAAGCATGCGGCGCTTGGTCTGGAAATGCTCGCTGATGTCAACGTACTCCGTCGGCTCGAACCCGACCCCTGCGATCGTGTCCATGAAGTAAATGGGAACCAGCGGAATGGGCTCGGCGTCGGTCTTGATGTTCGGTATCGTCGCGTCGAAAGCCGCGTCCAGCGCGAGGGCCGACGTGTTGCGATGGTCGTGCATGTAATCGTTGGGCGCGTGGGTCAGGATCAGGTCCGGCCGGGCGCGGCGTATCTCCGCTGTCAGCTTGGCGCGCGTCGGTAGGTCCGGCACGACTTTCACGTCGCCCACACCCAGGCAGACGAACCTTGCGCCTATGACGGCGGCCGCGGCCTCCGCTTCCTTGCGGCGGATTTCGGCGATCTGGGCGGGGGGCAGGGTCGCGCTGCCCATGTCGCCGTTGGCGATGGTGATCATCGCGACGTGGTGCCCGGCCTGCGCATACTTGGCGAGCGTTCCGCCGCACAGTAGCTCGATGTCATCAGGATGGGCACCCACGGCGAGTATGTTCATTGCGCGCCTCCTGTCAGAACTCATCGAGTTGCCACATGTGGGCGTAGCACTGCGGGAAGAGCGCTTCCAGCAGCGATAGGCTTTCCGGCGTCACGGCGCCGACGGCGCCGAGCACCTCGTGCACGCTGCGGTAACCGGTGACGAGCGTCACCATGCCTGCCTGTGGTATTGAGACGCGCGGGCACTTCGCAGGCGGCTTTGCCAGCGCGCGAGCCTCCTTGCCATCCCATTCGATGCCTGCGCTCCCGACCAGTTCGGTTTCGATCCAGATTACAGCAGGGGCCTGATCCGCGCTCGCCAGGCGCTGCGCGAATGCGGGTTCCATGTCGCGGAAGAGGCGCAGCAGGTCAATGATGCGGGCCATCTTGCCGGTGCGCTGTATCGAGAGTTCACCTCTGAGATCGCGCACTGCCGCGTACGCCAACAGCGAGTCTGGAGGGCACGGGGCTACTATTCTGCCGGCCTGCGGGGCTCGGCTTGCCGCCAGCGCCGCCAGCGCAAAGGCGGCTGGCCCATCCGGGGCTGCAGCCTCCAACATGATCAGGCGGTCTCCCTCGACTCTGCTGCGCATGTAGCCGCGCGGCTTGCCGCTCGCATCGTGGAGCACGAGAAAGCCCTCCGGGCTTTCCTTCACGAAATCGAACGGCCCCCTCAGGGGAGGCATCAGGGTGAATGCCAGTTGCCTCTCCCAGTATTGCCGGTCGCGGGCAACCGAGCCCGTGCGCGATGCGTTCTCGCGGTCGTACAGTTCCATTACGGCGTCAAGCATCCGGCACTCGAAGGGAACGAGCGACCATCCGGCGGGAACCGCGCAGGCGGCGGCGTGAGGAAACGTGAGCGAGCACCGCAGCGCCGCGACCTCCCACCCCAGCCGGCGGTAGAAATCCAAGATCCCGGTACCCAGCAGTGAGAGCGTGTGCCCGGTCTCGCGCATGAAGCGGATTGCTTCCTGCAGGCAGGCGCTGGGGTAATGGCGGCCGCGGTAGCATGGGTCACAACTCACATCACCGATGCCCCCGGCAGCCGTGGTCGCCGAGCCGATGCGCACGCGCCTGGTGGTCACGCGCGCATTGGCCACCGGGCGGCCGTCCGCATAGACAGCAAAGTTCTGCCCCGGCCGGTAGCCGGGGTCCAATTCCACCACCTGCCTCCAGTGGGTCACGCTGTCATAATAGGACGAGAACACCTTGGAGCAAAGGTCAATCACCCGCTCCAATTCGCGCGCGTCGCTGACGCGCTCCACCTTGATCTTGGGCTCCTCAGCGCTCATGCCGAAAGCGCAGCCTTCTTGATCTTCTCGACGGCGTTCGTGATGTCGTTCGTTTCTCTGTCGCCCCCCAACAGCCAGGCCTGGTAAAGCCAGACTGCCTCTTCGCGGCACACGCGCTCCGTCACGGGGCAGTTCACTGCGTCGTAGTCCATCTTACGGCTGGCGCAGGCAAACGCAGCGCGATAGACATCGGGATTGCGCAGCGCCCCCTCGCGGTAAAGAGGCACGTAGCCCGCGCTGCACGTGATTCCCTCGGCGTTCATCGCCTTGATGAAATCCTCGCGCGAAAGTGCGTTGAAGTGGCGCGCCTCGTAGCGAAAGACGTAAAGGTGATAGGCGTGCCGCGTGACGCGCTCGTCAACCTTGAGCGGCCTGATGCCCTCGATCTGCGACAACTTCTCGGTGAGTGCCTGCGCATTCCTCGTGCGCCTGTTCGCCTGCTCCTCGACGCGCTTCAATTGGCTGAGCAGCAGGGCCGCCTGGAACTGCGTCATGCGGTAGTTCCAGCCGAGGATCGGGTGCTCGTACCATTTCCCTTCCGGCACCCGGCCGACATTGCGCAGCGACCAGCATCTCGCCCACAGGTTTTGATCGTCCGTAACGCAGCAGCCTCCCTCGCCCGCGTTCAGGTTCTTGGAGGACTGGAAGGAGAAGGTTCCGAGATCGCCGATCGCCCCGACCCGCCTGCCCTTCCACTCGGCGGCATGGGCCTGTGCGCAGTCCTCCACCACCTTCAGGCCGCGTTTCTTGGCAACCGCCAGCACGCCGTCCATGTCCGCGGGGCAGCCGGCGATGTGCACCGGGATGATGGCGCGCGTTCGATCTGTGATTGCGGCTTCGATCTTGCCTGGGTCAATGTTGTAAGTGTCGGGATCAATGTCAACAAACACGGGGACCGCATTGACCATCAGGCAGGCGCTGGCAGTGGCGATGAACGTGTAGGGCGGAACGATCACCTCGTCTCCCGGCTCCAGTCCCACGGCGCGCAGCGCGATCTCGAGCGCGGCTGTCCCGTTCACGCAGCAGACCGCGTATTTTGCGCTCTGGAAGGCGGCAAACGCTTGTTCAAATTCGCTCACGCCTTCGCCGCCGATTCCCCACCTCGCGCTGCGCAGCGTATCAGTCAACACTTGCACATCTGACTCATCCCACACCGGCCATTTCGGGAAAGGCTCCTTTCGCACCGGCTCGCCGCCGTTGATTGCAAGCCTCGGGTCCTTCAGCGTCATCTTATCCTCCTATCGTATGCCGAACAGAGCGGCTGCGTTGTCCCAAAGCATGCGCCTGCGCTGTTCGTCCGTGATTTGCGCATCCAGGATTTCCATTCTTCGGAAGAGCGCAGCCCTGATCCCTGCGGCTTCTCAGCAGCGGTAGAATTCGGCGGCTTTCCAGACCGCCTCCGCGATGTCGTCAACGTCCTTATCGGTGAACTTCTCATCGCAAGGCAGTATGATAATCCGGCGCAGAATCTCTTCTGCCGCCGGGCAGTCTCCCTCTCGATACTC
>Ga0315280_10003824_pt1 | contig 22729 bp, 26 predicted proteins | sample YL17G06_40_MG_FD_203697 | JGI IMG/M metagenome (GOLD analysis project Ga0315280, IMG submission 203697) | Sediment microbial communities from Yellowstone Lake, YNP, Wyoming, USA - YL17G06_40 | ecosystem: Environmental > Aquatic > Freshwater > Lake > Sediment | place: USA: Wyoming | collected... | reverse complement strand
GACCTGAATTTTTAACTTCAAAAAGTTCTGTCATAAACCCTTTACTCACACCATTTTGAGATATAATTTTACAATAAGCTCTGTATATGCCTTGTTCAGCTGTAGTTGGTATTACCCATTGAAAATCTATATTTTTTACTTCATTTGGTTGTAAATTCAAAGGGCTATCTGTTTCGTAAATTATAGTATCTCCGGGTATAGAAACATATTCCCAAGCAGATGTTTTCATTATCATGAATTGAAGCTTGTGGTCGACGAGAATATCTTCTCCATTCTCGATTGAAGCTTTGAGGTAAACAGCATCACCTGGAGAATATGCAGATCTGTTTGTTGTAAATGAAACTATCTTTTGAGCTGATGCTGAAAATAAAAAGAATGTTAGATAAATAGTGAAACTTAACAACAAAAGAATTGAGAACCTCATAAAATAATTTATGTTAATATTAAGATTAAACTTCTCCCTCTTCCCCACCAGGCATTCCGCCAGGCATTCCACCCATTCCGCCTTTTGATAGTTTGCTTGCGGAAATCACATCATCAATTCTTAGAATCATTTCTGCTGCTTCTGCTGCTGACTTGATTGCTTGTGTTTTCACTTTCAAAGGCTCTATCACTCCCATCACAAGAGCGTCTGCTATATTTCCGTCGTACAGGTTTATTCCAAAAGTTTGTTTTCCTTGGTCATGTGCAGCTCTCAGTTCAACCAAAATGTCTATGGGATCTAGACCACCGTTCTCTGCTAAAACCCTTGGAATGATTTCCAGAGCTTCTGCAAATGCTTGTATTGCTAGTTGCTCTCTACCAGAAAACTTTTCAGCAAACTTTCTTAATCTTTTTGCAACCTCTGCCTCAGGTGAGCCAGCGCCTGGGACGATCTTTCCAACTTCAAGAGCAGAAGCTACTGCCCCTAAAGCATCCTCAATAGATCTATCGATCTCATCAACAACATGTTCAGTACTACCGCGCACAAGAATTGTTACTGCCTTTGGATCTTTGCATTCTCTAACAAAAGTCATTGCCTCACCAGCAATTTTCTTTTCTTCAACTATTCTTGCATATCCTAAGTCTTCTTTTGACAAGTCGTCTAAGTTAGAAACAATTCTTCCGCCAGTTGCTTTAGCAAGAGCTTCTATGTCAGACTTTTTCACTCGCCTGCATGCGAGTATTCCTTTCTTAGCCAAATAATGTTGAGCTATATCGTCAATCCCTTTTTGGCATAAAACTACGTTAGTACCAGCAGCAACAATCTTTTCAACCATTGTTTTCAACATCTTTTGTTCTTGTTCGACAAAGGCTTGCATCTGCTCAGGTGAAGTGATTCTTATCTGTGCATCAGTCTCTGTTTCCTTTATTTCAAGAGCAGCATCCAGCAAAGCTATCTTAGCATCTTCAATTTTCTTTGGCATTCCTGGATGAACGACTTCTTTATCAATGACAATTCCTTTAATCAGTTCTGTTTCTTCTGCTGATCCGCCGTGTTTCTTCTCTCTTTTTATGTCTTCATCGTCAATCAAAACTTTATTCCCAGACTTCCTTGCAACGTCTTTAACTGCTTGTACCACTATGTCTGCTAGAAAGGGTGAAGCCTTTTCAACAGATTTTCCAGACATTGCAGTTAGAGCAATTTTCTTCAGAACATCAGTATCCTCAAGGGAAACTGATTTGGCAATTTCATCCAGAATTTTAAGAGCTTCATCTTTTGCAAGTTTAAAACCTCTTGTTATAACCGTAGGATGGATTTCTTGCTCAAGCAATTCTTCAGCTTTTTTTAGCAGTTCGCCCGCAAAGACAACAGCAGTAGTAGTTCCATCACCAACTTCTTCGTTCTGGGTTTTGGCAACCTCAACCATCATCTTGGCTGCTGGATGCTCAATTTCCATTTCTTCTAAAATTGTTACACCATCGTTTGTGATTACTATATCGCCGATAGAGTCGACGAGCATCTTGTCCATACCCTTTGGACCTAAAGTAGATTTAACTGCATCTGCTACTGCTTTTGCAGCCGCTATATTGTTTTTTTGAGCGTCTGATCCTTTTGATCTTAGAGTTCCTTCAGGTAAAATCAAAATAGGTTGACCTCCTAAGTTTCCTACCATTGCTTGAGCCATTTTATCATCCTCCTATTAAAGAATTGTTAATGTGTATGTGGGTATACAAATATTTAAAGGTTTCGAGAATGACATCTGTGAAGTTATCGATGGAAAAATGGGTCTGTGAAAAACGGTTGACATTCAACTAACAACTTGTTGGTAAGCAAGTTGTTTGATTTGTAGCTTTTCTTGTTACACACACTTGAACACAAGCAGTTTCTGTGACCTTATCGTTAGCAAAAACTTTATTGTTTGTAACCTTTACTTGAGTCGAGTAAAAATTATTATAGAGAAAAAAAGCTATTGCCAAAATAATTCCAATATAGGTAAATCTCCAAACATTTCTTTTCCAAACCCCTTCTTTCTTTTTTGGCATCTAATTTTTATTTTGTGTTTTCTTTATTAAATCTAACCATTTGTTCTTTCCTAATCCTAACTGTATTCCACTCGCTTCTGCTGGCGTAAATCCATTTAGTGTTTGATGAATTACAATCATTCTTGTTTTTCTTCCAAAATCTTACCAAATTCTTTTGTTGTTTCTATCTCTGGCAGTTCAGATTCTAAAACCACAGGAACACCTTCAACCGATTCTTCTCTGCTGGCCTTAGCAACAAAAACTGCTTTTGAAGAAAATATTGAAGACAATTTCTTTACTTTAGTCGCTTCTTTTTTTATCTTAAAACCATTTTTAGACAGAGTTGTGATTAAAGAAAACTTTTCTTTTCCCACAATTTCAAATGGAGCTGAGTAGACTGATGAATTGTCTATTCCTATTCTCTTGAATTCTTTTGAAACATCTTGTTGAAATTCGTTCTTAGGTTTTAAATAAGTTTTTTCTGCTTGTTGAAGTTTGTAAGGTTTTTTTAAATCAATCTTTAGAGTCATCTCAAGTTTTTTCACAGTTTCTTGTGTTGGATTTACCCTTTTATTCTCAATTTCATAAAGAGCTTTTTTAGAAATTCCAATCAGTTGAGAAAGTTCTTGCAAGCTAAAACCTAATTGCTTTCTTTTTTCTTTCAATTCTTCTGTGTTGATTGTAATTGTATGTTTACCTTTAGAAGAGTGAATGGAAGGAATTGATTCCTCTTCTAGAAAATTATCAAATAAAGTTGGAGTTAGAACTGGCAGTTGAAATCTTGAATAGATTGTTTCGTCATTAAGGAATTCTCTGTTTGTTTTCACTGAAACTACCAGCGGATAAGCTGATAGGAAGAAAGAAATTGATCTTAAACTTAAAGCCTGCTCTTGATTCAAGCTGTCAACATTTATCAGAGATTTTATCAGCAGCAGCTCTTCTTTCTTAGCAGCTATGTTAAAGCAGCCTTCGCTAAGCAAAACTTGAAATTGTTTGGAAAGCAAAGAATTAACTAGTTTGTTTACTAAAAAAGATTTATTGAACATATCAATCTAATAATAGATTGAGAAATGGTAAATATTTAAAGGAATGTGTTTGCAGGTATACGGGCTCGTAGCTTAGCCTGGTAGAGCAATCGCCTTATATGGCTCGCTTTCGTCTGAGAAAGCGATAGGTCCTGGGTTCGAATCCCAGCGGGCCCATTTAATTGTGAAAAGAATGAATGAAAATAGACTTTCAACTGTAGATGTAATCATTGAGATTGAAGGAAAGATAGTTCTGATTAGAAGAAATAGTGAACCATTCAAAGGTATGCTTGCACTGCCTGGAGGAAAAGTTGAGTTTGGAGAGACAGTAGAAAATGCGGCAATAAGAGAGGCTGAAGAAGAGACATCTTTGAAAGTTAGATTGAAAGAAATTCTTGGTGTGTATTCAGATCCAAAAAGAGATCCTAGAGGCATTAATGTAGCTACTGCTTTTATTGCAGAACCTATAGAGGGGAATGTTAGAGCAGGTTCTGATGCTAAAGAAATATTTTTGTTGAAGCCTGAAGAAATAGAATTTGACAAACTGGCTTTTGATCATAAAAAAATTGTTCAAGATTATTTAAAATGGAAGAAAAACAAAGGGACTTACTGGTCAACTAAAGTTTAAATATTTTGATACAGAATAATTTAAGAGTGAATGATGTGATAGGTGAGTGTTTTAAGGCAGCCTAGAATTCTTTTCCTTAATCTTATTTCTAAGCATCTAAAGAAGTCTAAGAAGAAGTGCTAGACTTCTTCATTGGTTTTCTACTTGGGCCCGTAGCTCAGAACGGCATGGTAGAGCAGCTGGCTCTTGAATCAAAACTCTTATCATGACACCGGGCGATGAGTTTTCCTGATTCTTGGAGAAACCAGTTGGTCGTGGGTTCAAATCCCACCGGGCTCACTCAAAAAAATCAAGGAGGGAAAATGTATGTGCGAAGATATAATTGAAGAGTTGTGCAGAAAAAAATATGGAGAATGCAAGTACGAGGGAAAAAACAGAAGTGTTGTATGCAATAGAAGAGATGAAATGATCTATTCGACGACCTTATCTGTAAAGAGTGGTAAACGTTCCTTTGTAGAGATATGGGGTGAATAAAAAATAGGTTGATAAAATATGGACAAAAACCAAATAAATAAACAAGAAGAAATTCATAGAAGTGGGAAAATGATAGAAAAACCTTTAGAACTGTTAATTACTGAAAGAAAGAAAAAGTTGGAAGCTATCAGAGCTATGGGTGTAAATCCTTATGACAATAGGTTTGAAAGAACGCATGAGATAAAAGAAATCATTGAAAAGCATTCCAAAATAAAAGCTGATGAAAAATTGAAAAAAGTTAAAGTTGCTGTAGCTGGAAGAATAAGAAGTTTGAGAAAACATGGTGGAGGAAGCTTTGCTGATCTGGAAGATTTTTCTGGAAAAATTCAATTCTGGATCAGTTTAGACAGTGTTGGAAAGGAAGTTTATGATTTGTTTGAAAAAATAGATGTTGGGGATATCGTAGGAATAAAAGGATTTGTTTTCAAGACAAAGAAAGGAGAGCTTTCTGTTTGGGTTGAAGAGTTCAAACTTTTGGCAAAATCACTCAGGCCCTTGCCATCAAACTGGTTTGGATTGAAAGATGTTGAGACTAGATATAGACAGAGATATGTTGACTTGATCGTGAACACTCAAGTTAGAAAAACTTTTGAAGTAAGGAGCAAAGTCATCCAAGCCATGAAAGAATACTTTATTAAAAATGGTTATTTGGAAGTGGAGACTCCTGTTCTACAACCAGTTTATGGCGGTGCGTTTGCAAGACCATTTGCTACTCACCACAATGCATTGGATATGAAAATGTATCTTAGAATATCAAACGAAATGTATCTGAAAAGACTTATCGTTGGAGGATTGGAAAAAGTTTTTGAATTCTCTCTGGACTTCAGAAACGAAGGAGTTGACACTTCGCATAATCCAGAATTCCTTTTGATGGAAGCTATGACAGCATACACAGATTATAAAGACGGAATGAAACTGATAGAAAATATAACGGTTTACACTGTGAAAAAGGTTTTAGGAACCACTAAAGTAAATTATCTGGGAACACAAATAGATTTTTCTTCACCTTGGAAGAAAATAAAGATGGTTGATGCTATAAAAGAACACACCAAATTAGATGCCGTGAAAAGTTCTGAAGCTGAATTAAAAAATTTTCTTAAAAAACACGGTTTAGAAGTTAAAGAAGATGTCAAGAAAGGGGAACTAGTTGACCTTATATTTGAGGAACTCGTAGAACCAAAACTAATTCAACCGACAATAGTTTATGACTATCCGACTGAAGTATCTCCTTTATCCAAAAAATGCGATGACAATCCTCAATTCGCCGAGAGGTTTGAATTGTTTATTGCGGGCAAAGAATTGGGCAACAACTATACAGAAATACATGACCCAATAGAATTGAGAAGAAGATTTACTGAAGAATTGAAAAGAAGCGAAGCTGGTGATGAGGAAGCTCATCCAATGGATGAGGACTTTCTCAGAGCAGTGGAGCACGGCATGCCACCGACATGCGGAATAGCAATAGGGATAGACAGATTAGTTATGATATTGACAAACTCGCCTTCGATCAGGGATGTCGTACTTTTCCCTGCATTAAGGAAAACAAAAGAAGAGATTTATGGCGATGAGGAAAAGTATAGAATTTTGAAAAAGCAGATAGCGTGACCGGAGATTACCAAAATAAATTGAATAAGAACGCTTAATTAATTATTGATAAATATATGGAATCCAGAATTTTCAAGAACGAGGATATTCTTTCACCAGAATACTTGCCAGAAATATTGCCACATAGGGAGCAGCAGATAAAACAACTGGCGAACAATCTGGAGCCGGCAGCAAAGGGGAGAAACCCACAGAACACTTTTTTATTCGGTTCTCCAGGAATAGGAAAAACTGCATCAACGAAATTTATTTTCAGGCAGTTCGAAGAAGAATATCCTAACGTGAAAACCATTTACATCAATTGCTGGGATTACAAGACTACTAATTCTGTTTTGGGAAAGATTGCTGAAGAATTGAAATCATTCGTTTCAAGAAGAGGCGTTGGCAAGGACGAAATTCTGGAAAAAATTGTTGAAAGCTGCAAGAAGATGAAAAAAGGATTGGTTGTTTGCTTGGATGAGGTTGATCAGTTGATTTTCAATGATCAGGAAGTTCTGTATGATCTGTTGAGAATAAATCAGTACATAGAAAATCCTGTTGGTCTGGTTTTCATTTCAAACAATCCTCATGTTTTTGCAAATGTTGAACCGAGGATCAAAAGCAGTTTGAACATAGAGGAGATAGAGTTTAAGGCTTACAGCATAGAAGAGATGAAAGACATTTTGCAGGAAAGAGCTAAACTAGCATTCATTTCATTTGAACCAGCTGTTGTCTTGCTTAGCGCTAATCATGCTGTGATGAATGATGGAGACGTAAGAGTTGGTTTGGAGTGTTTGATGAAAGCTGGTAGAATTGCTGAGCAAGAGGGCAATAAAGTAAAAGTTGAACATGTGAAAAAGATTCTGTCAGGCGTCAAACCTGTCAAACCAGAAATTTTGAAAGAGAGGATAAGTGAAGACGAGAGAATAATTTTGGAAGTGGTAGACGAATACAGAACTCTGAATTCTGGCGAGCTGTATGAATTGTATTCTAAAAAAGTGGAAGTGTCTGTGAGCGATAGAAGATTCAGGGATTTTGTTAATCATCTAGCAAATATCGGCCTTGTAAAAATTAGAGAAAGGAAAAGAGGAATTTTAGGCAAGACTAGAGTGATTTCAAAAATAGTTTGATCATTTGTCCAGTATCTTTACTTGTTGGGACAAATACTTTATTTTGCTTTGAATGAACTTGATCTCTCTGACAGTCTTAGCAGCAAACAAGGCTTGCTTAGCGTCGTAGAGTTGTTCCTCAAAAAACCTTATCTGTTCTCCATTCTTATGATTCATATTCACTACTTAGTGGTGATGGTATATAAAGATTACTATTCTGCAGTAGTTAAATTATTAATATTGTATAGGAATAGAATTAGTAGTTTAAAAAGACTTGTTTTCCATTTAATTAAAGATTAATTATGCAGCTGATTAAGTTCGAAAAAAAGGTCTTAAGAGAGATCATAGAAGAGCTGAAAAAACAGAAGAATTTTACAAGTAAGACTGTTGAAGTAGCTGCTAAGAAAATTTCCAAGAAATACAACTTGAAAGACATACCGAGCATGATTCAAATTCTCGATGCTTGCACTGAAGAAGAGAAGGAACTGTTAAAAAATATTCTGATTACAAAACCTATCAGAACCATTTCTGGCGTGAACATAATCACTGTTGCTACTAAACCTGTTGATTGTGCTTGGGGTAAATGTATCTACTGTCCGAAAGGAAAGAACGCACCGAAATCTTACACCGGTTTAGAGCCAGCTATTCAGAGAGCGATAAGAAAGAATTATGATTCTTTTTTGCAAGTGCAAGACCGCTTGCAGCAATACAAGTTGATGGGTCATATATCAGAAGGACATTCAAAAGTTGAAGTTATTGTGATTGGCGGAACTTTTCTTGGTTTAGAAAGAGAATACAAAGAACAATTCATCAAAGGAATTTTTGATGGATTGAACGGGAAAGTTGGTAAGAATTTAAAAGAAGCCCAAAAGATGAATGAAGACAGTAAGAACAGATGTGTGAATCTAACTCTAGAAACAAGACCTGATTTTTGTAAGGAAGAACATGTGGATGAGATGCTTGATTATGGTGTGACGAGAATTGAAGTCGGTGTTCAATCTATATATCCAGATGTTCTAGAAAAAATAAATCGTGGGCATACTGTTGAAGATGTGATAAATGCAAACAAAATTGCTAAGAATTCTGGCCTTAAAACCTGCTTTCACCTCATGCCGAACTTGCCAGGAAGTGATTTAGAAAAAGATTTGAAAATGTTTAGAATAATTTTTGAAGACCAGAATTTCAGGCCGGATTATTTGAAAATCTATCCGACTGTGGTTGTTGAAGGAACTGTTTTGCATGAGATGCTGAAGAAAGGAAAGTATAAACCGTATAGCTTAGAAGAGTTGGTTGAACTGCTTGCAAAAGCTAAAAAATTCATACCAAAATATTGCAGAATTCAAAGGACGGGTAGAGACATACCTGCTACTGAGATTGAAGCAGGATACAAAAGAACCAATTTGAGGGAGTTGGTTCAGGAAAAGGCAAAAGAGTTGAAAATAAATTGCAATTGTATTCGTTGCAGAGAAGTTGGATTTAAAAACAAACAAGGTGTTCTTCCAGAAATAAAACACATCAAGCTTTGCAGGTTAGATTATGAGGCTTCTGGCTCGAAAGAAATTTTTCTCAGTTTTGAAGATGTAAAAAACAATATTTTGCTTGGATTTTTGAGATTGCGATTGCCTGAGGAAAGTCATAGAAAGGAAATCAATGAAAAAACTGGCTTAGTTAGGGACTTGAAAGTTTTAGGCTCTTCAGTTCCAGTTGGGTTACTGCCTGAGCAAATGCAGTGGCAGCATAGGGGATACGGCAAACAACTGATGGAAGAAGCTGAAAGAATAGCTAGGGAAGAATTTGACAAAAAGGAAATGGTTGTGATAAGCGCGATAGGTACAAGAAAGTATTATTATGACCTAGGCTATAGACTGGAAGAGCCATTCGTCTCAAAATCTTTATAGACAAATCAACAAAGAATAATTATGCCGAATTATCAAAAAATTCTAAAAGATGTTCTAAAACAGATAAAACCTAAGCCTGAGGAAAAGAAGAGGCTGGTTGGGTTAGCCAGAACAGTTTTGAAAACCACAGCTAAAGCGAGCAAGAAATACAAGGCAAAGGTTATTTTGGCTGGCAGTCTGACTAGAGACACTTGGCTGCCTGGCAAGAAGGAGTTTGATGTTTTTGTTGCCTTTCCTGAAAAACTTACAGAAAAAAAGCTTGAGGAGCTGGGATTGAAAGTTGGGAAAGACGTGTTCACAAAACTTGGTGGCAGTTATAGAGTTGAATATGCCCAACATCCTTACACTTCCGGTATTATCGAAGATGTGGAAATAGATGTTGTGCCTTGTTATGATGTGAAGGATGCTGAAAAATTGAAGTCTGCTGTTGACAGGACGCCTTTCCATGTGAAGTATATAGAAAAACATTTGACATTGAAATTGGCTGATGAAGTTAGGTTGCTTAAACAATTCCTGACTGCAAATGGAATTTATGGAGCTGACAACAAGACTGAAGGGTTTTCTGGTTATGTTTGCGAACTGTTTGTGATCAGGTATAAAAGTTTTGTAAATGTTTTGAAAGCAGCTGCTCAGTGGAAAGTTGGAGAAATGATTGATCTGGGAAAGTTTTACACGAAAAAAGACTTTCATGATCTTTGGAAGAAATTCAAAGAACAAGTAATGATTTTGATTGATCCAACTGATAAGAATAGAAATACAACAGCTGCTGTATCAACAACAAATTTTTTCAGGTTCAAAAAACTGGCAAAAGAATTTTTAGTTAAACCAAAAGCAGAAATGTTCTTTGAAAAGAAGCTGCAGCCGTTGAATGAAAGAGAATTGATAGAAAAGCAGTTGCAGAGAAGAACCGAATTGATTTTAATCGTGTTCAGCCCGCCAGCAGTTGTTCCAGATGTTCTCTGGCCTCAGTTGAGAAGGTTTGCTGAAAGATTGCAGAGCATTCTAGAAGAAGTTGAGTATGAGTTCAAGGTTTTGAGAAAAGGTATTTACACTAATGAAAAAGATTTGGCTGCTGTTCTGCTTGAGATGGAAGTTTCCAAGTTGCCGATAATTCAAAAGAGAATAGGACCAAAGGTGTTTGACTTTGATGATTCAAAGAGATTTTTGGAAAAATACAAACAGCCTTTAGCTGGACCATTCATTGAAAACAATTTTTGGGCTGTTGAGTTGAAAAGAAAATTCTTAACTGCTAGAGAAAAACTATTCGATAGTTTGAACAAGGAAGCCAATGTTCTAAAAGCAAAAGGCATACCAAATAACATAGCTGAGCAATTAGAAAAGGAATTTGAAATAATTTCTGACAACAGCAAGATCATGGAATTGATTAAAAGAGATAATAATTTTGGGATATTTTTAAGAAAATACTTTGAAAAGGAAAGTTTGATATGAATTGGAAAGAGTTTCTTAAACCAACAGTGAAAAAGGTCGTCGTATTTATTTTGCTTTTATTTGTTGCATCAGGTAATCTTGTTTCTCTTTTTTTAACAATGGGGAATCCGCTTGGAAATTTTCTATCAGGTATGATTTTTTTTATGTTTGCCCTCGGTAGGTGCATAATTTCATTAGATTTTATTTGTATAGTGCCTTCTATCATAGCTATATTTCTTGTTTATCTCTTAACTTGTATGATATTTTCAATTTACAGCAATGCAAGATGGAGAGAATTTTTAAGATTGAATTTTAAAAAAATGATTATCTTCATTATAACAGGTTCTGTACTTTCTTTGGTTTTTCTCAGATGTAACTGCGATCTAAAAAATCAAATTGAATTTATTATTGGTTTTGTTACAAACCCTTTCACTTTAACTGTTTTGATTATAATTATTTTAATACCTAGCTACATTTTATCCTGTTTGATAGTCTGGATATATGAAAAGGTGAAAAAGAAATGATTGAAGTAACTTTTTTAGGAACTGTATCAGGAATACCAAGCAAAGAAAGGAATCATCCTGCCATAGTTCTAGAATACTATGGAGAACAAAAAGAAACATTGCTTTTTGACTGCGGTGAAGGAACGCAAAAGCAGCTGATGCTCTCGAACATAAGTTTCATGAAGATTGATAGAATTTTTATTTCCCATTGGCATGCTGATCATTTTGCAGGGTTGATTGGATTAATTCAAACGATGAACTTAGAGAAAAGAACTAAGGAATTGAAAATAATAGGACCGGAAGCAGAAAAGTTTGTTTCTGATATAATTGATTTGGGATATTTTGGTTTGAGATTTCCTGTAAGAGCTGTGAATGTTCCTTTTGAAGGCAGTGAGACAACTTTGGTTGATGAAGGAGAGGAACATCAAGTCTTTTCTATTCCTGTTCTTCACACTGTTCCTGCAGTTGCTTTTTGCTTTAAAGAAAAAGATAGATGGAACATTGATACAAAGAAGTTGAAAGAACTGGGATTGAAAAGAGGTTTTTGGTTGAAGAAGTTGAAGAAATTTAATAAAGCAGAATACAAGGGAAAGGAAGTTACCATAGAGGAAGTCGCCAACTGCAAACCGGGATTGAAAGTGGTTTATTCTGGCGACACAAAACCATGCGAGAATATTGTTAAAATATCTAAGGGTGCTGACTTGTTAATTCATGATGGAACTTTTCTTGAAGAGGAAGAAGGTAAGGCTCATGCTGATGTAAAACAAGCAGCGAAGGTTGCTGAGAAAGCTAAAGTTAAGCAGTTGATTTTAACTCACATAAGCAGAAGGTATACTGATCCTAAGGAAATTGAGACAGAAGCAAAGAAACATTTTAAAAACAGTAAAGTTGCTTTTGATAGAATGAAAATAAAATTGAAATCATAAATATTTTTTCAATTCTTCCATCAACGCAGCTGAAAAATCTGACATGAACTGCTGCTTCTCGTCAATCTCACCAGACTTCTTAGCGTAGCCTAGATAATAACCTATGCCGACAGCAATGAGATGAGTTAGCAGAAAAGAAAAGTTTGTTTCACTCGATTTCTTAACTTCTCGCTCAACTCTTTCTCTATAATCATTGGCTTCTTTTAGAAGCTGCTCCCTGTAATCATTTGGCAAGAAAGAATCTGATGAAATTTTATTTCTAACTTCCTCTGATTTTCTCAAGTAAACTAAAGGATCTTGCAAAATAATTTTCAGATGTTCGTCTCCAGAAATTTTCACCTCATTCATCAAGCTTCTGTATTCTATGAGCTTGGATAAGAAATCCATTTGACTCAACCGAACATTTTCAAAAGGACGTTGAGAGCAGATTCATAAGTTTTATATTTTTTAAGAAAGTCTGGGGCAGGTGCATCTGAATATTTCTGCATCTCACCTGTAAATGAGGAGACCATTTTTAAAAATAAATTATCAGCTGGATCTTCTACTGCAACATTCCCAGAAATTTGTTTAGCTTCATTGTAAGCCTTCAGCCCTTTCAAAAAGGCATAGAGGAGAGGGCCTAGCACAATTTCGTCTGTCATTTGTCTCCCCTATATTCTTTCAAAACATCTTTCACTTCTTTCAGGACTTGAACAAGCTCATCAGTGGTTGCGTATGCTTCTGCCTGAGGAACTTTGCTTTTAACTTCTTCTGCTATATAAGGTGCAATTGCTCTCGCGAACTCGAGTGCATCTTGCCTTTTTTGTTCCAATCTCCTTGGTTTGTATGTAGTGATGTAGTAATGGTGGACTAGAGCGCCTACGCCAGCAGCAATCAAATGGCTGAAGTTCAAGTCAACGTTTGCTAAATCACCAAGTTTTACCATTTGCTCACCTCCTATCTGACAAAGATTCAACAAAATTCAGAGTCCTGTTGGTAACATAATGACCAAGGCGTCGACCGGTCAATGAGGAAGCGCCGATTATGGCTAAAGTTTCAAGAATAATTAACGGAATAGAATAAATCTGGTGCGCGGTTATCAGGGTGTAAACTTCTTTTGAAATGGCATAGCTAGCGGCGATGTATATACCAGCTTTTGTGCCAAGGGAATTACCGATCATTTGACCGCTGGCCAGAGTAAGCTTCCCCAGAGTTCCTCTTTTCTTTTTGTCTACCTCATTCAAAGAATCTATCCCTTCAGACACTTCGAAAAGTGTTTTTGTCAGTTCACTCAATGGGTCCATGAAAAGTAGCAGTAAAAATAGGCAGTATTTAGATTTGGAACTTGAAACAGCAGTTAATGCAAACAAAACATACAACCCAAGTAGTGAGCGAAAAAATTCAAATCAAGTATTCCAACATTTTTTTGATGATAGGATATTCCGAACAAATCTTGTCAACAATCAAATGCAAAATTCCAGAAGCAGTTCCATCATATCCATCAAAAATATAGCCGATCGCTGCAGCAGACAAAGGATCGTGAAATAAGATTCTGTGACCTTTGCCGAAAAATTTCACAGGATAATCTATTGTTCTATTCGTTTTTTTGCAATCCTTTCCAAGCAAAATTTTTGATATCTCTCTATGAACTCTGTTGGATGGCACGCAAGTCGTTTGAATTTTGGAAAGGCGAGTAGTATTTAGATTTAGAACTCAAAGAAGAAGTGGTAAAGTAAAAGAAGTTTTAAAAGGTTTAAGTTCATAAGAAAAGATAAAATAATACGAAGCGAGGTGGAGCAGTCACTGGTGAAATTTATTTCATCAGCTGCAATGGAGTGCTCGTCGAGGAATGGAAATTCCACGAATGGCTCATAGCTGCTCTGGGAGACCCGAAGGTCCATGGTTCAAATCCATGCCTCGCTATTTCTTCTTTTTATTTTTTCTTTTAATCAAAACATTAAAATCTTTATTTCTGTAGTAATTACATCATGAACATCAGAAGGTTTCAGCCATCAGATATAGAAAGTTGTGTTGGAATTCTCCAATTAAACGATCAGTATAAGTATCCCGAAGTTGATGGACTGGAAGCTATGATGAGAATTTATCAAAGACCTGAAAATCCATTTTTTATAGCTGAAGAAAATGGCTCGGTTGTTGGTATGATAAGAGGTTGTTATGATGGATCTAGACCCCTTATTTGGCAATTATCAATCCATCCTAATTATCAAGGAAGAGGAATAGGTAAGGCTTTAGTAAAAGAAGTTGCAAAATTTTTCAAAGAGAAAGGACATAAAACTGTATCAATAACTGCGAGTCATGATTCTAAAAGTTTTTATGAAGGGGTTGGTTTTGAAGAAATACCAATCGTGTTCATGCTCGCAGATATAGATAAAATACTGGAAAGATGATTCATTTCACAACTTTTTCTTTTCGATAATGGCTTTCACTAAATCAGAGCTTTCAACACCAATTGCTCCAAGTCTCAATTCAGTGGATTTAGAGAACAAGTAAACATTACCAAGAAAGATTACCATTGACTTGAATTCAATTTTGTTTGGTTTGATGCTCTTGGAAATTTTCTTGCTCATCTTCTTCGGACATATGTACAAGTAAAGTTGATTAATTTTTGGTTTATAGTCTAAAATTAGATCAAAAATTTTCCCTTGAACTATGCTTTTCTTTTTCAAAATATTTTTTTCTATTTCTGTTTTAGAAATTTTTAAAAATTTTAAAGTTTCATCAATATTTTTGAAAGATAATTTAACTGCTTTTCCAAAAACTTCTGAAATTTCCATATATTTTGTTTAGTTTTAAAAGAAAAAAGTGAGTGGGTCGACCCGGATTTGAACCGGGGATCTCCACCTTGTAAGGGTGGCGTCTTTTGGTGTATTTTGACCTAACCAGCTGGACTATCGACCCCTAATTTAAATGGTATATGTATATTTTGATAATATTTAAAATATTTTAATGCATCTTCAACGTAGATTTTCCTATTTTTTAAAAACGCCTCATTAAAAAATACAATGTATTTAAGATTTGAAGTTCCAACTTTAGTAAAATAGTCCGCAATTTTCTTTTTAGAAGAAGTCCCAATTGTTGCAGTGTCGCTAGAAGTAAATACGTTATAAATTTCATTGAATTTTATTATTTGAGATAACAATATCTTATTAAAAGAAAAAAAACGAATTCCATTTCTCCCAATAGTACCATCTGTATCTACTAAACCACGAATACATGAAAAAAATAACTTTTCATTTTTCAATATTTGAAAAGGTATACGCGCTTCATTTTTAATCTTATCACCATAAGGTAATCCAAATTTTTCATGCAAAAATTTACAAACATTTACGGAAAATAGTTTTAAATTGAGCGTATTCTTATTTTTCTCTTTGCTATGCGAAGGTAACACTCCAAAAAGCTTTTTACATAAATCAGTTATATACAATGAATATGGTTTCTCATTTTTATAGTTCAAAGATAATCTTAAGAAATATTTAGTAAGAGTACCATCTCCAAGACAAATGCCAATAAATTCTGCTAGTTCCTCATTTAATTGAGGGGTTTTTATTTCTTTTTTGTTCTTTCCTATAAGAGCTTTTTCTGGGCTCTTTCTATATCTCTCTACTTTTTTAAAATGTTTTTTAATCATGTTTTTATAACCAATTTTACCACCCTTTTTTTGACCCCAATTATCATTCATTAGTCGTTTTATTTCGAAATTTCTCCAGTTAATTCCTGATATTTTAGATAAAGATGTCGCAACATTAAATGGAAGAAGTAATTCTTCACGATAATACCTTTTAAATGTAGTATAACTAATGCCCAAATCTTCTTTATATTCTAAGTAAATTTTATGAAAAGTTTTGTTTAATTTTTTACGAACAGTATGTAAAAACAATCTCTGTTGTCCTTTGTTAAATAAAATTCTCATAGAAAATTAATTATGTTTTTAGTATATAAATATAACTACCGATAGACTATAGACCCATGTAAATTCATTTATGATTGAACTATTTAAAAAGTTTTGTTGATTAAAATCAAAGCTGAAGAAAGAATCATTATCCAAACTACTCCTAAGAAATTAAAGTCTGAGAGGCTGGCAAAAGAACTTTTAACTTGGGCACAACCATAGAATGAGTTTACCCCTGGTTTGCTTGTGGAATTAACAGTAAAGCAGATGTTTGCATCTTGAGCTATCACAACACGGAGGTTAATGCTAGTAAAACCTGTTTGAGTTGTTGATTCATAGCTGTCGCCTGTGAGCGGTCCTATGGGTGGTATGGGCGAAGGATCTATTTCAAGTGTACCTGCTGGAGAGAAACCAGCAACTTTAACTGTGTAGTTGTCTTTGAAGAGTCCTGTGTTCTTTACATTGACTTGCAATTTTGATCTTTCTCCAACTGTTGTTGTCAAAGGCGAATAAAAGACATCAAATTTGATCGGGTAGAAAGTTCTGTATGGATATGGCTTGTATACTATCAACGGGTATTGCGAATTAAAGAATCTGCATGAGACGTTGTTTATTTCTGTGAATTTGTAGACTGGGTTTAAGATTGTGCAGACTGCAGGTCCTAAACCTGTTTGACTGCATTGCTGGGCTGAAGAGCAATCTTGTTCAGCCATGCAGTTCAAGTAACATGTGGCTCCTATACTTGCATTAGAACCGCCTATGAAATAAGAGTTCCAGTAGACGTTCAAATAAGATGATCCTGTTTGTGTGAAGGCGGCCTGAAGTTCTATTCCTCTGCCAGTAAGACCGATGCTGTCTACTGAAAATGTAGTGTATCCTGGCTTTAAAACGGTTGCCGGTGTAGCAGCAAAAATCAATTGGGACTGCGGTCCTATTGAATAATATATCAATATGAAAACCAAGACTATCGTATACAACGCAATAGTCGAAAGGCCCTTCCCAAATGTCATTTTAGTTTTCATTTGCAAAACCGTTTTATTTCGCTTGATGCAAAATACAAAAAATAAAAAATGAAAATACCTGAGTGGTTGTTACCTTCATAATTTGAATATGGTTTTCCCAAATTAAAAACAGACTGCTCCATTGCCTGATATCATCTGGTCGTACAAACCTAATTAAAAAGATTGGTTTTTGTTTTTATCAGAGAGCCAATTGCGTGTTGGAGGAAGTCTACTCTTATGTTGTTTCTTGTGAGGGATTGTCTGAAGCCGCCTACTGTACGAGAGGGATTTTTCAAATAGAAGGTGTTTTCTGGTGTGAACTGCAACTGGAAAAGAAATCTTGTTCCTAGAAGAATTGATCTCTCATATTTTTCTTTTCTCTGATCTTTTGTTTCTTTTGCTATCTTGTAAGCATCGTTCATTCCTTCAAGAAAGACTCCTGTGGAAAATGTGGGATTGTTTTTTGGAAAACCGCCTATCATGTCCAAGTATTTGCTATCCGCAATTTGATCGTTGCCAATCAACCAGTCGTTCATCTCAAAAATAAAATTTTTGTATGTTTCATTCCTTGTTGCATTGAAAAGAATGAAGTAGGCTTCTGTGTGCCATGGGACGAATGCATCGTTCTTGTTAATTCTCCAATATTCACTGTAATAGTTGAATGCTTGCTCGACTGAACGGAGATAAGTTATGTTGTTTGTTTCTTGGTAGAGGGATGCAAGAGCTAGCATGGCCTCGCCTGGATAGAAGTCTTTTCCTTCGATCTTATCGGAGTTGAAGAGAGTTTTAAAAGAGCCGTCTGGGTTTTGGCGCGAAAGAATCCCATCAGCTAGAGCTGTCAAGTAGAAAGTTCTGTTCGAATAATTTTTTATTTCAATTAGCGAAAGAATGAGGAAGGTTGAATGGGCTATTGTTGATTCGTTGTTGATCTCTATGAAAGATATGTTTTTTTCCTTGTCTTGCTTGAGGAACTTAAGGAAATAGTTTATTCCTTTAACCGATAGGTTGTAGATTCTTGGATCTTTGGAATAGCTGTATAGTTTTGTTACAGCATGCAAGGTGGCGATTTGCCTTATGGAATTGTCGCTAGTGGAATAGGAGTCAGAGCTTGGATAATATTCATATTTGAGAAAAGCATTAGGTTTTTGGTTTGCCAGAAGCCAATTCTTTGCTAGTTCAAGTCTTTTTTCAATGCTTTCTTTTGTAATGTCTTTTGAATCGACCAGCAAATTGTATCTGTACAGTTCATATACTTTTTTGCTTCTGTTTGCTTCAAAAGTTATGGCGTCATACTTGTAGATGTTTGTCCTGTTGTCGAGATAGCATGTCTTGTTTAGTCCAGCTTTTTCACACAACACTTCAAAGTTGGTTACGAAATCAAAATTTTTTTCAATTGGAACAGACTCTTTGAAAAATGCTGAGGATCTGTTTTGCTGGACTTGGATGGCATGGATGCCTGGCTCTATGCTGTTTTGAAGATAGTTTAAGTTATTGCTAGTTAGTTTGGTTTTGTTGAAGAGGAATGTCATCTCAAGTGTGATGTTGTTTAAATGCTGCTCCTGGAGTTTGATGTTAAATCTGTCGTCTTGTATTGAACGGAAGGTTGCTTGTTTGATGTCTTCGGAGATGTTTTTGGTTGAAGAACTTTGGCAGCCCGTGACTTGGCCGTTGACGTAGATTGTGACGAAAACGTTATAGTAGTCGAACTGTTTGTTCAGAAACTTTGGAGCAGATGCAGATTGGTTGAAATAATTATCTATCCAGAAGAAGACTTCGTTGAACATTTCAGACTTGTCTTCTTCAGAGAAGTAATTTTGTATTCCAGTTTGCTCAACACTGGGGATTTCCAGTTTGGAAACATAGAAGATTGAGAGGATTACCAAGAAGGAGATAATAATCAAGATGAGGTTTTCTTTTAGCATAAAATAACTTTGAAATCTTGCATTAAATTATTAACTTTATTCTTAAGATGAGAAAAGTTATGGAAATAAGATAATAGAGGATTATTCTGGGAACATTTTCTTTTTTAGTGAAATCGATCAGGGCTATGAGTGTTATGAGGATGAAGAAGATTGTGTCTGTGAGAGATGTTGCAAGAAATATTGGAGATAAGAATGCTATAATTAAAAAGAATGTTGACATTTGCTTTCCTCTCTTAAAGCCGTAAATCGTGAATATTGTCTTAATTCTTTGCTTTTTATCTCCTTTAAAGTCTTTGATGTCTTTGATTATTGATGCTAGAAAACTGCCCAATAGAACTATAAAACTGATTAGAAGAGTTTCTGTAGATAAAGTTGATTTTTGTGAGAAGAAACCGAGAAGGAATGCCAGGAATGCGCCGAGGCCTATGACAATCTCGCTGAAGAGGTGTTTACGAATTCTGAAAGGCGGAACAGAGTATAAGATGGCCAAAACATGGATTGGGATGAAAATCAAAAACATCATTTTGCTGGTTGCTATGGTAAGTATGGTTGAGATTACGAAGAAGATGATTGCGATTCTTAGATAGGTTTGCTCTGATATGGAGCCAGTTGCAAGCGGTCTCGATTTGTTTGAAACCTTATCGATGTCCTTGTCATAAATGTCGTTCAGAATAACTGCAAACTGCCAAGAGAGGAAGATAGATGAGAGAGCCGATAAAAGGAACGGAATTGAAGCGAGGCCAGCGTAGACTGCGCCGAGGAACGTGGTGAAAACAGAGAAGAATGTTGTCGAAAACCTGAAATTTTTTATCAGACTTGCCAGAAGTTTTTTGTTGGACTTGTATAAGAAAGACAGCAAAGCTAAGCTGGAAAGAGCTAGATAAAATAAAATCATAATCAAATTGTATTCATGATCGAATGTGCTTTTAGAATAAATCAGTTTACTTGAGATGATTGCTGCAAACAGATAGAACATGAGAAAAACTGCAATACCGCGAGCTGGGGATTTGGTTTTATGGTAAACATAAAGAGAGAACAAAGCGATTATCAATATTACTCCACTAACCAAACCTATTCCGGCGTTCTTCTCATAAATAAATAATGTGAACATATTGTATGGCAGTTTTTCTATTGGAACATATTTGTATCCGTATGTTCTCCCGAAGAAAAAGTAATCGAGGGGTGGAGCAAGCAAAATGAGAATAAAACAGATTGAGACAAAACTCATTATCTTCTTAACATTTGCCTTTGTCATGTAATACAGAATTGCTATGGAAAAAGTAAACGGAACGAAGAAAAAGAATTGGGAGTGCAGAAATATGGAATAAATCAGTGAATGGTTGAAAAAAACATATTCCTCAAAAGTCCTAATGAAAGACAAAAGGAAAATCCATAGGAAAACTATCAGAAAATCGTTGAATGGCTTTATGTTTTCAGCTTTTTCTATGAATTTTTTAATCATTATTAATTAATTGAAATGGATTGTTTATATTAGTATTGCCCAATTTCTTGAATTTGAAAAACTATTCAAGGTAATTTCAAAAGTAAGTTGTAAAGTTGTAGAATAAGGTTGAGGACTTCTTTCGACATGATTGTAAATTTGTTTGTAGATGGCTTCAGTCGAATCGGTTCAGAATAAAATACAGGAGTCGCTTCGAGTATCTTGCTGCCTGCAATTATACCGGATGGGACGCTACACTCGGCCGTAAGCTTGAAGTAGCCGTTGACGCTTGTTGCTTTGATCGTTGACTGTGTTGACGAGTGGCACTTGTAGCTCACACCTTCTTTAGAGCAGCCGCAGTCTATGCAATTGGCGTCCGCTGTGAAATTTAGATTTGATAGGCAGCTTGATGATTCGTCCCAGTTTTTTTCTAGCTTGAGAGAGTTGTCATAAATCTCAATCGCAATGTTTGTTGTCTTGCCCGCGACATATCTGCTGTCGTTAAAAGAAATCGTTATGCCTACCCTCTGGCCTGGAAGGAGGAAGAACGAGGGACTCATGGTGACCGTAGTGTAGCAGTCGTGCGGGCAGTTGTCCTGATTTTCAGACAACAGATACTCGCATATGTTGTTATTATTGCAAATGCTGTGTGTGCCTGTCACCGTATGTGTAGCTAAACCGTAATCAACTGTCGTGACTGATGCAGTCGCAATAGTTGCCAGCAAGAGTACTGCCAGCAGAAAGGTAAAATGAAAGGTCTTAGATTTACGGGACATGGTTAATAAATATTAAGTGTTTATTAAATATATTACTATCATTCAGGATGTCAATGTTATATCAAAGTATCTTGACGCATAAAGCTGGTTGTTTTTGAGGTCCAAGACTCCTACAGCAAAGCTTTTGCAACAGGTGCGGCTTGAGTTTTCAGCCGGTGTTAAAATTTTTTGAAAACATTGCTGAACAGGCCTGATTTTGGAGGAGTCTGTTGATAAGAACTCCCTGGCTTCATCGTTGCTAAGCCATTTACATCCAAGAGAGAACACATAGTAGTCTGTTAGATTCTCGGGAATTGTGTATCTGTTCGGCCATATGCAGTTGTAGGGTTCCCTGACTGCTGCATCAATCAGAATTGCCGCTTGCTGGCTACATTCTTTCACGTAGCCAGAATAAACCGGTAGGTTCATTGGCATTTTAAAGTTTCTGTCATAAAATCCCTGTTCGCAGGAAATGTTATACCCGCTGTTACTCTTCTGTATGTGGGCGAAACTGATGATTGAACTGTTTGGCCAGATTGTGCAGTTGTTGTCCCTCCAAAAAGATTTCAGTATTGAGACGTTTACTTCTTTTAGTTCTGGATTTTTTTCTAAAATTGATGAATAGGTTAGGATGGGCTTGTGGATTTTTTTGAAAAAGAGGAAATAGGTTGGAATTAGAGATATGAGAATGATTAAAAAGATTGCGATTAAAATTATCTTGAGGTTGATGAAACCACCCAAAGTTTATTACTCGCTTGCGGTTGTGCCACCGCCACCAGTTGTGCCGGTTGTGTCGCCTGTTGTGCCAGTGGTGCCTGTGGTGTCGCCTGTGGTGTCGTCTCCCCAGCCGCCTGTGGTGTCGCCTGTTGTGTCGCCTGTGGTGTCGCCTGTTGTGTCGCCTGTGGTGTCGCCTGTGGTGCCAGTGGTGCCTGTTGTGCCGGTTGTGTCAGGGGCATCTTTGTTGTGCACAAGTACGTTTTCAGCAAAGTAGTTATGGCTTTTATCAACTTCTAAATTGTACACCTTAAGATTTCCTTTTTCAATTCTTATAGAGACTACTTTAACATAATTACCATCTTTATCAAGCAGTTCATCACCAATCTTCATTTCTCCAGCTTTTATCCATTTACCGTTAACAAAAATCGGGTGATTTGGTGTGACTTTTAATCTATTGTTGATAACCAAGTATTCGCCGTCAAACTCATGAACGAAAGTTTTTGTAACTGTGCTGATGGTCTTTCTGTTCAAGTTGATATCAAAACTAGTGACAAGATCTCCCTCTTTTATATCTTCTATGTTTTTGTAAGTTCCATCGGCCATCAGAATTTTTGTCCCTGAGAGGAAACAGCCAGTTGTGTCAGCTGTTGTTCCTGTTGTTCCGCCTGTTGTGCCTGAAGTGGTGCCTGTTGTGCCGCCTCCTAAATCAACAATAGTTATGCTATTATCTGGAGCAATTATGTAAGTTAATCCTATACAACCAGCTCCAACGGCTGCTTGATATGCACTCTCATATGAAGCATATCCTCCACCCTTTTTATCATTACCATTTTTATCTTTACCTTCAAATCCATAACTACCGTGATCAGTAGTATCCCCCGTCGTGTCATCGTGATCTATTGTTGTGTCACCATCACAAGGATAAGCTGTAATATAAGAACTGCTGCTCAATAATTGAGTTCCATAATAAGTTCTTGCTTGAGCTTT
>Ga0315280_10003823_pt1 | contig 22732 bp, 20 predicted proteins | sample YL17G06_40_MG_FD_203697 | JGI IMG/M metagenome (GOLD analysis project Ga0315280, IMG submission 203697) | Sediment microbial communities from Yellowstone Lake, YNP, Wyoming, USA - YL17G06_40 | ecosystem: Environmental > Aquatic > Freshwater > Lake > Sediment | place: USA: Wyoming | collected... | reverse complement strand
TGCCGCTCGGGCGGCTGGTCAGCGGCGACGAAGACGCGCTGTTCGCCGCATACCTGGCGAGTGATGCCGCTGCGTGTTTTGTCGGGCAGGTGTTTCCGGTGTGTGGCGGCTGGGTTGCGTAGCTCGCGCCGCGGCCGCAGCGATGGCGGTGCTCGTGCCGGCGATGGGCGTTCAATTCGAACCAGGTCTATCCTGCGCCATGCAACACTTGCACGCGGCGTCAGCTGCTGCGCCGGCTCGGCGGCAGACAGGAGCTTTGCGTTAGAGGCCCTCAGACAACAGGAGAACCTTCGATGCCGTCGAACCCACCCATGCCCGCAAGCCAACGCGTGGTCCAGGTCTGCCTCTTTCTCGTGGCAGCGATTGCGATGCTCGGCGGCACGCTCCAGATGGTCCTGGGCCAACCCGACACATCGCCCCGGCTCGACAACGTGCACCGCTTCATGGCCGGTGTCTACTTCTCCACCGGGCTCATCAATCTCTGGGCGGCAATCACCATTCGCCGCCAGGGCACGCTGGTGTATCTGTTGGCCCTTGGGGTACTTCTTGCCGGCATCGGAAGGCTGGTGTCGATCATCCAGGTTGGACTGCCAGAACCGGCTGCGCTATGGTTGGGCTACCTCATTCCCGAACTGCTGCTGCCGGTTGTCATCGCATTGGCTCACACAGCCACGACGCGCAATGCGTCGCGAGCTGAAGCCACCTAACCTTGCGTGCAACCGGGCTGGTGCGAATAGGCAAGCAGGCCGGTTGGCTCCGGGTTAGGTGACGCTCGAGGTCCTCATGCCGCAGCAAGAACCCGTCGTTGCCTCAACTGTTGCGCTGATCGCGGTCAAGGTCGTCCACACCATCGCCTGGGCGTTCTTCGCTGCCTGCATTCTCGCCATTCCAGTTGTTTCGTGGCAGGGCAACCACGCTGCGGCGGCTTGGCTGACGGTGATCGTTCTGTTCGAGGTCGCGGTATTGGTCGTGAACCGGTGGCGCTGCCCGCTGACGGACCTGGCGGCTCGATACACGGACGACCGACGCCACAACTTCGACATCTACCTCCCCGAATGGCTGGCCAAACACAACAAGCTCATCTTTGGCGCAATCTTCTGCATCAGCATTGTTTTCGCCTTTGGGCAGTGGGCCTGGCCCTTCAGATAGCATGTCCCACCGACGTGAAATCAAAAAGAGTTTCGGGAGTGGGTGACCGGTACCATGTCGATTGGCCCGAACCAAGGCGCGCCTGCATGCCTCGCCCAAGACAAGGGGCGCCCGCAACAGATGTATGCGGACTGCTTGAGCCGCCTCGACGGCAAAACCGGCCAGCAGAAGGCGCGGCGAACGATCAGATTCGGAGACGCTCAATGATCGGCTCGCTTCGGACCATACCCTCGGTTCGCATTGTTGGCGCTGCGGTCCTGCTGGCGATTGCCTGGGTACAAGCCGCCGCGGCCCAAGATTTCGCGTCCGAGCGCCGGCGCATGGTCGACGAGATCACCGCGCTGGTTCGCGAGACGCGCGCCGAAATCGGCAAAGGTGGCTTCGACGAGCGTGTCATGGCCGTCATGGCCCGGGTGCCGCGTCACGAGTTCGTTCCCGCCGACCAACTTGGCTCCGCCTACCGCAACCGCCCGCTGCCGATCGGCCACGGGCAAACCATCTCGCAGCCTTACATCGTCGCGCTGATGACCGATCTGGCCCGGGTCGAGCCCGGTCACAAGGTGCTCGAGGTCGGTACCGGCTCGGGCTATCAGGCGGCGGTGATGGCGCATCTGGCCAAGGCGGTGTATACGATCGAGATCGTCGAGCCGCTCGGGCTGCAGGCGACGCAGCGCCTGCGCAAGCTCGGCTACGCCACCGTCGAGGTGCGTGTCGGTGACGGCTACTACGGCTGGGTGGAACAAGCGCCGTTTGACGCGATTCTCGTCACCGCGGCGGCGAGCCATGTTCCGCCGCCGCTGATCCTTCAGCTCAAGCCCGGCGGCAGGATGGTGATCCCGGTGGGCGCAGCGTTCATGGTGCAGCAATTGATGCTGGTCGAGAAGAACCTCGACGGCACGGTGTCGACGCGGCAGATCCTGCCGGTGGCGTTCGTCCCGCTGACCGGCAAGCGCTAGTGGAAAGCACTGTCCCAACGGTCGCGCTCGAGTCCTGCCGCGATCGCGCTGTGATCGCGGCGGTCGCCCGGTTGACAAGCGCATGAGACCTTGATGGCCGCGACACGCGCGCGCTCTGGTGGCGAGGCCGCCCCGCCGCTGATCGCCATCGCACTGATCTCGGCCGCAGCGCTGGCCTACGAGATCCTGCTGATGCGCTTGTTCTCGATCATCCTGTGGCACCACTTCGCCTACATGATCATCAGCCTGGCGCTGCTCGGCTACGGTGCCAGCGGCGCTTTGTTGAGCGTGGCGCGCAGCGCCGTGCAGCGGCGCTTTGCGCCGCTGTTCTGCGCCGCCGCTGCAGCCTTCGGGACGAGCGCGATCGGCTGCTTCGTGCTGGCGCAGCGCGTGCCGTTCAATCCGCTTGAAATCCTCTGGGACCCGCAGCAGCTGGTCTACCTGCTGGCGGTCTACCTGCTGCTCGCGTTGCCCTTCCTGTGCGCCGGCGCCTGCGTGTGCATGGCTTATTCCAGATGGCAGGGCATGCCCTCGCGCATCTACAGCTTCGACATCCTGGGTGCGGGGGCGGGAAGCCTGGGCGTCATGGGCCTGCTGTTCGTGCTCGCACCCGAACAAGCATTGAAGCTGATCGGCGCGATGGGGTTCGCCGCCGCGGCGGTCGCGTGGCTCGAATGCGGCGGGCCTCGGCGTTGGCCGGCTTTGGCGCTGATCGCGCTGGCGGCTCTGCCCCTGTTGTTGCCGCAGGCCTTTGTGGCTCCCGCCATGTCGCCGTACAAAGAGCTTTCGCAGACCTTGCGCATTCCGCAGGCCCGAGTCATCGAGCAATCCTTCAGCCCGCTGGGCCTCGTCAGCGTCGTCGAGAGTCCGCTCACACCGCTGCGCCATGCGCCGGGTTTGAGCCTCAACGCCCTGGTCGAGCCGCCGCCGCAGTTGGGCGTGTTCATCGACGGCGAGGGTCTGAGCGCGCTGACCCGTTTCGACGGCCGGCGCGAAAGCCTGGCGCACCTCGACCAGATCACCTCCGCGCTGCCGTATCACCTGTTGCGCCAGCCGCGTGTGCTGGTGCTCGGTGCCGGTGCCGGAGCCGACGTGCTGCAGGCCCACTATCACGATGCGCAGCAAATCGACGCGGTGGAGCTGAACCCGCAGGTGATCGATCTGGTGCGCGAGCGCTTCGCGGACTATGCGGGCGGCATCTATTCGGGCGGCGTCGATGCGGCGCATTCCGGCGGCACACAAGGGCCTCAGGTGCTTGTGCATGCGGCCGAAGCGCGCGGCTTCGTCGCGGCGAGTGCGCAGCATTACGACCTCATCAACGTGGCGCTGCTCGATTCGTTCAGCGCAGCTTCGGCCGGCCTGTACGCGCTGTCGGAGAACTATCTCTACACGGTCGAAGCGCTGCAGGACGATCTGCGGCATCTGGAGCCCGGCGGCCTGCTCGCGATCACGCGCTGGGTCGCGCTGCCGCCGCGCGATGCGCTCAAGCTGTTCGGCGCCGCGGTGGTGGCGCTGGAACGATCGGGTGTGGCCGACCCGGCGTCGCGGCTCGCACTCGTGCGCAGCTGGCAGACGAGCACGCTGCTGGTCAAGAACGGCGCGTTCAGCGCCGAAGACATCGCAGCGATCAAGACGTTCTGCACCGAGCGCTCGTTCGACGTGGCGTTCTATCCCGGAATGATGCCGGGCGAAGCGAACCGCTACAACGTGGTCGCGCCTCCCGACCTGTTCGACTCTGCAACGGCGCTGCTCGGTCCGGGCCGCGACGAATTCGTGCAGAACTACAAATTCCACATCGAGCCGGCCACCGACGACCGGCCGCATTTCTTCCACTTCTTCAAGTGGCGTTCGTTGCCCGAGCTGCTGTCGCTGAAGGAGCAAGGCGGCCTGCCGCTGCTCGAATGGGGCTATCCGGTGCTGGTGGCGACGCTTGCGCAGGCGGTGCTCGCGAGCCTGCTGTTGATCGCAGCGCCTGCGGCCTGGGTCACCTGGGTCGGCGCCCGGCAGCGCAACCGCGAGCCGCCCGCCGCATCGCGCGGCCGCGTGCTCGTCTACTTTGCGGCGATCGGGTTTGCCTTCATGTTCATCGAGATCGCGTTCATCCAGAAGTTCGTTCTGTTCCTGAGCCACCCGCTGTACGCGGTGTCGGTGGTGCTGTTCTCGTTCCTGCTGTTCGCCGGAATCGGCAGCGCCGCGTCGAAGCGTTTGCACGCCGCCAGCGCGCGGGTGCTGCGCCACCCGCAGGCGGCGCTGGTGGGCGCGATTGCGTTGTCAGCGGCGCTATGCCTCAGCCTGCTGCCCTGGCTGTTCCAGCATTCGATGGCGCTGCCCGACGCGGTGCGGATCGTGATCTCGGCCGCGCTCATTGCGCCGCTGGCGTTCTTCATGGGCATGCCGTTCCCGTTGGGGTTGGCGCGGGTCGAGGCCAGCGACGCCCGGCTGATCCCTTGGGCCTGGGCGATCAACGGCTGCGCCTCCGTCACTGGGGCGGTGCTCGCCACGCTGCTTGCGATCCACGTCGGATTCAGCGCAGTGGTCGTCGCTGCGCTGGTGCTGTACGGGGTAGCGGCGGCGGCTTCTGCCGCCCACGCTCCTAGCCCTTGTAGCTGATGATCAGATCGCCAACGCCATCGACATGGCCCTCGAGCTTGTCGCCCGGCTTGATCGGCCCCACGCCGGCCGGCGTGCCGGTAAAGATCAGGTCGCCGGGCTGTAGCGTGATCAGGTGCGAGAGGTAGGAAATCTGCTCCGGAACATTCCAGATCTGCATCGCCAGGTCGCCGCTTTGCTTGACCTGGCCGTTCACCTTGAGCGTGATCGCGCCCTTGGCCGGGTGGCCGATCTCGCTTGCCGGGCGCAGCGCGGTGACGGGCGCCGATTCGTCGAAACTCTTGCCCATCTCCCATGGCCGGCCCTGCTTCTTCGCTTCGCCTTGAATGTCGCGGCGCGTCATGTCCAGGCCGACACCGTAGCCCCAGACATGGCCCAGCGCCTTGTCCACAGCGATGTTCTTGCCGCCCTTGCCGATTGCGATGACGAGTTCGATTTCATGGTGCAGCTCTTTCGTCCCCACCGGATACGACAGCGAGGCCTTGTTCTGCACGATAGCGTTCGCCGGCTTCATGAAGAAGAACGGCGCCTCGCGGTCCGGGTCATGGCCCATCTCGCGCGCGTGGTCGGCGTAGTTGCGCCCGACGCAGTAGATGCGCCCGACGGGAAATCGTTTGTCGCTGCCGGCGACGGGCAGCGAGGGTTGGGGTCCGATGTCGATGACGTAGTTGCTCATGCTGTCCTTCGTGGGTGATGGCGCGGGTGATGGCGCGGGCAATGGCGCGGGTAATGGCGTCGGTGACCGCGTGGTTAATGGCGTCGGCAACTGCTCCGGCGGATCAGTCGAGCTTGATGCCGATGGCCTTGGTGATACCCATGTACTTGGCGACCTGGCCGCGCAGCATTTCCCGAAACTCCTCGGGCGACTTGCTGGCGATGGGCTCGGCGCCGTTCGCGTCCATCGCCGCCTTGAATTCCGGCGTGGCGACGATCGACGAGATTTCCTTGTGCAGCCGCTCGACCACGGCCTTGGGCATGTTGGCCGGGCCCATGATGCCCAGCCACAGCGCCGCTTCGAAGCCCGGGTAGCCTTGTTCGGCGGCGCTCGGAACATCGGGCAAGGCCGGCGAGCGCGCGGCACTGCCTACCGCGAGCGGGCGCACTTTGCCCGCCCTTGTGTTTTGCAGCAGCGCCGGCATCGAGCCGAACACGGCCTGGACTTCGCCACCGACGATCGCCAGATCGGCCGGCGCGTTGCCCTTGTACGGAATGTGAACCAGGTCGATCTTCGCTGCGTCCTTGAGCATCTCCATTGCCAGGTGCGTCGCCGTGCCGTTGCCCGCCGAGGCGTAGTTCAATTTGCCGGGCTGGGACTTGGCGAGCGCGACGAACTCAGCCAGATTATTCGCCTTCACCTGGGGATTGACGACGAGCAGGTAGGGCGTGATCGCGACGAGTGAAATGTGCGTGAAGTCTGCCACCGGGTCGTAGGGCAGTTTCGCGTACGCGCCGGGCGCAATCGCGTGCGTGCTCGTCGTGCCCAGCGTCAGCGTGTAGCCGTCGGGAGCGGACTTGGCGGCGGCGTCGGCGCCGAGCGTACCGCCGGCTCCAGCCCTGTTCTCCACATTCACGGTCTGGCCGAGCCGTTCGCTCAGGCGCTGCGCGACGATGCGACCGACGATGTCGGTCGAGCCGCCGGGCGCGAAGCCGACGATGAGCCTGAGCGGCTTGTCGGGGTAGGAGGCCTGCGCAAACGTGGCGCCTGGCACCAGGATCAAGCCGACGCTGCAGGCAATGACTGCAACAAGCGCGACGCGAATTCTCATGGTCAGCCTTTCTGGGTACCCCAATGCCGCTGCCTCGCGGCGAGCGCCCCCGGCGCGGATCAAGGAAAGTGGCGAAGCCGCAATTCCTTGACAGAGCGAGGCGCGATTCTAGATTGCACGTACGATGCCCACTCCATGCTCATCGAAGAACTGCGACAACGGCTGCGGCGGCTCGGTGCCAACGCCGAGCACGAGCAGCATGTGCTGCGCCGCTGGTCGCAGGCCTTGCCGCAAGACAGTGGCAAGCGCCGCATTCAGGATTTCCTGCCCAAGGCGTTGCGGGTTGCGCTGCCTGGCTTGCTCGACGAACTGGCGGCATTGGCGCAGCTGCGCAGCGTGCATCCCGCAGCCGACGGTTCGGCGCGCCTGTTGCTTCAACTCGCCGACGGCCAGACCGTGGAAAGCGTGCTGCTGCCGCGCGACGGCGTGTGCGTCTCGACCCAGGTCGGCTGCGCCGTGGGCTGCGTGTTCTGCATGACGGGGCGCAGTGGTCTGCTGCGTCAACTCGGCAGCGCCGAGATCGTGGCGCAGGTGGTGCTCGCGCGCCAGCGCGCAAGTGTGCGCAAGGTCGTGTTCATGGGGATGGGCGAGCCCGCACACAACCTGGACAACGTCTGCGAAGCGATCGACCTGCTCGGCACTCACGCCGAGATCGGCCACAAGAACCTGGTGTTCTCGACGGTCGGCGATGTGCGTGCGTTCGAGCGTCTGGCGCAGGGCCGTGTCAAACCCGCACTCGCGCTGTCGCTGCACTCCACGCGCGCCGAACTGCGGGCGCAACTGTTGCCGCGCGCGCCGCGCATCGCGCCGGCTGAACTGGTGCAGCGCGGCGAAGACTATGCGCGTGCCACGGGTTACCCGATCCAGTACCAGTGGACTTTGATCGAGGGCGTGAACGACGGCGACGCTGAGCTCGACGGCATCGTCGAGCTGCTGCGCGGCAGGTACGCGATCCTGAACATGATCCCGTACAACGCCGTCGAGGGCTTGGAGTTTCGGCGGCCACCCGGCGAACGCGCCGGGCAAATCGCGCATTCATTGAACCGGCGCGGCGTTCTGACGCGCTTGCGGCAATCGGCGGGGCAGGATGTGGATGCGGGGTGTGGCCAGTTGCGCGCGCGTGCGCTCGAAGGCGGCGCGCGCCGCATCCACGTGCGGCCGGAACTGCAAGCGGCACAGCCGGCTGAAACTCGAGGCAGCGTATGAAACCCAGCGTTGAATTTCAGGGCACGCACATCGACCCCGAGGTCTTCTTCGAGCGCTACCAGCGTGCGGCCGCGGCGTTGCGCGAAGCCGGCGTGGGTGAGGGCGACGTGGTCGCGCTGATGCTGTACAACGGCCCGCTCGCGCTCGAATTGATGCTCGCCGCACGCTGGATCGGGGCGCTGTGGTGCCCGATCAATTGGCACTTCAAGACCGACGAGGTGGCGCATATCCTGTCTGACAGTGGCGCCAAGGTCTTTGTCTGCGACGCCGCCTTGCTCGACGCACTGCATGGCCTGGAGCTGCGGGGGATTCGAACCTTCGTCAGCGTGGGCGATGCGCCGCCAGGCTGGGAGGCGTTTCGCGATGCAACGCCGCCGATCGACACGGCTGCCTGCGCTGTGCGCGGCGCGATGTTCTACACCTCGGGCACGACCGGCAGGCCCAAGGGCATACGCCGCGCGGCGGCGAGCGCCGAGCAGGCAACGCGTGGCCTGGAAGTGCTGCACCAGGTGCTCGGTTTCGAGCCCGGCATGCGCGCATTGGTGAGCGCGCCGATGTACCACAGCGCGCCGAACTCGTACTCGATCGGTGCCGCGCAGCTGAACGCGCAGCTCTTCATCGAAGAACGCTTCGACGCCGAACGCACGTTGCAACTGATCGAGCGCCATCGCCTCACCCACGCCTACCTGGTGCCGACGATGTATGTGCGCCTGCTCGCCCTGCCCGAGTCGGTGCGGCGCCGTCATGACCTGAGCTCGATGCGCTTCGTCGCCTCCACCGGCTCGCCTTGTGCGCCCGAAGTCAAGCGCGCAATGATCGCGTGGTGGGGCCCGGTGATCCATGAAGCGTACGGCGCGAGCGAACTCGGCTACATGACGCTGCTGGACAGTCATGACGCGCTGCGCAAGCCTGGCTCAGCAGGCAAACCGCTGCCCGGCGTGACGATCGCGATCCTCGACGATGCCGGAAATGCGCTGCCGCAAGGCCAGGCCGGCCTGATCTACGTGCACCAGCCGGCGTTTGCGGATTTCAGCTACGCCGGCAACGAAGCGGCGCGCCGAAGCATCGAGCGCGCCGGGTTGAAGACCCTGGGCGACATCGGCTACCTTGATGAAGACGGCTTCCTGTTCATCGTCGATCGCTCGGCCGACCTCGTGATTTCCGGGGGCGTGAACATCTACCCGGCGGAGATCGAAGCGGTTCTGCAGATGCTGCCGGGTGTGGCTGACTGCGCCGTGTTCGGCATCCCCGACGCCGAATTCGGCGAAGCGCTCGCCGCCGCCGTGCAGCCCAGCGCCGGCGCGCTGCTGCAGGCCGCCGACGTGCAAGCATTCCTCAAAGCGCGCATGGCCGGCTACAAGGTGCCCAGGGTCGTGGCGTTCCATGACCAACTCCCGCGCGAAGACACCGGCAAGATTTTCAAGCGCAAGTTGCGCGAGCCGTATTGGGCCGGCTCCGCGCGGCGCATTTGAACTGGATCGCCGGCCGATGGCGCTCGCGGCGATCGCAGGCGCCGCAGAATGGCACGCCTCGCTCTTGTGCTGCGACAAGAGCTTGGGCAGCATTGGCGTCGTCAGCAACGGCGAATGAACTTTTCAGGAGACTCTCATGGCACTTTCGGATTTGAATTTTGTGGCGATCGTGGTCGCGGCCGCAGTGACCTTCCTGCTCGGCGGCCTGTGGTACTCGCCGATCCTGTTTGCGAAGGCCTGGATGCGCGAGGCCGGGTTGAGCGAAGCCCAGACGCGCCAGGCCAACATGGCGCGAACCTTCGGCTTGTCAGGCCTTGCCGCGCTCGTGATGGCGTTCAATCTGGCAGCCTTCCTCGGCCCGACATCCACGTTGGCGTTCGGGGTGTTCGCAGGCTTTGCCGCCGGCTTCGGCTGGGTCGCGATGTCGCTCGGGGTGATCTACCTCTTCGAGCAGCGTTCGCTGAAGCTGTGGTTGATCAACAGCGGTTACCAGGTCCTGTCGTTGACGTTGATGGGCGCCGTCCTCGGGGCATGGAAATGAACCGGGTCGCCATTTCGTTCCTGCTTTGCGTTGCCGCGCTGGCCGGGCCGTCGCGGGCCGAGACGAGCAACGTCTCGCCGACCGGCTTCATCGCCACGTTTCGCGAAGAAGCGAAGGCCTCGCCCGACGAGGTCTGGCAGGCCATCGTGCAACTGCCGCGCTGGTGGAGCGATGCGCACACGTACTCGGGCAAGGCCTCGAATCTGAGCCTGGAAACGCTTGCCGGCGGCTGCTGGTGCGAGCGCTGGGGTGACGGCCAGTCGGCGCAGCATGGGCACGTGATCCTGGTCCAGCCCGGGCGCGTGATTCGAATGAACGCCAGCCTGGGGCCGCTGCAGGATTTGGCTGTGAACGGCGTCTTGACGATCGTCACCAGCGCGCAGGAGGGCAAGACGTTTCTGCGCTTGACGTATCGAGTCTCCGCAAACGCCGATGCGGGCTTGGACAAGCTTGCCCCCGCCGTCGACCAGGTGCTGGTGGTGCAGTACCGGCGCCTCAAGTCATTGGCCGAGTCGGGCAAGCCCGAGTGACAGGCACGCCGTCGGCCAGGCTCGCGCCGCTGCCGGACGTTGCGATCGTCGCGCCGAGCACTTGCTTGAACATCGTGGCGGCGCTGCGGTGGCCAGGCCCGGTCATGCATTCTTCCGGGATGGGGCGCGGCGCGCACCGGGGCAGGCAGCGCAACAACGCGTTGCATTGCCCGGGCCGGGCGTGACAATCGGCGCATGGCCGACGACGCCGCACCGCACCAGCGCCGCCCACGCTACCCGGGCACGCATCCGCGCCGCTTCGAGGAAAAGTACAAGGAGCTTGACCCCGCGCGCCACGCCGAGGAACTGCACAAGGTGATGCGGCGTGGCCAAACGCCGGCCGGCATGCACCGGCCGATCTGTGTTGCCGAAGTTCTGCACATCCTGAATCCGCAGCCGGGTGAGGTAGGGCTGGACGCGACCCTCGGATTCGGTGGCCATGCACAAGAATTGCTGGCGCGCGTGCAGCCTGGCGGGCGCCTGTTCGGAATCGACGTCGACCCGCTCGAACTGCCGCGCGCGCAAGCGCGCCTGCGCGCCCTGGGCTACGCTGAAACGGCGCTGGCAGTGCGCCGCATCAACTTTGCCGAGATCGCGAGCCTGCTGCCCGAAGCGGGCGGCTTCGACTTCGTGCTGGCCGACCTGGGTGTGTCGTCGATGCAGATCGACAATCCGGCGCGCGGCTTCAGCTTCAAGGTCGACGCCCCGCTGGACCTGCGCCTGGACCCGAGCCGCGGCGCCACCGCCAGCGAATTCCTGCTGTCGTTGACGCGCCCACAATTGCGTGAACTGCTGATCACCAACGCCGACGAGCCCTTTGCCGTGCCACTCGCCGCCGCGATCCAGGGCCAGTACCTCGAGACCACGGCCCAACTTGCAGCGCTGGTTCGGGGCACGATGCGGCTGGCGCTCAAGCCGAGCCTGCCGCAAGCCGAGCGCGACGCGGAAATCAGGAAGACGCTGCAGCGCACATTCCAGGCGCTGCGCATCGCGGTGAACGATGAATTCGCCGTGCTCGAACGCTTTCTGGATGCGCTGCCGGCATGCCTGAAGCCCGGCGGCCGCGTCGCGGTCCTGAGTTTTCACTCGGGCGAAGACCGGCGCGTGAAAAAGGCGTTCCAGGCCGGCGAGCGTGCCGGCATTTATGCACGCGTCGCCCCGGATCCGCAGCGAGCGTCGCTGCAAGAGCGCCACGACAATCCGCGTTCGAGCGCCGCCAAATTGCGCTGGGCGGTGAAGCCGATGTAGGCAACGCAGGTGTCAGGAGAGTCGGCACGCAGTCATTCGCTCGGAACAAACAACCACAACAGCAGGTAGACGAAGAGACCGGCTCCGCCGCACATCAGCAGCACGGCAGCCAGCAAGCGCCAGATCCACGATTCGACGCCGGTCGCGCGTGCGATGCCGCCGCACACGCCGGCGATCCAGCGGTCGTTGCGGCTGCGCCGCAGCGCGTTGAGCGCGCCGATGGCGGGCGACTGGCCCAGGCCGTCGGCAGGTGAGGCAGGGGCGCCGAGCAGACGTGCCTTCGCGCGCGCGAACTCTTCGTCGCTCAAGGCTCCGCGTTGATGCAATTCCTGCAATTTTGCCAATTCGTCGCTCAGTTCCATCGCGCGCTCCTGTTCTCGGGCTGATACTGCCGGTCGAACCGGCGAAGGCGATTCTCCCACCGCGCGAAAAATGGGCATGTTTGAGCGATTCGAACACGACAAACAGATGGCGACGCCGGTTCGGCCTGGATTCGGGTCGGCCCGTTCCGATGGCCCCTAAAGTTCTGACGCACGAGGCCGAAGTCTGAAGAGCCATCTTCAGAAACCGAGGTCATGAAAGCCCTGCTCCTTCGACTCTTTGCGGCTTCACCCGCACCTCCGGCCAAGGGCGGCGGCCGCATTGCCCGAGCGATTGAGGTCGTGCGCCAGACTGCCTGGCAGGTCACGCAGAGCATGGAGGAACTGCCAACAACGCCCGGTGCGCCCGGCACCGAGAGCGAACCCAGCGAGATCGGTGTCGCATTCTTCTCGTGGTTGGTGGCCATCCCGGAGCTGGCTCAGGCAGAACCCGGGGGGCGCGAAACCAGGGCATTGCAGCGCCTGGATCGGGTTGCGGCGGACCCTGCGGCGCAACAAAGCCTGCTGCCACGCGCCGCCGCCGTGGTGCCGCAACTCATGGGACGCCTGCGCGACGCTTCGGTCTCGTTGACCGAGTTGTCACAGTATGTGTCGCGCGACATGACGTTGGTGGCGGAGGTGATTCGCACTGCAAATAGCGCCTACTATCGACGTGGCGAGGCGGTTGTGGAACTTGACCACGCGATCCGTTCGATCGGCATCCTGGGCTTGCAAGGCACGGTCGCGCGCACCGTCCTGAAGCCGGTGTTCGACGGCCGCGGTGGCGAGTTGGTGACGCGCAGCGCGAGGCGGCTTTGGGAGCATACCGAGCGCAAGGCGGAACTGTGTACGGTACTGGCGCGTTGCGAGAACATCGACCCGTTGGAGGGCTACCTGGCAGGGTTGGTGCACAACGCCGTCTGGTCGGCGGTGTTGCGAGCCCTCGACGGTGTCGACGGCGAAGGAACCTGGGTCTTCAGTGCCCCGATCGTGCGGGCGCTGGAGGCGCGGCGTGACCGTCTGTTTGAAATCATCGCCAAGCGCTGGCAGTTGAGTGACGGCCTGACCGAGTTGGCCATCGATGTGGCACAGCGCGGGCTGGCCTCGGCCGCGTCGGTGCAAGGCCGGTTGCTGTACACCGGCGACCGGCTCGCGTCCATGCTGTGCGTTCCTGGCCGGTTGGGAGAGGCCGAGGCGTGGTTGGCGAATCAGCCAAAGCCTGTGCGGGAGTGTTTCGAAAGCTTGCGCCGAGCGCAAGACGCTGCTGCGGCCTGAGCTCAGCTCCTGGCTCCGCCCCGGGCCCGCGCAGGCTCAGGCGTTTGCTGAAATGTCCGCCCGCGGCATCACAATCTGGCGCTTCGCTGCCACCTTGCCCGACGCGCATCCGCGCGCGGATTTGCGCCGCATGACCACGCCACTCATTGCCCTGCCCGCCGAAGTGATGGCCGCGCTTGCGGATTGCGGATTGCTCGGGCCCGGTGAGGCGCCCATGGGTCAGGCGCTGAGCGGTGGCGTCTCGTCCGATATCTGGCGCGTCGACCTGCGCCAGGGCCCGGTTTGCGTGAAACGCGCGCTGCCGCAGTTGCGGGTCGCGGCGCGTTGGGAGGCACCGGTGTCGCGCAATGCGTTCGAGGTGGCGTGGATCGAAGTCGCGGGCGCGATCAACCCCGCAGCCGTGCCACGCCTGCGCGGCCACGACGCGCGCGCCGGCCTGTTCATCATGGACTTTCTGGAGCCGGCGCGGCACCGCCTGTGGAAGACCGAGTTGCGCGAGGGCCGCGCCGACGCCGCGCCGGCCGCGGCGGTGGGCGCGCGTCTGGTGCAGATTCACGCCGCCACCGCGGGCCGCGCCGAGATATCGCAGCGCTTCCCGACGGATGCGATCTTTCACGCGATCCGCCTCGCCCCTTACCTCGAAGCGGCGGCGGAGCAGCACCCACCCGCCGCCGCCGCGCTGCACGCGCTGGTGCTGGCCACCGCCAACACCCGCGAAGCACTGGTGCATGGCGACGTGAGCCCGAAGAACATCATGCTCGGCCCGGACGGGCCGATTTTTCTCGACGCCGAATGCGCCTGGTACGGCGACCCGGCGTTCGACCTGGCGTTTTGCCTGAACCACCTGCTGCTCAAATGTCTGTGGGCACCGCACGCGAGCGAAGGCTTCGCGCGCTGTTTTCGCGCCCTGGTCGAGAGCTACGCGCGCGGCGTGAACTGGACCCGGTGGCCGCTGCTCGAAGCGCGTGCCGCACGCCTGTTGCCGGGCCTGCTGCTGGCGCGCATCGACGGCAAGTCGCCGGTTGAATACATCACCGGCGAGACGCAGAAGAACCTGGTGCGCGAGTTTGCGCTCGTGCTGCTGCTGGCGCCGGTGATGGAATTGAACCTGGTGCTCGGGCGCTGGATGCGGGAGTTGCCGGCATGAACCGCAGCATCGCAAGAGTGCACGCGCGGCGCGTGTGGGACTCGCGCGGCAGGCCGACGCTGGAGGCCGAAGTCACGCTCGCCGACGGCACCGCGGGGCGTGCCATCGCACCCGCCGGGGCATCGACCGGCAGTGCGGAAGCGCTCGACCTGCGCGATGGCGGCACCGCATTTGGCGGAATGGATGTGCAACGCGCCTGCGCTGCGGTGAACGGCGAGATCGCCGCCGCGCTTGCCGGGCGCGACCCGACACAGCAGGGCGCGCTCGATGCGGTGCTGATCGCGCTCGACGGCACGCCGGACAAACGCCGTCTCGGCGGCAATGCCATGGTCGCGGTGTCGATGGCGCTCGCGCATGTTGCAGCGGCGTCGCAGCGGCTGCCGTTGTGGCGCTACCTCGCCGGCTCGCGCACCGAGTTCTGCCTGCCGCTGCCCGAAGTGCAAATCTTCGGCGGCGGCGCACACGCCGGGCGCCGTGTCGACGTGCAGGACTTCATGGTGGTCGCGATCGGCGCCACCGACTACGCGCAGGCTCTCGAATGGACTGCCGAGGTCTACCGTGCGGCGGGCGAGTTGATGGCCAAGGCCGGGCGCCTGTCCGGCGTCGCCGACGAAGGTGGCTGGTGGCCGGCGTTCGACACGAATGAAGAAGCGCTCGAATTCCTGCAGCGCGCGATCGAACACGCCGGCTACACCGCGGGCCAGGACGTCGCGATCGCGCTCGACATCGCCGCCAGCGACTTCGGCAAAGGCGGGCGCTACCGCCTGGCGTGCGAGGGCAGGGAAGTGGACAGCGACGCGCTCGCCGAGATGCTGCTCGGATGGTTGCGCCGCTACGCCATCGTCAGCATCGAAGACCCGTTCGCCGAAGACGATGCGCAGGCGCTGCGCCGCTTCACGCTCGAGGCCGGGCCCAAGGTGCAGGTCGTGGCCGACGACTTCATCTGCACGAACGCGCTGCGCATTGCCGGCGCCGCGCTGCTGGGCGCATGCAACACGGCGCTGATCAAGCCGAACCAGGCTGGCACGTTGAGCGAAACAAGGGCCGCGCTCGACGCCGCGCGCGCCGCAGGCTGGGGCGCGATCGCCTCGGCGCGTTCCGGCGAAACCGAAGACGTGACGATTTCGCATCTGGCGGTCGGCTGGGGCGTGAAGCAACTCAAGGTGGGTTCGTTCGCGCGATCGGAGCGCATGGCGAAGTGGAACGAAGGGCTGCGCATCGGCGAGGCGATCGGCAGCTTCGCGCTGCCGCCGCGCTGCGCATTCCCCTGGTCGAACTGAGCCTGCCGATGCACCGCGCCGAATGGCTTCGGCGCAACTGGGCGGTAACGCTGTCGGGGCGAGCTTGGGATTCGTCGCTTCCGGCACGGGCCGCGACGCCGGCGCTACGATGCAGCGCTGCTGAACGCGGCGCAAACGTGCAGGACCCCCATGAATCCCGAACAAGTCAAACCCGAGAGCATCGCGGCCCAGGCGCTGGGCTGGATCGACGACAAGACGCGCGCGATCACGCCGCCGATCCACGTCTCCACGACCTACCTGCGCGACACCGACAACCAATACCGCAGCGGGCGCGTCTACGCGCGCGCCGACAACCCCGCGTTCGACCAGGCCGAGGCCGTGATCGCGCGCCTGGAGCACGGCGCGCAAGCGGCGCTCTTCGCCTCTGGCATGGCGGCGGCGACGGCGGTGTTCCAGTCGCTCGCGCCGGGCGACCATGTGCTCGCGCCCAAGGTCATGTACTGGTCGCTGCGCAACTGGTTGATGAATTTCGCGACTGCGTGGGGCTTGAACGTCGAGCTCATCGACATGACCGATCCGCTCGCCGTGCAAGCCGCGATCCGGCCCGGCAAGACGCGCCTGGTGTGGGTGGAAACTCCGGCGAATCCGCTCTGGAGCATCACCGACATCGCCGCCACCGCAGCCATCTGCCGCGGCGCCGGCGCGCGGGTGGCGGTCGATTCGACGGTGGCGACGCCGGTGCTGACGCAACCCCTGCTGCTCGGCGCCGACATCGTGATGCACGCCGCGACGAAATACCTGAACGGCCACTCCGACCTGATCGCCGGCGTGCTCGTGACTCGCGCCGACGATGAGTCCTGGCGCCGCATCAAGACCATTCGTGCGCAGCTCGGCGCCACCCTGGGTTCGTTCGAAGCCTGGCTGCTGCTGCGCGGCATGCGCACGCTGTTCCTGCGCGTGCGTGCCGCCTCAAGCTCGGCGCAGCGCGTGGCCGACCACTTTGCCCGCCACGCGCTGGTGCGCGAGGTGCTGTACCCCGGCCTGGCGCAAGCGCAAGGGCATGCGATCGCGGCGCGCCAGATGCACGGCGGCTTCGGCGGCATGTTGTCGGTTTGCGTGCGCGGCGGTGAAGCCGCGGCAATCGCCACCGCCGCGAACGTGGCGCTGTGGAAGCGCGCGACGTCGCTCGGTGGCACCGAGAGCCTGCTCGAACACCGTGCCAGCGTCGAGGGCGCGGGCACGCCGGCAGCGCCGGACCTGCTGCGCTTGTCGCTGGGGATCGAAGACTGCGACGATCTGATTGCCGATCTCGATCAGGCGTTGCATCAGGCGCTGCGGTAGTGTGGGTTGGATGCGCCCGGCGCGCCCCGCCCCTGACCCGTCAAGCCCCGAGCAAGTCCGCCAGGTGCTCGATGCCGCGCGCATGCCAGTTGTTCTCGGGCCTGGGCGACACATCCTTCACGTGCGCCGCGCCGAATTCGAGCGGCCGCTCGATATAGGCCGTGCCCAGGCCGCAGGCGCGTGCGCCGGCCAGGTCGTCGTGGTGCGCGGCGACCAGCATCACCGCACCCGGTTCCAGATCGAACACCTGCGCCACGCCGAGGTAGGCCGCAGGGTCAGGTTTGTAGGCGCGGAACACTTCGGCCGACAGGATGCAGTCCCACGCCAGACCGGCGCGCTTGGCCATGTTCGTCAGCAGGCCGAGGTTGCCGTTGGACAGGGTGCAGACCGTGAAGCGGCGCTTGAGCCGCGTCAACCCGGCCACCGCGTCGGGCCAGGGGTCGAGGCGGTGCCAGACCTTGTTGAGGTGCTGGCGCTCGGGCTCGGTGAGATGCGCCAGGCCGAAGCGCGGCAGCAGTTCGTCCAGGAGCATGCGGTTCAAGTCGTCGAGCAGCGTCCAGCCGAGTTCGCCGCTCATCACGCGGCGCATCGCCGGCTGGTAGCCGGCACGCCAGGCGCGCACGAAGGTGTCGGCGTCGAGCTCTGGGTAGAGCGTGTGCAGCTCGCGCACGATGCTGCCGTGCCAGTCGACCACGGTACCGAAGACGTCGAATGCGAGCACGACAGGGGTGGCGACTAAGGGACTGGAGTACATCGTTTTTCCCGACTGACGAAGCGAAGCCATTCTGGCCCAATGGCGCTCCCGTGGCGTTTGGCCCCCGGTCGATCCACGATCTGCAGCACCATGTCGGTCCCAACCACGTCAGCGCAATCCGAACCTTCGGCGTCGAACCGCAGGCGGGCGATTGCCCGCCGCGTGGCCGACGCGCACCGTGGCATCGACGATGCGTCGCTGCTCGCCTTTGTGACGAGTTCGGGCACCGAATCCGCTGCCGACTCGAAGGCGGACGTTGACATGAGCGTCGTGTTCCTGAGCCTGCCGCAGCAGGGCGTGCTGGAGCAGGCCTGTGCCCGCGCCGGTGGCACGCCGTGGCTCTGGAGCCAGGGCTCGCTCAGCGATGCAGGCATGCTGGTCGCCTTCCAGGTCGATGGCGTTGAAGTGCAAGTCAGCTACAGCGACCACGCCACGCTGAACCGCGAAGTCGACGCGCTGCTGCTTCAAGACACCCCCGACACGCCAATGCACAAGCTGGGCGAAAGCATTCTCAAAGCCGAGCCGCTCGCCGGCCGCTCCGAGCTGGCGCGCCTGCAGGCGCGGCTGACGACGTTCCCGCCCGAGCTGGCGCGGGCGATGGTCAAACATTTCCTGGCCGCGCCGACACCCTGGAAGGCGATCTCGCAGATTGCCGAGCGTGAGGCCACGCTGTGGTGCCGCGAAGTCCAGGTCGACGCCTGCTATCGGCTGTGCGGCGTGAGCGCGGCGTTGAGCCGGCGCTACTTCACGCGTTTTCAGGTGAAGCGCATGCGCCCCCATTCGGCCAGGTTCGAGCACGCACCGGCAGACTTGGCCGAACGCATCGAACGCGTGATGCAAGCGCAGCCGCGCGACGCGTTCGCGCAACTGTACGAGCTGGAAGGCGATGTGCTCGAGCTGGTCGCGCGCACGATGCCGCAGATCGACCTGGGCGCGGTGCGCTCACGCCGCGCGGCGTACCACCCGTCACCGCTGACACCTTGATCCTGGCCTCGCGGCCTGACCTGGCAGGGCGCCCGCGGACGAATCCGAACCCGGTCTTTCGGCGCTGGTTCTGCTCGCGCGGCAGGCTGCGGCGCGCGCTGCAGCGCTGTTCGACCCACGGCTATCGTTGCCGCTCAGCGCTGCTCGCGCGCTGGGCTGCGGCGCGCACTGCAGCCTTCGACTGTTCGCAAGCGGCGGCCTGAGCGCGGCTCAGCCAAGCTTGAGCGGCAGGCTGCGCAAACGCTGCCCGGTGAGGGCGAAGATCGCATTCGCCACGGCCGGAGCGATCGGCGGTGTGCCGGGTTCGCCCACACCTTCGGGGTGCGCCGTGCTTGGCATGATGTCGGTCTCGATCAACGGGCATTCGTTCATCTGCAACACCGGGTAGTTGTGGTAGTTGCTCTGCTTCACTTGGCCGTTTTCGATCTCAACCTCGCCGTACAGCGCCGCCGACAAGCCGAACACGATGCCACTTTCCATCTGCTGCGCAACCATTTTCGGGTTCACCACCTGGCCGCAGTCGATGACGCAGACCACCCGGTGGACGCGGATCGTCTTGTCGGGCGCGAGCGACACTTCGGCGACCTGCGCCACCACCGAGCCGAACGACTGGTGCAGCGCCACGCCGCGGGCGCGCTTCGCGCCGTCGGCTGCGGGCGCGAGCGCCTGGCCCCAGCCCGCCAACTCCGCAGCGCGGCGCAGCACGGCGAGGTGACGCGCATGCTTGCCGAGCAACGCGGCGCGAAACGCCACCGGGTCCTGGCCGGCCGCGGCCGCCGCCTCGTCGACAAAACTCTCCTTGAAGAAGGCCTGGTGCGAATGCCCGACTGAGCGCCAGAAGCCGACCGGCACCGGCAGGTCGACGATAACGTGCCCGATGCGCGCGTTCGGCCATTCATAGGGTTGATCGAACGCGCCTTCGCTCGCGGTCTTGTCCGGCCCGGCCATGGGCAGGCCGAACAGGCGCTTGATGGCATTCGGCACGATGGCCTGGCCGGCCGACACATTGCGCCATGCGGTCAGTTTGCCGGCGGCGTCGAAGCCCGCCGAAAAACGCGAAACGCAGGCCGGGCGATAGAAGTCGTGCGTCATGTCCTGCTCGCGCGACCAGATTGTCTGCACTGGCGCGCCCTTTGCGGAACGCGCGATCACCGCCGCCTGTGCGATGAAGTCGACCTCGAGGCGCCGGCCGAAGCCGCCCCCGAGCAACTCCACATGCAGCTCGACGTTCTCGGCGGCGATGCCCAGCACCTTGGCCACGGCTTCGCGCGCGATGCCGGGCACCTGGGTCGAGACCCAGACCGTGGCGCGGCCGTCCTTGAACTGCACTGTGCAATTCATCGGCTCCAGCGCTGCATGCGCGAGGTAGGGCACGCGGTACTCGGCCTGGATCGTCTTCGCTGCCGACTTCAGCGCCGCGTCGACGTCGCCGTGGCTGTAGTAGCCAAAGCCGTCCTCGCCATCCAGCGTCTTCGCCAACTGGCGATAGACATCGGCGTTCGACAAGCCGGCGGCGGCGCCGTGGTCCCATTCCACGGCCACCTTCGGCAATGCGCGCATCGCGTGGAAATAGCTGTCGGCGATGACTGCGACGCCGCCGCTGCTGCCGTGCAGCGGATCGATCGAGATCACATGCCGCACGCCGCTCATCGTGGCCGCTGCCGCAGCGTCGAAGCGCGCCACCTTGCCGCCCAGCGTCGGGCACATCATGACGCTGGCGTGCAGCATACCTGCGGGCAGCGCATCGATGCCGAAGCGTGCCGAGCCGTCGACCTTGGACGCAGCTTCGATGCGCAGCAGCGGCTTGCCGATCAGCATGAACTGACCCGCAGCCTTGAGCGCCACCTTGTTCGGAACCGGCTGCCGCGCCGCGAGTGCCGCGAGTTCACCGAAGCTCGCGCTCTTGCCGGAGGGGTGCAACACCTTGCCGGCCTGCGCGCGGCACTCGGCAGCGGGCAGCTTCCACGACTGCGCGGCAGCGCCGATCAACATCGCGCGCGCGGTCGCGCCGGCCTCGCGCATCGGCAGCCACAGGTCTTTGATGCTGGACGAACCGCCCGTCATCATGACGCCGATTTCGCGCATCGTCTTGGCCGTCATCCATGCCGCGACGCCTTTGATCGAACCGTCGTTGTCCGGGTGGAACGGCAGGCCATCGACGACCGTCGCGATGTTGTTGTAAATCTTGTCGATCGGCGCCGCTTCGACCTGGACGCGTGCCCAATCCGCGTCCAGCTCTTCGGCCAGCAGCATCGCCAGGCCGGTCAGCACGCCCTGGCCCATTTCCGATTTGCAGATGACGACACCCACGGCATCGTCGGCGCCGATCTTGAGCCAACCGTTCAGCGCCACCTGGCCCGGGCGCACCGGCAGCGGCTGCGCCGTGTTCAGGCGCTGGCGCGGCGGCAGCAATGACCAGCCCAGCACCAGGGCACCGGCAGCGCCAACGCCGCCGAGCAACCAGGTTCTGCGTTTCACCATGTCTCACTCCTTGGGTTGCCGCGGGCGGCTGTTCAGTGCGCAACTATCGCACCCCAGGAGCCTGGGCGCCTTCTGCCGCCCAGGCTTCTGGCGCAACGCGCATTGCATTCGACGGAGAATATGTTCGAAAGGCGCTGAGCCTGTAATGCCGCACAACATCCGCCGCCTCGTCACACTGACCGAGCCGCAAGCCCAGGCGCTTGCCGCACTGCTGATCGATTGCGTCGAAGGTGGCGCTTCGGTGAGTTTCATGCACCCGCTGCCTCTGTCCGACGCGCTGGCGTTTTGGCGCGGCGTCGGCGACGCGGCAGCGCGCGGCGAGCGCGGTTTGCTTGTGGCCGAGGACGAAAGCGGCATTGTCGGTACGGTGCAGCTTGTGCTGGCGCAGCCACCGAACCAGCCGCACCGCGCTGATCTGTCGAAGATGCTCGTGCACCGCCGCGCGCGCCGTCGCGGCCTGGGGCAGGCCTTGATGCAAGCCGCCGAACAGCTGGCGCGCGATTGCGGCAAAACGCTGCTGGTGCTCGATACCGCGAGCGCCGACGCCGAGCGGCTCTACACAAGCCTGGGCTGGCAACGCTGTGGAGCCATCCCCGGCTATGCGCTGTTGCCCCACGGCGGCCTGTGCGACACGACCTATTTGTACCGGGTGTTGAGCGACTGAGCGCGTGACTGCGTGCGCGCCCGGGCTGCTGTCGGCCGCCGCACCTTGCGCGCCGCCGCACATCCCACGAAGTCGGGCCCGCCCCCGGCCGGCGTGGACAATCCGGCCTGAACCCCATGCCTGCCGAACCACTGCGTGTGCTGTCCGTCATCCCACCGATGACACAGCTCAACACGCCCTATCCGTCGACTGCGTACTTGACCGGCTTCCTGCGTGCTCGCGGCGTGCCTGCGGTGCAGGAAGACCTGGCGCTGGCGCTGATCTTGAAGCTGCTGTCGCGCCGCGGCTTGCTGGAGGTGCGCGACGCGATCGCGTCGCTGCCCGCAGCGCAGCGCACGCCGTGGGTCGGCGCGTTCAGCAAGAACTTCGAGCGCTATCTGGAGACGATATCGCCGGCGGTGGCTTTCCTGCAAGGGCGCGATGCGACGCTGATGCATCGCATTGTGGGTCGCGCCTTCCTGCCCGAAGGGCCGCGCTTCGCTGCGCTCGACGCCTACGTCGACCCCGACACCGGCGACCCCCTGGCCTGGGCCTTCGGTGCTTTGGGCACGCACGACCGCGCGCGCCACCTGGCCACGCTATACCTGAACGACATTGCCGACGTGCTGCGCGACGCGATCGATGCGCGTTTCGAGTTCGTTCGCTACGGCGAACAGCTTGCGCAAAGCCAGCCCACGTTCGAGCCGCTGGCGCAGGCGCTGGCCGCGCCGCCGAATCTGCTCGACCGCAGCCTGCAGGAACTGACGCTCGCCGCGTTGCAACGCCATCAGCCGACGCTGGTGCTGGTGTCGGTGCCGTTCCCCGGCGCGGTGTATGCGGCGTTTCGGATCGCGCAGGCAGTGAAGGCGTTCGCCCCGAACATCGTCACGGCGCTCGGCGGCGGCTTCGTCAACACCGAATTGCGCGAGCTCAGCGAGCCGCGCGTGTTCGACCACTTCGACTATGTGACGCTCGACGCCGGCGAGCGCCCGCTGCTCGCGCTCATCGAACACCTTGCCGGCAAACGCG
>Ga0315280_10003822_pt1 | contig 22733 bp, 34 predicted proteins | sample YL17G06_40_MG_FD_203697 | JGI IMG/M metagenome (GOLD analysis project Ga0315280, IMG submission 203697) | Sediment microbial communities from Yellowstone Lake, YNP, Wyoming, USA - YL17G06_40 | ecosystem: Environmental > Aquatic > Freshwater > Lake > Sediment | place: USA: Wyoming | collected... | reverse complement strand
GGTAAAAAAGTAATGGGACAGATGAGGAACCCGAAAACCGGCCAGATTGAGGAAGTTGGGGAAACTGAAGTGATTTGTCAGATGTGCGGAAAAAGATGGCTTTGGGGAATAGATTGTGAAGGTAAAAGTTTTATTTGCCCGGATTGTGAAAAGGAAAAAAGCCAGTATCACCCTTACTGGACACCTGTTGGTAAAGAGGCAGAATAAATAAATCGGTTGCTATCCCGGGGGTGAGAGGATAGTTCTCACTCTTTGCCCGAAGGTATAGAGATTTCCGGCAACGGATTTTCTCTCTCCTCCGGGATACTTCTAAAATTATGGTAGAGAAGAAAATAGAAACGGTTAATAACGAAAATAACGTCTTTTTTGAGCAAAAGATTACCCTTCTCTATCCTCAAAGAGCAGGGATTGGCAAGGTAATTGATTTGTTAGAAACGGAGTTTGATGTCAAAACTATCAAAGAAAATGATAATTCAATTACCATAATCCTATTCCCTAAAAAAAATGGCTGAAATTGAAATCGAAGAAACCGAACAAGAGGAATACGAAGCCCTACCCCTGAACCGAAGTTATTTGGTTGAAGTCCAGAGTTATGACCTTGTTGATAGTTCCTTCAAGGATAAATCTGGCAGTTTCCGAAAGGATATAAAATGGACTTTAAGAGTGCTTGAGCCTCAAGATTGTTATGACCGAATTTTAGTTTTCTGGACGCCCTTTAAGGCATCGCGACACAAAAAGACCGGCGAACCAAATAAAACTCTCCGCTTTCTTGAGCATCTCGGCTTTCAATTAAAAATACCCGAACAAACTAAAGTTGATTTAGATTTAGCTCTTGGTAAAAAGATAAATATTACCCTGAAAAATAAATTTGGGGTTGGCGGACGTATATTTCAAAAGGTCGATACTTTTTTCCCTGCTTCCAATGATTAGCAGGGATAATAATCATTAAAAGCATAAAATTATGGCAAATGACAGAATTGCGGAAATCCTCGCCCTCGATTTTTCGGCACTAACCGAAGATCTCTGGAAAGAGTTAAAAGATTTGATTTCGGCTGAAGCGGAAAAGGAGGAGGGCGCGGAGTAGGTGAAAGTTAAGAGGGCGGGGGTAATACTCTCGCTCTCTTTCTTTTTGATTTTCTATGAATAAAACCGAGAAAAAAGCATACGAGCAACTAAAAAGCGAGGGCTATCTTGTAGAGAAACCCCGGCGAACGAAATGGCAACCTCAAGATTTTTTTTATTGCTGGGACTTCATTGCTGTTAATGACCAGCATATTCGGTTTATTCAAGTTAGCTCGAAATATCGCAGCCAGAGAACCAGAGAAGACCAAGACCGAATGCTTAAGTTTCCGAAACCTGCTTCAGTTAGAACTGAATACTGGCGCTGGAACAGAAAAGAGGAAGCATTTAACGTTGAGGAATTATAAAAAGCCCCTTTTTAAGATAATATAGACATCTTGACATTTATTCTTGTTTGTTAGATTATGGTCTAATAAGTGTTAGACCGTTTTTTAATTCTATGGTTAAAATTATTGGTCCGGGATTATCACTTTCTGCCAAAGGTTCTATTGGTAAAACTCTTACTTTTCAAAAACGGCCTTCAGGTCACGCGATTTATCCTTACTCAAAACCAGGCAGTAGAGAACCTTTTGAAAGTTCCCCGAAACAAAAAGACCAGCGGGGAATTATTGGATTGATTACTGCTCGCTGGCAGTGTATGACCCCGGCTCAAAAACAGGTTTGGGAAGATGAGGCAAAAACAATAGGATTTCAGGGTTCAGGTTATCACCTTTTTTTACATACAGCCCAAAAAGATTTGACTAAATATCTTGGTTTAGTTGGCTACTGGTCTTTTAACTATAATGTTGGTGATAAAGTTCTTGACCTCTCCGGGAAAGGAAATCACGGGACACTCAAACCTACCTATCCTTCTGATTGTCCGCTCTTTAAAGATAGTATTAACAAAAAATTTGGAAAATGTTTGAGTTTTGACGGCGTGAATGATTATGTGCGGGTGCCGTATAATAGTGTCTTTGATTTGACAACGAAATTAACTATTGAGGCCTGGGTAAAAAGAGGAAGCGGCGGCGATGATGAGCAGCTGTATATTGGCAGAGCGTGGCAATATTTTATGTCTTTCTGGCTAAAGATAATCAAAGCTACTAATAAAGTTCAATTTTCTTTTGCTACCTGGCCTTGGACTGAGTATATAGTAACAAGTAACGGGACTATACCGATTGGCGAGCGGTGCCATATCGCTGTTACTTTTGACAAACCTAATTTTCATTTTTACATTAATGGTAAAGATGACGGGCTTAAGAATTTCAATTATACCTTACCAATTACTTCAGTGGTTTTATTTTTAGGTGCTCATCTAAACACTTTTTATTTTCAGGGTTCTTTAGACGAAGTGCGCCTTTACAACCGGGCGTTGGGGGCGGATGAAATCCTCAAACTATTTCAATTATTTTGCCGGTAATAGACGATACTTGATATCTCTCAACCCTCAATCGCCTCGCTACGGGCATCGTGGTGCGTCGTTTTTTAGCAAAAATCTCTACTATTACCATTTTTGAGGATTTTGATTAAAAAAAGAGGGGGTCTATCCTGCCCCCTCTTTTTAATCCTTTTCTTTTTCTTAAAGTTCGCCTTTAGGTGCTTCTACCTCAATTTCTTTTTTTAAGTTATCGATGAGGTTTAAAGCGGTTTTCAACCCCTTGAAAGCACCATACAATTCTGTGCCTTTTTCGGGGGTATACTCCAGCACTAAATTTATATGCTGGTTTATTCTTTCCTCTAAAATTTCTAATGCGACTAATGGAGTGTGAACCTTCATAAATTTTTGATTAAATTATTTTTTATTCCTCGACTTTTTGACCGCCACAAGGAGCGGGAGAAATAGCCCGGCCGTCAATGTGATAGCCGTTGCTAAACCGATTGCTAAAACTTTTAAAAATTCTGCCATAATTAGAAAGGAATTTTTGAGACATCGATTTCATCGGTGTCCTGGACTTCCTCTTTTTTAGTTGCTCGACCTTTTTGATTTTTTTGATTATGCTCGGGCTTTAGATTTTTCCTTGTTTCTCTATCCCAACTACACAAATACCGATTACCTCTTTTATTACAGGTAAAACTACACTCCGGATTTTCACATACCCAAAATTCCTTATATGGTTTCCCCGTTCTTTTAGAGATACCGGCGGGGATGTGCCTTATTTCCCCGCCACAGTGCGGGCATTTTTTTGGTAGTTTTCCGTATTTTTCCTGTTCTCTTTTTACTTCCGCTTTGATTTTTTCTATTTCTTTTTCCTTTAGAATATCTTTGATAATCGATATTACGCAAGCACCTACCAAAATTCCGTAAATTAGAAAATAAAATTCGTTCATAATTTTTATGCGTAATTAGGCAATTTTAATTGGTTTTCCGAAACTATGTTTTCCTGTGATTTTTTGAAACAACCCCAACAAAATAAGGGTATTCCTTTGGTATAGGCGTGGTAGATTTCCTGTCCGCACTTGTCACAATAGATTTTCTGCTTCCGGTGTTTTAAGATTATCGCTTTTTGTTCTTTTGTCATTTTTTATTTTCCGGAGATTTTATTTGACCTTTGCGGGGGGTTTTTATTTCCGGAGATCCCCTCAAAACTCCGTTTTTTTAAATCAATCCTTTGGATTTAAAAGAAAAGTATTTTTCTTTTTCTGTGATTATTAAATGGTCAATTACCTCAATTCCCATAATTTTTCCTGCTTCAATTATCCTTTTTGTAATTGTTAAATCGTCCTCGCTTGGTTCTGTATCTCCGCTTGGGTGGTTGTGGCATATAATTATTTGTGCGGAGTTGCTTTCCAATCCTGCCTTAAAAATTTCTCGGGGGTGGACAAGGCTGGCGTTCAGTGTTCCCAAAAATAAAAGTTCTATTCTTTGGATTTGGTTTCGTGCGTTAAGATATATTCCCCAAAAGTGCTCCCGGCTTCTGTCAAATTCGCTTTCTTTTTTTAGTATGGTTTCCATAATTTCCGCTATTTTGTCCGGTGAAGTGTAAAATTCCCTTTTCTTTTTTTCGCTGATTTTTAGTATCATTTTTTTATTCGCTTTTATTTTTTTCTTTCCTCTACCCCCCCAGATTTTGACATTTCCGGGGGGATAAAGGGCAACCGATTTATGACTAAATAATAAACTCGTTGGCGGAGTTGTTTCTGTTTATGTGGTCGTCAATTTCCTCATTGTCTGGCTGTGTTTCATTTTCTGCTTCCAGTTCCTCTTTTACTGCTTCCCATAGTTCCGCTTGTGCCTGTTCGTTTAAGTCCTCAAAATAAATATTTATTTTAGCCATTTTTTTATTCGCTGTTAGTTTATTTTTTTATTTTTATTTGACCTTTCCGGGGGGTTTTTATTTTGGAGTTCCCCCCAAAACTCCGCTTTTTTTCTTTTATGATGACAACCAACCTTCGGCTCGACCTTTTGATTAAATAAAATACCCGCTGACTATCCCAGCGGGTGCTTCATAATTGATAATAAAAAATGCGGGATAGTCGCAATTTGATATTTTATTTTTTAATGTTCCTATTTTTATTTTAATTTATCTGGTAATAGTGTCAAGGCACAAAACAGCCGATTTTGTTCGTAAAAAATACATATTATAATACAAAGTGGATAACTTTTCAAGGGTCGGCAATTTTTGGAAAAAACAAAGAAGAATTGGGGAAAACTTTTTTTTAATTTCTTTCTTCCCCCGCCGCTTTCGTTCGTTATAGGTTTATCGTTTTATCGTTTAATCGTGGGCGTTTAATCGTGGGCGTTTAATCGTTGACGTTTAATCGTTTAATCGTTTAATCGTTATCGTGGCGATTACGTGGCGATACGGTAGCGTGGTGAGGTGTTAGTGTAGCAATCCGTTTAAATACGCCTGATTTTGTTTTTGGATTTTTTGTAATAGGTTGTCGGCAATTTTGCGGGGCGATTGGTTTCGGTTTGGCGGGGCGGGGGTGATTGAATTAAAAAAATAAATATAATCGAGCTAAATTTGTTTATTGCTCGATATTCCTTTATTCAATCCCCCCGCCCCGCGCTCCGGTCCGTTCTCCCGGGTTCGGCTTTCTGCCGGCGGGGGGTGGCGGCTGGCTTTAATTCTGCTTTAAAAAATAATCCCGGGTTTTAGATTTTGCCTGAAAAAATAACCGACGCCTCAAAAAATTCCGCGGCATATATGTTTTTTCCTTATAAGCAATATAATTTATCGCCCGCAGGCGATACCTTTTTTCAGCGGTTTCTTTTCAGCGGATTTTCTTTGACGCCTACAAAGAAAACCGCATAAACAAAATACCAATACTCCCAATAGATATAATACCCTATATGGCTTAAGAAAAAAAAATGGGTTACCATTTTCGTGATGGCGGGGCGGGGAAGGATTTGAGCCGTATTATCCGCCTCCCCCCCGCCCCGCCCGTTGGCCCGGACTTGGAGCGTGAGAATGGTTTGCCCTCTTTTTGGTTTCAAGAATGAAACCTAAAAGAGGGTTGGGAGATTAAGGAAGTTGATTCCGCCCTGCGGGGCGGGGAAGCTCGCTCGCTGGCGAGCCTGCCACGGCTCCGCCCCGCAGGGCGGCCGTCTCCCTCCCTCGGGGGAGGGTCGGGGAGGGGGAGTAAATGAAAACTTGAACCATAACTATCGCAAAATTGAGCGGGGTTGGGAGGCGGGTCCTGGACATTGGCTTAACTAAAAAAAAACAAAAAAAACTTGGCTTTTTTTTTGGACTTGTTTATCTCTTTCCCGCCTCTCCCCCGCTCTAATTTTGCCCTGACCTACCCCGCTTCGCCCCGTGTAGCCCTACATTTTTGCGAAGCAAAAATGAGGAGCCTACGACGAGCGAAGCGAGGAGGCTCGGGGCGAAGCCCCGTAAAATGGAATAGCCGCCGCAGGCGGCTTTCATTTCGGGGGGTGCGGGGGGCGGAGCCCCCCGTTGCCGAAGGCCTAAAGCTACAAACAAAATTTATTTCTTTGAAATCTTGATTTATTATCGGGCGTTTTGAACCTCGCCGTTCTATGTGGACTTTGCCTGCTAAATTATTCCGGATGATATCCAGACCTTGACTTTTCGTCTCCCCCCTTTGGGGGGCGGGGGGGGAATAGATGGCGAGTTTCTGCGTCTTTTTTTTATTGAAACGAAGTTTTAGTAAAAAAAAGTTCTGGCTTTTTTGAAAAAAAAGTCAGAAAGCAGAAGCGAGCTGTTTCCTTTCTTTCCCGAGCCCGCCCCCCGCTCCCGCCGAACCTTCCTCGTTTTTTTACGAAGTAAAAAGCGAGGGAGGAGAGGCGGGTGCGGGAGCGAGCGAAACCTGAAAGAAGGGGAGGGGCGGGAGGAATTGATTTAGGTGTTTTCGCAGAAAACACTTTAATCAAGCGAAGCGTATTCCTCCCGCCCTCTCCCCGAGCCCGAAGGACTTTCAGGTTGAGCGAGCGTGGGCGGGCGAGGGGGGTCCGAGCCCGAGCGAAGCGAGGGCGAGGACTGGGGGGGGCGGGGGGGGCGGAGCCCCCCCGTCGTCGTTCTTTTCTTTTATTAAATAAAAACGAGCGCCTACTTGACGCTGTAATAATTTTGTGTTTTAATCGTCATAATTAGTATAAAGACGAAAGTGGGAATATTACCAGCCATCCGTAAGGGTGGTTCTTGTTTTTTTTATGTGCTGGCTTTTTATTTATTCTTTTGGTATTATTAGCTAAAGTAGTATTTAATCCCGGTAGCTTTTGGCTACTACGTATTATGGCAAAATTATTCGGACCACTAATGTCTTTAGATGCTAAAGGAACTCTTGGGCATATTATTACTTATGGTTCTAACCAATTTGGAAATTGGGCAAGAAGGATTGTTGATAGAAAATATACTGAAACTCCTGAACAGAAGCAGCAAAGACAACTTTTTCTTGATGCTATTCAAATCTGGATAGGTTCGAATCCTACTGTTCGTTATGCTTGGTTGCTTTCGGCTCGTGATAAACATTATGCCGGGTTCTGTGCTTTCAGGTCAGCTTACCTTCGGTATAAGGGTCCTTTTTGGTCTAAATATCCCTGGGTGCCTCCTTTTCCCGGTGAGCCGACTATTCGTTTTTTCAATCGTCACGCATACAGAAGTGGTGATGATATTTATATTCGTTTTAATACTTGTCTTATCAGGGATTATCCATTTGAGAAGTATGAAGAAAATATTTTGAATTTTATACCCATTGAACGCACTTGGGAAGCTGGAGTTGATATTTATCACTCAAACGTCAAAGATTCTGACGACCCAAGCTTTGAGTATTTAATGAGTTTCACCGGTGGTAAAACATTTTATAATTTTACTTATCCAGCTAAACAATTTATTGCGGTTTCTGTCTTTGATATGCACGGAAAAACTCTATCCCTCAGTTGGCTTAATGATTGGCCTGGCTGGAGCTAAAATAGTATTTAATCCGGGTCTCTTTTGACCTCTACGTTTTATGGCTAAATTAACCGGTCCACTATTCAGTTTAGACGCTCAAGGAACTTTAGGGAAAAAGCTGACTTATGGTTGGACCAAAGGAACTCAATGGATAAGAAGTTGGGTTAAGAAAAAATATACCAGAACTTTCGGTCAAGATTTTGTGAGAAAATGGTTTAAAAATGCGATTGATAGTTTTCAGGATATGTCAGATGAAGAAAGGTTTTTATGGGAGTTGGCAACTAAGAATTATCAGGAGTATGGGGCTCATTTATTAAAACAAGCGTCTCGATGGGCTCGCTGTCTTTTCCTTCATCACGTTCTGACTGACTTATCTTTTACCTGGCAAGGAAGTCCTTTTCCGCCTGAACTCTGGAAGATGTTGGCGAAAGACGAAATTGCTGGCTATGATCAGCTAAAGATTGATTTGGAAACTTTAACTGGATTGGTTTTCTGTGACCCGGTTGATCCTTATTTTTTTGAATGGTTAGGTTATGTCACATCAAAAGGACATCCTGGCATTGGTCAAGAAGCTGCTGGACTTGCTAATTCTCGAGGAAGCGCTATTGCTATTAGAGAAGATCTTTGGGAGGGTTGGGATACCTGGGTAAGAGATAAAAATGTTGTTCACGAACTTACGCATGCGCTTATGAATCAGCACGGCTGGAATTACAGAAATAATGTTCTTGATAGTGAGACGATGGCGGATGAATGTGGTAATCGAGTTGCTGATGGCAATTTAACACCAGTTTATACTTACAAAGGAAAAACTTTATCGGAATGGGTTGAGAACCCTGGATGTTCTTAGTGGCTTCTTGATGGCCGGCTTCTGATATATTCCGGGTCTCTTTTGACCCCACCAAAAAGCCACTCTCTTGATATTCAATGAGTGGCTTTTGAAATTCTACTATCTATTCCCGGTAGCTTTTGACTTCACCGAAAAGCCCCTCTGATTATACTTTAGAAGGGGCTTTTAGTTTTTATCTGTTCTGCCGTAGTCGTCTTCATAGCGTATGATATCTTTCTCATCGAACTTTCCGAATGAGATTTCTAAGACTCGTCCTCCTTTTTCTTTTCCAATTAAACGGTGCTTTGTTTCTTTTGGTATTATGTAAACAATTCCTTCCAACATTTCAAACTCAAAGTTTTCTTTTTGATATTTTAATTGACCGTCTAAAAGTATCCAGTTTTCATCTCTTAATTTATGGCTCTGAAGACTTAATCTTGAATTGGGATTTACCGTAATTATTTTAATTGTTATCCCTGGTTCTTGGTAGATTATTTTAAAGTTTCCCCAGGGTCTTTTCTCTTTTATCATAGCTTCTTTTCCTATTTTATTTCTTTGTTTTTTTTTTACCAGTCCTCTTTTCATTATGGTCTCGCTGACAGTAATCTCTCGTTCTTTATTCAATCAAGGTTCTGGCGCGCTTAGTTATGTTTAATTTACTATCTCTTTCCGATTTCTTTTCAGGTTCTTTCCGCCCCTCCTCCGCCCCGCCCCCCGTTCCGCCCCCCGAATCTGGGCGCTGGTCGTGGACGGGCCTGCGAAAAAAATACGGCCGGAAATTTTGTTATTGGTATTTATAGAGGGGGGCTTTTACAGGCAAGCCCCAAGCCTTTTTTTGTTTTCTCCTTTCTCGTCTTTCTTTTTTCCTTCTCTGTCTGAAACGCAACCTTCTTTTTTTTTCTTTTTCGGTTTTCATTTATCCCTCCTTGTGCTATTTCTATTCTACCCCGCCCCTCCCCGCCCCGCAACCCCGATCTGGGGCCGGCGGGGGGGTTGACAAAAGCTGCTATAAAATTTTTAATGAAGTAATGGCAACAGTTATTGGACCTTTTTGTAGTTTTAGAGCAAAAGGAAAATTTGGCGGGATTATTCAGTGTCAACCAAAACCCTATACAAAAGGGCCGGCGCAGCGGCAGAATCCGGTTCAGTTTTCTTATGACATAGAGAACGAAGGAGGGAATAAAAATAAGGTGACGGATTTTTTCTTTCCCATTTCAGGTTGGATTTCAGAAAAGTGCGAAATGGAGAGGATTATGAAAATGGTTCCTGTTGAGGGTGGGGTGCCGCCGGAGTGGGCAAGGGATAGAATGAATTTTGAGGAGTGGGCAAAATTGCAGAACATTGCGTTTAAAGAAGCGCGAGCGCTTTTTAATACGCTGAATGAACAACAGAAAACATCCTGGAAAATTTTTAGTTATCAATTTGCCAAACAAGACCTCTGCACTTTAGCAGTAGTGCCAGTAACTTACTTTGAAGTCTTTATGTCCCTTGGTATATTTTCAATTTTGGTTGGTATTCCTATAAAACTTTTTGCCCCAGTTATGACCGAAGAACTTTCGGTTGAGGCAGCGGCGAGAGGGTGGCGGGCAACTTACTGGTATTACCAAATGAAAAAAGCCTCGCTCCGGAGAGCTTGGGTGTTGTATCGAAAACACAAATATGATATTAAAACGGTAATGAAGATTACTGAGGTCTGGAAAAAGTATAGAAAGTGGCACGATATCCAGTTTGAAATTATGAAAGCAGCCGATGAAGTGTGGAAATACTGGTAATAGTTATGTTAAAAAAATCATTATTATATTTTTTACTTTTTATTTTTTACTTTATTTTTGGCAATTCTATTTTGACTGCTGCGCAGTTTTTTCTCTTTTGGAGGTATGGAATATAGGTTTTCGTCCAAAGAACGAAATTTGTAGGGCAAAGTAGCGATAAAATAACGAATTAAACAAAGGTCGAGGGTCATAATTTTTACGAATAAAAACTATTATGGAAATTGTCTATTTATTCATCGCTGGCGCTCTCGGTGCTTTTATTAAAGATATTGTTGAGGACGGCTCAATTGTTCTGCCAAAAAAAGTTGATGGCAAATATGCTTTAGGTTTTATTGGCAGTATGTTGATTGGTGGTTTTGTAGGTTGGGCAATTGATGGATCAGTTTTGGTTGCTGCTCTTTCAGGATTTACCGGACTTTCAGCGATTGAAAATTTGATACAGAAAAAACCTAAATGTAAAGTTGAGTAGTGAACTATGCCAGAAAAAAAACCTTTAAAACCTAAAACAAAAGAACAAACGGAAAAAGAGTTGATGAGGTGTGAGAAATGCGGAAAACCTTTTATTGAGGTGAAAGATACCATTGCCGGAAAAAAAACCGGTCATATTTTTAAATCGAATTGCGAGCATTACCCGCAGGGTGCTCGCTTTTCTATTGGGTAAATGCCTGGTAAAAAATCAAATAAAGCTAAAAAGAAATGGAGAGAGAGATGGTATTTAAAACATCCAGGTTTAACTCATAAAGAATATGCAAAACAAAGAAAACTTAGAAGAAGAAAAAAAAGATGAACCAATCGGCTACTTTAAGGTGGATGAGGAATTCATAAGACAGCTTGACCTGATTTTGTTTAAGTATTCTGTCGTTGACAAAAATAGAAGATTAATTATTGGTGAGTTCCTAAAATTGATAAAAAGGGGTATAGTTAAGAAATGCGGATTACAACTTTAAATGTCCCACCAGACCTTCAGGCAAAATACGGGAAAGTTTTAAATGTTCTTGAAAGATTTTTCTTCCCCCGCCTCGCCCGCTCTCCCCGCCAACTCTCCCGGGCCCAAGAAGCGAAACTTCTTTCTTACACCTATATGTTCGTCGCGGCCGATGCTTGGAAGTTGAAATCGGCGGCTGAAAAGCTGGCTTGGTTTAATGCAGGACAAAAAGTGGGGCTGAATGGCTGGCAGTATTATATTAAAGATAAAACTTACCGGTTGATGTATGGTATTCCCGGAGATGCTGTGCCTTCCACTATTCATCAGTTTTTTGTCGGTCATATAAAAATTGAAAGCCCGGCGGAAAGTATTTTAATAACTCAAAAACATCCTTATACTTGGTGGGAATGGTATAAAGTGAGTGGAAAGAAAAAGATGTATTCCAAGCAAAAGATTACTGACCGATTGACTTTTCCATTTACCATAGGCATTTCCCGGAAGACAAATTTAACTTCTGTCGGTCCCTTACCATACTGTTACCTGATTGCTAAAATTACTCACTTTTACGGAGGTCATTTGTATTATACGATGTATCCAGTTGATATGCCTTTGGTTGATGATTGGGCCGAACAGGAAGTTGAGATTTCTGCTCCCGGTGGCTATGTCGGAACTTACGAGTTACAATTAAGATTGAATGACGTAACCGGCGAAATATGGTTTGATAATATAAAAGCCGAACACGACGGAACTCAATTTGCCAGAGATCCGTATTGCGATGATATAACAAGAGAATTTTTAGATGAATGGTTTAATGTGGCGATGAATTGGGAACCGACTAACGTCCCTGACAGCGCTATCTGGGAAAGTATTTACCCGCCTGACTAATTAATTTTTATTTTTATGTCAGTTGTTGTTTGGGGTCTTTTGACCAAATCGGCCGAAGATTCTACGAAAATTGAAGACGAGATTTATAACTACATTTATGCTCACAACGCCGACCCCGACGCTCACGGTCTTGCTGATATGGCGCTTTATGCCCATAGGAGCGGGGATGTGCTGGATCATCTTGATGCTTCGGTTACTACTGAAAAAATAAAACCTGCCAGTATCACCCCCTCAAAAATGGCAATGCTGCTTTTTAGTAGCTGTTTTGAGAGTTTAGATGGTTATGTAACAGAGGCTGGGGTTTCTCTTGATAATATTAATGGCTATGTTCAATTAGTAACTACCAATGTAATTGACAATTATCAGCAGATTTACAAAATTGTTTCTTATGTTCCTTATGCCTGGAATTGGGATAAGGACCGGATTTTTGAAACAAGTTTTTATCTTTCTTCTGTTGCTGATGTTATGGTCTGGATACAAACAGGAACTATTAATATTCAAAGACACGTAGGATTTAAAATTATAAACAATTCGCTGTATGGTAGTGTTGGCAATGGAACTGCAGAAACAACTACTTTACTTCAAACAATAAGCGCTGCTACTGAATATGATATTAGATGTGTGTTAACTGCTGGAGTAAAAGCAGAATTTTACGTCGATGGAGTGCTCAAGGGGACTATTTCAACCGGTTTGCCTTCCGGCACTCTATCCGCTGATATAATAATGGGAGCCCTTATCTACAACACAGCTGCTGCTTCTAAAACATTGCGTTTTTCCTACTGGGATGTAAGGCAGGCGATATAAAAACCTATGATTGAAACAATAATTGGCAAAGAATCTAACTTATGAAAAGACCGAAACTTGATCCCGAAACAATGCCTATCTACAAATATCCTTTCTGCGCGCGCTGTAAAAAAGAAATCTCAAATGAGAGATTGGAGCTGGCAAAAAAAAACCTTTTCCTTCCTTTATGTGAAATATGCGAACCAATTATCCGAAAACAATTGGAGAAGTGCATCCCGTTAATGCAAAGATTATACCGACGATAGCCGGAGACTTCCCCGAAATCGTCATCCCGATTATTAAAGCTGCTGCTTCCAGCATTGATATTTTAGTTTATGAGTGGAAATGGTATGGACATCAAGCTGCCACCGCCATCCAGCAATTCAACCTTGAAATCACTTCAGCCGCCCGTAGAGGAGTAAAAGTCCGGGTAATGATGAATATAGAGCACTACTCCCATCCTATTACAAAGATTAACTCCCGAACCGAACGCATTTTGAAGAATGCGGGGTGCGAGGTGATAATGGCGCGGGTGGGCGGGAGAACTCACGCAAAGATGATTATAGTTGATAAAAATATTTTAATTTTGGGTTCGCATAATTTTTGTAAAAGCTCATTTTCAAGCAATGCCGAAGTTTCAATTACTTTAGCTGACTGCCCGATTATTGAGGAGTATTGCCGGTATTTTGATAGTTTGTGGACGAGTAGGTGGTAGTAGTAATATTATATTTATTATATTATTATTATTAGTGCTGTGGAAAACTTAATTTTTGTTCGTAGTTTATTTGGTAGTTATCTGTGGATAATTAAAGGCTAAAATACTGGATAACTTTCTTGATTTAACTTATTCTACTCTTATCCACAAGCCCGTCACACTCTTGACACACTTTATTAACAGGGATAAAATGTTAGTATAAGGTTGATAATTAAATAATTTAATATTATTTAACCTATGGCTGAAAAACTAACATTAGAAGATATTGAAAATAGAATTTGGCACTTTTGTAACGAAAATCTTATTTTTTTACCAAAAGAAGAGTTACCCCTTGAGATAATTAAGCGCCCGAACAGACAGCAAGAATTTGTTAAACTAAGACAATTTATTATTAAGATACTTAGAGATGAACTTGCCTGGTCTTTTCCTCGTATTGCCCGATTTTTAAATCGAGACCACACTTCAATAATACATCTTTATTATAAAAAGTAATTGTATGATTTATGAAAGTTCAAGCGTCTTGCTTATCATTAGAAGCTCACGGTGGGTTAGGGCTTTATCATCCTACAAAAAAAAAGAGGCCTCCTCTTTTTTATCCGATTGCTTTCCGTCCTTGTTATTTTTATCCATACGCCAGAGTTTTAAAACCCTGGTATGACCCTGACTCCTCTATTTACATAAAATTTGACCCCTATGCCCCTTATAATTTTTACGGATGGTATTATCAATTAAGAAGGACCTGGCACGGAATTGTTTGGGCGGCACAGAAATATCACGGCTCTCTCCCTAATCCCCGAACCCCCAAACAACAATCCTGGAGATATAAATTTGCTGACGGCGTTTCGATCTGGCAAGGTATGGAAAGCGCCACAATGGATATTTATAATAAATTAAAGTTCCCGCGGAGGATGTCAGGATACAATAGATTTTTGCACTATTATCTGAGAGAGCATCGCTAAAAGTTTTAAATCCTTGACAAATGTTCTGGCTTCTTTAATAATAAAAATGAAAGCAAATACCTATAGTGCGATTGCAGTCGCTTATTAAAAATTTATCGCACTTACCGTTTAGTCGAGCGGTAATAGTTAAATAAGTTTTCTTTACGTATGGTAAGAGTTACAGGTCCCTTCCTTTCGCTTGATGCGAGAGGAACTTTGGGCGACGTGATGACTGGTTCTTTTTGGAGAGGTATCAACTATATCCGACAAAGAATAGTTCCTCATAATCCAAAATCAACCCGTCAGACCGCTATTCGAGGTGTTTTGACTGATGGTGTGTCAAAGTGGAGATTTGGAATGATTTCTGCTGCCAATAAGACGATGTGGAACAGTTATGCGAAAGGGCAAGAGTATTCTGGATTTAACAGGTTTATGACCAAGTATATTGAAGCAAACTACAACAAGACTGCTGGAACGAAAATCACTCCGCAGGTTATTCCTTCACCTCAGTAAACTTGCGTCGGCCCTAATATTAACTCCTTTTATAACCTTTTACTTGTGTGTATGTCTCAAGAACTCAAAATTGAGAAACTAAAAACCGGTGATTATCTCATTTTGTCTCCCTTGATTAAGGAAGACATTAAAGATGTTCTTCAAATTCTTTTGAAAGAATATCAGAGGTGTCCCCGGTTTTCGGTTTTAACTCCAGTTTACCTTGACAAAGAAGGTAGGATATTTTTCCACGGCGGCACCATTACCAGACGTTTGTATTACCCGATGCCGATTGCCAGCCAGGAACTTCCCATTGGCCAATTTCCTAAATTAAGAGAAGTTGATTTTTCGCCTCTTTGGTGCGCACTATTACCAAGAGAGCTTTTTGAAAAATTCGATGTTTCTTATATTGATACCGATGATTTATTTCATCACGCTGATTTTGTGCTGCGTTTGAAACAAGCTGGTGCTAAAATTTTTGTTACTCCTGAACTTAAAGTTACTTATCTGGGAGCTTATGATATTAAAGAAGGACCTGAAGCGTGGGCAAAGAGAATGGAAAAATCTAAAAATGAGTTTGTCAAGAAATGGGGAAAAGTAATTGACTCGGGCTTTAGATTACCCATTGTTTTTCATACTCATACTGGCTTTGCCGGCGGGTTTTGTAACCACGCCATAGAAACTATTAAAGCTCTTTTGGATAAAAAAATTGACGTTTATTATAAATTTATTGGCGGGTCAAATGACGATGAGCCCTCGTGTGATGACCCGATAGTTGACGAATTAAAAGAGGATATGGGTTCTACCCGCTATCCTCAAATTGCTCTTTCTACCGGGCCAAATCTTTTTTCTAATTCCGGTAAATACAGAATTGGTTATACCACTTGTGAAGTTGATGGTATTCCCGAAGTGTGGGTTCGGGTCCTTAATGAAATGGATGAGGTTTGGGCGACTTCCGAATGGGTTAAAAAGCAGTTTGAAAAAAGCGGTGTCAAAAAACCGATTTATGTCATACCCGAAGGAGTGAATCCAAATTATTTCCACCCCAACATTGAACCTTTTACGTATAAAGATTTAGTTGCTCCTGACGGACAACCCTATGCGATGGAGGGGAAGTTTAAATTTATTTCTAATTTTGCTTGGGGCCGGCGCAAAGGAGTAGAGGAATTGTTTGAGGCATTTCGTAAAGAATTTTCCGAAGATGAGGACGTTTGTTTGATGTTAAAAGTTTTGCCTTCTTATGCTGGTGAGAAAATTCTGGAAACTGCCGAAAAACTTTTTTACCGAAAAGGCGCTGCTCCAATTTTTCTCTATGACATTAAACTTCAACGATGGGAGCTTCCCCGTTTTTACGCTATGGGCGATTGTTTTGTCTTTCCTACCCGGGGAGAAGGTTTTGGCTTGCCTCTTTGTGAAGCGTTGGCAATGGGGGTCCCGGTAATCACTACCGGCTACTCATCCCAAACTGAGTTCCTAACTCGTAAAGGAAAACCCCTGCCAGGAGTAAAATTTCTTGACTATAAAATGAAAGAATTTGATGGCAGTGACAGCGTTTATTACTGGGGCTTTAACTGGGCTATCCCTAATGTGGAGCAGCTCCGAAAGTATATGCGCGAGGTTTATGAGAATTATGAGAAATACAAGAAGCAGGCAATGGAGAGTTCCGAATACATCCGGCGGGAGTGGACGTGGGAGAAGGCGGCGGAGCGGGTGATTGAAAGATTAGAGGATATTTATAAAAATAAATTAAAATGAAAATGGCTAAAGTTAATTTAGATAAAAAATCTAAAAGATATTTAGAAATTGGGGTTTGTTGTAAGACACAAAAAGAGCATCTAATTTTGCTTACCCTAATTGTCTTGATTCAAAGTTGCTACAGAGAGAAGTTTAAAAATCTTGAGCGGATTTCTTTAAAGGAGTTGGTGGATTGTGCCATTAAAGAATTAGAAAAAAGAGATAGTGCCTTTTATCCGTTTCCTAAAAATAAATTAAAATAAAATGGTTTTTAACCAGCCGAAGTTAATATGGAAATTCCGAGTTCCAAGTAAAAGTAGTCTAGGAAAATTTCATATAGTAGAAATTTATGAAAATGGAGAACTGAGATGCGATTGTATTGCCGGGTCAATGAATAAATTCTGTAGGCATAAACAAATTATTTTAAAACGGCTTGAAATTTTAATAAAAGATATTAAAAATCAAAATCTAAAACAATGACAAAAGCAATAGAAATATCTCAAGAGGAAAAACTAAATAATTTAGCAGAACGAGTGAAGGCGATAATAGTGGAGTCGGTGTTTTCGGCAAGGATGACACTTTTGGAAGCAAGACATAGAATAGGCCAAGAAATAGTAACCGATGAACTCTATAAGAAATGGAAAAAGGGCTCTGGTGATTTAGTGAAGGAGATTGAAAAAAGAATAGGGAGAGGGAAAACAGAGATTTATTTATGTATAAAATTTTACACTAAATATCCTGATGTTTCCGCAGTCGTGGAAACATTGCCTGGTAAGAAAAACGATATAACTTGGGCGGCGGTGAAAAGGCTTTTGGTAGGGAAATCGGTTGAGAAATGCCAACATCAATGGGAAAAGGCTGAGTATTGGCGATGTGCTAAATGTTCTAAAAAGGTTTTTAAAAAACCAGATAAAATGAGATAAAAAAATATGGCAATGCTAAAAAGAAAAATAAAAATGCTATATCTCTCTTGTCACTCCATTGAGGAGTATGATGAGATAAAACTATTTCACGAAATAGGGATTGATGTATTTTCTCACGGGGCTTATGTTGACCCTCGTCATCCGGGAGATAATATGCGACCTCCTCTTGATTGGGACCCTGACCCTGAACTCGTAGCGATGGCTAAACGTTGGGAAAAAGAAAATCTTTCTAAAGAGTTTGTTGACAAATTTGACGTTATCTTCGTAATGCATATTCCCAAATGGATTTCTTATAATTGGCCGGTGATGAAACATAAAATTGTAATCTGGAGAACGACCGGGCAGTCAACTGTTGACGTTGAAGATGAACTTCGACCCTTTATGGCGCAGGGAATGAAAATAGTTCGCTACTCACCTACCGAAAAAACTATCCCCGGCTATATTGGTGAGGACGCTTTAATTCGCTTCTACAAGGACCCTGATGAGTTTAAGGGCTGGAATGGCGCTATTCCCCGAGTTATCACACTCGGGCAATCAATGGTAAAAAGGAGCGCTTTCTGTGGTTGGGATACTTTCAACCAAGCTACCCTTGGATTTATGAGAAAACTTTACGGGCCCCACAATGAAGAAGCTGGAAATGATAATGGCGGTTTCCTGACTTATGACAGGCTAAAAAGAGCTCTCCGGGATAACAGATGTTATTTCTACACCGGCACCTACCCGGCTAATTATACTTTGAATTTTATTGAAGCATTTATGACGGGTATTCCCATTATTGCCATCGGCCCGATTTTTGGGAATGCTCCCTTCCTGCAAGGACAATGCACCTATGAGATACCCTCTATTATTCGAAATGGCGTAAATGGTTTTTGGAGTGATAGCATTGACCAGCTCCGGGAAATGGTAAAACTTTTACTGGAAAGGAAAGATGTGGCTGAGGAACTTTCAAAAAATGCCCGCAAAACTGCCATTGAACTTTTCGGGAAAGAAACAATAAAACAACAATGGATAGATTTCTTTAACTCTTTGTAGTATGCCCTATTTTTCAGAAAGAAATATTGAAATACCCAAATTACTTGAATTTTTAGACCGCCACTCCGACGAGATTGAGACGGTTTTAGATGTCGGTTGCGCCGGCTCACAATATCTTGAAGAAATAAAAAAAAGAGGAAAAGTAATAAATGGAGTTGATATGAGATACGACGAAAAGATAGAAGATCTTTTAAAGGATTATACGGTAGCTGATTTTTTAGACCTTGATTTCGGCACGTATGATTTCGTAATTTGCCTTTCCACTATTGAACATTACGGAGTAAAACAAAAACCTGACCCTGACTATACCGGACTTCAATTATTTTTCTTTGAGAGATTGGTTTTAACCGCTAAAAAATTCCTTTTCGTTACCTTTCCCTATGGAGAACCCGCTGTCCATCCAAATGAATTTTCGGCTGTTTATCCCTGGCTCCTTGATAGATTTTTAGCTGGCTTAGAAAAGTATAAAGTAGAATTAGAGTTTTATTTTAATGAGGAACCACAAAAAGGAGAAGGTTGGCGAAAGATTGAGCGGGAGGAGGCGGGGCGGGTGAAGTATGATCCTTCAAAAGGTGTTCAATGTGTTTGTATTTTAAAAGTTGAAAAATAAAAAAAACTATGGAATTTCTTGTCTATAATAAAGATTTTATTACTTGTTTTGGAAAGAAAATTGTTTGCGGTTTAAGAGAAGGAACTGATGATTTTGATTGTGTTCAAGCAGTGGCAGTTGAGGATGAATACAATTTGAAAGCAATTCCTTTTGAGGACGGCGATATTGTTATTGACGTTGGGGCCCACATTGGCAGCGTTAGTTTGGCTCTGGCTACCCTTGACAAAAAACTAAAAATATATTCTTACGAGCCCTTACCGGAGAACATTGATTTACTTAAAAAGAACGCTTTTATGAACGGCTGCGGCAATATCTTTCCCTTTTTGCTCGCTGTTAGTAATAAAATTGGAAAGTCAAAGGTTTACTATATGGCTGAGTCTACTGAGGGTGGTATAAAGCATCATTTTATTGGCAATGCCTATGATTTTCCTAAAGGAGCGTTTTATGAAGTAGATACTGTCACTCTTGAGAAAATCTTTTTGGACAATAAAATTGAGAAATGTAAATTAGTTAAACTTGATCCTGAAGGAGAAGAACTTAATATTTTGGAGGCGTGTCCCCCGGAAATCTTAAAAAAGATTGACTATATTGTGGGAGAACACCATTTTGTAAAACGGGATGTTATTCTCAAAGCCACTAAAGGTTTGTTTGAAGATATTGCTTGTCCCTGGCAAACTGAGACAGAATTAGGGCATTTTTGGTTTAAGAGAAAAAATCTATGAACGTTTTTTCAGACGAACATCACGACGCTTTATTTCAATTTCTTCGTATCCTCTTTGAAAGAAGGCTGGGTTGGAATTTATACCGGCCTATTGGGTATGAGTGGTATCGTAACCTCTGTTGGAGATATTCTGATAATCCGGCTACCGTTGACCAATACCTAAAAATTCCTGATGACGCCGAATTTAAAGACGGGATTTACTACATAAAAGAGCGCCGGCACAATGAGGTTGATAAGTGCATTACCTTTGATAAATTTAAGGAAATGAAAATTGACATAGTGATTGCTTCGGTTGTGAACCACGAGCTGCCCTACCATACTCTTTGTGGATTACATTTTAATCGCCCAAAACTTATCCGGGTGATTGGCAACTGGGGCGAACCGATTGATTTTGAACTTTCCAAAAATATTATTGCTACTGCTAAAACCGTTCCTATTCCTTCGGGCATTAACGTAGTTTTTTGTCATCAGGAGTTTGACCTAAATCTTTTTTGCTATAAACCCCCGACCGTTAGAAATTCCATTAAAAACTTTATGAATTGCCTTCCCGACAGTAAAGATTTTCCGATGTGGCACCAGTATAAATCACTATTACCGGAGTTTGATTGGAAAATGCACGGCATACTTGGAGACGATGGTATAATTGGAAATGTAAATGATATGGTGCCGGCAATTCAAAATTCTACTTTTATCTGGCACGTGAAATATGGGGGAGACGGGTTTGGGCACGTTATTCATAACGCCTATGCCTGCGGTCGGCCTCTCATTACTAAAGGAAGTTATTATGCTGATAAACTCGCTGGGGCCCTGATGATTGATGGTGAAACCTGTATTGATCTTGAGAAACATACTACTGAAGAAAATGTAAAACTGGTTAGAGAATTTTCGCAGCCGGAGAAGCATAACCAGATGTGCGAACGCGCATTTGCAAGGTTTAAAGAAGTTGTTGATTATGACAAGGAATTTGAGGACATTAAAAAATTCCTTGAGCGACTTCAATAAAAGACGATGACTATTACCACTCGACCTCTGAACGCCTCGCTACGGGGCAGGTAGAGGGCAAGATTAAAACACAAAGGTTGGTAAATGTCAAAAAATAGCTTCAAATTATGTTTTTCGTAATTTTAGCCGGCGGTAAAGGAACTCGCCTTTACCCGGTGACTAAAGAAACCCCTAAACCCCTTTTGACCGTTCATAAAAAGCCGATTATTAACTACTTGGTAGATTTGTTTTTTAAACACTTTCCCAAAGGCGCTGTTTTAGTTTTGATTAGTAGAGAACACGAAAATGATTTTAATAATTGGCGGAATAGATATTATTCTGATGCCAGAGTGCTTGTGTCTTCCGAAACGTATCCTCTTGGAACTTTTGGCAGTTTGGTCGCGCGTAAAGAGTATTTTGGACAGGAGGAGGACTTTTTTGTAACCAACGGAGACGAACTTAAAAACGTAAATCTTAAAGAGATGTATGACTTTTACGAAAAAAATAAAGACGCCCGAACTTTTGGCTGTATTGCTTTGACAAAAGTAAAAGACGTTGAGCACTACGGGACGGTTGCTACCCGGGGAGAAAAAATCACTGAATTTAAGGAAAAATCAAAACAACCTCTTTCAGAATACATCAATTCAGGACTTTATATTTTGAATGAAATTATATTTAGTCGTGATATTGAGGATGGTAAATTTCTAATGTTAGAAACCGATTTATTTCCCGAATTGGCTCGTTCGGGCCATCTGCTTGGCTATAAGTTTAAAGGACAATGGCTTGATTGTGGCACGTTCGAAAGATGGAACACTGCCATTGAGCAATGGAGAGGTTAATGCTCGGGCTTTAGATACTTCATCATTTTTTAATTCTATGATTAAACTTCCGCCTCAAAATATTCGTTTTCTTATAATCCATCATACGGCTACCCTCCGGGATAAAACTACTTTTTGGGCAGTGAGAAAATACCATATTCAGAAAGGTTGGGAGGAAATCGGGTATCACTATTTTATTACTCCGGAGAAAGTTTATAAGGGTAGGAACGAAGATTTTGTCGGTTGTCATTGTAAGTTTGGCGGGTATAATTTTAAGTCTCTGAGTATTTGTCTTACTGGTAATTTTGAAAATGAAAAACCTACTGCTTCTCAAATCTCTTTTTTGGGTCAGGTAGTCAATGATCTTTGTTTGAGGTATAACATCGCACGTTCTAACATTTTAGGGCATAGTGAAACCGGCGCTGCTACTCTTTGTCCCGGGAAACATCTCTTGCCCTACATTAAAGCTCTCCGGGATAACATTGATATTTCCCCGAAAGAAAAAGAAAGCGTGCTTGAAAAAATTGCTGCTAAACTGCGTGAGATTGCCGAAGCGATAAAAAGATTGGGAGGATTATTAAATCCTATCTAAAAAGTTTTCCACAGGTCTCCCTATTGACAGGGGGTCTTGTTTTTGAGAAAATGGTAATAGAAGGATTACCGATTTAGGTAATAATAAAAAGATGAGCCAAGAAAAAATACAAAGAAATAAAAAAGTAGTTAAACTTTTTAAAACTAAAAAATACACCTTGAGAAGTTTGGGCCGAATTTTTAAGATTTCGCATCCGAGAGTTATTGCGATTGTGAAAAAGCTTAAAGGTCGAGCTCCGGAACGAGCTAAAACTAAAAAATAAAAACCTCTAAAAAACCTATGAACACCTTTTTAATCAGAATTGTCTCGGATATTGAAATGCTGATTGAAGATTTTAAAGCCCGAATAGTTCCGGAAGATGACTTCAAAAAGAAAATAAGATCGCTGGCACAGAGTATTTTAAATGACGCTGAAGCCGAAGATATTGACCGAGATTTAGAAGCTGGTAAAAAAGTAATGGGACAGATGAGGAACCCGAAAACCGGCCAGATTGAGGAAGTTGGGGAAACTGAAGTGATTTGTCAGATGTGCGGAAAAAGATGGCTTTGGGGAATAGATTGTGAAGGTAAAA
>Ga0315280_10003821_pt1 | contig 22736 bp, 30 predicted proteins | sample YL17G06_40_MG_FD_203697 | JGI IMG/M metagenome (GOLD analysis project Ga0315280, IMG submission 203697) | Sediment microbial communities from Yellowstone Lake, YNP, Wyoming, USA - YL17G06_40 | ecosystem: Environmental > Aquatic > Freshwater > Lake > Sediment | place: USA: Wyoming | collected... | reverse complement strand
TGAGGGGATTTCATGCTTATGCATCACGGAGCCCTAGAAGTTCCTGATCCCGTTGAGGCGGCCCAAATCTAATTTGGAAAAACGTGGTGGAGAGGAGAAATCCCATGGCTACAGTTGACCTAACCACTCTTCAACCCGCAAAGACTGTCGATGCCCGTGCAATGGCGTGCCCTGGCCCCCTGTTGGAGGCTAAGAAGAGCATTGGTGTCGTTAGGGTCGGCGAAGTGCTGGAGATCTGGTCTGGCGACCCCAATACGAAGAACGACATGCCTCGCTGGTGTCAGAAGGTGGGGCACGAGTTCCTGGGTGCAGTGGCCGCTGATGGCTATGATCGTCTCTTTATCCGCCGCAGGAAATAAGACAAAGCGATTTTTCGCCTGGAACATTGCTGCGTCATGCGCGACGGAGAAGAGGCGACATGGGCCAAGAGACTTACACTCATAAAATTCTGATGCTGGCGACTTTGTCGGGTGGCTACCGGGCTGGGGACTCGGCCGGGCAATCTCATCTAACATACCCGCCCAATACCTACATCTTGCCGCTGAGGACCGCTGCCATGTTCCCGCCGCAGTTCTACTTGAAGGCCTTCGAGCGGGGCATTGACGCTATCATCATCATGTACAGCGGTGCCGACTGCCCCTACAAGGGCGCGCCCGAATGCACGGCGCAGATCGTCAACAAGACCTATGAGCTGATGAAGGGGCGTGGACTGGATACTCGGCGGCTACGCCTGGCCGCCATGTGTACTGTGTGTGTTCGCCCATTCCTGGCCGAGGTCCAACGCATGAACCAGCTGCTCGATGAAATCGGGCCGGTGCGGCATCCCGAACGACCCGAGGGAACGGCGTTGCTCGCCTGAACCGGGGAGAGTAGCACGTCATGACACGGAACACACTGCACGTGGACACCTTGGTCGTCGGCGGCGGGATCGCCGGGATGCAAGCCTCCCTGGACCTGGCGGATCAGGGCTACCGGGTAGCATTGGTGGAGAAGAATCCAAGCGTCGGGGGCAAGATGATCGGCTTGAGTAAGGTCTTCCCCACCCTCGACTGCTGTAGTTGCATCACGACGCCCAAAATGGCCGCGGTGGCCCATCACGAGAACATCCAGTTGCTGACGTACTCCGAGGTGCGGTCTGCGACTCGCAAAGGAGCCGGCTTTATCGCCCAAGTATTGAAGAAACCTCGCTACGTGCGCGAAGCCGATTGCACTGGCTGCCGGTCCTGCGAATTGGCCTGTCCGCTTGACGTGCCAGATGACGAAAATGAGTTTGGCCGCACAGCCCACCGCGTGATCTATGTGCCTTTCTCGACTGCCGTCCCGCAAACAGCGTTGATGGATCTGGAGTACTGCATCTATTGCGGCAGATGCCTGCAGGCCTGCTCGACCGATGCGATTGACTTTACCCAAGAAGCAGAGACCCTGCAAATCGACGCCAAGACCATTATCCTGGCGACCGGCTATGAGGTGACTCCCTACAATGCCAAAAAACAATACGGCAGCGGAAAGCTGCGTAACGTGATTGACGGTCTGATGATGGAGCGCCTGCTGGCCCCGACCGGCCCCTACGGGCGGGTGCTGCGACCATCGGATGGCAAGCAGCCCAGCTCGATCGCTTACGTCCAATGCGCCGGTTCGCGCGACCAGACGCTAGGCGTGCCCTACTGCTCGCGGGTATGCTGCATGTACGCGATCAAACAAGCCATGCTTCTGTCTGGTGCGCTGCCCATGGCCGAAATCACCATCTACTACATGGACATCCGCGCTTTCGGCAAGGGTTACGAGCAGTTCTACCAGAACGCCAAGGCCATGGGGATCGAGTTCGTCAAGAGCAAGGTAGCCCGCATCACCGAAGACGAAAACCAGAATCCCAAAGTGCGGGTGGAACTGATTGATGAAGGCTCGCGCATTGAGGAGCGGTCTCACGATCTGGTCGTGCTTTCGGTAGGCATGTTGCCGGGCTGGAATCCCGAAGCCACTTTCGGCGTCCCGGTGGCGGAGGACCGGTTCATCCAACTTCCATCTTGCAACATCTCCCCAACTGCGACAATGCAGGCAGGTATCTTTGCTGTCGGAACGGCAACCGGCCCGATGGACATCGTCGATTCGATCATGACCGCCGGTGCGGCGGCCTCCGAAGCCGCGGCATATATGCAGTCTCACAATGGGCGTGGGCCATTGGGTGCGGCGGAGGTGCCGGCCTCGGCAGGGACGGCCGGGGAGAGGAGCACGACCCGTGCCTGAAAGCAACAAGCCGGTTGAAAGAGGCCGAACCAATTCGCAAACTGAGAAGAAAGAAGAACCCCGCATTGGCGTTTACGTCTGCACCTGCGGCGGCAATATTGGCGATACAGTCCGCTGTGAGCAAGTAGCCAGGATACTGGGAAAACTCCCCAACGTCGCGGTCTCGCGCCAGTACATGTTCATGTGCTCCGATCCCGGCCAGGCGTTGATCGCAGAAGACATCCGCGAGCAGGGTATCAACCGGGTGGTGGTCGGGGCCTGCTCCATGTTCCTGCATGAACAGACCTTTCGGCGAACGGTGAGCCGCGCCGGACTGAACCCCTATCTTTACTATCACGTTGGCCTGCGCGAGCAGGATAGCTGGGTGCATCATGACAATCCGAGAGAGGCCACAGGCAAAGCCATCCGCATGATGTCTGCTGGGATTGCCAAAGCCCGCTTGATGGAACCGCTGAAGCCGATCCGCCTGGGCGCTGAGAAGCATGCCCTGGTGATCGGCGGCGGCATCGCCGGACTGCGGGCCGCGCTGGACATCGCCCGGCGTGGGCTGAAAGTAACCCTGGTGGAGAAAAGTCATTTCCTGGGAGGCCGTATGGCCCGCTTGGAGCGCACCTTCCCCACCGACGAAGATGCCCGCGCCCAGTTGAACACATTGATCGAGAAAGTACTTGCCGAGCCGAATATCATCCTCCACACGGGTGCGGAGGTAATCGAGGCAAAGGGGTACGTGGGCAATTTCGAGGTTCGCATCCGCCAGCAGCCGCGGGGCGTGAGCAACGATTTCAAAGGAATCGACGACGCCATCACCGCCTGTCCGGTGGAAGTGCCCGACGAATTCAACTACGGCCTTACTGCCCGCAAAGCCATCTACCGTCCCTATGCCGGCTGTACGCCATCCGGCGCGCTGATCGACTGGGAGCACTGCACCCGGTGTGGGGAGTGTCTGACGTTCGGGCAGCGCGGGGAGATCCGTCTGGACGACAAACCGGTGGAGTTCGAAGTCAACGTAGGCGCCGTCGTGGTGGCAACCGGCTTCAGGCCTTATGAGCCGTTCCCGGGAGAACTGGCCTACGGGGACCTCTCCGAAGTGGTCACCCTGCCCCAGCTGGAGCGCATCCTCGCCAGCGACGGGCCGACAGGCGGCAAGCTGGAATGGAACGGGCATCCGGTCCGCAGCTTGGCGATGATCCACTGCGTGGGCAGCCGCCAGGTTGAGGGCGTACACAATCCCCAGCCAGACGGCAACGTCAACAACTACTGCTCGCGCGTGTGCTGCACGGCCACGCTGAGCGCCGCCAATCAGATCCGAAAGCGCTTCCCGCAGACCACCATCTACGATGTCTATGAGGACATCCGCACCTACGGGCGAGGGCACGAGGACTATTACCTGCGAGCCTCGCAGAAGCGGGTCACCTTCCTGCGCTACTTCGCTGAGGAAACCCCGGAGGTATCCCAGGCGCCAAGTGGGTCGGAACATCGCTTGCTGGTTAAGGTGAAGGATCACCTGAGCTGGGGTGATGAGATCGAATTGCCCGTGGATCTGGTTGTCCTGGCGGTGGGGATGATGCCCAACCCGGTAAATGACCTGATTGATAAGTTCAAGATCGCTCCGGGCAACGACCGTTTCCTGCTGGAGGTGCATCCCAAACTTCGGCCTGTAGAGACGGCAGTGAGTGGGATCGTGCTGGCTGGAACGGCCCAAGGGCCAATGAACATCCAGGAGAGCTGCGCGGCGGCCGAAGCCGCCGCGGCCAAGGTGGCGGTACTGCTCAGCCAGGGCAATGTCGAACTGGAGCCTTACGTCGCCCGGGTGGACCTCGATCGCTGCCAGGGCGCGGGTGAATGTGTGCGTGTCTGCCCGCAGGAGGGTGCCATTCGCCTGGAGACGATTTCTCTAAATGACAGGAGCGTGCAGCGGGCGGTGGTTACCCCAGCGAACTGCAATGGCTGCGGTGTCTGCGTCAGCGCCTGCCCCAACCGGGCCATCGACGTACAGGGCTGGCGACTGGATGAGTTCGAGGCCATGGTGGACGCGCTGGTTGCGGAAGTCCCTGCGTTGGAGGGCATGGCGTGACGACCAAAAACGGCAAAGACGCCAGGCAGCGGGCCGAACTGCTCGCTACCCTGCGCGGCCAACACGGCGAGTATCTCAAGCGAGCCCAGGCACTATTGAAGGAACAGCGGGCGACCCGCAAGGCGGTGCAGCGGGCGATGAGTGGCGGACCGAAGTCGGTGCCCCAATTGGCTGAGAGTGCCGGTATTCCGGCCCATGTTGTCCTGTGGCACGTGGCGGCGATGAAAAAGTATGGCCTGGCGGTCGAGACAGGTATGGACGAGGGCGGTGATTATTACCTGTATGAGTTGTCGAAGGAGACCAGGCCATGAGCCATCGTGCCGACCCTCTATTCTTGGTGGAACTTCAGAAATATGGCGACGTCAATATTGAGGCTTGCTTCAACTGTGGTAACTGCACAGCAGTGTGTCCACTCTCTTCCAGAGAGGATAGCTTTCCCCGGCGGATGATTCGCTATGCCCAAATCGGGACGAAGGATAGGCTGCTGGGCAGCAAGGAGCTATGGCTCTGCTACTACTGTGGCGAGTGCACCGCAAGCTGTCCACGGCAAGCGAATCCTGGCGAGTTCATGGCGGCGGCCCGGCGCTACGCGATTGCCAGATACGATCCCCTGGGACTGGCAAAGATGTTCTTCACCTCACCGCTCTTGAGCGCTCTGTTCCTGGTCGTATTAGCAGTGGGGCTTGGGGTGTTCATGTACACGAAGCATGGGCCGATGTCTATGGATTCCATGCGACTGTTCGAGTTCATTCCTGTCGGAGTGATCCACGATCTCGGTGTGACCATGATGGCGATCGCCTTCCTGACCGGCCTGTGGGGGGCAGTCAATATGGTCCTTCACATAGCCAGAGTAGGCGGACTGCCCGGAAGTGGCCGCCTGAATTGGTTTGAAGCATTGTGGGAAGCAATCGGCTTGGAAGTGCTAAGCCAGAGACGTTATCGCCAGGATTGCGAGACCTATGCAGAACGACAACCCTGGTATCTACAAAAGTGGTTTACCCATGCCGCAATGCTGTGGGGCTTTCTGGGGGTCCTGGCAGCCACGACATTGGATTATGCCCTCGACATCCTCGGGCTACAGCCGACGGGAACCTGGGTGCCCGTTTGGCATCCGATCCGGCTGCTGGGCACTATCGCGGGGATTTTCCTGGTCTACGGCTCATCTGCAGCGATCATCAAGCGCCTCCTTAAAAACGATGAAGCCTCCACATACTCGACACCATCTGATTGGATCTTCCTGATTTTGCTATGGGTATCAGGCGTCAGCGGGTTTGTATTGGAAATATCTCTGTACCTGCCCGAGCCACAGGCGTGGGGGTACTGGACATTGCTGTTCCACGTTGCAGTTTCGATGGAGTTGGTTCTCTTGCTCCCCTTTACCAAATTTGCCCACGCCGTTTATCGCACGATAGCCCTGTATGCGTATTCGCTAAAACCTCTGCCGAGGACAGAGCTTGCCGGCACAGGAAGTACGGATTAGGAGGCGTCTGCTGGAGCGTTAGCCCCGGCAGATTGAAACAGAGAAACATCCCTGCTACTTTTTCCGAACAAGGAGGTTTCCCCATGAAAGAAAAGATGATCGTCGTTTGCAACCACTCAGAGACAGGCAGCGTCATGCCATCGCTGATCTTTGCATCGTCGGGTATCGCGCTCGACTATGAGGTGTATATGTTCTTCTGCCCCGGTGGCGCACAGGCGTTGGTCAAGGGCGAGTTGGAGAAGATCGGCACCCCGAAGGGCCTGCCCAATCCCGTAGACCTGTTCAAGACCATCATGGACCAGGGTGGTAAGGTCGCTTTCTGCGAGCTGGCAATCGAGAACAAGGGCATCGATCCGAAGGATTTGCGCGATACGCGCATTGTCGTCCAAAAGGTGCCGCCATTCCTGATGGATGCAGAAGGCGCGCGCATGACATTTGTCTTCTAGCGTCCCGTGCCCGAAGTTCGCTGACGAATTACGCTTGGCCCCAGGGGCATGCCCTCGAATCGCCAGGCCTCGTCGAGAACCGGCCAGCCTGCACCCAGCGCAGACGCTGGGTGCGGGCGCGTCGCGCCGTGGGACGCGGGCCCGCAAGACACCTGGCACCGCTATCCCCACGGCGACGACCCATTGCAAGTAAGGAAAGCGCAATGGGTACCCCGCCGGCTGGCTGGATGCCGGGGGAGGTCACCCTCACGCCTGGGCCGGACCTCGTCGGCAACGTGTGGAAGGTGTGGAAGCCGGCCATGGAGAAGTAACCCCCATCTCCAGCAAGAGCGAGAGCAGTGACGGGGGAAGCCACAGGGAATCGGCGGGATATACCGTTGCGGCTCTCCCGAGGAGAGGCGTCGAAGCCCGGCGGGTCGAGGCGGATATGCTCCGGGCGCAGGTCCGGCGCTCCGAGGGAACATGAGATCTGCTCCGGCGCCGCCTGCAAAGACTCGAGGGTGAGGGGGAGCCGACCGATGGCATGTGTTCCATCACCTTTGCAATGTTCAATAAGAGGAAGCTATCATGGCCCAGGGGCCTCGCCCCCGGGCCACAATGCAGGAAGGGGGTGCGAGACGATGCCAGGCGGCCGTCGGTTTGGATCCGGCGGAGGACGAGGACTGGGGCGCGGGCAGGGGCAGGCTGCTGGACAGGGGCCAGGCAGGAGACCGGGACAGGCCCGGCAAGGAGGGTTCGGGGCAGGTCCCGGAGGGAATTGCGTCTGCCCGCAGTGCGGGAAGATCGTGGCACACGAGCACGGAAGGCCCTGCGTGCGGATCGTGTGTCCGGAATGCGGTGTACCGATGACCCGAGAGCGCTGAAGAATCAGGGGCCGGCGCGGGACGCTCTCGCATCACCCTGAGGGCCGAGGTGGCACACCCCAGAGAAGGAGGCATGCAATGAACAGAGCGCTTCGCTGGATGGTTCTCGTTATCCTCATCCTATTTGCTGGCGCGCTGGGGCAAGCACCATGCGTGAACGACGTGTATGCGGCCACGTACGTATTCAAGTTCGCCCACGCCCAACCGGACACCCACCCCCGGCACAAGTCCATGATCTACTTCAAGGAGCAACTGGAGTCGGCCTCCAAAGGACAGATCAAGGTCGAGTTGTACGCTGGCGGCGTCCTGGGGAAGGAGCCCGAGCTCATGGACATGGTGAAGGTGGGCAACCTCCAGGGTACCCGCGGCGCCCTCTTCGAGCGGGCCAACAAAAAGTACCTCCTGTACACGCTGCCCTTCCTGTTCGCGGACATCGAGCAGGCCAAGAAGGTCATCCGCAGCGACTTCGGCGAGCGGGTCAACCAGGGGGCGAAAGCCAACGGCTTCTACGTGCCCGCCACGGGAGTGGCGGGGGGCTTCCGGCAGTTCACCAACAACGTCCGGCCGATCGTCACCCCGGATGATATGAAGGGCCTGAAGATGCGAACGCCCCCCATCGACTCCATCATCCGCACCATGAGCGCGTTGGGGGCCAACCCGCAGCAGGTCCCCTATGGCGAGACATACATGGCCCTGAAGACCAATGTGGTGGACGGTCAGGAAAACCCCTGCTCGAACATCGCCGAGATGAAATTCTACGAGGTCCAGAAGTACTTCACCGAGGTCAACTACCAGATCCATCCGGACCCATTCTTCGTCAGCCTGGCCTGGTTCGAGTCCCTGCCGGGCGATCTCAAGGCCGTGTTCACCGCCGCGGCCAAGGCGGCCATGGCCAAGAGCGACGAAGATTGGTTGGCATCCGAGAAGGACTACCAGGCCCTGCTGATGCAGAAGCTCACCGCCAACCGGATCACGGCGGAGAACCACAAGGCCTTTGTCGGCAAAGTCAAGCCGGTCTGGGACTACTACGTGAACGCGGGGTACTTCACCCGGGCCGAGATCGACGAGGCGCTGGCGCAGGCCGCCCGGTAGCCGGGCCCACCCGAGGACACGGGTGCGCAGCGCTGCGGCCGGACCCGTCCGGCCGCAGCGCTGCTCCGGAAAGGATGCGTGTCATGGATCGCGTCGCCCGCGGGCTGGCCCGTCTGCTGGAGGACCTGCTCGGCTATGTGTTCCTCGTCATCACGCTGGCGGTGGTCGTCCTGGTCGTGCTGCGCTACTTCTTCCTCACCACCATCGTCGGGGGGCAGGAGTTCATCGTGTTCTGCTTCATCTACACCAGCGCCATCGGGGCGGCGGTCCTCTTGGCCAAGGAAGAACATATCGCGATCGCGGTGTTCTTGGACCTCCTCTCGCCTCAGGCTCGGCGCTGGCTGCGTCGGGCGAATCACCTTCTGGTCGCCCTCCTCAACGGGGTGCTCGTCGTGCTGAGCGTCCCCTGGATCCAATCCGTCGGCCGGTTTCCCTCACCCGTCCTCCGGATCCCGCAAGGCCTGGCCCTCATCAGCCTGCCCATCGGTTGCGGCCTGGTCGTGTTCTACGCGCTCTGGCTGGCATTCTCCGAACCGCGGCCGAGTGTGCAAGCCGGGGAGGGCGGGGCGTGATCACGCTGCTTGGAAGCCTGGCCGTTCTTGTAGTTCTCGGAACCCCCATCGCCTTTGCCCTCGGGCTCTCGGCGCTCCTCTACTTTGTCGCCTACCAGCCCGGACTGCTGCTGGTGGTGCCGCAGCGGGTGTACTCGGGCATGGACACGGAGCTCATGATCGCCCTCCCGCTGTTCATGTTCATGGGTGCGCTCATGAATCAGGGCGGGCTGACTGCCCGCCTGATCGACTTCAGCACGCTCTTCGTCGGGCGGTTGCGGGGCGGCCTGGGGATGGTCTGCATCATGGCCAGCATGATCTTTGGCGGCATCTCCGGGTCGTCGGTGGCCGATGCGGCCGCGATCGGGGGCGTGCTGATCCCCGAGATGGAACGGCGTGGCTACTCGCGGGAGTTTGCCGGCGGGATCACCGTGGCTGCGTCAACGATGGGGATGATCATCCCCCCAAGCATCCCCATGGTCATCTACGCCTTCGTCGCCTCGGAGTCGGTCGGTCGGCTCTTCCTGGCCGGGGCCGTTCCCGGGATCCTCATCGGCCTGGTGCAGATGTCGATCAACGCGGTCATCTCCAAGCGCCGGCACTACCCCGTCGAAGCGATGCGCCTCACTGCTCCGGAGATCTTCGGCCGGCTGCACAAGGGTATCCCCCCGCTGCTCATGCCCGTTTTCGTGGTGGGGGCGGTGGTCATCGGCCTGACCACGGCCACCGAAGCCGCCGGCGTGGGGGTCCTCTACGCGGTCCTGGTGGGCACCCTGCTCTACCACGGTTTGAGACCGCGCCACGTTCCGCCCATGCTCCGCAGTTCGATCCTGGCCAGCGCGAATGTGATGGTGATCACTGCTTACTCTTGCCTCTACACCTGGATCTTGGCGCTGGAGCGCATCCCGGATCACGTGGCAGCGTTTCTCATGGGCCTCAACCTTCCCCTCTGGGTCATCCTCCTCGCCCTGGACGTAATCATTCTGGCCGTGGGCTTCTTTGTCGATGTTGCCCCCGCCATCATTCTGCTGACTCCGGTCTTCATGCCGGCCCTGAAAGCGCTCGGCGTCTCGCCGATTCAATTCGGCACCGTGCTGATCGTGGGGATGGCCATCGGGCTGGTCACGCCGCCCGTCGGGATGTGCTTGAACGTCGCCTCGACGATCACGAAGCTCGACATCGTCACCATCTTCAAAGCCTCCATCCCCTTCCTGATCGGAAACATCATCATCCTGCTCCTCGTGACCTTTATCCCCGAGGTGTCAATGTGGGTTCCAAATCTCTTCATGGGCGCGCCGTAAGCGGCAACAGCAGACGCCGGCCCCGTGGGTATGTGCCGACGTCATCACAGGAGACCCCATGCGCGGCTACCGGATCGTGGACTTGAGCCTGCCCATCCTGGACGGGGGCGGCTTTCTCATGCCGGCCCGCATCACGTACCTTGACCACCGCAGCCGAGCCCGTCTCGTCGCCGAGCGCGCCGGACTGGACCCGGATGATCTCGGCGGGCGAGCCAACGCCATCGAGGAGTTCACCTCCCTCACCTGCCACACCGGAACCCACATGGACGCGCCGTGGCACTACGGAGACACCGCTGCCGGTGGACCGGCGCTCACCATTGACCAGATCCCGCTGGAGTGGTGCATGGGGGACGGGGTCTGGCTCGATCTCGGGAGCAGGCAGCCCGGCGAGGAGATCGCCGAGACGGACCTCCGGCAGGCCCTGGAGCGGATCGGCTATACCCTGGAGCCCCGAGATATCGTGCTGATCCGTACGGGGACCGCCACTCACTATGGGGAGCCGGGGTGCGACCGCATGAATCCCGGCATGACGGCCGGGGCCACCGCCTGGCTGGGCGCGCAGGGCATCCGTGTCGTCGGGATCGACGCCGGCATCTGGGACCGCCCCTCGGAGATGCAGCTCGCCGATCTCCGGGACGGCCGCGGCCGGGGCAGCTACATGCAAGGCCATCGGGCCGCCGGGGAGCATGGGATGTGCATCCTCGAGTGGTTGACGAACCTCGAACTGCTCCCCCACACGGGTTTCCTGGTCTGCGCCTTCCCGGTCAAGGTCCATCGGGCGGGCGGCGCGTGGGTGCGTGCCGTGGCCCTGGTGAAGGACGCGGGGGTCGTTGCATGAGCCGCAATCTGATCACCGGCGGCACGGGGCTGTTCGGAATCTACCTGGCGCGACAACTCCTGGCCGACGGAGAAGAGGTGGTCCTCTTCCAGCGCCGGGCGGAGCTACCGCGCGGTGCGGCGGATCTCGCCGGGCGGGTCGAGATCGCCAGCGGCGATGCCGGCGAATGGGTCCACGTCCTGGAAGCGGTGCGACGATTCCGGGCGGACTGCATCTACCATGCGGCCGCCATCCTCAGCGCAGCCTGCGAGGCGAGCGCCGCCAGCGGGTTCCGGGTGAACGTGGTGGGGACGATGAACGTCCTGGAGGCCGCCCGTCTCCTCGGGGTGCCGGACGTCGTGTTCGTCGGCTCAGGGACGACGTACGGCCTGGCCAACGTGCCACGGCGGATCGACGATGACACCCCGCAGCGGCCGGAGAACATGTACGCGACCACCAAGCTCTGCGCCGAACTGCTGGGACTGCAATATCACCGGCAGTACGGGGTCAACTTTCGCGGCGCGCGGTATGCCATGATCGTCGGCCCCGGTCGACAGATCACCCATCACTACGGGGACTGGTCGGGTGTCATCGAGCGGGCGGCCCAGGGCTGCCCCTATACGGCACACGCCGATCCCGCCTCCCCGTGCGCCTACCTCTACGTCAAGGACGCCGTCCGCGCCCTCGTGGATCTCAGGCGAGCCAACGCATCCCGGCTGCGGCAACGGGTCTACAATGTCCACGGCTTCGCAGCGACTCTCGAGGAGGTGGCCGCGGCCGTCAGGCGGCACCTGCCCGAGGCGCAGATCGCCTTCGAGTGGGACCAAAGCGAGGCGATGCGGATCGCCAACCGTTCGCTCCGCTACGAGATGGACAACACGGCGGCATCCGAAGACTTTGGGTACGTCGTCCGCTACCCGCTGGACGCCCTGGTCGCTGACTTCATCGCGGAGGTGCGGGCGGGGAAAGCCGGGTAGCTGCCTGGCGTTCCAGCAGCGCGAGTATGCGGTGAAATATGGCGGCATCATGGCCGCCGGCGTGATCACCCTGCTGCCGGTCCTGGTGGTCTTTCTGATGTTCCGGACCCGGATCATCGAAGGGGCGGCGTTCACCGGGATGAAGACCTGAGCACCGTTTCCGCGGGCGGACCAAGTTGGCCGCTTCCCGAATTGCGTCCGAGGGGGGCCCGCCCGTGATGAGGGCCGTCGGACGGTTTCGACCGACGCGGACGGAATTGCATGGGCGCAATTGAAGCCTCAGCCATGGAATTGCACTTCTGCACCTTGAGGGTCGTCCGTCCCGCCCTCCCGCCCGCCCCTGGCCCCGGAAAATCAATCGTTTCCTTTTGTTCGCGCCCGACCTGATGTTCCTGCGAAATCTGGCATGCCTGATGCCTTCTTCGAGTTCAGAGGCAGGAAGCACATGATGGTTGCGATCCCCGTCTGGAATGATCGCGTTTCCCCGGTCTTCGATGCGGCGAGCCGCCTGATGCTGGTGCATGTCGAGAACGGGGTGGAACGAGCCCGCCGGGAAGAGGCTCTCCCTGAATCTTTCCTGGCCCGACGGGCGAAGCGACTGGCCGAACTCGGGGTGACCGTTCTGATTTGCGGCGCAATCTCCCGCCCCCTGGCGGCCCTGCTGGAAGCGTCCGGCATCAACGTCCTCGCATGGACGGCGGGCCCGGTGAATGATGTGCTGCAAGCGTACCTGGCGGGCCGGCTGCCCGATCCGCGCTGGATGATGCCGGGCTGCGGCGGCAGGGGACAGCGGCATCGGCGCGGTCGCGGACCGTGCGGGCAGGCAAGCGGATAGGCAACACAGCTAGTCGGTGGCACCAAGGAAAGCAGATGAAAACCGCAAACCGACAACGGACAACCGAGGACCGGGAAACACGCAGCGCAGCGTGCTGAGGAGAGGGAGATGAAGCTCGCCATCACAACGAGCGGAACCGATCTGGATGCTCCGGTGGATATCCGGTTTGGCCGGGCAAGAGGCTTTGCCGTGGTGGAGATGGATACCGGGAGCTTCCAGTACCTGGACAACTCCGAGGCAAGCAGTGCCGGGCAGGGGGCCGGCATCCAGGCGGCGAAGCTCATGGCGGGGCACGGGGTGCAGGTGGTCCTGACCGGCCACTGTGGGCCTAATGCCTTCCGCGCCCTCCAGGCAGCCGGGATCAGGGTGTGCACGGGACTGACCGGCGGGAGCATCCGCGAGGCAATCGAGCAATTCAAGGCTGGAGCCCTGCAAGAAGCAACCGGGGCGGATGTGCAGGGGCACTGGTGAGAAGAACATCCGCCGCGACTGGACAAAGGAGGGAAGGACAATGCCACGAGGAGATCGCACGGGACCCATGGGATTTGGCCCGATGACGGGCCGGGGGGCCGGCTACTGCGCTGGCTTTGGAATGCCGGGATTCATGAACCCGGCTGGGCGTGGTGGCGGCCGCGGGTGGCGGCACTGGTACTACGCCACGGGCCTTCCCGGCTGGGCACGCGCCGGATGGGGCCTGCCGGCGTGGGGAGCGGCGCCGTATCCGTACGCGGCGCCCGTTCCGCCGGAAGCCATTGAAGAGACGGAACTCGAAACGCTGAAGGCCCAGGCCGGGTCCCTGGAGCGGACCCTTCAGGCGCTGCGGCGGCGCATCGAGAAGCTCGAAGGGGAAAGCAAAGCGGAGTAGGTCGCCGGCCGGGGGAGGGCGGGTTCCTCCCCCGGTCATTCCATGCGGGCCTCCAGGAGTGTGGTCGCCCGAGGAGGGAGAGTCCATGCCACGCAAAGATGGAACCGGACCCACGGGACAAGGCCCGGGCACGGGTCGAGGAATGGGACGCAGTGGCGGCCGGGGCCGGCGGGGAGGTTTCGCGGCCGGACCGGGCGGGAACTGCGTTTGTCCGAAATGCGGCAAGACGGTGCCGCACCAGCGCGGCGCTCCCTGCGTCCAGGTTGTGTGTCCCGATTGTGGGACGACCATGACCCGTCAGTTCTGACCGGCATGTGTTCGTCGCCCGTGCGGCTCGGTCTGTGTTCTCAGGCGAGCCGATCACCTCGGGAGATACGGACGTCCGCGAGAACACGTTTAGGGGCAGGCGGGGGATGGGTAGATGAGGATCGCCATCGCCAGTGGCAAGGGAGGCACAGGCAAAACCATCGTGGCCACGAATCTGGCCGCGATCCTCGCCCAGGACGACCACCCGGTGGCATACTTGGACTGCGATGTGGAGGCGCCCAACGGGCATATCTTCGTGAAGCCGGAGATCGTCCACCGTGAGACCGTTTCGATCCCCGTCCCCGAGGTCAACGAGACGAGGTGCACGCACTGTGGGCGTTGCGGCGAATTCTGCCAGTACAGCGCCATCGCGTGCCTTGGAAGCGCGGTGTTGACCTTTCCCGACCTGTGCCACGGCTGTGGCGGCTGCAGCCTGGTGTGTTCCGAAGGGGCCATTCGCGAGGTGCCCCGGGCGATCGGCGAGGTCGAATGGGGAGCCGCCGGCGCCGTGCAATTCGTCCAGGGCCGTCTCCGCATCGGGCAGGCTATCTCCCCGCCACTCATCCGGGCCGTGAAAAAGCATCTCCCACGGACCGGGATCGCGATTCTGGACGCCCCGCCAGGAACCTCCTGCCCCGTGGTGGAGACGATCCGGGACACGGACCTCGTCCTCCTCGTTACGGAACCGACGCCCTTCGGCCTTCACGACCTGCGGCTGGCGGTGGAGACGGTGAAGGAAGCGCATCTGCCCCACGCGGTCGTGATCAACCGGGCGGGCCTTGGCCGAGGCGAGGTTCGGCAGTACTGCGAGAGGGCGGGCATCCCGATTCTCCTCGAGATCCCGGAGGATCGACGGATCGCCGAAACCTACTCGCGCGGCGAACTGGCGATCCAAACCATCCCGGCCTACGCCGGATGGATGCGCGCGCTCTTCGAGAAGCTGCGCCACGAGGCCCTGGTGTGAAAGAACTCGTCGTCCTGAGCGGCAAGGGGGGCACGGGCAAGACGAGCCTCGTGGCGTGCCTGGCGGCGCTGGCGGACCGGAAGGTCCTGGCCGACTGCGACGTGGATGCGGCGGACCTGCACCTGGTGTTGGCCCCGCGCGTGCTCTCCCGAGAGGAGTTCCGAGGCGGGAAGCAGGCCCGCATCGTGCCGGACCGATGCGCTGCGTGCGGGGAGTGCGCACTCTATTGCAGATTCGACGCGGTTCGGTTCGACGGGCCCGCCACCGAGGTCGTGGAGAAGACCTACCGCGTGGATCCGATCGCCTGTGAGGGATGCGGAGTCTGCGTCCATGTGTGTCCCGCGCTGGCCATCGAGCTGGCGCCGGTTGTCAGCGGGGAGTGGTATGTCTCGGAGACGCGCCATGGACCTCTGGTGCATGCCCGATTGGGGCCCGCCGGGGAGAATTCCGGAAAGCTGGTCACCATTGTTCGGAACCGTGCCAGGGCCATCGCCGAGGAACGACACCTGGACCTGGTGATCGTTGACGGCGCGCCCGGCATCGGGTGCCCCGTGATCGCCTCGGTGGCGGGGGCCTCGATGGTGCTGGGTGTGGCCGAAGCCACGCTGTCGGGGAAGCACGACCTCGAGCGGCTGGCAGGACTGGCCGCTCATTTCAAGATCCCGATGCTCGTCTGCATCAACAAAGCAGACCTGAACGCCGAAGTGGCCGCAGCCGTAAAGGGGTGGTGCCGGTCGCGCGGAATACCCGTGGTTGGCAGCATTCCCTATGACCGGCGGTTTACCGAAGCGCAGGTGCAGGGCAAGAGTCTCGTCGAGTTGGGGGACGGGGCCACCGCCCGGGCCGTCCGTACGGTCTGGCAGGAGACCCGAACGGCGCTGGAGAGCCGTCAGTGATCGCCGAAAAGATCACGCGTCTCCTCAAGGCGGAGGCAAAATCCGTTCGCATTGGCGACCTTCGCATCGGCTTGGGCTACACGGCGGTGCTGACAGAGTCCGGGTCGGCGGGGGTTGCGTACACACCTCGCGAGGAACTGGGCCGAGGATGTTCGGTCCTTTCCGGAGAGCGGCCCTTGGCCGGCCGGGATGCAGTGGAGCTGCTGACCTACCTCACATCCGCCAACGCCTTAGAACGGGCGCTCGGCCTGGCCACGGCGAACGCCTTGATCGGCATGCGCGAGGTCGAGAATACCTGTGAAGGGGACGTCCTGGACGTGTTGGCCTTGAAGCCCGGCGACCGCGTCGGGATGGTGGGGTTTTTCGGGCCGCTGGTCTCACGGGTGGAAAGCCAGGTGGCCTCCCTGACGGTCTTCGAGCGGGGACGGGGGTGGACGGCGGGAGTCCAGCCGGCCGAACGGGCTGTTGACCTTCTGCCGAGTTGTACTGTGGCTCTTATCACCTCGACCACGCTGATCACCGAGAGTCTCGATGGGTTGCTTGAGGCGGCGGCCGGCTGCCGGGTCGTGGCATTGCTGGGGCCATCCACGCCGCTGCTTTCCAAGGCCTTCGCCGGGACGCCGGTCACATGGCTATCAGGCATCAGGGTCATCCGTCCCATGGAGGTGTTGCAGGTGATCAGCGAAGGCGGCGGCACGCGGGAGTTCTCGCCGTTCTCGCGAAAGGTGAATATCCGGATCGCACGGGGCGAGTCCATCGGCGTTCCGTGACGAATAGCGCGCCGGTGAGGCCTCTCGGAATGATGGCTGATGCGCCCCGCGAGCCGAGGGAGCGTCAGGGCTCCCGGCCCTGTAGGGTGCAACCCAAAACAAGGAGGGAGTGGTGGAAGGCTCAGGTTCCCATGGCCCATTCGCCGGCGGGCAGAAGCCGGCCGATGAAACGTCCGAGCGGATTGCCTGCCGGATGCAGTTGATTGCTCACAAGATCATGGTCCTCTCTGGAAAGGGAGGCGTCGGGAAGAGCACCGTGGCAGGGAACCTGGCAGTGTCTTTGGCGGCGGCCGGCCGGCGGACGGGGCTGCTGGACATCGACATCCACGGGCCCAGCATTCCCAAGCTTCTCGGCCTCGAGGGGGCACTGCTCCCCGGACCCGCCGAGGCGTTGCTTCCCGTCTCCTTCAACGAGAACCTCAAGGTGATGTCCATCGGGTTTCTGCTGCCTGACGATCGGGAGGCCGTGATCTGGCGCGGTCCAATGAAGCACAAGCTCATCTCGCAGTTCCTGGCGCAGGTGGAGTGGGGAGAGCTGGACTATCTGGTGGTGGATGCGCCTCCCGGCACGGGGGACGAGCCCCTGTCCATTGCCCAACTGGTTCACGGAGCGGACGGTGCCGTCGTCGTCACCACGCCGCAAGAGGTCGCCCTCACCGACGTTCGGAAATGTATTTCCTTCTGTCACCGGGTCGGTCTGCCGGTGATCGGCGTGATCGAGAACATGAGCGGCTTCGTCTGCCCACAATGCGGCGGCCGGTTCGCCATCTTCAAGGAGGGTGGAGGGGAAGCGCTCGCGCGCGAGATGGGAGTCCCGTTCCTGGGAAAGATCCCTGTGGATCCCCGGATCGTCGAGGCAGGTGATGCGGGGAGGCCGGACCTCGACCAGCAGGCGGGCGGGGAGGCTGCCCGTGCCTTCCGACGGGTCGTCGAGCGCATCTTGGAAGGCGGTGGAGGCACCGCGGTTCCGGAGGGGGCGGGTGCCAGAGACACGAAAGGAGGCAGCCGGTGAAGATTGCGGCGACCACCGATGATGGTCAGGCGATCAGTCAACACTTCGGGCGGGCGAGGTATTATCTCGTGGTCAGGGTCGAGGACGGGAAGATCGTGGGCCAGGAGTTGCGGGACAAGGCGGGGCACCACACCTTCGCCCCGAACGAAGGCGCCGGTCCTAGCCACGCCGGGCCGCACGGGTTCGATCCCGCCAGTCGGGGCCGCCACGCACAGATGCTCGCCGTCATCGCCGACTGCCAGGTCCTCCTGGCCGGGGGGATGGGTCAGGGGATGTATGCTGCTCTTGAGCAGGCCGGCATCCGGCCCATCCTGACGGCCGAGTCTCGGATCGAGGAGGCGATTCGGCACTACCTGGATGGGACCCTGGAGATCCGGCCCGACTTGGCACATTGACGGGATTGGCATGCACTACACCGGTGGCGGCGGGAAACACGCGAAGCCGATGCAGCGGGACGGCACGATGGCCGTGTCGCGGTGGGACCGGGTGAACCTGCCACCCCTTGGACTTTTGTGGAAGTTCGGGGGGTGGTGGCGCTGGGCGGTGCTCGGACTCGCGCTGGGCGGCGTCGGCGCCGGGCCGTGGTCCCCCCCGTTGAGTTGCACCCTCCTCGGCGCGGCCCTGGCCACTGTCTGGGCGTTCCGAAGCCCCTGGCGGCTGGAGCCCCCAGCGGACGCGCTGGTGGCGCCGGCGGATGGCATGGTTGACGATGTGGAGGAGGTCGAGAGCTGTCCGTTCCTGCCCGGCAGCGTCGTGCGCATCGGCATCTTCCTCTCGCTGGCGGATGTGCACGCCATCCGCGCGCCGATCAGCGGGAGGGTCGAAGGTGTCGTTGTGGTCCCTGGAGGGCACGCAAGCGCCGCGGCGCGGGACAGCGGCGACCGGAACCAGCGCAATGAGATCTGGCTCCTGGACGCGGACGGCCATCGGGTGTGCATGCGGCAGATTGCCGGAGTCGTGGCCCGGCGCGCGGCCTTCGGACCCCGCGCCGGGGACGAGCTGCGCGCCGGCGCAGTGATCGGCATGATCCGGTTCGGCTCGCGCGTCGAGTTGTTCCTGCCACTTTCCGCTTACCGCGTCCGCGTGATGCCCGGGATGCGGGTCCGGGCAGGTGAGGAGATCCTGGGGGTGCGAGGCGGTTCCCGCGCTCCGCGCGCCTGAGCCCGAAGGCGAGGGGTTGATGCGATTCGTGTACGGACCGGTGCCATCCTGGCGCCTCGGCCGCTCTCTCGGGGTGGATGCCCTGGGGGGAGGGCAGAAGCGGTGCACCTACGACTGTGTGTACTGTCAGCTTGGACCCACGCCCCGCGGTCCGATCCTCTGCGACGCCTGGGTCAACGCCACGCTGCTGGCCGAAGAGCTCAGGGCCATGCGTGATGTTCCCGTGGACTATATCACCTTCTCGGGCATGGGCGAGCCGACACTCGCCGCCAACCTCGGGGACCTGATGCGCACGGCCCGCGAGGTGGGGAACGCCCCGCTCGCCGTGCTGACCAACGCCTCGATGATGAATATTCCGAGCGTCCAGGAGGCCTTGTGTCTCGCCGACGTGGTCGTCGCCAAGCTGGATGCCGGGGAGGAGCGCATGTTCCGGGAAGTCAATCGACCCCGCTGTGCGTGCTCGCTGGCGGAGGTGATGCAGGGGATCTGCACTTTCAGGCAACGCTTTGGCGGCCGGCTTGCCCTGCAGATGATGTTCGTTGCCGCCAACGCGGGGCAGGCCGAGATGCTGGCCGCGCTCGCCCGCAAGCTGCGTCCGGACGAGGTCCAGATCAACACGCCGCTTCGGCCCTCCCCGACACCGCCCCTGCCTTCTCCCGTTCTCACGGGGATCGCGCGGGTCTTCGACGGGCTACCCGTCCGGCAGGTCTACGAGGTCACGAAGCCCGAGGTAATAATCCTCGACCCTGTCGCGACGAGGCGCCGGCGGCCGGAGCACCGGCCGGATGAAGGGGGAAGACAATAGCCCTCTCGGAGGACTCGATGGGGAAGGAACGCGATCCGTGTCATGAGGAACCACTCCCGAAGGCTCAGGCGGTCCTGTGCCCCCAGTTCGTGCCCGTGCTTGATCGCTCGCAATGGATCCGGGTGTACTGCTTCGTGCCCGGCCTTCCCGGTCGCCGGATGATTCCATCTATCCAGCAGTTCTTGACGTTCTGTACGAGCGGGAGGTTCCGTGGGTGTCCGGCCTTTGTCGTGCCGGGGGATGTCCAAGGAGCGGCTGGATCCCCCGCCGAGGGCTGCAGCACCTGAATGGTGCCGGGCGGGGAGGGGAGAGGAAGACGTCGGCTTCATCGCGGGCCTGCTTCGGCCAGGGGGGCCGGTGTGCGCGAGCGCGCTCCGTCGTTACAGCCGAGGATGCCACAAATCCTCTTCGCCCTTGACTGGAGGCACCGATGCCGACCACGCTGACCATCATCACCGAGAACACGGTCGTAGGAAAGCGGGATGGGCTTTACGCGGAGCACGGCTTCTCGGTCTTCCTGGAGCGTCCCGGCCTCCGGATGCTCTTCGACACCGGGCCGGCCGGCATCGCCACGCTGCACAACGCGCCGCGCCTGGGTATCGACCTCCGCGTCGCCGAGGCAATCGCGTTGAGCCATGGGCACGCCGATCACACCGGCGGTCTGCTGGGCGTGCTGCGCACCATTGGGACGCCGATTCGGGTGTACGCGCACCCGGGGATCTTCGGGGACCGGTACAGCAAGCGGGCGGACGGGCGCATCACCTATGCGGGGATGCCGTACAAGCGGGAGGCGTTGGAGGGGCTCGGGGCGACCTTCGATCTGTCCCCCGAGTTTCGCGCCGTCGCCGACGGCGTCTACGTGACCGGCCAGATCCCGCGGCGGCGGGCCTTCGAAACCGGCGACGCCGAGCTGTACGTCCGGCGGAACGGCGCCCTGGTGCAAGACCCGCTCCTCGATGACCAGTCCCTGGTGATCGAAACGGAAGACGGGCTGCTCGTGATCCTCGGCTGCTGCCATGCCGGACTCGTGAACACGCTGGATCAGGTCCGCGCCCTCCTCCCCGGCCGACGGGTCCACACTGTTCTGGGCGGGACCCACCTCGGCTTTGCCCCGGCGGAGCAGCTCGAGCAGACCGCAGCGGTCCTGCGGACCCTCGACATCCGCACGGTCGGTCTATCGCACTGCACCGGCCTGAAGGCCGGGGCCTACCTGGCCCGGGAACTCGGGGGCGGGGTCGAGTTCTGCAATGTCGGGTACCGGGCCACGTTCGCCTGAGCACCTGGTCGAAGAGAGACCATTGAGGGAGTGCGTCATGCCAACTTACGAGTACCAATGCAATGCCTGCGGACTGCGATTTGAGCGGCGGCAGGCCATCACGGAAGCGCCTGTCGCGGAGTGCCCGGACTGCCACGGCGAGGTGCGCCGCCTGATCGGTCCGGGAGCCGGGTTCATCGTCAAGGGTGGCGGCCATGGCTCGGCCGGTCAGGCAAGCGCATGCTCGCTCGAGCGAGGCGGCAGGACGTGCTGTGGGCGGGACGAACGCTGCAGCAAGCCGCCGTGCGAGGAATGAGCGCAACGACCGTAGGAGGACACACGGAGCCTGACCCCTATCGGGATTTGTCCCCAACGGTACTCGACCACGCGCTCAGGCCTCGAAATAGCGGAGTCCTTTCCAACTTCAACGGACACGCGCGCATCACCGGACCCTGCGGGGACACCATGGAGTTCTGGTTGCTGATCCGGGATGGGAAGGTCGAGGAAGTAAGGTTCACTACAGATGGGTGCGGCTGGTCCCGTGCCTGCGGGAGCATGGCGACCTGCCTGGCCGAGGGAAAGAGCATTGCAGACGCGGCCGCCATCGGGCAACAGGACATCCTGAGGGCCCTGGGCGGCCTCCCCCCGGAAGTCGAACACTGCGCGCTCCTGGCGGCCAACACCTTGAAAGCCGCCTGCGATGACTACATTCGCAGGAAGATTTGCCGACCTGATGAAGCCCGGTTGAATCTCTGATGCGTGTCGCCCTTCGCTGATAGCGGAGGCCAAGGGGGTGAATAGGTAATCCGCGAGTCTGAGCGTCGGTGAGTGAAACGATTGCCAACCACCAGGTGGAGGAAAGCGATGCAGAAGCTCGTGGGAGTCGTCCCGCCGATGGTGACCCCCTTCGCGCGGGACGGGAGTCTGGACGAATACAACCTGACCAAGCTCGTTCACTTCCTGTCCGAGCACGTGCACGGCCTCTTCATCTGCGGCTCCTACGGGAACGGCCCGCTGATGAACGTCGAGGAGAAGAAGCGAGTCATCGATGTCGTGGCCAAGAGCATCCCGGCGAGGATCCAGCTCGTGGTCCACGTGGGCGCGACCAACGTGCGCGATGCCGTTGAGCTGGCGCGGTACGCCGAGGGGGCGGGGGCCGCGAGGGTAGCCTCGGTGGCGCCCTACTACTTCCACCACACCCGCGACAGCATCAAGCTCTACTTTGAGCGGGTGATGAAGGCGGTGAGGATCCCTGTCTACGTCTATAACAACCCGAGGTTCACGGGGGTCGCTATGGACGTCCCGCTCGTCCAGGAGCTGGCGGACCTCGGGGTGGCGGGGATCAAAGACAGCAGCTTCGACATCATGCTTCTGGCGAACTTCGTCCGGAAGATCAAGAATCCGGACTTCGACGTGGTCCTCGGGACGGAGGCCCTGTTTCTGTTCGCGGCGACGATCGGGGTTCAGGCCTTCATCCCCGGCCTGGGCAACGCCTTCCCCGAGATCTGCGTGGACCTCTACAAGGCCGCGACCCAGTTCGAGATGGAGCGGGCCCGGACGCTCCAGGCCCAGGTGAACGAGTTGCGGGACATCATGTACCTGGCGAAGTCCACCGTGGTTGCGGTCTACGCCTTGCTGAAGATCCGTGGCGTGTGCGAGGCCTACCCGAGGGAGCCGTTCATTCCCCTGCCGGATGCAGAAGTGGCGCACATGGAGGGCGGGCTGGTGAAGGCAGGCTTCCTCAGCTAGGCGGGATGGGCCGCATGTTCTTTGCGACGATTGATTGCGGGACCACCAACTCTCGCGTCCACATCCTGAATCAGGACTGCGCCATCGTTGGGAAAGGTTCCCAGAAGATCGGCGTGCGAGATACTGCGATTCATGGGTCCAACCAGGTCTTGAGAGAGGGGCTTGCGGCTCTCTTCGCTCGGACGGTCGCGGAGGGCGGCCTCGCGCTTTCCGACGTCCGCCTTGCCATCACGTCGGGGATGATCACCTCCGAACTGGGATTGCTGGAGATCC
>Ga0315280_10003820_pt1 | contig 22740 bp, 23 predicted proteins | sample YL17G06_40_MG_FD_203697 | JGI IMG/M metagenome (GOLD analysis project Ga0315280, IMG submission 203697) | Sediment microbial communities from Yellowstone Lake, YNP, Wyoming, USA - YL17G06_40 | ecosystem: Environmental > Aquatic > Freshwater > Lake > Sediment | place: USA: Wyoming | collected... | reverse complement strand
GAAAACACTGAAGGAACGGACGCTTGATGTTAATGAGGCTCGCCCTCGTTCTGACAGCAGAGGCGGAGGGTCTAGTGGAAGAGGAAGACAGAGAAGATACTAAATCGCCTGGTCCTCATCCACATGCGTAAGGCATATAGCGTTGATAGTTAGCGTACAACTGACCGATTCACTTTTTTCAATATGAAAGACAACGGTGACCTACACTCTGAAGACATCCTCAGCATGAGGTCTGAGGTTGAGTCAATTACACCTCCCCAGAGCACTTGGGACACTTTTCACGAGGAGGAGACAGAAGAAGATATTACCGAAATTGCCTCTTCTTGGGGAAATGAAGAATCTGCTGACCTTGAAGAAGAGTGGGGAGATAAGACAGAAAGAGGAGCTAAGTCTGTGCTTGGGCTTGAAATAGAGCTTGAGGAACAGCCAGTTGATGACCCGGTTCTCATGTATCTCCACGAGATCGGCAAAGTCTCGCTTCTCACCGCAAAGGATGAGAAGGTATTAGCCAGTAAATTAGAAGAGGCCAAGTATCTAGAAAAGATTGAAGGTCTTCGCTTTCAGCACTATGGGAGATATCCCCTAGCGATTAGTACGACAATCTATTTGCTTCGTCATTTACTTGCAGCTCAGCCCATAGTTGATATTCTTGTCGAGCACCTTGGGATTGCTACGACAGATAGCCCCATCCAGACGATTCGCGATCCTAAACTGCGGGCGGCTATCGACGGTGTAATCGACCCAGAACTAGTAAGAGCTATTACCGAAGCCAATGGCAAAAGCGTCTCAGAAGTTGGGCGGAGCTTGATAGACCTTTCGATAGATAGCCGGCTTTTGCCTTCAGAATTACTGGAGATTATAGTAGACGGAACCTCTTGGAGTCAGATGGAATCTTTAGTAGCCGAGCCCGTTAATCTTGAATTCCTTTCCAAGCTTCATGCTAAGAGCCAGCAGCTTAAAACTCATTTTAGTAAGGCTAAAAGAACAGCAAGTGAGTCAGAGAAACGCCTTATTGAAGCAAATTTGCGCTTGGTTGTGAGTGTTGCCAAGAAATATACTGGACACGGAATACCATTTCTGGACCTTATTCAGGAAGGCAACCTTGGCCTACTTCGAGCCGTGGAGAAATTTCAATACAGGAAAGGTTATAAATTCAGTACTTACGCTCATTGGTGGATTAGACAAAGTATTACCCGAGCTATAGCTGATCAAGCCCGTACTATTCGTATCCCAGTGCACATGATAGAAATTATCAATAAGCTATTTAAGGCCAATCGTTGTCTAACTCAAGAGTATGGGCGTGAACCAAGTTGCGAGGAAATTGCCAGAGCGATGGACATCTCTTCAGAAAAAGTAAGGGAAATCTTGAAATTATCTAAAATGCCGCTATCTTTAGAGATGCCGATTGGCGAAGATGGAGACAGCGATCTCGGTGATTTTGTTGAAGATCGAGCTACCATACCGCCAGCCGATGCTGCCTCACGAGAGTTACTTAAGGCGCAACTAAGTAATGTACTTTCTGAACTCAGTGACCGGGAGAGAAGGGTTTTATTACTCAGGTTTGGTTTAGAGGATGATCGACCCCGAACTTTAGAGGAGGTGGGGAAGGAGTTTAATGTGACCCGAGAGCGAATCCGTCAGATCGAGGCCAAGGCATTGCGCAAGTTGCGCCATCCCAGCCGCAGCCGGAAACTCAAAGACTACCTAGAGTAGGCTCGCAGGGTACTGCAGGCACAAGGAGAAATCAGAAGAAGTCACTAGTACTGTTCTGGATTCTTGAGCAACTAAAAGCGCCATGTGAGAGTAAACATTTAGCCAAAATGTTTTATCGGAAGTAGTGTTTCTCCTCGGGAGGCGAGCAAGTTAGGGCTTATTCGTCCCCATCCCTATTGTCTTTGCTAACTACCACCAGGCATTATGATGGAGTAGCAAAGTCCTCCCTGTCTTTTCTTTCTTGCGGACCCTGACAGAAAGAGATTTATTATTCCAGCTTTTTTCTCACTATCATCATAAATCCGCCGGCAAATGCGAAACCGATGCTAATTGCGTAACTAGCATAGTAGGACATAGGCACTGGCCCAGCACCAAATGCGTATCCATTCATAATGCCCCCGATGATGAAGGTAAGTAAACCAGCTAGCCATGCACCGACAAACAGTGCCCAAACACTTACCGTAGCTAGAGCTTTAAATTTTTGTGGCATTTTCCCCACCTCCTGGTTAATATTTTAATTATAATCTACCACCTAAATACCGCCTTGTCAATATAACCGAACAAAAACTCACCCACTGTTGTGTGAAACGAAGTGATGTCTGTATGGCTGCTGTGACCACCTGCCTTAGCCTGTGTCTTTACGTCTTGTTCCTGCATCATGGGGTAACAATTAGCTAAAATGTGTGCTCGTCAGCCTGTGCAACTTTGGAAAAAGGAATCCCTGCACTTCATTTGCTTTAGCACAACAATCAATTGAGTGATGAGCGGTCAGATAATCCTGGCCTTGATGATTACTATTAAGCCGCCCTTGAGGTAACTCCTATCATCCTCACGTAAATGGTATACCTTAAGTATATCCTCTAACCCATCACTGATAATATAGTCTTTGAAACTTTCATAGTGGTCACCACCGGCAAGGAATTCCACAGTCCTTGATAAGCCAGCCCAGATACTCTTGGCCAGCGGAACCGGGTAGTCTATGAAGATAAGGGCTCCATCCTGTTTTACAACCCTCCTCATCTCGGAAACGACTCTATATCGGGTTAACCTTTCCTTATCGTGTAATCCTAAAGATACCGATGCGTAGTCAAAGCAATTGTTGGCAAAGGGCAGTTCAGTTGCATCGGCTAAATGAAAAGAGGCGTTCCCTAGCTTCTGCTTCCTTTTATTTCTTAAAGCTATCTTCAACATGCTTGGACTTATATCGACTCCGGTGGCAATGATGCCACGTCGCCCATACTCAAGCACCTGCGCCCCGGTTCCGCAGCAGACATCCAATACCCTATCTCCAGGACTCATACTAGAAAATTCTGGAGTGAATTTCCTTATATCTGTCAACAAGGGGTCTATCAAGGTCTCATAGTTGAATATGAGCATTAGTTTCAATCTTATCATATAGTTCGTGGACCATGAAATTGCGGTATTCGTCCAGTACATTAGTGACACTTTCGTTTTCTTCCGAGATCGCAATGGCCACTCTGCAGTCTTGCTTATTTCCTTCCCTCTCCCTCGATGGGAGGAAGGGTGGGCAGGCATCCAGCGAGGATTTATTCCCGCTGGGATATGGGGAATGGGAGAGGGTTAGGGTGAGGGTGAGGGTGAAACCTGAGACAATCCCCCTCCCTCTAGCTCCCTCCCGCCAGGGGGGAGGAAACAGCTATTAATCTTTTACTTTTCGAACTGTAAAACGCAGCGCTACCTTTAACGTTGTTCTGCGAGATATGAAGTGTCACCCATCTATCTGAACGAGCTCAATTGCGGTGCGCATGGCAATAGATATTCAGTTACTTTTAAGCCCCTGCTCGTAATGGAGTGCCTTTGGTGAAGCTATCTGTTATAATGTATTCTCCAAGACTAGAGAGGAGCAATTCGTTGTATAAATCGCCCCGGGGTACTGCGGATATTTTGCCTGAAGAGCAGGGCTACTGGAGATTTGTTGAGGACAGGGCAATCGCCCTGTGCCGGCTTTACGGATACCAGCGTCTTGATACACCGGCTTTCGAGGACTCTCAGCTTTTCACCCGGAGCATAGGCGAAGGCACCGACATTGTTACCAAGGAGATGTACACTTTCAAGGACCGCAGCGGCAATATCCTGGCTCTAAGGCCGGAAGGGACGGCACCGGTGTGCCGGGCCTATCTTGAGCATGGCATGGATAATTTGCCTCAGCCGGTAAAGCTTTATTATCTGGCTGCCATCTTCAGGTATGAGCGTCCCCAGGCTGGACGCTACCGGCAGCACTATCAGTTCGGATTTGAGGCTATTGGTGATGCCGACCCGGCTCTAGACGCTGAGGTCATCGAGATGGCGTGGCAGTTTTTTAAGTCTCTGGGCCTGGAGCACCTTTTTTTATACATCAATAGCATCGGCTGCAAAGCATGCCGGCCTCGGTATTTGGAGGGCCTGAAGCGTTATTATTCTGCCCATCTGGCCGGCTTGTGTTCAGATTGCAAGGCCAGATTTGGAAAAAATCCTTTGCGTTTGCTCGACTGTAAAAAGCCTACTTGCTACGACGTGGCAGAGGAGACACCGAAAAGCACCGATTATCTGTGCCGGGAGTGCAAGACGCATTTTGAAGCCGTTGTGGGATACCTGGACGCCTTAAGGCTTCCCTTGGATATAAATCACAGGCTGGTGCGCGGCTTGGACTACTACACCAAGACCGTCTTTGAGGTTCAGCCGTTGGGAGGGGGCGCTCAAAGCGCTCTTGGTGGCGGCGGACGATATGATGACCTTATCGAGGAGCTGGGCGGCAAGCCTACTCCAGCCATTGGCTTTGCTGCCGGCATGGAAAGAGTCGTGCTTAATTTGAAGGGGCAGAAAACTCCTGTCCCAAATTTGCCGGCTGCACAGGTCTTTATTGCCCATCTCGGGGACGAAGCTAAGCTGGAAGCGGTGAAACTTGCCTCTACTCTGCGTAAGGACGGTATTGCGGCGATAATAGCTACCGGTGATAGAAGTTTAAAGGGTCATTTGAGGCAAGCTGACAGCATCGGTAGCAGTTATGTGGCGATTATCGGCGAGGATGAGGTGAAAAGCGGTGTGGTGACTTTGCGTAATATGGCGACCGGGGAGCAGAGGACTGTCTCAACAACAGTGCTTGGAGAATTGCTCGAGGGTAAAAAGTAGGAGAACCTCACCCTAACCCTCTCCCGTAAAGGGATAGGGAAAGCGACCCTAGAGGGTCGCAGCTACATTAGAAATAGATTTCTGTTAAATACCTCTGAAGAGTAGGAGGTCAGGATGGATGAAGTAGTTATATCTAAAGCGATAGTCGAGAGCTACCTGAAAGACCTGCTCGGGTCGATGGAGGTGGATGTGGCTATAGCTGGAGCCGGGCCGTCAGGTATGGTCGCCGGCTACTATCTGGCGAAGAATAAGGTAAAGGTGGCTATCTTTGAAAGGAAACTTAGCGTTGGTGGTGGCATGTGGGGTGGTGGCATGATGTTTAACCGCATTGTGGTTCAGAGCGAGGCAAAAGAGATTTTGGATGAGCTGGGCATCTCGGCTAAGCAGTATCAAAAGGGATATTACCTAGCTGACGCCGTGGAGGCAGTGTCAACACTTTGTTCCCGGTGCGTGAAGGCCGGGGCCAGGATATTCAATTTGCTCAGCGTTGAGGATGTGATGATTCGCGAGAATGACAGAATAACTGGCCTGGTGCTAAACTGGAGCGCTGTGTCTCTGGCGAACCTGCATGTTGACCCGATAGGCATAAGAACTAAGCTGGTGATAGATGCCACAGGTCATGATGCTGAGGTCTGCCGTATAGTGGCCAGGAAGACAGAGGCTGGGGTGGAAGTTCGCGGTGAGAAATCAATGTGGGCTGAGGTTGGCGAAAAAGCGATATTAGAAAACACCAGGCAGGTTTGTCCCGGCCTGCTGGTTGCTGGGATGGCGGCTAATGCCGTCTTTGGCTCTCCCCGGATGGGAGCTGTTTTCGGCGGGATGCTCCTCTCGGGCAAAAAGGCTGCGGAGGTGGCTATGGATTTGCTGAAGAAAACTAAGCGATAGGGGGTGAGGCAATATGGCAAAAACAATTGCTGAAATCAATGAAAAAATCAAAAAAGGTCAGGCGGTAGTAGTTACGGCTGAAGAAATAATTGTTATGGCAAAGAAGAAGGGAATCAGCCAGGCGGCTAAAGAAGTCGATGTGGTAACTACTGGCACCTTTGGGCCTATGTGCGGCTCAGGCGCTTATTTCAACGTCGGGCATACTAAGCCGAGAATAAAGCTTGGTGGGGGTAAGGTCTACCTAAATGATGTTCCTGTGTATTCCGGATTAGCAGCCGTGGATGTCTTCTTGGGGGCAACGGCTCTGCCTGATGACGACCCCAAGAATAGAATCTATCCTGGCGAGTTTAGATATGGCGGCGGACACGTAATCGAGGAACTCGTAGCCGGGAAGGATGTCAGGCTGGTGGCTACTGCTTACGGCACCGATTGCTACCCCAGACGAAAGCTGGAAACCTTGATTAATATCAAGGATATGAATGAGGCGGTCTTATTTAATATGAGGAACGCATATCAGAATTATAATGTGGCGGTGAATTTGTCCGACCGGACCATTTATACTTACATGGGAGTGCTCAAGCCGAAGCTGGGCAATGCCAATTATTCTACTTCTGGTCAACTTTCTCCGTTATTTAATGACCCCTATTATAAAACCATCGGCATCGGTACGAAGATATTTCTCGGTGGCGGCGTTGGCTATGTTGCCTGGCATGGAACACAGCACAATCCCAATGTTTTACGAGGCGATAATGGTGTTCCGAAAAGAGGGGCTGGGACACTAGCGGTTATCGGTGACTTGAAGCAAATGAACCCCAAATGGCTGGTGGGCACCAGTTTTCTCGGTTATGGCTGCACCTTGACTGTGGGTATCGGTGTCCCTATACCTATTTTGTCTGAAGAGATACTTCGTTATACATTGGTGACCGACGGCGAGATTTTTGCGCCAGTGGTTGACTATGCTGAAGCTTATCCCCAGAGAAAACCTGACATTCTGGCTGAGGTCAGCTACGCTGAACTCAAGAGCGGAAAGATAAAGGTTCAAGGCCAGGAGGTTCCTGCTGCGTCTTTGTCCAGCTATCCGGGAGCGGTGGAGATTGCCAGTATTTTGAAGGAGTGGATAAATAAGGGCGAGTTCCTGCTGACCGAGCCGGTGACACCCCTGCCCGGCGTGGAATCGGGGATTGTCTTTAAGCCGCTTGAGGAGCGTCCGATTTTGTAGTGAAGGAGGCAGAAGATGGCTACTGTTTCGAAGAGACTAGTTTTGCATTTTCCGAATCGTCTAACCAGCCAGCCCATAGTCTACAAGTTGGTGAAGGACTTTGACCTGGAATTTAATATTCTCAAGGCTTCAGTTACCCCCGGGGAGGAGGGGCTCTTGGTCATGGAGTTAAGTGGAGAGCAGAGGAATTATGACAAAGGGGTGAAGTATCTGACTGAAACCGGGGTAAAAATCCAATCGCTGAGCCAGGATGTGGTTTGGAATGAATCGAGATGTACCCATTGCGGTGCCTGCATTACGCTTTGCCCTACCGGAGCCTTTTCTCTAGAGCCGGCGACTCGAAAGGTAAGTTTTGACCATACCAAGTGCGTTGTCTGTGAGTTGTGCATTAAAGCCTGCCCGCCTCGAGCCATGGAGCTATATTTTTGAATGTACCAGCCGAGGACTTATCGCTGCTGGATTAAAGACGATGATTTAGTTTCCTTTAATGTAACTGTCAAGGAGACTGACCTCTATATCCGAGCGGCAAGCAACCTCGAAGCCGAAGCCCTGAAAGCAGTTATAAAGCATCGCACGCTGCTCGAAGAGTATATTAAAAGCCATCCACTTTTTCTCCACAGCCTGGAGCCTTGTTCTGTAGAGGAGGATGCTCCGGCTATTGTCAGAGTCATGGCACAGGCTGCTCAGATAGCTGGCGTTGGTCCGATGGCAGCTGTAGCTGGGGCTATTGCTGAGGCTGTAGGCGAAGACCTGCTTGTTTGCACGCCAGAGGTGATTGTTGAAAATGGCGGCGACATCTTTATGAAAATTTCACAAACCAGGTTGATTGGTGTTTATGCTGGTGAATCTCCCTTTACTGGCAAAATCGCCCTCGAGATAAGTCCTGAGGAAACGCCTTTGGGTGTATGCACTTCTTCGGGAACTGTGGGACATTCGCTCAGCTTTGGCACTGCTGATGCCGTGATTGCCCTTTCTCGTTCTGCAGCGCTGGCTGATGCTGCGGCTACGGCCATGGGCAATAAGGTCAAAACTGCCGATGATATTGATATGGCGATTGAGCAGGCTCAGGCAATAGAGGGGCTAGTCGGTGCTGTTATAATCAAAGACGATAAAATAGGGATGTGGGGTAACATGAAGCTTGTATCTTTATGAGTTGGTGTAACAGATTGGTGAAATTGTTTTAGAATCCACCGCCGCAGCAGAGCACTTTAAATGTCATAGACGCTTCAGCCCTACCACCTCTTCCATCGGTTACCACGACGGTGACTGTATAGTCGCCGTTAACGCCGGGGGAAGTCCATCCAACCGTGTTTCCCTCTCCTGTAATTTTGCCGCCTGTGGCTCTCCACAGGTAACTTAGCTTGTCAGCATCCGGGTCCTGAGCAGTGCATTGAATGGTTGTTGTTACCCATTGCCTGATTCGGTTCTCGTTGTCTGAAGGGCTTCCGTCTCTTGTTAGGCCGGTTATGGCTGGGGGTTGGTTGGGCTTGTCTATGACAGCTATGGTTGTCGAATTGGTAGCCTCACCACCTTTACCGTCAGTTACCGCGACTTTAACAGTATAATTGCCAGCGATATCAGGCGCGGCCCAGTTGATACTGCTGCCTTCCCCTTTAATGGTCCCGCCATCAGCCGACCACCGGTAGCTCAAGACATCGCTATCGGCATCGGTGGCTTCGCAGATTATCTGGGATTCCGATAAAGTGGCGGCCTCCTTTTCGGCTGTTACAGAATTGATAACAGGGGGTTGGTTTGGTGGGGGTGGTGGAGATGGCGGTGGTGGTGGTGAAAATAGTGTGCAGGCACTGCTTAAGAGCAGCACAGCGATGATGAGCAAAATGGCTAACTTGGGCTGATTGTGCCACGGTAATATGTTCAATCTGAATCGGCGCATAGTATATTCCCTATTTATCCTGCCTTTTGGTTCCTTTCCCAAGCTTGGCCAACCACGGCGGCGAGGACAGGAAACCGCCAGGATGAACGAATATTATAGTCAGAGCCAGGGCAAAAAGTATAATGTCGATAGACAGAGCTTGAAGGGGTGTCAACGTCCCGAACAGCTTCTCCCATATACCAAAGCATTCGCAGGAGGTGAATTTGGCCTTTCCCTGGCTGATGAGCCAGGAATTATTGGCCATAAAGGCTGCAGTGAGTGGCAGCGAGATGGCTGCGATGAGGCGCGGCCAGATACGCAGGAGGAGAAGGATGCTAAGAGATAGCTCTGTCCAGGGGATAATATAGGGGAATAATATATCACCGATAAAATAAGCCACTCCCGGCGTTAGAAGGGAGTTCGGGAGAATCGCACCAATGAACTGCATGGTTTGACCAGGCATCTCACCGAAACCGAACGCTTTACCGCTGCCAGCTATCAGCAATGTAAGCCCCACCAGGATGCCGGCTACTAAGCTTACTATTGACCTCACCTGCTGGCGACTCTCTTGAGTAGCGCCTGACATAATACCACTCTCCGAATAATTATTATGACTTGACTAGCTCACTATTATAAACTACACTAGTTATTGTATGCAAAAACCTGGCTGGTGCCGTTTCCTAGCTCGGCTTCCTCTTATAGTGGGGAGACCAAGTTGCCGGAGTATTCTTCTTGGCAATGTATATAGAGGTCTTGAGCCGTTAGAGACTGCAACAGAAACAGGGCATAACTTTCATAAGGAGGCATAGATGGCTCTAGCGGACAAGACTTTGACTTGTAAAGACTGCGGTAGTAGTTTCACTTTTACCGTAGGTGAGCAAGAGTTTTATAAGTCAAGAGGGCTACAAAATGAGCCTGGTCGGTGCCCAGAGTGCCGAGCAGCTAAACGACAGAGTCGCTACCGAGGCTATGGTCAATCTAGGACGATGCATCAAGCAACATGTGCCAAATGTGGTACTGAATGCGAAGTGCCTTTTGAACCTAAGGATGACCGGCCTATTTATTGTAGCACCTGTTACGCGGAAGTGAAACAACAAAGCCAATAAAATAGCCCGATACCCCTCTCAGTAGTGTCTCCCCGCTGAGAGGGGTTCTCTCTCGAGAAAACTGTTCTATTGTAAGTTATTCCAGGCAAATGAATGCTGGTATTTGCAGGCTAAGACTTCATCTTTTACAGAGCCGGTCGCTAAAGGATAAAAGGCGAATAGTGAAGTCTATTACCTCTCGACTTCGGAGCCAGTATAATATCTCCATAGCTGAGGTGGATGACCAGGATTTGTGGCAGTTGGTGACTTTTGGCATAGCCTGCGTCAGCAACCACAGCCAGTATGTTGATGAAACTCTATCGAAGGCGATGAGTTTCATTACCAATAATTATCCAGAGCTAGAAATCGTAGACCAAGAGATAGAGATTTTATCCGGCCCATAGAATCCCCTCACCTAGCCTCTCCCTCGAGGGGAGGAGGGGTGGGCAGGCATCCAGCGAGGATTTATTCCCGCTGGGATATGGGGAAGGGGAGAGGAATAAGGTGAGGGTGAAAAAACAATCTCCTGTTAAAATTGACTTCAATGTATGTTAATGCCTTCCTTCACCACCTTCTGACTTTACCTGATTATAAGCAACAGATTGTCCATATACAGCCTATCCCCCCGCGTGATGCCACCTTCGGTGAACTAGATGAGCCTCTCCACCCCGCCCTTCAATCGCATCTTGAATCTTCAGGCATATCGTCTTTGTATACCCATCAAGCTAGGGCGATTAATGCCGCTCGTCATGGCAAGAATGTAATGGTAGCTACAGCCAGTGCCAGTGGTAAAACGTTGTGCTATAACTTGGCGGTGCTGGAGGCGACCTTGCATGACCCAAGCAGCCGGGCCTTGTATCTTTTCCCGACGAAGGCTTTAGCTCAGGACCAGCTACGGAGTTTGAATGAGCTGGCCTGTCCTGAGCTAGTTTCTTTTGGGGGCTGTGCTACGTTTGATGGTGATACGCCGAAATCGGAGCGGGCTGAGATAAAACGGAAAGCTAAGGTTGTGCTTACCAATCCTGACATGCTCCATCTGGGCATTTTGCCAAATCATAAATCCTGGTCAAGGTTGTTTCGCAGCTTGAAATACGTGGTGATGGACGAAGCTCATGTCTATCGTGGGGTTTTCGGCTCTCATGTAGCTAATATTTTGCGCCGCCTGCGCCGCATCTGCGCCTCTTATGGCTCCAATCCCCAGTTTATTTGCTGCTCAGCGACTATTGCCAATCCAGGGGAGCATGCAGAAAAACTTGTCGGGCTGCCTTTTGAGGTAATCAGTGAGGATGGTTCACCTCACGGTGGTAAGTCTTTTGTTTTCTGGAATCCTCCGCTTATTGATGAGACTGGGACAGGCCGGCACAGCTCGAATAGCGAAGCTACCTTTCTTTTCAGCGAACTTATCCGAGATAATATCCGCAGCCTGGTTTTTACCCGAACCCGCAAATTGACCGAGCTTATTTATCTTTATAGCCGGGAGCAGCTGGGCTCTTCTTTGGGGCAGCTAATCAAACCTTATCGGGCAGGTTATCTTCCCGAAGACCGACGACAGATTGAACGGGAGTTGTTCGATGGACATCTCCTTGGTGTTGTGGCTACCACTGCCTTAGAGCTGGGAATTGATATCGGCGACCTTGAAGCTACCATGCTCGTCGGGTATCCGGGGAGCATTGCCAGCACCTGGCAGCAGGCAGGTCGGAGCGGCAGAGGTATCGGCGACTCATTGAGCTTTCTTATTGCTCAGGATAATCCACTCGACCAGTATTTCATGCATCACCCCGATTCTTTCTTCGGCAAAAGTTTTGAGAATGCGCTGATAAACTCGGAGAACATCAATATTCTGAGGCCACATCTTCTTTGTGCTGCCTGGGAGCAGCCTTTGACAGATGGTGATGGTGCCTTTTTTGGTGCTGCTTTCGATAGGGCAATCTCCGAGCTGGAAGGCGAGGGCAAGCTTAGAAAAAGCGGTGGGCGGTGGTATCTTTCTCCTAAAATTGCTCATCCAGCTCAGGAAATAAATATAAGGTCTACTTCGGGGAAAAATTACGCCATTGTTGATGCTTCTCAGGGCTATGAGTTAATGGAGACAGTAGAGGCCAGCGTTGCCTTTTTCCAGATACACCCCGGAGCTATTTATCTTCACCAGGGTGAGTCATATCTGGTACAGGAGCTCGACCTGGAGAATCGCGTGGCTATAGTGACCCCGACGGACGTCACTTATTACACCCAAACCAAGGAATTAACTGATATCAAGATACTGAAGACCGAGCATGAGAGAAGTTGCTCAGGCGTAAAGGTCTGCCTTGGTGAAGTGGATGTTACCAATACTGTGGTCGGTTTCAAGAAGAAGATGCAGTTTACCGAAGAGGTTATCGGTGAGGAGCCTCTCGACCTGCCGCCCCTGCGTTTTCTCACTCAGGCTCTGTGGTTCGACTTGCCAGAGGTGGCTCTTGAGCGAGTGGCTGAGGATGGGCTTGATTTTGCCGGTGGCTTGCATGCTGCTGAACATGCCGCCATTGCTATGCTGCCTCTATTTGCCCTGTGTGACCGAAATGACATTGGCGGTGTATCCACTCCCTTCCATGCTGACACTGGCAAGGCGCAGATCTTTATCTACGATGCTTATCCGGGCGGGGTCGGCATTGCCGAAAAGGGCTTTGAGATGATAGAAGAGCTATGGGCAGCAACTCTGGAAGCGATTAGGGAATGCCCATGTCAGGAAGGCTGCCCTAGCTGCATTCAGTCGCCCAAGTGCGGCAACAATAACGAGCCCCTGGATAAGAAGGCAGCTCTGATATTGCTGCAGGGACTGCTGGGCATCAAGTGACGTCTTAATATCCCCTTGTCATTGCGAGCCCTTCTCTTTATGTCATTCTGAGAGAACGAAGCGACCGAAGAATCTCTCTGGATGTAGTTAATTGATATTCCTCGCAATGACAAAATGTATTGCTAATGCAACATTGTTGCATTTACAATGAAAATGTAATAGAATTATTTAGGCTATGTCTCAGATTCATGTCGCCCTCCAGGTGTTGCGGAGCAGAGGCTACAGGGTAACTGAGCCGCGAAAGCATGTGCTCAAGGTTTTAGCAGAGGCACAGAGGCCTGTCTCGCCTTACGATATACAAGAAATTCTGCAACAAAAAGGCGAATATCTTAACCATGTTACCATCTACCGTGTACTTGACCTTCTTTGCTTTCTTAACCTGGCTCACAAGGTGTTGCTGGTGGGCGGATTTGTGAAATGTACACTCGGAGAAGGTGGCGGGTGTCATCGCTTCGTGGTTTGTCGTGAGTGCGGTGCTCTTCGTGAGTATGCTGACAAAGAGCTATGTGAGGAGGAGAATGCCATTGCTGAGGAGTTTGGCTTTCGCACTGAGCAGCACTTCTCTGAGTTTTCCGGGGTCTGCTCTAAATGCATAGCTTTGGCGAGGTTTTGATTCTAGGCTTGTTTGGTGGCTCTCATGCTTAAGAGAATAGCCATTGAGCTAGGCAGACATGCTCCTTTCACCGCTGCTGGAGCAGTTTCCGGCATTATCATCATGTCTATTGTGATTTTTGCCAATGTCTCTTCCGGTATCTCGGAAGCTATTTTTTATACCTTGCATCCAGCCCATGTCGTGTTGAGTGCAATTGTGACCACAGCAATGTATAAGAGATATCGTAGAGGTAGGCTTTGGGCAACGATTTTGATCGGTTATACAGCCTCGGTTGGCATAGCTACATTACACGATTCGATAGTTCCTTATTTAGCAGGAACCTCGCTTAGCATCAGAATGGAATTTCACATAGGTTTTATTGAGAAGTGGTGGCTGGTAAATCCTCTGGCATTTTTAGGTATTGCTATCGGTTATCTACGACCTACCACCAAATTACCACATGCTGCTCATATATTGGTAAGTACATGGGCGTCATTGTTCTATTTCACCGCATTTGGGGCGGCAAAATGGCTTCCCTTGCTTCCTTTTATCTTCTTATATCTCTTTGTTGCAGTTTGGCTCCTTTGCTGCTTTAGCGATATAGTATTTCCGCTGCTGTTCCTGAAGGTTGACGAGCACGAGTGTGACTAGGTTAAAATTGAGTTCAGGTACTGTGTCAAAGCTATTGAACTGAAATGTCTGATTTGCTGAGTAAGACCCAACAGGGTGTAAAGCGCAGCCGGGAGACCTGGTTTGGCAAGATGGCTCGTCTTTTTGACCGAACCAGGGTAGAAGATGAGGTTTGGGATGAGCTGGAGGAGTTGCTCATCGCTGCGGATGTTGGTGTGGCTACCACGCAGAAACTAATCGAGAAGGTGAAGCAACGTGTTAGAACAGAGAAGCTGAGCGAGGGGGTTCAGGTACGGGCTGTCTTAAAAGACGAAATGGTGAACCTGTTGAAGGTTGATGGTGGAGCAGTCAGCATTTCGAAGTCGGTCAGTACGCAAATCATTCTGGTGGTGGGGGTAAACGGTTCGGGCAAGACGACGAGCATTGCCAAGCTTGCCCATAGTTTAAAAAGCGAAGGGGGAAAGGTCATTTTAGCTGCTGCCGATACCTTTAGAGCTGCGGCTATTGACCAGCTCAAGCGCTGGGGTGAGCGGGTGGAAGTGGAGGTCGTGGCTCATCAGCCTGGTGGCGACCCGGGAGCCGTGGTTTATGATGCTCTTCAGGCAGCTCAGAACCGACAGGCTCAGGTAGTTATAATTGACACCGCCGGCCGTCTCCACACCAAATTCAACCTTATGGAGGAGCTTAAGAAGATAAAGCGTGTAGCTGGCAAGTACGATATGCCTCAGGAGGTGCTGCTGGTAATTGATGCTACCACCGGTCAGAACGGCCTGGCCCAGGCCAGACATTTCACCGAAGCAGCGGGGGTGAGCGGTATTTTTCTGGCCAAACTTGACGGCACTGCCAAAGGGGGAATAGTATTAGCAATCTGCGATGAGCTGAAGATTCCCATTACCTATATTGGAACTGGCGAGCAGCTTGACGATATAGCCCCCTTTGATGCTAGCACCTTTGTTGAGGCGATTTTTTCGTAGATAGGAGAAAAATGATTAATATAGGAATAAATCCGATTGCTTTCAGCATCGGTGCTTTTGAGGTGAGGTGGTATGGGATTATGGTTGCCCTGGCTGTTGTGGCGATAATTGCCATCGCTTTGCGTGAGGCGAAAAGGGTTGGTCTGGATGAGGAGCACGTTTATAGTTTCAGCTTATGGGCAATCATCGGCGGGATAATAGTATCACGATTGCTTCATGTCATTGACAAGTGGAACTATTACATGGCTAATCCTGCGCAGATTATCGGCTTTGAAGGCTTGACCGTTTACGGAGCAGTTCTGGGTGCCTTATTAGCAGTGTTGATTTATTGCTGGGTTAAGAAAATTTCTTTCTGGCTAATAGGTGATGTCATTGCTCCGGGGGCGATTCTGGGGCAGGCTATAGGCAGGATTGGCTGCCTCATAAACGGCTGCTGCTATGGTTTATCTACGTCTTTGCCCTGGGGCGTGGTTTATACAAATCCGGGCAGCTATTGTCCGCTTGACGAGCCATTCCAGCCTACACAGATTTATCACTTGATTTGGAATTTGATAGGGTTTGGCATACTCTGGTCACTACGCCGTCGGCTCAAGCCACAGGGCTCGCTTTTTCTTCTCTATCTTGCCCTGTATGCTGCCGGCGACCTGAGCATAAGATTTCTGCGTGTAGGAGAACCCTTCCTTTTCGGTTTGCAACAGGCTCAATTGATTGGCATAATAGTATTGGTGGTAACAGTACCGTGGCTTATTATTAGAATGTGGCGGTCGAGGGCACAAGCCCCGACCACCGGGGGTTCGGGTGAGGTCAGTCGGCCGGAGCGAAATCGAGGAGTTTAAGTCGAAGCCTTTCCCCACCGTTCCACCGGTCTATATCTAGGTTGTAGGCGATATCCAGGTAAGCCGTTGTTTCTTGAGCGCGGTTGCCAAACCAGAAGCCGATGGCGTTCCAGACTATACCTTCTTGCTTCAGTTTCAGTCCCAGATGCTCACACTGGCTGCCAATCTGACGCTGGTCAACGATTTCAACATGGCGGCTGACAAAGGCGGGCAATGGATTACCGGAGCCGAAGGGGGCCAGCCGTTGTATCTGTTTGAAAGTTTCCCCGGCAAAGACCGATAGGGGCACTTCGGCATCAATGTCTATGTGAGGGCGGAGGTCTAGGCCAGCCAGTTGAGCTTCAGCCAGGTTGAGGAGTCGCTTTTGGAGTTGGGTGAGGTTAGCAGTAGGCACGGTAAAGCCGGCTGCTTTGGTATGGCCACCAAAATTGGCCAAGAGGTCACGACAGTCTTTAAGTGCGGCCATGAGGTTGAACTCGGGTATGCTCCGCCCACTGCCGCGGCATGTCTCTGGGCCAAATTTGAACAGAATTACCGGGCGGTAGAATTCTTCTGAGAGTCTGCCGGCGACAAGCCCCATAACACCTGTAGGGTAACTTTCATCGCCTGTCATCAGCAGTGGAAAGTCGGTTCCAGCAGCAATTATGTCTTCTCTGGCTCGTTCCAGTAGTTCGCTGGTTAGCCGCTGCCGTTTGGCATTCTTTTCCTCGAGCTCTGAGGCTAGCGAGGCAGCCTCCTGCCGGTCTTGCGTGAGAAGCAACTGGTAGCTGGTGGCAGCATCATCGAGTCTACCGGCGGCATTGAGGCGAGGCCCTAATGTCCAGGATATACTTTCAGCATCAAGATTACCCGGTTTTAGGTTGGCACAGCGCATCATCTCTTGAAGGCCGAGGCGCTCGGTGTTATTAATAAATTCGAGTCCGCGCTTCACCCAGTAGCGATTGTCTCCAGTCAGCGGAATCATATCGGTTACAGTGCCTAAAGCTACCAGGTCTAATAACCTGTTCAGTAAATCCTCGCGGCCGCTACCCTTGAGGAGCGCCTGAAGGAGTTTAAAAGCGACACCTACCCCGGCAAGTTCAGTGGATTGGCAGGCGGAATCGCTTCGTTTAGGGTTAACCACTGCCAGAGCCGGTGGCAAAGAAGCTAGCGGCAGGTGATGGTCGGTGACAATTATGTCCAACCCCATCTTTCTGGCTTTTTGAATTTCAGCAATGGCAGTTATGCCGGTATCAACGGTGATGACAAGGCTGACGCCTTGTTTGCGGAGCTTCTCCAGAGCAGCTACTTGCAAACCGTAACCTTCACGGTAGCGGTGGGGTATGTAGGGAATGACCTTGCCACCAAGTGCTGAAAGCCCTTGAACCAGTAAAGCCGTGGCAGTGATGCCATCGGCATCGAAATCACCGTAGATGGCGATTTCCTCACCGGTAAGCAGAGCCTGATAGGTCCTGCTTACCGCTTGATGCATGTCAGGCAGAAGGAAGGGGTCAGCTTCCAATCGGCTATCGGCGTTCAGGAAGGTCTCGATTTGGGAGGGCTCTGAGATGCCTCGATTGCAAAGCAGCTGAGCTAATAGCGGGTGAACCCCAGGCATGTTAATCGGTCGTTCGGCTGGGGTTAGTAATCTCCAAAAGGTGCGGCTCAAGCCTGTGCCTCTTTAAATGATTGACCTAGCTTAAAGTGACTCACCGATCACCTGTCGGGTTAGCTCATTAGCCCCGATATATATTTGCATGATTTTGGCATCCCGCATGTATTTTTCGACACCTACTTCTCTAGAGTAACCGTAAGAGCCCATTACCTGAACAGCATTGGTGGTCACTCTCATGGCTACATCGCTGCAATAGACTTTCGCCATTGTTGACCAAGCCATATTAGGTAGCCGCTGAGCATTAAACCAGGCAGCCCTTAAGTATAACAGGCGGGCAGCATCGATTTCGGTAGCCATGTCGGCGAACATAGCAGAAATAATTTCGTGCTCTATTGCCGGTTTACTAGCTACTGTTCTTTCTTTGGCATATTTTAAAGCAATTTCAAAAGCACCTCGAGCTATACCTGTAGCGATAGCACCAGCCCCGGCTCGATTGTAAATCAATGTTCGTTGTAATAACTTAGCGCCGTCTCCTACTTTGCCGAGCAAATTCTCTTTAGGCACTCTGACAGTATCAAAGAATATCTCAGAATTGCAGTCGGCATCCATGCCCATCTTCTTAATGGGTTTACCGAAGGAAAGTCCCTGAGTACCAGTAGGAATGACGATGAGGCAAGAACCTTCATCACCTAATTCGGGGTTAATTGTAGCTACCACTGTATAAAGGTAAGAGTTCGTTGCGTTGCTCGGCCAGATTTTGGTGCCATTAACAAGATAATGGTCGCCGGCAGCTCGGATGATAGTTTTTATAGTTCTCGAGTGCATATGAGGATTTTCGATATCAGAGCCGCCGGCTGGTTCGGTCATTGCCATACAGCACAGATTGCCGTCTCTGGTGAGTGGTGGAAGCCACCTCTGGCGCTGCTCTGGAGTAGCCGCTAGCATAATTGGAGTCTGCCCAAACCAGCTAGCCCCGATAGCTGTAGCAATGCCACCGCAGCCCGCAGCCAGCTCCTCTAAGACAATGCTGCATTCCACATTGGAGGCATCGCTGCCTCCATATTCCTTCGGGATGGGTAATCCTAAGATGCCCACCTCGGCTGTTTTTTTGAAAATACCTTCGGCTAGTTTACCCTCTTCATCTTTCTCAAACTTCGTAGCGACTGGCTTGATCTCCTTCCCAGTAAACTCGCGGGCTAATTTTTGGATGGCTAATTGCTCTTCACACAAAGTAAATCCCAGCATCTGAGCACCCCCTTCGGCGTTTGTTTTAGTGTAGCCTAATCCAGTTTTATTGGCAAGGTAAGTCGAACTAAAAAATTTACGCCGTGTGTTCTCGGTTGACCCACAGGGGTACAGCAAATATAATTTCTTTGGGTAAGATTGTGGAAACTAAACCTGCGGTTGCCTTTCATACTCTGGGATGTAAGCTTAATCAAGCTGAGAGCGAGCTTCTGGCTCGGCAGTTTGCTGAGGCCGGATATCGTGTTGTAAGCGGTGACGGGGCTGATGTTCATGTCTTAAATACCTGCACGGTTACTCACATTGCCGACCGCAAGTCCCGGCATTTATTGAGGCTGTGGCGGAAAAGAAATCATCGAGCCTTGCTCATCGCCACCGGCTGCTATGCGGAAAGAGCTCCCGAAGAGCTAAGTCAGGCTGGCGCTGACCTTGTTGTCGGCAATGAGCAGAAGATGCACCTTCTGGACATCATAAGAGACGGGTATGCTCCTGTGGCTCGTTGCTCAGCAGAACAGTTTGTGGCTGATGGGGTCAGTCGAGTCCGCAGTTTCATAAAGATTCAGGATGGCTGCAATGATGCCTGTGCCTATTGTATTGTGCCCAGGGTGCGTGGGCGAGAACATTGCCTAGCGATGGCTGATGTGGTTAACGAGGTGAAGGCAAGAGTCGCTGCGGGCTATAAAGAGGTGGTGCTTACCGGGACTAAAATTGGCGCTTATAAGCACAACGGAGCCAATCTCAAGCAGTTGGTAGAGCAAATCCTTGTGGTTACGGGTGTGGAGCGGCTGCGCCTTTCCTCTTTGCAGCCCCAGGACATTTCCCCGCAGCTTCTAAATCTGTGGCAAGACCCTCGTTTATGTCGTCACTTTCATCTGGCATTGCAGAGCGGCAGTGATGCGGTACTTAGACGGATGAGGCGCCGTTATTCTGCTGCTGGTTATAGGCGGGCGGTGTCTTTAATTCGAAAAATTGTACCTGACGTAGCTATTACTACGGATATCATGGTGGGCTTTCCCGGGGAGGGCATTGAGGAATTTGAGGAAAGTTATTGCTTTTGCCAGGAGATTGACTTTGCCAATATTCATGTCTTCAGCTATTCCTCCCGACCGGGCACGTTGGCAGCTAGGATGCCGGGGCAAATCGATGATAGGGTGAAGAAGGAGCGCAGCCTGCGGATGCTGGAGCTGGCTCAACGTAGTGCGCATAAGTTTTGCCAGCGGTTTTTAGGGCAAAACATGACGGTCTTGTGGGAGAAAGAGGTTGCTCCCGGCAGCGAGATATATTCCGGGCTTAGCCACAATTATATTCGGGTGTTCGCTGAAAGCAAGGGGCCATTGACCAATCAGTTCTTGCCGGTAAGGCTGGTTCGACTGCATAATCAGGGGTTATGGGGAGAGGTTATCAGGTGAAGATTAGGGTCAAGGTGGTTCCTAATTCTAAGACTGAAGAGGTTATCAGGGAAGACGATTGGTTTCTGGTAAGGGTTAAAGAGCCGGCGAAAGAAGGCAAGGCCAATAAGGCGGTTATCAAATTACTCGCTGATTATTTCGGTGTTCCGCAGAAAGAGGTAGTAATCTCAAGCGGCTTCGGAAGCAGGAACAAAGTTATCGAGATTTCAGAAACTTAGACCCGCTACTCTGATGTTGGTGGTAGGTGGCGCAGAGTATGGAGGTCTTCCAAGCGGAAGCTGGCTTTGGTGCTATATTTGGAGAAGCCGGCCTCTAAATCTTCGAGGAATATGTAGGTGAGTTTGTTTTCCAAGAACAGCGGGTGCCCAATATAGGATGAACTTGTTAGTTCCTGGTGGAGTTTTCTCCTTCTGGCTTTTGGTGCTACGATAGTTAGCTGGCGGCTTTTGCCAAGCTCTGGTTTAGCTGATAGCAGAGCGACGAAGCGCTCAAGTGCGCTCAGAATCGGAGTATGTTCCTCTATCTCAAAAGCCCAGATTGGAGTTCCATCAGCTTGCGTCCAGATTATATCAATCTGCTGAATACGCTTCAGATTTTCTGGGTCGGCTTTCACATTGAGCTGAGTTAAAGGTTTGAGGCCTGCCAGCATGGGGTCACTTCTCTCCTGCTTGCCTATATATGGGATGAAGCCGGCTTTCTGGCAGAGTATAGCAAGGCGGTAGATTTGCTGATTGTGCTTAGTGCTGGATGGTATTTCAGTAGGATAGGGCTCTTTCGTCTCAAACATGAGTGGCAAAACGCCCTGTTTCGCCAAGACATCAGCACCTTTTAGTTCCCAGTTGATGCCATCGTAAGAGATAGCCACCTCATTTAAAACATCAGCGATATCCTGTTCTGTCTGTTTTGTTGGTCTATGCCCGTTTATAAGCAACGGCAAAATGGTGGTCACAATGCTATCGAAGTTTGCCTTGCCTGCTTTCCGCAGATAGCCTATGACATAGTACCTGATGCGGTCTTTAGGTGGGATGAAATTGCCCACCTCGCGCCCGGGTCTGATTTGCCACAGATTATTGGCATCAAGCTCAAAATCGCTCTCCAGAATTGCTAGAATGTCGCCGATATTCTTGGAGGCAGCATCAAAGAAAAGGTCATTATCAAAAAGGTCCGGCACTACCTCTCTCAGTATCTCCTCAGTTGTGGCGCCACCCTCGCGATAAATTACGCGCTCAGCCACATTCTTAATCAGATTCGCCATCGGCAGCGACATTGGCTGGGATATTTTCCTGGTGGCGCTCTTTTGGAAGTTGACAATCAGGCTCTCACCCAAGACTCGCAATGGGTTCTTAGTTTTGTGAAATGTCTCCTTAGCGGTAGAGGGTCTCGTTGGCTGGGCTACCGTATTTATATACTCGAAGCCGATGTAGCGGAGCATATCCCTGATTGAATACCACAGCTTTGTTTCCTTGTGATGGAAGACGAGGGATAGCCAGGCGTCATCCTTAAGCGCATAAAACATCTGCTCGAATGATTTCTGGAGCACCCCAAGATAATGCCCTTCATCGAATTGCTGCTCCCCGCCTACGATAGCTTCTCTTTGCCGCATCTCATCGATGACCTCTAATCCTAGCCAGGCGTGCCACATAGTTCCAAGGTCTAAATATGCTATGTGGGCGCCATAAGGCGGGTCGGTGTAAATGTAATCCACCGAGCTTTTATCGACATATTTAAGTAGGTTCTCTGCTGAGTCGCAGAAAACATTGAATGATTCACCCTCTCGCACGAAGTCCCCCAAAAGGGCATTGCTTCTCTTTTTAGCGTTGGCTACTAGGCGTGTCCTGCCTGTGAAAACCTCCCAGACATCACGGTGCCAAGGTTTACTACCTACCCAGTAACGATGAACAGTGAAAATTCCAACACGGCTTCCCCAACCTGCTTCCATACAGCTCAGGCTTACTAAAGGCAATGTTCCTGAAAAAGAAAATAGCAGTAAATCTTGCGCTTGCTGGTTCGGTATCTTAAGGATGGCAGCTCTAAGGTGAGCTAAAACTATGAGGTTACCTTTGGTAAATAAGTCTTCAACATAGGCCCTGTCAGCGTTGGAAGGAAGCTTGACATCTTTGGGATACCATTCCTTAAGTCTGTAATCTTCAAGTTCTTTGGGCGCGGCTTTTCGGACGAAGTCAACAATTGGCTTCATCTCTTTTTCGGCCTGACGATAGGCATCCCAGTAGGTAATGAGGTCAACGGGCGACAGACAGGTCATCCGGGTGATGAAAACAGCTAACGGGTCGAGGTCGAGGCAAACCGCACGTCGTCTGTTGGTCAGGGCTTCGATGGCGGTGACACCGCTGCCGCAGAAAGGGTCAGCGACTAATCCACCTTCGGGACAGAAGTGGCGGATATATTCACCGACTACGTTGGACGGCTGCTTCGTATGGTAAGGGTGTATTTTGAAATGCCATGCTTGTTTTTTCTCTGGTGGGTAGGCACGACGAATCGGCTCGACTACAGTTGGTGCTGCTACAGGGTTACTCATGATTGGCGCTATTATAGTATTTCACTATATCCACATCAATACTCTAGTCACTACGTTTCTCCCCTGCGGCGCTGGTTTCGGAGGAAGTCTTCTACTTCCTTGATAATTCTGTCGGTGCCTTCCAGTCGCTCTCCGGGAGCGACGCCTTCAAGCTCATACTGCTCTTCCAATTTCTTTACGTAGAGCCGCAGTTCAT
>Ga0315280_10003819_pt1 | contig 22741 bp, 20 predicted proteins | sample YL17G06_40_MG_FD_203697 | JGI IMG/M metagenome (GOLD analysis project Ga0315280, IMG submission 203697) | Sediment microbial communities from Yellowstone Lake, YNP, Wyoming, USA - YL17G06_40 | ecosystem: Environmental > Aquatic > Freshwater > Lake > Sediment | place: USA: Wyoming | collected... | reverse complement strand
AAGGCATGATAAAAATTTAACCAATTTGCTAAATATTTTGGAAATTAAAAGTCCGAATTCCTTGTATTTTTTAAGATTTCCATATTCGAGTACGATTAATTCACGCTTTTTTCAGGTATTATATACTTTCTTTTCTATATTTCAAATCATTTTGGGGATAATCGAATTGCCTCATAAAAAATGTTACCCGAAGCATGATTAAAAAGGGATCGTTGACTCATAATAGGTGTTACCCGATAAAGGAACCAAAAAGGAGAGCGGATTATGAGTCCACGATCAAAAAAAGAATACATCGAAGCTGTTTTCTTACGTTATAAAAAAGCTCCATCTAAAGAAAAAACACCCATCCTGGACGAATTCTGTGCCACCTGTGGCTATCACCGAAAACATGCCATCCGATTACTCCGAAGGTTTAAACGCTTTATCAAACCCAAAACGAAAAAACGAGGAAGACCTCCTCTCTATCACCGAGAGATTCTCCTTAAACCTCTCAAACAAATCTGGCTTGCTGCCAACCTCCCTTGCTCTAAACGTCTGAAAGCCATCTTACCTCTTTGGCTCCCAGGTTATGTCCAATCCTTTGGGGATCTCCCCCCAGAGGTCTCCAAAGCCCTCCTGTCCCTCTCTGCCGCTACGATTGACCGATTCCTTAACCCCATCCGAATCCAATATAAAAAACGAGGAAGAACTACCACCAAACCCGGAACCCTCTTAAGAAAGCATATCCCGATCAAAACGAACCAATGGGACGAATCCCGTCCAGGCTTCCTCGAAGCCGACACCGTTGCCCATTGCGGCGAATCCCTCTCCGGAATGTTCGCCTACACCATTGACTGCGTTGATATCGCCACCGGCTGGACTGAACAAAGAGCCGTCTGGGGAAAAGGGGAAACCGAAGTCCTCGAACAAATCAAACAGATCGAAACCTCTTTACCCTTCCCTTTGCTCGGCTTCGATTCGGATAATGGATCCGAATTCCTAAATCACCACCTCCTCAAACATTTTGCACAAAGAAACCGCCCCGTCCAATTTACTCGCAGCCGAGCCTATCACAAAGATGACAACGCTCATGTGGAACAAAAAAACTGGACTCATGTCCGCCAGTGGCTCGGCTACCAACGCCTAGATGACCCCAAGGTCGTCCCTCTCCTCAATCACCTCTATCGTCAAGAATGGAGACTCTTTCATAACTTCTTCTGCCCCTCGATGAAACTTATCTCCAAAGAAAGGATCGGCTCTAAAACCCTTAAACGTCATGACCCTCCTAAAACCCCCTACCAGAGAATCACAGAATCCCCTCATATCCCTCCCAACTTAAAACTTCACCTCTCTAAACAACTTGAAAAACTCAACCCCTTTGTGCTAAGAGAAGCCATGGAGAAGAAACTCAAAACCATACTCAATCTTTGTCCTTCATCACCTTCTCGTCAACGATCCCTCCGGTAACATTTTCTTATGAGGCAACAGGCCCTCTCCCCCCTTTATCAAGGGTGGGGGGATTAGAAATCGTTGTTTAGATAAGATGGACACAAAAGAAATAGAAAAAAAGATTCTAAGGGATCCGATTCTCTCCAATATTTCAAACCTGGCTAAACAGGAGAAGGTTCCCCTCTTCCTCGTGGGCGGATATATCCGAGACCTTTTTCTTGGGATCCTTCGAAAGGATTATGACTTCGCCTTGCCCAGAAGTGCTTCTTCTCTCATTTCAATAATGGAGGAAACCCTCCATTTTCGTTTTTTTAAAGTTGGAAAAGAGGAGCTGGGAACGGCTACCTTTAGGATGACCAACAAAGATATTTCCATGGATATCACTTTTCTCCAGGGACAAACCATTGAGGAAGACCTTCAGAGAAGGGACTTCACCATCAACGCCATTGCTTTCTCTCTCCTTGATGAGACCTTCCATTGGGTTGAAGGAACCATGAAGGATATTGAAAAAAAGGTGATCCGTACCGTTACAAACCGCTCCATCGATCAAGACCCTTTGAGAATGTTCAGGGCTGTGCGTTACCTTTGCACCCTCGACGGCTTCATCATAGATATAGGATTGAAGGAAGAAATTTCTTTGAAGAAGGAACAGATCAATAAACTTCCAGGGGAACGGATCAAGATGGAACTGGATCAGATTCTCCTCTCCCCACATCCAGAACTTGGAACAAAGTCGCTTTATGAATTAGGTTTACTTTTTAGCCTTTCCCCAGAATTGAAGGGGTTGGAAAACCTTGGCCAAAACGAACACCACCACCTCCATGTCCTCTCCCATACCCTTCTGATGATTGAAAAAATATCATGGGCCTCTGAGTGGATCGGCCTATCTGAAAGGAAGCTCCATCTTACTAAAGAGGAACGGCTCTCCTTATATTATGCTGCCCTCTTCCACGACATCGGAAAACAGGATACCTATTCAGAAGATGAAAAAGAAAGGGTTCATTTCTATCACCATGAATCCTTTTCATGCCAGGCGGCGGAGGGGATCATGGAAAGACTTCGGTTTTCAAACCCCATGCGGAATAAAATCCTCCGCCTCATCCAGAACCACATGAGAATCCTCAACCTCTCTCAAGAGACCAAAGAGACAGCACTCAAGAGACTGGTCAACCAGGTAGGGGATGAAATCCCTTTACTTGTACTCCACACCCTCGCTGATAAGGAGGCAAGCCGGGGGATTTTATCCATCCAGATTGATGAAGTGGTTGAAGGCCACTGCCTTCGAATCCTCGAATTATTTAAGGAAAAAGAGATCGTCCATCCGCCTTCCTTCATCAACGGCCACGATGTGATGGCTTTAGGCTATTCCTCCGGACCAAAGGTGGGTGAAATTCTGAACTTCATCCGTGTAAAGCAGGTTGAGGGCGAGATTAGAACCCGAGAAGAGGCGTTAACGGTTTTAAGAGAAAAATTTGGTCTTTAAAAGTTTCTTGTTGATTACCTTATCCCGCTTAGTAAAATACATAACAAGTCGATGCCCAGCAAAAGTGACCTTTAACCTAACCCAAGGGGTGCTGATGAGGCCTGAAAATGAAATGAGATCCCCATTTCTTAAAAGGAAATGGGCTTTCCTGTGATTCTGTGGTATCATTGGAAATAAAAGACAGAGATGGATAGGAGTAAACCAATGGGACGTTTGAAGAAACTCCTTATAGGGGCTCTCATCTTTTTCGTGGTCTTTACCGCCGTTGGGTTTTTTGTTTTGCCTCCCATCTTTAAATCTCTATTGGTAAAGAAACTTTCTGAGAATCTCCACCGGCAGGTAACAATCAACCAGATCAAGATCAATCCTTACACCCTTTCGCTCACGGTGAAGGGTTTTGTGATTAAGGAAAGGACAAGTTCAGAAACATTTGTCTCTTTTGATGAGCTCTATTTAAATCTTCAGAGCCTTTCTGCTCTTAGAATGGCTCTCATTCTTAAAGAGATCAGGTTAAAGCAGCCTTATATAAGAATCTTTCGCAACGAGGAAACGTCCTATAATTTCTCCGACCTACTCGAAAAGAAGGAATCTAAACCAGCGGAGAAACCAACGGAAAAGCCGAAACCACTTAGGTTTTCCCTCAATAACATCAGGATCGAGAATGGAAGCATCGATATTTGGGATGGACCAAAGCAGACCAAGCATACCGTAAGAGAACTGAATATCGGAGTTCCATTTTTATCCAATATCCCCTCTAATATCAATGTCTTTACTCAACCCGCCTTCTCTGTAAAAATTAATGAAACGCCTTACAGACTTCAAGGAAATACAAAACCTTTTGCCGATACCCTTGAAACAGTTTTTGACATCAATATCAACAATCTCGATATCCCTTACTATCTTGCCTACTTACCGATGAAATTGAATTTTAAGATCGTCTCAGCCTTTCTCGATGTGCAGACGAAAGTCTCGTTTATTCAATACAAGGATAAGGGACCCGCCTTGACAGTGACAGGGGGCCTCTCCTTAAAAAAAGTGGCACTCGACGATAATAAGAAAAATCCTTTATTCAGACTTCCCCTGCTCGAGGTCGGAATTGCCCCGACCGAACCCCTCAAGAAGATTGTTCATCTTTCCAAAGTCTCTCTTCAATCCCCTGAAGTAGAAATCAAACGGGACCAGACAGGGTCTTTAAATGTCAGCTCCCTTTTCCCTGAGAAAAAAGAAACCCAACCCTCTCCTGCGCCTGAAAAGAAGGAAGATCAAGTTCCCTTGTCAATCGCTGTTGATGAAGTACAGTTGATGGGTGGAAAAATCTCCTTCTCTGACTTTTCAACGAAGAAGCCTTTTAAGACGATCCTAAATCCAATCGGATTGAAGGTTGATCACTTCAGCAATGGGAAGGACAAGAAAACGGCCTACGCGTTATCGGTCACCTCTGAAGCCAAAGAGAATATTAAGCTTGAGGGCGAGCTCTCCGTAGAGCCCCTATGGGCAGAGGGTGGATTGGAAATCAAGTCTGTTCCGATAAAGAAATATTCACCTTATTATCAAGATCAAATTCTTTTCAACCTTGAGGAGGGTCGTCTCGATTTCTCCACCCGTTACAAATATGCCAAAGGAGAGCAAGAACCGGAAATTTCTCTCTCGCGTTTGTCGGTGATTCTCAATTCCCTAAGGCTTAAAAAACCGGATGAGAATGAAGACTTCTTGAAAATTCCTCTCCTTTCAATAAAAGACACACTCGTGGATCTCACCCAGAAAAAATTGACCATCGGTACTTTTTCTACAGAAAAGGGGAATCTCATCTGTAATCGCTTAAAAAACGGTGATTTCGATCTTCTAAAACTTTTCTCTCCTTCCCCACCGAAAGAGGAACCTGTGAAGCAGGAAGAAGGCAAAGAGGAAGAGAAAAAATGGATCATTACCCTGGGCCGGTTCTCTGTCGACCAATATACGGTTAAAATGGGGGATTTAACTCTTTCGCAACCCACGACGCTCACTGGAGAAAAGATAACCCTTCTGGGAGAAAACATCTCTACTGCAAAAAATGCCGCAGGAAAACTCTCTCTTTCTTTTCAACTCGACCAAACCGGAACCCTTTTAACCAAGAATACGATTGTCATCGATCCTTTGAAAATCCACGGTTCCTTAGAGGTCAATCATCTCCTCTTAAAAAAGTATGCCCCTTACTATCAGGACAAAATCCTTTTCAACATCGAAGAGGGAGACCTCGACGTTTCCACGAATTATCAATACAGTAAAAGGGATAAAGACTCAGAGGCAAAGCTCTCGGGTCTATCCATTTCCTTAAAAACCCTAAAATTAGGGAAAAGAGATGAACAAGAAGAGTTTCTGAACATCCCTAACCTTACAGTCCAAAACACGGGGTTGGATTTGAATAAGAAAGAAGTCTCCGTTGGGGATTTTTCTACTCAAAAAGGGGCTATCCTTGTCAGACGCCTTAAGGATGGGAAGCTCAATCTCCAGACACTCTTCCCTGAAGCCGAGAAAAAGGAAGAAAAACCGACTCAGGAGAATGCAGGACAGCCTGAAAACCCATGGGTGGTTAACTTAGGAAAGATTTCGGTGGAGGATTACCAGATCAAGGCAGAAGACCAAATCCCTGCCGAACCCGTAACCATGATGATCGATGAGATCCAGGTCAAGGCAAGTAACCTCTCGACGGCAGAAGGGCAGAAAGGCAATGTTTCCTTAGGCCTTCGTCTCAATCAAAAGGGAACGATCTCTACCGAGGGACCGATCGGAATCAATCCTATCTCTGCCAACTTGAAAATGAGTCTGAAAGAAATTGAAGTGAAACCCTTTCAGCCTTACTTTACTGACAAAGTAAAAATCACGGTCACCGATGGCGCACTTTCAACCACAGGAAACTTTACCCTGGGGTCCTCAGATAAAAAAGAGCTTAAAGCGACCTACAGGGGTGGAGCCTCCTTGAACCATTTTGCTTCCATCGACAAACTAAACGCTGAGGATGTTTTGAAATTGGAATCCCTTGCTTTTGACGATATCCATTTCGACTCTGACCCCTTTTCATTGGATGTCAAAGGAATCGCATTGAGCAACTTCTATGCAAACGTCCTGATCCATCCGGATGGAAAGCTCAATCTCCAGGAAATCTTGGTGAAAGAAGAGGCAAAGATGGAGGCCCCCCCAAAGAAGGAAACCCCTCCACCGGAAAAGAAGGGAACTGAATCCGCGAAGGAGAAAGAACCTCCCAAGAATATCAAAATCGGAAACATTACACTTCAGGGAGGAACAATTGACTTTTCAGATAGATCCGTTAAACCAGATTACTCAGCAAAACTGACTGAGATAGGTGGAAGAATCTCAGGGCTTTCCTCTGAAGAAACCACCATGGCAGATGTAGAACTCCGCGGGAAACTCGGTGATTACGCCCCACTCGAAATCACGGGTAAAATCAATCCTCTGAAAGAGGACCTTTATGTAGACATAAAAGCCAGATTTAAGGATATGGAACTCAGTCCGACGACCCCCTATGCGGCGAAATACGTCGGATACACCGTTGAGAAAGGAAAACTCTCCTTTGACCTTAAATATCTCATCGTCAAGAAGAAACTTGAATCTCAGAATTATATTTTTCTGGATCACCTCACCCTGGGAGAGAAAGTGGAAAGTCCTCATGCGACCAAGTTGCCTGTAAAGCTTGCTATTGCTCTTTTAAGAGATAGAAATGGAGAGGTCAAATTGGACATCCCTGTGACAGGGAGCCTGGATGACCCGAAATTCAGCGTGTGGGGAATTATCCTGAAAATCATTGTTAACTTGCTTGCCAAGGCAGCCACCTCACCTTTTGCCCTTCTTGGAGCAATTTTCGGAGGAGGAGAGGAACTGAGTTACCTCGAGTTTGACTATGGCGTTGCTACGATTGCAGAGACGAACACGAAAAAAATCGACACCCTGGTCAAGGCCCTTTCTGATCGGCCTGCCCTCAATCTGGATATTGAAGGCCATGTCGATTTAGAAAGAGACCGAGAGGCATTGAAGCAACTTCTCTTTCAAAGGAAGTTAAAAGCGCAAAAACTAAAGGAAATGGTGAAAAAAGGGACACCTGCCCTTCCCGTCGATCAGGTCAAGATTGAACCAAAGGAATACGAGAAATACCTCAAAATGGCTTATAAAGAAGAGAAATTCCCGAAGCCAAGAAATATTCTTGGCATTGCGAAAGACCTACCTGTACCCGAAATGGAGAAGTTGATGCTCACCCATATCGAGATCAGAGACAGTGACCTGAGATCCCTTGCCTCTCAACGGGCGATGAGCGTCAAAGATACCATTTTAAAAACGGGGAAGGTTGAAGCAGAAAGGATTTTCATCCTTGAACCCAAATCCCTTGGCCCTGAAAAGAAAGAAAAGCTGAAAGATTGTCGAGTGGAGTTTAAACTGAAATAATAGGGAAAAATATTGGAGTATAAGCAATTGATTTATTGTCATTGCCAAATTCAAGATTCCGAAATCGATAGATCCTGAATCAAGTTCAGGACCTGGTTCGGAATGACACACTTTTTCCTGTCATGCTGAACTCGTTTCAGCATCTTATTTTATGCGTCTGTATTCGTGCAGGATTCTCATGATGGTTTGGGTAGCTAAATTTTGATGAGGAGGGAACGAAGATGTTTAAAGAATTTAAAGAATTTGCGTTGCGTGGAAATGTCTTGGATATGGCAGTGGGCATCATTATCGGCGCTGCTTTTGGTGGTATTGTGAATTCCTTTGTTTCGGATGTGATCATGCCACCCATAGGGTTACTGTTGGGCAACGTTGACTTCTCCAATCTTTACATCATTCTAAAAGAAGGGGCAGTAGCTGGACCGTTCGCTTCACTTGCAGAGGCTAAGAAGGCAGGTGCTGTTACAGTCAGCTACGGTGTGTTCATCAATACCATCATTAATTTCCTCATCATTGCTTTTGTAGTATTTCTTTTCATCCGAAATATCAATAAACTCAGGAGAAAAGAAGAAGCCCCACCGGCTGCCCCAACAACGAAAGAGTGTAACTATTGCTTCTCTGCGATCCCGATTAAGGCAACCCGTTGTCCCCACTGCACCTCTGAATTGAAGTCGAGTTGAGGAGCACGTTGAGGGAGGGTGACGGTGATATCACGAATCATCCGGTTCTTTAAGATTGGCATCTGGGAAATCCGGTTGAAAGATCTTTCCCCCGGAAAGGCATTTTTTCTCAGATGTCTGCGGGTTCCCCTTTTGGCTTGGCAAGAATTTAGTAAAGATGGCTGCGCCAAGGATGCTTCGGCCTTGACCTATTATTCCCTGCTCAACATCGTTCCGGTCTTTGCGGTCGCCTTCGCGATCGCCAAAGGTTTCGGGCTTGAAAAACTCATCAAGAGCCAAATCCTACAGATGGCACAAAAAGGAAACTGGGAAGGGGATGTGACAAATCAGATTATTACTTTTTCAGGCTCACTTCTTGAGCATGCCAAGGGGGGGATCATCGCCGGGGTCGGTGTCATATTGCTCTTTTGGACAGTGATATCGATACTCGGAAAAATTGAAGAGTCATTTAACAACATCTGGGAAATCAGGAAACCGAGAACCCTCGTACGAAAATTCAGCGATTACATGACCATGATGGTCCTCGCTCCTATTCTCTTTGTCGTCTCCAGCAGCATCACCGTCGTCGTGGCAAGCAAGGTGAAGTTCATCGTTCAAAAAATTGCACTCTTGGGGATGTTCAGCCAAGTCATCTTTTTCCTGTTGAGTTTGCTGCCTTATGTCTCAATGTGGGTTTTGCTGACGACGCTTTACATTATGATGCCCAACACGAAAATCCCTCTCAGATCTGGGATTTTGGCAGGGATCGCTGCGGGAACCATTTACCAAGTGGTTCAGGCGATATACATTAAGTTCCAGATCGGGGCGGCAAGTTACGGTGCCATTTATGGCAGTCTTGCCGCACTCCCCCTTCTTCTCGTATGGCTTCAATTGAGTTGGATGATCGTTCTTTTTGGTGCAGAAATCGCTTATGCCAATGAGCATTATGAAACGTTCGGCTTTCAACCGGATTATTCCCGGTTAAGCATTTCTTCGAAAAAGCTTCTTGTTCTTAAAATATTCCACCTTCTTGTAAAGAAGTTTTCACAAGGGGAGAAACCATTCAGCGCTACCCAGATTGCCCACGCATTGGAAATTCCAGTTCGTCTCGTTCGGCAGTTTCTCGATGAATTGACCAATGTCGGACTTGTGGTTGAAATAGCAAAAGGGACCAAGGACGAAGTCGCCTTCCAACCGGGAAAACCGATTGAAAACATTACACTGAAATATGCTCTTGATGAGTATGAGAAACGGGGGACCTCCCACATTCCGGCTCCTCAATCTGAGGAAGCGGAGAAGATTTCCAAGTATCTGAAAGATATTTCGGAAACCATCGAGAAATCCCCCGGGAACGTCACTTTGAAAGAGATATGAAACTAACGAAATGTCCTTGCGAGATTCGGACTTCTTCCTACCAAAAGCTGTGAGATTTATTGTTTAATCTTCGCTTCCTCAATCTCAAGATTTCTATTAATGAAGCTGAATTTTCAAGAACTTATATGTGCCTATTTTTTAGGCAAAACCGTAAGATTAGCATCCTTCAAGACCAAGCGGATCAAATTCCACAACTAATCAACATCAATTGTGGATGAAGATTGGATAACTTATTGATACAGAATGATTTTTATAAAAAGTAGCCCTGAGTTAAATGGAGTGTAAGTTTGTTTGGTCTCTCTACCGACAATTTGGCGAAGCGGGATCCCTTTTCAGGTAAAACCAGATATTGAATCCAACCAAGAATATAGTGAATATAAACACGAAGGAGCGCGAAAGGTCGATATAAACTATCTTTTCAACATAATGGATGATGAACGAGCCAGTATAAATTAGATCAGGGTTGTGTTTGGACCTCAACCAGACTTCGAGATGAGTCAGGGGGCAGTACCAATCGAATATCTGGATGATGAAGGCAAAGACAAGTCCTGAAAGATGAAAAATCTTTACGGGCTTATTCTTTCTTCCTAAGAAGGCACCGAAAAAGAGGAACAAAATCCAAAGGAAATGTGTCAGTACAACGATATCAGCAAGAATTTTATAAGGCATTTCATTTGACTTCGCAGATACTTTTCGCTTCCTCTGTAAGAGAGGCGACTCCGATCTCGACTGATCAATATTATGCCAATTACCCCGTTAGAAATAATGCCCCGCTGCTCTGCAGCGGGGTTAGATCTTAGAATAATTCCGGCGGGGTTTAATGCCCCGCTGGAATTTCTAACGGGGTTTACTTTTTTACTCTCGTCACAAAAAAGGAAAACAAAGGGGACATTGATCACATTCTTCACAAATATACTTGCAGCCAGTTTGGATCATGATAATATCCTTCTGTATTACGACAGGCCAGATTGGATGCACCGGGAACGCTTCATCACGTGATGATTCGCGGCATCTTCTTTCCCGGGTGGGCGAGATTACGAAGGCGACCGGAACGAGACCCCTTGCCTGGACCCTCATAGACAACCACATTCACCTGCCCGGAAGTCCGAGGAGGACATCGGAGGTGCGGGCGGAAATAGTATATTTCTTGAGACAAGAGACGAGAATCTCAATGGCTGAGATCGAGAGGAAATTGGGAGTGGAAGCTTCAGCCATGGCCATAAAGAGAGAGAATTCCCGAGGTAGACAATAATTGTGATAATTGTGAGCTACGTTATATATTGTCCCCAAAGATCATTACACATGATTTATGGCATTTTGCCTGTGCTAAAAAAAGCCAAAGGTGTTATCTTCTCGTCTATAAGCCTTGAAAACTCCTCATCAATATTGTGATTAATCTTAGGTTGTAAAGATTTTGGATCCTTTTCCATTTATCTTCTCAAAGCTAACATAAAGCTCACCGGGAAGGGGCCGCATCTGGCTCCAATCCGGTGGAGCGACTCGTTAGCCCCCTATGGTTTTAGCCCCATGATCCTTGCAATGATTGGTCCACCAGGACTTTTTGAGTTCAAATATGCGGCTCTGGATTGTGCTGCATCGTAACGAATTATGTTGTCATGTTTCGGTAATTCCCACACATCGACATGACGGGTCACGATAATAGCGGTAGCGCCTCGTTTTGTCCTTGGGACAACGTAGCCATGAACGAATGCCTTGATGAGCTTTGGGCTGAGCATTTTGTTGACAACGGATCTGCTTATACCGTAATGCTTTGAGTGATACGGAATGTATTCAAGACACGATATGGCCCGCGATAACCGCGACAATGCCTCTTTATAGGAAATTTCCTTCTGCTCTGACAGTTTGTCTATTATATCATTGAGTCGGCTTGTCCAGTATTTGTAGCCACCATGCCAACAAAACAATGGATTAAGGTCCATCCATGGGAAAGTCTCATTCAAGTGCTGTTGCCGCAGTTGTTGTATTCTGGCTTTACAGAAATCTGTATCAAAAGACTCCGCATAGTAATCGTGTGGCCCGAAGCCAGGGTTTAGGGCAAGGATGTATATCTTTGCCTTGAGGATGTCTCCTGCATACGGAATAGGGATTAGTCCGGTATGCAGTTTATGAGGTGATTTATTTCCAAAATCACGATCACTTATATAATCATTAAAACAGCCATACGAATGGCAGAGACCTTTTTCTATAAGCACATGATCACCGTTCAGAACGTAGGGGGGTTTGGTCAATTTCAGACCCCGCCATGCCGCTAACAATTCTATCGTTGATTCATTCATAGTCATTTTAGAACTAACGGTTGAAATCAGAGGTGGTTGCAAGCCATCCCCCGCTGTAATGATTTCTTAGCCATCCATGTCATTCCCTATAATGGAAATAACTTCTCCAAATATTGAGGTGTTTTTCTATGTTACTTCGATCAAGGTCTGTCAATTGTTGGATACCAAGGTTCGATCCAGTAATAATGCAAACACGTAAAGGGCGAATCAAGCCAAGTTCAGTGTATTTCTTTATAAAATTCCGCTCTATATCAGACGACCTCTGTGGATTAGCAAACTGATCGCGCGAGCCGTTTTCAGTATTCAGTCTTTTGTTCAAGTCTTCAGCCTTGCCGACATATATTGGTGAAGTGCCGTTCAAGATAATGTACCAACCTGATTCTGTGGGAAGGGGAGCATGAGTAGAGAAATAATAGTGCTTCGTATGATCAAGTGGATAGTAATTCTTGGGATCTTCCAATATGAGCTGAATTTTTGCCTGGAGTACCTGAATTTGTTTCGCATCGTTGAAATCAATGGTGCCGCACTTGAGTATTCCCATTTTTTTATCTTATGGCTAACGAATGAACTAAGCCGACGTCTCCTAAGCCTCTAACATGCAGGGCTATTCACGGTCGGCTTAAGTGGCTTGTTATGGGGTAACCTTAAGGCAATCTCAAAGTATCAAAGAAGCTCAATTCTTCCTAAAAATTAGTGCATTTCTAAATTTGTTAGTTTAACAGGGGCGACTTCATTAAACCACCCAATTCTCAATCTTGGATTTAACTCATTAATCAGATTTATTTCCTTACCTCCTTTTAGAAATTTATAATTTTTCCCATTCACTCTTAAAAGGAAAACATTCGTTATTTTATTAATTTCGATTTCCACCTGAATTTCACCAGAAGGAGGATGCTTTTCTTCTGCATCAGCTTCGAAATCCCAATAAAAGGGCTGTTTGCAATATAATAAGGCATTCCTGGTTTTATCCATTTTACGATTGTCAAGCCTCAACATCTTGAAACTGCCGATGTCAGAAAAATTAAATACAAAATTAAAAACTCCTTTTTCTCCTAATTCAAGAATAAATTTACATTTTATCAATGAGTCAATTTTATGTTTTGAAACCATGAAGGAATTGGTACGAATATTTGCTAAATCCAAATGTAAAACATTTGATAAATCATATCTTGGACGCCCAGATATTGTTTCAAATATTTCTGTACCTATAAAAATATATTTCGAAATTTGATCTATCGTAGCGTTGAGCAAACCGAGAGCCATTTGTGCTTGACCAATACCTACCGGCCAAGACTCTTTAATCTGTTTTTGTGGGTGAATAAAATTTCGATAGTTTCTGAAAAGTTTATAAATATTAACAAAATTTTCAATCCTTTTTAAAATATCTTGCTCAGTAAGCAACCAATAAATTTCTTCAATCGTTAATTTATTAATATCCTTCTTCCGCCCACCTATTTTTGGATAATAAGTGGAACTTTGAATCTGCTTTTTGAAATTCTTGGCAAAATGTCTAAATATTCCTTCTATGCTGCTAATCGATAATATGATTGAACTCAAATTTGCATTGGATAGAAAGACCCGGTCTAATTCATCTAACCTTGCCCCTAGGATAATCTGGAGTTCTTTGTCGTTGATGAAATCAAGGTTTTTAATTGTGATTTGGGGTTCTATATTAATCATTTTTCATACCATAACGATGGCCTTAACCAGCGCGGGCAATCACGCCAAAACCAAAAAAGCGTTTATTCCGCGTCTGGTTGAAGGCAGTGTTAGCCGGCCGTCCGTCATTAACTTGCCGAAGATTGCTCACGAATTCCATGCGTGTAGTCGTATTCGTCACGATCCAAGAACTTCTCCCATGGATACGGAGCGCGCCCGAGCTGTGCGCGCATTATGTTCCAGGCATTGAATGTCTCGACGTAATGGTATTGAAGCGGTTCATCCGTGACGCCCATCATCCATCGCAAGCAGTCGAACTGAATGCAATCCTCGAAATCTTGACCCAAATGATTGTCTGTTGCGTCTAAGTAGTTGACTTCAGATTGGACATTCAGCCGCATCTTCTCGCTGGGCTTCACAGGAACGATTCGCAAGGCCTTCTTATCCAGCAAGGGCTCGAGGTCTGGATGCAGCAGGATTCTCAGGCCCGGGACGCCGCAGCGTTCGGTCTGGTACGCACGGACGATACCGGTTCCCAGGAACTGCGACATGTGAAAAGACACATGAGCGGACGAGTCCGTGAGGAATCGCAGCATACGGTACGAGCCGCGGGCAAGACCCATGCGGACAGGCGTCTCGCTGGTGACGAGTTCGAACATCAGCGTGCGCGCGAGGTGAATCGCATTATCGAGGGTCTCTATTCGGAAAAATGCCGAGTCGGAAAATACAATTGCGGTACCGGCGCCCATCTCCTGGAGGCGCACGCGAGCCTGGTTGAGGCAACGATGAAAATTGATAAAGCGGTATCCAAGCAGGCTTTCCGCAGGGGATGGCGAATACAGTTCAACGCCGGTAAAGATCGGATTAAGTTCGTTGAGCTCGTCACCCTCCCTCTCGACGAGAGCCGCAAAGCCCAGCATGTCCGCAAACAGAATGAACGTCGTCTCGAATGGTTGCGTCATCGCATCCTCGCTAGAGGAGCCTTTCCAGTTCCTCCATCGGCCTTTCGTCTGGCTAACATTATCTTTTAAGTTTATTCTATCGTTGGTAGCATTATATGTATGTGAAAAGATGGTGTCAAGGTATTTTCGGGCCAAAAACGATTGAATTGGAGGCAGGTTTTCTATATAATGATTAAAATTCAGTTATGATACGGAAGGCGTATAATTTAGGAGCTTATTATGTTAAGGCCCTATGAGGCGTTCCTGGCTAAAAAAGGGTCTGTAAAAACCGAATATGTCCCCTTTCCTCTGGATCAATAGGTTTTAGTAAACCCCGTTAGAAAGGTGGGGCTTTGACCCCGCCTTTACAAGGAGCCGATGCTTTCTATTTATAACATCCCCGGCATAAATGCCGGGGCTTTCTAACGGGGTAAAGAGAGGGTGTCTTATGAAGTTCACGCGCCGGGATTTTATAAAAAGCTCTATCCTTTTGGCTGGCTCAACCCTGCTCTCTCCTACCTCCCTCTACGCAAAAAAAAGGAATGCAATAAAGTGGATCCCAGCTTATGAAAAGTTGGAGGCCGAGGGGAAATTGGCTCAGAGGATCAACCAAGCATATGCAATGTTTGAAAATTGTCAGCTCTGTCCCCGACGATGTGGAGTGAATCGGCTAAAGGGTGAAAAGGGGTTCTGCCGGGCCCCGGTTAAACCCGTGATTTTCAGCTATCATCCCCATTTTGGTGAAGAGATGTCGGTGGTGGGTGAAAAGGGATCCGGCACTATATTTTTCTCCAACTGCAATCTCCGCTGTGTCTTCTGCCAGAATTGGCCCATTGCCCACGAAGGAAAAGGAAAGGAAGTTGAAGATGAAGACCTGGCGGATATGATGCTTCACCTCCAGAAGATGGGCTGTCATAATATTAATCTCGTTACTCCCACCCATGTCATGCCTAACATCCTCAATGCAACAAGGATCGCCTTGAATAAAGGGCTCCATCTACCCCTGTTTTACAATACCAGTGGTTATGAACGATTGGAGATATTGAAGATCTTAGACGGCATCGTGGATATTTATAAACCAGATATGAAATATATGGATGCGGATAAGGCGGCAAAGTATTCAGCTGGGGCTTCCGATTATCCTGAAGTGACAAAGAAAGCAATTCTTGAAATGCATCGGCAAGTGGGAGTCCACAAGCTGGATGAACAGGGAATTGCCATTCGTGGTTTGATGATCCGGCACTTAGTCATGCCCAACCGGGTGGCCGGGACAGAGAAATTCGTTAAGTGGGTAGCTGAGGCTCTTCCTAATTCCACCTATGTGAACATCATGGCTCAATATCGGGTCGAATACAAAGCTTTTGACTATCCAGAAATCGCCCGTGGGATTACTGCCCAGGAATTCTTGGAGGCAATGGGATGGGCTGAAAAATACGGCTTGACGAACCTTGATCCTCAGTCTGTGGCAATCAGAAATCTTTACCGTCACCGCGGGTCAAACTAACATGTCTTTAAATAAAGAAGCTCTTTGCCCTATGCGATTTGCCCTTTAGGCCCAAATGCCGGGTATGGGCTTCCCACAATACCCGCACTTTCCTCCCTTCAAATGGATCTCTCCAACCATATACCCCGTCCGCTGGATGATCATTTTCTTGCACTTGGGGCAGAAGGTGTTCTCCCCCTCGTGTCCCGGTATGTTCCCGATGTAAACATATTCAAGACCAGAAGACAGGGCCACTGCCCTTGCTTTCTCTACCGTCGAAACCGGTGTTGGCGGAAGACTCCGGAGTTTATACAAAGGATAGAACCGTGAGAAATGGATCGGGGTATCCGCACCCAACTCCTTCTTCACCCAGAGACACATTTCTTTTACTACGGACATCTCATCGTTCTTTGTGGGGATCACAAGATTTGTAATCTCGAGATGGACTTTCTCCTGCTTCAGGATTTTTAGGGTCTCGAGGACCGGGCTAAGTTCACCGCTGCACAATTCCCGATAGAATGCCTCCGTAAATCCCTTCAAATCGATATTGGCAGCATCCGTCACTTTGCATAGATTTCGGAGTGGATTCGGATTGATGAAGCCATTGGAGTGGCAGACATTAAGAAGGCCGGCCTGCTTCACAAGAAGACCGATGTCCGACATATATTCGTAAAAAATAGTGGGTTCCACATAAGTGTATGCAACAGAACGAGCCCCCATCTCCTTCGCCTTCTTTACAACCATTTCCGGTGAAACATCATAACTATATACATCCTCCGGAGAGGCCTGGGAAATCTCCCAATTCTGGCAAAACTTGCACTCGAAATTACATCCCGCTGTTGCCAGAGAAAAAGAAGTGGAGGCAGGGAGTACATGAAAAAAAGGTTTCTTCTCGATCGGATCCAAATGAACCGCGCAAGGATTCCCATAGACCAAGCTGTAATACTTTCCTTCTCGGTTTTCGCGTACTCTACAGAACCCCCTTTTCCCTTTAGACACCCGGCACCTCTTAGGGCAGAGTTCACACTGGATCTCTCCTCCATCCAATGAAGTAAAATAGGGGGATAATTTTGTCTTAATGAGGCCCTTCTTGGCCATCTGGGCCTGTGAGGTTTCTGGAAAACCGAAGAGGTGAGCAGCGGAGAGCGTACAGAAACTCATCCCGCAAAACTTTAAAAATTCCCTTTTTGTCAGTTGGGGACTCAATATTGTTTTTTGCTGCATCAGATTACGACCGCCCCTCCTTCACATCGGGCCTCAAAAAGAGGGTGTGATTTCGTTCTAAGCATAACTCAAACCCACCCGAAAAACAAAAGCAACATAGATAAAAATAGTAGTCGCAGCCCCTTCTTCATAAGTCCTGCCAGTTGCGCAATGAACGATGACCGCGACCGATGAACCTAAAGGTGATTAAAGTGATTCCACTCACAATATACCCCGTTCCCTATTCCAAACAAACAAGGCGATTCTCATTATATAATAATTATTGAAAAATTATATCCTTCCTGATATCCTTACATCAGGAGTTAGGAGGTAATAAATCATGTCAAAGGTAATGATCTCTCTACCTGACCAATTTTTGTCTGAGGTTGACGAAATAGCCAACTCTGAACAACGCACAAGAAGCGAATTGATCCGAGAGGCTTTGCGTGAATACCTTCGTAAAGGCAAAGAATACAAAAGACCCATTGACAACCCTCAGGTAAAAGAAGCGTTCGAAAGCCTTCGTTCTATAAAATGGAAAGGTAAATTCGATTCCACCAAGATGATCAGGGAAATGCGAAATAGCAGGTACTCTAAATGAATCCTCATGTGGTTGACACCTCTGTCGTCTTCAAATGGTACCGACAACCTGGCGATGAAAACTACGTTTCTCAGGCAATCGCTATCCTTGAGAACCATCTCAATGGAGATCTGGAAATCCATGTTCCCGATCTGCTCATCTATGAATTAGGTAACATACTTCGATTTAAGGAAGACTTGGCATCGAAAGATGCAATGACGATTTTAAAGAAAACCTTTATGCTGGATATAAAGATATATTTAATTGATCTCCCTTTTGCAGAGGATACCTTCCACCTTGCAAAAAAATACGGAATTACCTTTTACGACGCATCCTTCTTAGCCCTATCGCACCTCTTGGATTGCCCTTTTATCACAGCCGATAGGAAGCTCTACACAAAATCCAAATCCTTTCCAAAGACCAAATTTCTGACGAATGTATAAATGGGTAATTTCTTTTTCTATTTGACCTCAACCGCTTCAATTTCATTATAGAAAGTGTACCGCCTCATTTTCTTAACCTTTCGATAGGTCCCCGTTACCTTAACTTTTTGCCCTTCTTTGATTTTGGGGTGGCCCCAGGTGAAAACTCTGATGGACTCTCCAGAACTTTCAATGAGTGAAAAGGTAGTATACTCGTTTCCACCTTTCGATGTTCTGAATTTAATTTTTGAAACAATGCCAGAGACAGAGACCTCCTTCCCATCAAAGGAATCTTTATTCGTAAGGATCTTTTCAATGGTAGTTTCAGTGGCGGCATCATTGAAACCCACCCAGAAAACAAAACCCAACAATACAATGGTGATGAATGAAAAATTTGAATTTCGCCACTTCATGGAATCTCTTTCAAATCTCCCCTATCCCGAACCCAATTCTCAACGGATTTTCCTCTAACCAAGGCTATATCAGCACCTCTTCCATCCAGCCGAGTTTGATCAGCTGAATGCGGCTCAAATCACTGACCCCGAGGTGATATTTTTTATCTGCCACCATGATATGGATGGGGGGAACATCCAGAGCCCGGTCTTCGCCGAAAAAACCGATCCGCTTTACCTGGAGGAGATGGGCACCTACCGCATCCACAGCCACGGGATCAATGCCCACGATCAACCCCTTATAGGGCCAAACGTATCTCTTGTCGAAAAAATTGGCCCCCCTGCCATAGAATTGGGGCGTGAGGGCACTGAGGATATTCAGACGGGTCTTTCCCTTCACGATGGGGTAAGTCCAGATTTTGCCCAGGGGCGAGCACCCCTCATCGTGGTAGGTCGAAGGGTCTGGGACAAATTGGATATAATTTTTCAAACAAGTCCCGACCCCGGACCAGTGATGCGTCCTCAGCGGTCGGGCATTAACGAGCGCAGTAGCTTTTAGGAAGACCGGGTTATTCAAAACCCCCCGGTCATCGATATCGATATTTTTTTCCGCCACCCCTACATCCAGCAGCCGGCGCTTGATGGCTGTTTCCAATCCTTTGGGAGTCGGCAACCTGTTCCATGCATTACTCTTGATCCCCACCACGTCCGAACTCTTGAAAAGCTTCTGCCAGGCCTCCAGGGGTTGATTGGCTCCCAGGAGATTCCTGACCGCTTCATCCAGCATGGATTTCAGGACCTCCTCCTGTACTTTCTCTTGGGGCCCCAATACCTCAGCATTCCGGATGAGGACGACTTTCACCGTTGGCTCTGCCCGAGCTTCCCTCATCATCCCTGACCCCAAGGTAGCAGTCATCGCAACCCCAGCGGTGACTCGAAGAAAATCCCTACGGGTAATGATTTTTTCTACCATTCAGCTTCAACTCCTTTCTATGTTCCAGGTAATCTTCCTTCTGCAACCTTGAGAAGGGCCTCAGCACCGGCCTCCGTGGGAGCTCCAAAAACAATGAGAACAAATTCTTTTTGCTGCCGGGCAATGGTCCACTTCCGGTCTTCTGTTTTTGAACGATCCTTCCCCCCAGCATCAGGAAGGTAAACCTTCATGAAGCTTTGATAAGCATCTCCGGCCTCTTTCAAATCGGGGTATCGAGTCAGAAGAATTTGGGTCTTTTGTTTATCTTGAAGGTATTGAGCGAGCACGGCCTCCGTCTTTCGGCTCAGGTTTAAAATATTCTGGTGGGCTATGAAAAACCGCTGGTTCAGGAGAACGTAACTCTTAAGATACCGAACGCTCTTATCGACCAGCCCGAGGTCCTTCCCTGGAATAAAGCCAACCAATTTCGGCTCCGGACCCGTAGCTCGGATTGAATTTGCCGCAGTCCTTCCCATCGTTAGGATTGCTGATTCAACCTCCGTCCCCTCCCCTTCTGCATAGATGCTGACGAAATACTTTCCTTTCCAGAACCGAAGCAACCCTCCCCCAAACTCCGATCCCTGGCCGATTCCCACAGCTTCATCCTGATGCTCAAAAGAAAAAACCCCATAAGCATCCTCCGAAGAGGCCATTTCATGGAACTCAACGATAAGGGGAGGCTGGTTCGGTTTCTCAAACCGGCGAACCGTGAGATTCTGAAAACCATATGCCAGATAAAGTTCCGCGGCCCCGTTCATGTAACCGAATAGGGTCTTGGAATCGTATTTGATCTCTTTCTTCTCCCACTTCCATCCCCCGACTTCTGAGGGCAGGGAAATCTTCGGTTTCATCTCTCCCTTCTCTTCTCCCTTGATTATTCCGGCTATTGTGAATATTAAAACCATGATAACAAAATAATTCCAAATCCGCATATCAGATCCCTATTTAAAATCAATTAGGGCACAAATGAATAATGGTTTAGCTTTGATCACAGACCTTCCAAGTCTTCTTGTTCCGCAAAAGTAGTCAATTTGCTCAGGATGATCTTCTTCCCACTCGTCCAATAGTTTAGCGAAATTTCTGAAAATCTGGCCTATCGTCTCCTTATTCTTTCAAAATATCCTCACTCTCAAAGTCAGGAAGACTGCGACCACTTCCTTCCTCAAACATCTTGATCCAAGTTTCGACGCGGTCGTCACCATAAACTTTTCTCCACCCTGCCACGATCTGATCCACAGGGATATCTGCATAGATCCCGGAAAATTCTACATATTCCATGAACTTTTGATTCTCCAAATTATAAGCCTGGAAAAGGGAATCCTCACGGCCATTAAATTCAAGGGGCGGCACGTTATTCCTCCAGCAAAGTTCACGGTTGAAGGCTGGGGTCGCTTTCACCCACTTCCCCTCGAGATAGAATTCTACAAAACCGTGATAAGCAAAAAGATCGGATCCTAAAAAATCAATGAGCTGTTTCGTGGCAAGATGATTACGAACCGTGGCGAAACCAACCCGCGAAGGAATGCCACAAACCCTCCCCAAGGCACATAAGAGTGAGGCCTTGGGCACACAGAAACTTCGGCCCCGCTTAAGAATATTGCTCGCACGATAATGCTCAGGGAGATGAAAGGGAGAATAAGGATCGTACCGGATGTTATCACGCACCGCAAGGTACAGCTTCACTGCGATCTCTATTGGCTCTGTACCTCCACTCACAATCTCCACCGCATAATTCCGAATACTCTTGTGGTTGCTATCGATTATTTCCGTTGGCGCCAAATAGACCGAATTCTCTTGATCCATATCTTCTTCCTCTATCAAAAATTCCTACGGATATCTCTGTGGCTACCCATTCGGGCTTGAACATCTATTGTCGCGTCTCAAAAGTACATTTAATAACTGTGCCCCCCTCACCCTCCCCTCTCCCCGTTGGGGAGAGGGATAGGGTGAGGGGCAAGCGTCCAGAATCATTGAGAAAGTGCAGTAGAAAGCATCTTCGTTTTGATAAAGATGGACTTTCAAAATTATTCAACGAATTTCTGAGATGGCACACTAGATTCTATATAGATATATCATAATCTCCTATTCTTGAATTTACAAATCGGGATTGACAATATCTCTAATTTCGGGTATGTTCCATCGCTTAAATAGTGTCTGTCCCTCAAGTCCGTCATTCCGTCATGCCGGACTTGAGGAGCCCGTCCCGTACTGGATACGGGGGCATCCAGACGTCGTCCCGACGAAAGTCGGCAACCATCCCAAAGACTGGGTCCCGGTTTTCACCGGGAACCCTGGATTCCGGCTGGAGTTTACCCCGTTGCAGAACGGGGCCGGAATGACGTTTCTCATTCAAGATTGCAATTTATAAACAGACCCTAAATAATCGGAAGGAGTTATTAAAATGAAGGTTAGGTAGATCAACTCAGGAATTTTGTTGAAAGAAGAGAAAGGAGAATACCATGGGACTGTTGAACGGAAAAACGGCAATCATCACGGGAGGTGGGTCGGGTATCGGACTGGAGATCTCAAGGCTTTTTCATAAAGAAGGCGCAAAGGTTGTTATTTGCGGAAGAAGAATGAACAAGCTGGCTGAAGCCTCATCGAGGATATCTGAAACTGGAGAGGGGGTTTTTACGATTAAGGCGGACGTGACTATAGAGGCTGATGTGAAAAGGTTGGTAGAAGGAGCCGTTGAAAAAACCGGAAGAATCGACATCCTGGTCAACAATGCGGGGTTCATGCGATTTGGGAAACTTTACGAGACTGACCCCTCGCTCTGGGATGCCTTGATGAATGTCAATGCCCGCGCCCCCTGGCGTCTCATGGTCGCCGTCTTACCGGAAATGCGAAAGGTCGGAGCAGGATCCATCATTAACATCTCCTCCATTGCAGGACTCAAGGCTTTCTCTGGAAACGGTATGTATGGAACATCCAAAGCTGCACTCCAACACTTATCGCAGGTCATGGCAATAGAGGTGGCCCCTGAAAACATCCGGGTTAATGTGATCTGTCCTGCAGTGGTTGAGGATACAGAGCTAAGTATTCCCATCGTCGGGAAAGAAAATATGCAGAAACGCTATGACACTATGCGCCCCCTTCATCCCTTAGGAAGAAATGGTAAACCAAAAGATATTGCCGATGCTGCACTATTTTTGGCGTCCGACCAAAGCTCCTGGATAACGGGCATCATTCTGAATGTGGATGGTGGCCGTCATCTATCAACGAACAGACCCCCATCTTAATCAACGCAGATGTTGCAATATCAAACCCGAGCAGGGATACTTCCAAGCCCTTGCAATTGCGGATTTTTCGTAAATGAAGGGTTACAGAGGATCTCACTTTACGTGAAGTCCCGGTTTTGCCTGGAGACGCATGCACCTACTCCCAAAGGTGCCGCTGCAAGGCTTTGAGGCATC
>Ga0315280_10003818_pt1 | contig 22746 bp, 18 predicted proteins | sample YL17G06_40_MG_FD_203697 | JGI IMG/M metagenome (GOLD analysis project Ga0315280, IMG submission 203697) | Sediment microbial communities from Yellowstone Lake, YNP, Wyoming, USA - YL17G06_40 | ecosystem: Environmental > Aquatic > Freshwater > Lake > Sediment | place: USA: Wyoming | collected... | reverse complement strand
CATGCTCCAGGGAGAGAGGAAGGGTCTCTCTCACCCCGGCTGAAGCCGGGTGCAAACGAGGATCAAGCCGTCTTCGGGGCGGCTGAAAACCGTTAAACGCTTGTGGCTTCCAACCTGTACAATATATAGGACAGGTTGCCAAACTGTCGCACGTGGAAGTTGGAATTGAGACACGACGACTATTTCGCGCAGGTTGCCGAAGGACTCGATCGTCCCGAGCGGCTCGAAATGGCACGTCGCCAGGGACTCAAGACCGTTGCCCTGGTCGGTGTGGATATTCCCGAAACACTGTTTTGGGCGTGCGGAGCCGTGCCAATTTCGCTCGGACGCTTTGTTGCGAATGTCGGCGTTGGGGCGCAGGATACTACGCCCTCTACTGACAGGGACCTGCCGCGAGACATCTGTGCCATCGTTCGGACAACTTTCGACCTGCTGGCACACCGCTGGATTCCAGCCGGACTTGTGGACGCCGTTGTAGTCGCGGGTGGTTGCGACTGGATCACACGCTTGGGCAATGGATTAGAGGGAATGGTGCCCGTTTGGCCATTGAATATATCCAGAGCCGCCGATTTCCCTCATTCACGGCTGGGGAGCCTCGAAAAGATGTTGACCGCTCTGGAGCGCCTGACCGACTTGCCGCTGGCAAGGCGGGCGTTCAAGACAGCCTGCGAGCGCGCCATCGCCCTCGATGCACTCTGCGGCAGCCTTGACCACCTTCGCCTGGGATCCCCCCCCACCATTGGTGCGTCGGACTACTACCGAATCGTTGGGGCGCTCGCTCTGGCTGACCCTTTGCGTTGGGCCGACGCGGCTCAAGCGTTAGTCAGCCATCAGCGATCAGCAGCGAGCAATCAGCAATCCGAAATCGGGAGTCCGCGAGTGGTCCTTTGCGGCTGTCCGGCCGGTTTTCCCGATCTGTCGCTGATCGGCCTGATCGAGCAGACAGGTTTCCAGATCGTCGGCGAGGATTTCAGCGCGCACGGCAACAGCCGCAAGGGGGGAAAGCCACCTCGCGGCGGGCGGAGTTCCATATTCAAGTGGGTGGCCGAAACGTTGACCACTTCCGACGGCAGGACAGGCCTCTTGCCTGTGACGAATCATGGTTTGGCGGATGAGTTGGTCTCTCCCCTTTTGGCGCAAATGACCGAGCGCCGCGCTGACGGTATGATCCGATTGCACTATCGCGGCTGTGCTGTGAATGCGATGGAAGCGGCCAACGGGAAGTCGGGGCTGGCCGACCGCGACGTGGCGGTTCTGGCACTCGAAGTCGAGCAAATGCCTCCCGCGATTGAGGCGCTTCGGACACGCCTCGAAGCCTTTTGCGAGCAACTGCTCTCGCGGTCTCATGTTTCAGATTTCAAGTTTCAGGATTGACGGGGCTGTAACGTCGAGCGCGGGAGAAACAGCGAGTCATCTCCACGCCAGAAGTGGAATGGCTCTTTCGTCCTGAGTGCTCTGAGTTATCAGGCATTCTCTTGCCGCCGGATTTCCTCTATCTCTCGTCGGAGTTGCGGAATCTTGTTTCGGACGACATCCCAGACGATGTCGTAGTCCACTCCAAAGTAGTCATGAATCAGTCGGTCTCTCATGCTGGCTACCGCCCGCCACTCAACTCCGGGATATCGCCCTCTCAGTTCAGACGGCACTTTTTTCGACGCTTCGCCGATTATCTCGATGCTTCGAACAAATGCGCGCTTTATTGTCTCATCTCGCAAGAACTGCTCTTTGCTCAAGCTCTCGCTTTCAGATATCAGGTAATCGGCTTCATCAAGAATGTGACGCAGATACTGAAGCGGCGAGAGAGGCATACTTGACCTCCTTGAGAATATGCGGGCCAAGATAGGGGCTAAGCGACTCGACGGTTACGAGTTCAACGCGATGGTGCAACACTTCTTCCAGGAAAATGGAGAGTTCCATGAAGCCATCAAATGTTTTGCGCCCCGGTTCGAATTCCACCAGAAGATCAATGTCGCTGTCGGGGTGTTGCTCGGCGCGAACAAACGAGCCGAATAATCCGATCCTTTTTACGCCAAATGCGCGAAGGCGCGTGCGGTTCTGATGAAGCACGTCCAGAATATCCTGTTTAGTCTTTACTATCGTCTGCATCGCATTTCCTCGTGGTGTTTGAGCGACCCAACGGATGCGTATAATCGGTGCCCCCGAGAGCACGCATAGTGAAAGCCACCGCTCAGTGAGCATTTTCCTTCATTCGACTGCCATGTCAACCGCTCTTTTCCGGAACGACGAGGAACTCTTGCAGATCGTGCTCGCCATGATGGACACAATCTGGTGTGGTTCGATCGGCCAGGGGCGGTTTTGCTTTGCGAAAACCGCCTCTGAGAATTTCAGCAAACGGAGGAGAGCGATGAAGATCAGATTGACGCTGCCTCATACCCTGGCCCGCTCCGACGGGCATTCACGATTCCCCAAGGGAAAACTGAACGTCACGGATCAGCGGGCACGAACCACGCTGGACCCTGAACAGAGAAAACCTTCGAACAACCAAAACGCCCCGAAAGGGGAGACAACTCCCCGCCGGCTCCGCTGCGACCGTTTGTTAGGCTTCGACAGCGCATGTGTCATTTGAGCTTGGGCGGGTCTTCACTGTAGTCAAGGACGGTCCAAGTCCGCGACCATATTGGTCTGCGAAGGTTCACTCGAATCGCAGTTGTCCGGTTGTCGCGCTGCGCTTGCAGCCTGACTTCAGCACTATGCCCAAAGGGTCCGCCGGACGTCGTGAAGCCCAGTAATTCGACGTCTTTCTCCACCCAACCTTCCGAGGCGGTTTTGGCCTTGGCTGCGTCCACCGGACCGGGAGACGCGAGACTGAGGGCAAAAGGGACCAGCAGCACGAGGGCGACGGACGTCGCACATATCGCGAGAATGCCGCAAGGCTTGTTCATCGGACCGACCTTGTGAAGCCCAACTTCGGATTATACAGTTCCGCCTAAATCCCTCAGATAGCGGTTCATACCCGCATAACGTGCGACAGTGGCCGCACTAGTTTACAATACATCTGCTCGGCTCCTCACGCCTTTACCGCCACGGTTCAAGACATGCGTGTAAGTCATGGTGGTGTTCACGTCCTTATACCCGACAATTTCCTCGACGCTTCGAGTGCGCCATGGCGGCATTGCTGGAGCCTTCGTTGCTGGCTGAGCTGAGGGCGCCAACACTCCTCACCCTTTCAGAGAAAGGCTCCCCTTACCACCGGCAACGTGTCAAGAGCCGTTTCGTAACCTGCAAAGCTGGGATTTCCCGGCTCTTCTGGCGCTATATGCGAACAATCGTTGACGGTGCTGGGTGGGGCAGTAGAATTCTGGTCTTGTCATATAATGGAAACAGGGGGCAGACGATGAAACGCACAATGCCTTTCCTCAGAACCTCTAAAAAAGAAATCTCACCACCAAGACACAAAGGCACCAAGAACTATTTGTGTCTTAGTGTCTTGGTGGTTGATCTTTTTTCTCGGTGTGCTTTGCGATCTTGGCGGTTCATTCTTTTGGGAGCTGTGAGCCTTGCCATGCTGTCTGGCGCAGTCGCCAACGCTGCCGAGACCGCAACCTTTTCGCTGCGCAAGGTGCAACTGAGAGATTGGATGATACAGGGCGAAATCCAGAAGGTCGTCGGTATGAAACTCTATGACCTGATTGATGGTTTCGCGGACATCCATCTGGGGTTCAACTATATTGATTCCGAACACACCAAACTGAAAAAGGGCAAGCAGGAGCTCGAGATCAGCGTTTTTCGCGTGGACAGCCCCGACAACGCCTATGGCCTCTACTCCTGTCTCCGCCAGCGCGATGGCGAACTGTTAAACCTTCTCGACGAGGCGTCCTACTCTTCTGGCACGGTCATTCTCTGGCGTGGACCTTACTGCGCCGAGGTCAAGGATGTCAGTGAAGAGGGCGCTTCGAAGGAAGAAATGGTCGCCGTCACCAAGGCCATCGGCGAGGCGCTCGAAGGAAAGCACCAGCCGCCCGAGCTGGTCCGCGCCTTGCCGCCAGAGAAACTTCTCTATCAGGGAATGCTCTATTTCCACAATCGCCACCCCCTGGATCAGATCTGGTATATGGGCACGGAAAACGTTCTGCTGCTGGGCGCCGATGTCACTTCACCAACAAAAGTTGAAGCGGTGTATGCCACGTATGACCTGTCCAATGGTGCCCAGGGAGTTTTGACCATCCGCTATCCGAAAGCCGACGAGGCCCAAAAAGCCTTGAACCTTTATACGGAGTCCGTTCGCAAGGACATGGTGTCCGTTAATGACCAACCGGCATGGCGCACATTGACGGCGAAGAATGGAAAGCAAACTCTTGCCTTTCAGAAAGATCGCCTGTTGATCCTGGGGTTGGAGTCATCGGAGCCCGATGCCCTGAAGCCGATTCTAGAGAAGACCGCCAAGAATCTTGAGCCAAGAAAGGTAATCGAGAGGAAGCAGTGAGGCGGCAATCGGCCAAACCCACAACGGCGGCATGGATGGTGGAGAGGTTGAGAGAAGTAGCCTAAAAGGCAGGACGCGGGGAATTTCTTCCCCGCGCCTTAGTCCCTAAAGAGGAGGGGGTCTGCTTGAGGCTTACAGAGGGTAAAACGGAAGGATGAGTAGTAGTGCACCTCTGGCTATTTGTCCGTTTGGACCTTTTTTATGTTCCTCTGCAACCTTGTATGAGTAAGTGTATGCAAGAATTGTTCCTATCTGTCAAGCTCTATTGAATCTCGTGACATCAAGCATCCATGCTCGAAAGGGCTAGACGGGTTCTTGACGCAGAACGTTGAAATTACATCGGTTATGAAGTCCGGTCCCCGGTTGCTACGCCGCGTCGTGCCAATGATTCTCAGCACCCCTCACCGAATTCTGGGGGCGACCGTTCGCAAAGTGAAAAAACATTCTCAGAGTCAGGGTATCGGAATGGTCCAAAAACCCATCGTCTTCGCACGAAATCCTCAACTCTCCCACTGGACGGTGGCAACGGTTCTTCTCATGGTGGCAGGGCATCTCTGGGCTGCGAATAGCAAGCCGGCCAAACCCGCCCCAAGGAACTCCGCTTCGGCCATGTCGTCAAACGCGACATCGGCGACAGTGGCTTTGCCTCGAGCGGTCTCGCACGGCGACCGCCAAAGCCCCATGGTCGCCTTGACCTTCGACGACGCTCCCCACCCCGAGTATGTGCCGCGTTTGCTGGCTTTGTTTCGCGCGGAGAATGTAAAAGCGACGTTCTTTCTCGTTGGCTCGCAAGTCAAACTTTTCCCCGATGTGGCGCGGGCCATCGTCGCCGATGGGCACGAAATCGGCAATCATTCACTGAGTCATCGCCAGCTTCCGCGCGGATCGGCCTCCGTGGCCGAAGAGGAAATCGTCGGCATGCAACAACTCCTCAAAGAGCGCTTAGGCATCTCGCCTATCCTCTATCGGCCCACGTTCGGCGTTGCCTCCAACGAGGTCAAACGCATTTGCGAGCGTGAACATCTGGCCGTCATTCTTTGGGATGTGGACACAAACGATTGGCGCGACGGCTCCACCCGCGAGACGATCGTTCGCACAGCCCTCCAAAACGTCACCAGTGGCTCGATCATTCTCTTTCACGCCACCCACTTGAGGTCAATCGAAGCGGTTGCCGAATTGATCCCCCTTTTGCGCGTTCGCGGATATGAGCTGGTCACCGTATCGAAGCTGTTGGAAGATCGGGCACAACGCGAGGAGATTCGCCGCCTATCGCCCAAGAAAGAACCCTCGCCTGTCGCCCGTCGCAAGCCGCAGACCGACGATCAACCCCTTTCGTCCGCCGATGATTACACCACACCCATCATTCAGACACCCATTCTGCCCACACCATAGAATCTGGCTCTTCGCATTCCAGTGTGGGTAACCAGTATGTTTGCCAAAAGCGGCGCTCCAAGGTTGGAACATTTGATGGTGGTCGCCTCGTATGTGCCAAACCGCATTTGCCAAGGCGGAGCGCCACCCGGACGAGGAGCGGCCGCTATTGCCTTTCGCACCACAACAATCTCTGCTGGCGGCCCTGTATCCTTACCCACCCACTACAGATTGCGAAGAACCGAATTATTTGGACAAGGGGGGAAAGAGGGTGAACGATATAGTTGTTGCGTCAAAAGAAAAAGCTACCGAAAGTTAGGCCGCGATTCGGGTTTGGGTAGCTCCTTTTTGACGCGTTTCGGTCGCTCCTTTTTGAGGTTTTTGGATAGCTCCTTTTTGGCACGATCGCGCCAGGCGAAAGATCGCGCGCAGCTTGGTCAAGGAATCTGGGATGGAAAATGCTTAAGGCGGCCTGTGGCCGAGTGCATTGGCCCGAAAGAAGGGAGAGATGGCCCAATGGCCGAGGGATGTCCCTGGTTCAAGCGTTACTCCTGTGCGGCGTACGCCGCGGATGCGGTTGTCCGCATGCTCGCTGGACCTTTCGGTTTCGCCTCCCAGGACATCCAACGCTTGTATCACTCCCGTAGCGGTTTTGCAATCCACGTGACTCGTAGCACACAGCAAAGTCCGACGGAAGATTCGAAGTTCATTGGTGCGGTACTGAGCAAGATCTACCACCGGGGGGTACCCGCGCCTTGCAGTCTTCTTGTTGAACGGCACGTTTTGGATAAGGGCCAAGAGGCTGAAGTCTTGAGCTTCTCTGAGCGAAAGCAAACCGGCGAATTCCAATTTCTCTGCAGACCACGAATTGCGCGTCTAGAGCAAATGCTGAAAGCGTGCTTGATTCCAGAGCTGGTCGTAGATGATCGAGACGTTGATGGCCTGCTGCAGTTATATCGGCATCTCTGCACGGAACCGGAGCAAAGGTTGTTTGACGATTTAACAGACTTATTGTCAGATAAGCGATTGGCGCTTCTTGTTGTTCCACAGCGAGGGATCAATTCAATGTTATCACCCGAGTTGAGCCCATCTCTCGGCCAAGCGGAGCGTGTTGACTTTGCAATTCAGATCCCCTATCTTTCCAGAGGGGGTTGGTTGAAGCTGGTCATCGAAGTAGATGATGAAACGCACATAGGCGCTCAGCAACAGCATGATCAAGAGCGTGACAGTGCACTCCAAACGGAGGGGTGGGCAGTGCAGCGCTTACGTGTCCGGGAGCGGGATGGCTGGGAACCCAGGTTGCGCCAAATAGCGATGCACATTCATGAGGCCATTTCAGACGAGTTGGTCCGTGCGGCAGAGGAGTTGCGCTGCCTTCCCCAACCACAACGGAAGGCAATTGAAAGGCTTATTTTGTTGCCGGTAGCAGAATCTCAGCTCGGGGCCGCATTGGCCCAAGTCTTGTACGCCGAAGGGACCGCCAGCGTGTCTATGGGAGATCCCCAAGGGCTTGGCCTAGGTATTGCTGTCTCGGCCGTCGCCGAAACTTTGGAATCAATATGCAGGCTTTACAACGTAGCAGGGCTAGGGTCGGTCTCTATGGCAGACAATATGGGCGAAGAGCCCAAAGTGGTTTTTTATGGGATACCGTCCGCGGGAGCATGGGACGCGATACGGAGTGATAGAGGAACGGTGATCGCTCCCAGAGTCATATCACCGGAGTATGTCGAACCCCTGCTGCCTGCAAGACAGCGAGCGGTGGACGTCAGGCCGCCAGAACGCACCCTAACGGTCACAAACAGTATCCATCACCAGCTTCAGAACGTATTCCGAAAAGTGGACTTTCTGGACGGCCAGATCGAGATTATTTGTCGTGCCCTTTCCCTAATGCCCGTAATTGGGCTTTTGCCAACCGCCGGGGGCAAATCCCTTTGCTATCAGATTGTCTCTTTCACCCAGCCTGGATTTACGTTGGTAGTGGATCCCCTTCGGTCCCTCATGATAGACCAACAGGAAAACCTGAACGCAATGGGCATTCATCGGACTCTCGCGATCATGAGCGGAATGGAGCTTACGGAAAACGATGATCGGCGATTTCGGGAAATTGGCTATCGTTCAATTGAGATGGGTCTGCGCACGTTTTTGTTTGTCGCACCTGAACGCCTCCAAATGCCCGATTTCCGCGACCACGTTAGGAGTTTCGCATCCAATGTTCCCATCCCGTATTGTGTCGTGGACGAAGCCCACTGTGTCAGCGAATGGGGACATGATTTCCGACCTGCTTACCTAAATGTCGGAAGGATAGTCCGAACCCATTGCAAGCACAGTGGAACTCAGCCAAGCCTTATAGCACTGACAGGCACAGCTTCCAAAAACGTGCTCGTCGATATCATGCGTGAATTGGAAATTTCCGACCAAGATTCTCTTGTGGAGCCGCGGTCTTTTGATCGTCATGAGCTCCAATTCGAGGTATGCCGCGTTTCAGCAAGAGACCGAATGGCTGAGCTTGCAGGCAAGCTGAGAGCCATCCTGACGGAATATGGGTGGCTACCAGGTCAGCCAGGAGAGATTCCGTCCGGCCTTGTCTTTACCTATTTTGCAAACGATCGAGACATCGGGGTCACGCAAGTGGCAAAGGAGTTAAGGCATCGATTGCGTGTTCCGATGGAAATCTATTGTGGGAAGCTACCATATTGGTTTCACGGTAATCCTCTTGAGTGGGAGCGGGAAAAGCTTGAGAAACAGCGTTGCTTTAAGCGTGATGAACTGAGGATACTTGTGTGCACGCATGGATTTGGTATGGGCATAGACAAGCCAAACATACGCTTTACAGTTCATGCCATGTTGCCCAGGTCTCTCGAGGAGTTCTATCAACAGTGTGGTCGCGCTGGCCGCGATAGATCGTCTTCGCGGTGCGTAATCATATTCAGTGATGATCAGCCCGAACTCGCAGACATGCTCCTGGACACAGAGCGAACGGAACTCGAAGATATCGAGACACAGGCCGAGCAGATACCACGAGCGAATCGGGGAGACGCCATACGAAATACATGGTTTCTGACGAACAATTTCCTCGGTAGAGATATAGAGAAAACTCTGCTTGATCATGTCGTTTCCACAATTCTTGCGCCCGGGCTTCGCACATACGTCGGCGATACCATTGGCATTGATATTCCTTTTGCCGCTTTGCCGGGTAGGTTGCTAAGGGAACGCGTAGATGAGGACGCCAAGGTGAAAGCTTTAGAGAAGGCACTACATCGGCTCCTTTCGGTCGGGGCAATAGCAGATTACATGAAGGACTACACGCGGAGGATTTTCACCATCGACTTGGCGGGTGTCGGGGCGGATACCATCTATCACAAATTCGAGGAGTATCTCCGGAGATATGCAACCGAGGGTGAAGTGCGGTTGTTCGTTCCCCGCGAACGCAAGCAGTCGTATCGGGACGCAGCCCTGGATTGTAGCTCCGCCCTTATCGACTACATCTACGCCACCATCGAAAAGCGGAGACGTAGAGCGATTGGAGAAATGCTCCTGACGGCGAGAAAGGCTGCTGTCGAGGGCTCCCAAAAATTCCGAGCGGATCTCCTTAGCTATCTCGAAGAATCTGAATTCACCAAACCAATTTCCGAGCTGGTCACTCGCGAGGACCCTGTAGAATGGTTCCAGGTTCTCTCAAGAGTAGAAGGCATTGACGGTATCACAAAGCTGCTTGGTGCATGTCGCAGGCAACTGGAGGAATCCCCGAGCCATCCTGGTCTTCTGCTTCTTGCAGGCCTGTGCCGTATCGCAAGTCCCTATCCTTACCAGGGGTATTCGGATTTACGTGCAAGCTTTATTAGTCTTGTCCGACGAGACGGACGTACGCAGGATCGCATCAAGGTTGCCTGTGACGTTGTGGCCCAGACGGAACGGCTAGTACCATCGCGTCGGGATTTGGTACTACAGGCGATGTTAGAGGGCGACTCGTCCTTGGAGATGGCAAGATTCTGTTACAGGCAAGCAGGACCGGATAGTGAGGTGCAGCATCTCGCAATCCTTATGTTGGCCCACGGAGTATTTGAAACCATTCGTGCTAAAGAGGTGGTACCATGACAGAAGAGCAGAGGAGACAGGAAATCTTGAAGGCCGAGGAAGCGATTCGAGGGCTAGCACTTGAAATGGCAAATGCCTCGGCCACTGCGGCGCAGGCAGAAGCTGCCCGCAGGGAACTTGATGAAGCCAACGCCGCTGTACGAGAGTCAATAAAGATGCTGGACCGTTGCCAGGAAGCAATCAGAACAGTTGCCGATGAAGCAACTGAAGTTCTCTCTGAAGCAAACGCGCGCCTCAACGAAACGGCAGGGAGCCTTACCTCTTCTCTCAACAGGACTGAGGCGACAGCGGAAGCAATAATGGTCACGCAGAAAAAGACTCTCGAGGTTGTGGAGAGACAACTGTCTCGACTCAATTCGCTAGTAATTTGGACGCTGATTGTTGCAGCCCTTACTGCAATGGGGGTCGGCGTTGCCATCGGTCTTCTACTCCTTCGAGCTGGCCATCCCTAATCTATCTTCCATCCTAAATATCTCTCAATCCAATTTCGCTCCGACCGGCGAAATGCAGCTCGAAATGGAAGGCCTCGGCAACATCCTAGTCGCGCACACTTCTCTCAACGGACTGCGGGAGAGCATCGGGAAAGTCACCGGGCCACAGCCCATCCCGAGAATGTCCCCGCAGCGCTCAAACACGTTCAGCAGTCCGCCCGCTATCGCACCAGCCAAACGAATCCGCCAATCAGAGCCACTACCATTAGCCAACCGGCGAGAAACCCCACCACTGAGGTGCGCGAGGGCATTGGAATTTCGAGCCCGAAAACCGGCAAGAGATTTCGGCGCAGCGGCGGCCTGATACCTTCGGGCAGAGTGCACGCTTCGATGACCTTTTCGCCGAGCCGGATGGGTGTGCGGATCAGAGCGTAGAAACGGTCGAGTTTCTCCGCGGCAACCGGCCTGGTGAGAAGGCTTACGACAATGGCGGTCAGTGTCGCGGCAATCATATAAAAGGTAATTCTCCATGGTTCGTAGATCACCGGCATCTTACCCGGGGCGTTCCAAACCACTCTCAAGGACTCGGCGAACGGCAAGCCGCCGGCGAAATCAATAAAGAGCCGCCACGTCATCAAGAACCAGGCCGCAAAACCGACCACGGCAGCCGACCAAGCGCCGGCCACCGTCGTCCGCCGCCAAAGCAGGCCAAGCCAGAAGGCTATGCCCATCATCGGCGCAATACTTAGCCAGATCTGTAGCGCTTTGACGACGTTGGGCACCCGGTAGGCAAAAACCACGCCGCCCGCTACGACTAGCGCCGACATAAGGCGGCCCACCCAGACATAATGGCGCTCCGACTTGTTCGGCACGGCGGGCTTGTAAATGTTCTTGGTGAATAAGCCCGACGAGGATACCATGTAGGCGCTGCACGCACCCATCACCGACGCCAACAGCGACGCCAGGAAAACGCCCAACAGTCCGGGCATGGCTCGCGGCAGGAACGTCCAGGCCATTTCGCCGTAAACATTGTCGGGCTTCACGGTGGAAAGATCAACCCCCTGCTGGACGTACCAGACGACGGCGGCGATCGCGGTCAGGGACCATGCGATCGTGCAGAAGCGCTTGACCACGTTGCCCACCATGAACCCCACGCGACCGTCCATCTCCGTTCTGCCGGCAGCACAAACGCCCATGATGAAGGGCTGGGCCACGATTCCCACAAGCGCTTGAAGGGCGAACATGACGACGAAAAACACCCCGATTTCTCCGGGCACCACAAGCGAGAGCATCGCTGGATTGGGCAAGGTCTCTCGAACGCCCTCCAGGCCGCCGACCGCATGAAGCACAAACGGCAAAACCAGGAACGAAAAGACGACGATGAGAATCCCCTGGACGAAGTCCGTGACAATGGCGGCGCTCAAGCCGCCGGCGCTGCCATAGATCACGAACAGAACGGTGGCAATCGCGATGGCCAGATTTGCATTCACCAATCCACCGGTGCAGGAATCAACGAGGGCGCCGGCGCCCTTGAGCATCAGGCCCATTTTCACCGAGAGATTGGCAATCCCCACAGCCGCGAACAAGACCGCGACGCTGCGGTCGTATCGCAACGCATAGACGTCCGCCGTGGTCACGGCTCGGAATCGCCGCATGATCGGCGCGATGAGCCAATAGAAGGGGGTCGAGAACAGCCACATCCACTGGTACCAGATGCCCGACAGCCCCTCGCGGAACGTGCCGGAGGCCACAACCACCGCCTGATCCGCCGCCGTGCCGGTGCCAAACGCGTGCGTGATCATCATCGTCTTGCCAAAACGGCGCGGCATGAAGAAATCGCTGAGGCTGCGCACCCAACGCCCCGCCCAAATCCCCAGAACCGTGATGCCGAGCAGGTACGCAATGAGCACCACGATATCAAGGCTGTGGAGTCCAGTCATCCGGTGATTCCTTCCAACCTTTCGTTGCCAGGCCCGACACTCTTGTCGGGCGAGCCGTGCGGGAGAGAAGCGCCCGGCCTACCAGCCCTGTGCATCGTTTCAAAGATGAAGGCCACATCAAGGTGGCTGTTTCCCGATTAGCTGAAGGTAGTCGGCATAGGCGGCCTTTAGATCAGGCTGGCTCTCGGTCGGCGATACATATAGGAGAACCCCGTAGCGCAGGCGCAACGTTTCGCTCGGCTTCACGACAACCTTGCTCGGCTCACCTTTCGTGAAGGCCTTGCGGCCAAAGGGATTGGCCAGCATCAGCCCATAGTCGCGCACGTGAAACCAACTCGGGCGGAAGTTGACCGGATCAGCCATCAGAGTGATGCCGACATGCTTCCCGTCCATGGTCCCGCTGTAGTCGCACCAATCGGCCGTCTTGCCCCAGACTTTCTTGGCGGTCTTGAGTCCGTCGGCGCTGAGGATGGTTCCACCGGCCTTCTCGATGATCGGACTGGCGACGCGCACGCCAAGGCCCATCTCCTCCTGGTCGCCGAAATAGAACTCATTCTGGTCAGCCGAGAACGTAGAGTCCCAAATCAAAAGGTAGCCCCACGGCCGGACGTGAATTGTGTAACGACAGACTTCGTGGCAGTTGACCTTCTTGGTGTCGTCTTGGGCGAGATAAGCATTGCGAACCGCAAACGTGCCTTTGCCAGGGCCACCGGCCGGCCTTTCCACGAATTCCTCATGCACGGCTTTGGCCTTGTTGCGCCAATAGTCCGACCCACCGATGTCGCCGAAGGCCATCCAGAGGCCTGGATGCATGGTAGCGTGATCGGTAGAATCTTTCCCTTCGATTGGCGGATGATTGCGTGTCACCTGCATCCCTCCAGGTGCACGAACGTGAGCAAAATACGGCCGGAGGATTTCCTTGTCGGTGTAAACATACGTGGCCACCGGCTGGCCTCCAATCTTTACCACCAACTTGCCCGGTTCCGGCGTGAAATCCACCCGCGGCACGTCAGCCGGCGCATACAGCGTGCCCGAGATCATCAACAGCAACACCAATAGAACCGCCACGCTCAAACCCTTCGTCACCCGCATCTTCGGCCTTCTCCGTCCTTCGCTCTTCGTAGCTCATCCTTCATCCTTCCGCCTTCATCCCTTCGGAATCGCCCAGTGGCCTTCTTTGCGATACGTGCGTTTGAGAAGCCGACTGGCCTCCTCGTCGCCGGCGATCTGTTCCGTCTTGGGATCGAAGTTCAACAACCGACCGAGGCGGCAGGCAATGTTGCCCAAGTGGACCAGCGCCACCGAGTGGTGCGCGATTTCCATGTCGGCGTTGGGCTTGCGCCCTGTCTTAATGGCATCAATGAAATCTTCCTGGTGGCCCAGCAATTGCGGCGGATTCTTGGCCTTCGCCTCGACCTTCTGGTTCTTCTCGTCGAAGATCTCGACGTTGCCTCGTTTCGTGAGAAACATCCTTCCCTTCGTACCGTAGAATTCGGCACCGTTGTCGCAGTCGTAGGGGGCATTCGTTGACCAGATTCGCATCTCGAAGATCAGCTGCCGCCGGGAGCCGACCTTGCCGTCGCCGGGATAGTCAAATACCACGGTTTGCGTGTCGGGAAACTCTTGGTCATCGTCGAAAAAGAGTTTGGTTCCGAGACCCGCAATCTTCGTCGGAAATGTTTCGACGCCCAGTCCCCAACGGGCATAGTCAATTTCGTGGGTTCCATCGTTGCCCATGTCGCCGGTGCCGAAATTATACCACCAGTGCCACGTATAGTGGAAGCGGTTCTTCTGAAAGGCAACAAACTCGGCGGGGCCAACCCATGCGTCATAGTCCACTCCCGGCGGCGGGTCGCTGGGTTTCTCATGGCCAATGTTTTTTCGGCGCTGGATGTTCCAGGCCTTCGCCATGAGCACGTCGCCGATGATGCCTTCGCGGAGCATCTGGATGGCGTCGGCGACCGTCCCCTTGCTGCGACTTTGCGTGCCGTGTTGTACGACGCGCTTGTAACGGCGCGCAGCCTCTACCAGAAGCTGGCTTTCGCGGAAATTGTGGCTGCAAGGCTTCTCCACATACACGTGCTTGCCCGCTTCGAGGGCCAGAAGAGCCGCCGGAGCATGCCAGTGGTCGGGTGTGGCGATGATCACGGCATCCACCGATTTGTTGTCGAAGATGCGGCGCATATCCGTCACTGCATTGGACGAATCCACATTGAATTTCTTTGCGGCACTGGCGAGGCGATCTGTGTCAGGATCGCAGACGAACGCCGCACCGCCCATCTCCCGAGCAACGCCCGGGCCACGGCCCCCGCAGCCGATCAGCCCTACAACCACTTTCTCATTGGCCCCGAGTACATTGATCCCACCGGACCAACTGAGTGCAGCAGCACCAACGGATGTCGTCTTCAGAAAAGCCCTGCGCGTAGATTTCCCCATGGCGAAACTCCTTCCCTTACGATTTGTCCTATTCGATTGTGGCGAGAAATTTCTCTTCCCCCACGGTGGGGTCAATGCCCATCTGGACATGTCGGATACTCTTCACGCTGGACTACGATTGGCAATCCCGCAAAGCACTGTCAAACGTGAAAATGGCAGACAGGATGTCCAGGGTGCAGCTCCGTTCTGTTGGTGTATCCAGTTGTAGGGGCGCAGCCCGCCTTCAGGCGGGCTGCGCCGAAGAACCTCTTTCCAACACCTTTCCGCATCCAGGTATCGCGGAATTTGAGCGAGCACTCTGTCAGGTCCATGTTGATGGATAACTTCATAGCGTTTGGCAGGCTGTTGGCCTGCCAAACGCTCGTTGTGGCACGGCCATCTTGGCCATGAATCTTCATGGGCAATCCGCCCGAGGCGGACATGCCACGTTTTTCCATCAGTCACGACGTGAAGGACTACCAGGTGAGGCGGGGCTGTGCGCAACTTATCGTTTCTCGGGTGGGCTTTTGAAAGCGCGAATGATGGCGCTGTTGTCGGCGTCGCCGTAACCGGCGGACTCGGCGGCTTCGAGAAGCTTTCGGTGTTCCACGCTCAGCGGCAGATCAATGCCTGCGGAAGCAGCGGCAGCGAGAATCAGACGGACATCCTTGAGATGCTGCGAGAGCTTTGCCTGGGGTGTGAAATCGCCGCCAATCATTTTCTGGCCCTTGGTATCCATTACGCGCGAGTAGGCGGCGCTTTCGGTCAGGATCGCCAGAGTGGTCGCGGCATCGAGGCCGATCGCTTTAGCAAACACCAAGGCCTCGGCCAAAGCTGCCCGGTTCAGCCCCAGGACGAGGTTGCTGACGAGTTTCATCCGGCTGCCGCTCCCCCAATCGCCCACGTGAAACCATCGCCGGGCAAAACACCGGAAAATGTCCTCGCAGGCGTCGAACGCATCGCGCCGACCGCCCGCCATCACGATGATCTCGCCACTTCTTGCCTGTACACTGGAGCCGGACAGCGTGGCGTCGAGATAACCCACACCGCGCTCGGCCAACGGAGCGCCAAGCGCGGCGGTTCGCTCAGGATCGCCGGTGGTCGTATCAAGGATGATTTGCCCGGACCGCAACTCGGCATCCATCTGGCGCAGAACATTCTCGACCACGTCGGTCGTGGGAAGGCTCAGGATGACCCGATGGCACAGCGAAGCGACTTCCGCTGCGCCCGACACAGCGCGCCCGCCGATCTTCTCGAGCGCCTCGCAACGCGAGCCATCAATGTCGTATCCCACCACCGAATAGCCGGCGGCGATCAGGCGTTCTGATAAGGCGCTTCCCATTAGTCCCAGGCCAATCACTCCGACCACTTGCTGAGCCATAGCGTGTTCTCTTGTCTCAATGCTGCTCACTTAGGGCGGGCGCGCGATGTGGCATGTCCGCCTCGGACGGATTGCCCATGAATCACGGGCAGGATGCCCGTGCCACGATGGTTAAGTGAGCAGTATTGTCTCTTGCCTGAAATCTCCGTGCGCTTGTGTGGTTCGGTATTGCGCAGGGCAGATTGCTTGTATTGACCGCACCATGTCCAGGGCTTTCTCGTGCCATTGAGCTTGTTGCTTGCCCGGACCAAGCGACAACACCCATGTTCGCTTCCCGAAAAGAGTGCCCGACAGGAGTGTCGGGGCTGCTGTTCATTCTCTTTCATGTGGGAGACTTCCAGGGTGTGTCCGACAAATCGTGGCGCGGGCATCTTGCCCGTGATTCAGGCTCTTTCGCATGAATTGGCTCGAGAATCATGGGCAGGATGCCCATGCCGCATTCTAGCAGATTGTTGGGTTCATTCCAACACTCGCCACTCCAGGATGCCGCCCGAGAACTTTGGCTTCAGATGCACTTCGATCCGCACGCCGCTCGTCTGAATCGGCTTGAATCTCACGCGGTTGTAAGTATCGGCCTTGGTGCCATACTCCGTTGCACCATCCACCGGTTTCCAACTCTCTCCGTCCTTGTACAGCAATTTCCAGGATTGAGGCACGCGGCACTGCCCTCTGCCGGTGTCGTCAAACCAATAGACTTCGACCGTAGAGATCTTGTGCGGCTTGGCGAACTCATACTGCACCCACTCGGTCGTTCCTGTGTGGTCCCACCAGGTGAAACGTGGGATGCTGTGATCATTGGAATTCTTTGGCTCGACTTGGTCATAGAGGGCGTCAACGGCATCGGGAGCATGGACATGCGAAGCGCCGGCTTTGCTGGTGCTGGCGATGGTCGGTGGCGGAGGCACGCGAGCCTTGTCTATGGTGTGAGCCAACCAGACAGCCATTTCGCCGATGCCACGATGGCTCCAGGCATAATAGGGAATGGCCGTGAACTCGACGGGAGCGGCGTGGACAGATTTGTCTTCCCCACGCTCCGCGCCAAGGGCCTGGCCGCGGATCACAGTCACGCCGCCGAGCAAATCCGAACGGTGCTCGGTGGAGAGCCGGGCATTGTCGGGCAACACGAGGTTGAGCACATGACCGCCATTATCAGCGGCCTCGGCACAATAGACGATCGGCCCGCGTTCCAGCGCCACGCGGCCCTCGTCGGCCTTGACCGCATCGTGCGCCGCCACGCGACGGACAGGCATGGGCAATTGCAGTTCGATCACGTCACCCGCCTTCCAGGTTCGATGGATGCGGGCCAAGCCTTTATTGGTTTTCGTTGAGACCGCTTGTCCATTCACCGTCAACGACACCGCCTGGTCTGTCTTGTCGAGGTAGCGATAAAGATCACTTGGAACCGGTGAGCCTGTTGCCCAACCCGGAATGCGCACAAGGACATCAAATTCAGCGGGCTTCTCGGCCTCGACGCTCAGGCTGATCTGTCCGTCCCACGGATAACGTGTCTTCTGAACTATCTGGATCGTGTTGTCCCCGAGTTTGATGCGGCCTGTGCCGGCAATGAAAAGGTTCACATAAATCGCTCCATCGCCCACTGCGTACTGGTATCCGGGAATCTGAGGAATGAACCGTACTATATTGACCGGGCAGCAGGAACATCCAAACCACGGCTGTCGTTCGGCGGCGCCCTGGTTGAACTTCGACTTTCCATCGAACTCAAGCGGATTGGGATAGAAAAATCTGTCGCCGCTGAGTGAAATGCCGGATAGGAAGCCGTTATAAACAATCCGCTCCAGCACATCCAGATACCTGGCATCCCGATAAAGGAGGAACAGGCGATAGTTCCACAGAGCATTGGCGATAGCCGCACAGGTCTCGTTATAGGCAGAGGCATTGGGCAGTTCATAGTCATCGCCAAACGCTTCGCCGCCACGGCGCGCGCCGATTCCGCCGGTCAGGGAGAGATTCTTCGACACTACGTTTTGCCAGAGGCTGTCTATAGCGCTGAGATAAGCGCGGTCGCCCGTCAGAGTTCCCACGTCAACCATGCCGCTATACATGTAGGCCGCCCGCACGGCGTGCCCGACCGGTTTCTTCTGTTCCACAACGGGTAGATGATCCTGGGCGTGGTCGCCATAAAGTTTATGGCCATCGGCCTTTCCTCGCTCATCGAGAAAGAACTTCGCCAGGTTTAGATACTTGCTCTCGCCCGTGACGCGATAGAGCTTGACCAGTCCGATCTCGATCTCCTGATGGCCCGGCACGTCTCTGCGCTTGTCCGGGCCAAACACGGTGGTCAGGAAATCGGCGTTCTTGACCGCGACGTTCAGCAGCGAACGTTTCCCGGTGGCTTGATAATGCGCCACCGCGGCTTCATAGAGATGACCGACATTGTAGAGCTCGTGGCTGGACCTGAGGTTTGACCAGCGGCTCTTGCCGGACATCGCCGGCATTTTCTCGGGCGGAAAGAGACGGCGCGCCGTATAGAGGTATCCGTCCGATTCCTGAGCCGCTGTGATCTTGGCGATCAGATTGTCGAGGTATTTGTCCAGTTGTGGGTCGGGGTGCACCGCAAGGCAATAGGACGCACCTTCGATGACCTTATACACATCGGAGTCGTCAAAGGGGATCCCACGAAACTCGCCCTTCATCAAACCGCCGGCCTTGGCGAAGTTGTCAATGCGGCCGGTCTCCTCGCATTTCTTGAAATCGTAAGGGACGGTGACCTTGCGGTTGGTTTCAATCCTCGGCGCCCAGAAACTATCTTCCACACTCACGTCAGTAAACGGCACCGCCCGAAGCCCCGTCACTGGCTGCGGCACAGATGCATCACCTGCCTTCGCTGCACCCATACCCACCAGGAGCGACAGCGGCAAGAGCCACATCCTCCACTGACTGAGAACAAACCTTTGAAGCCAGATCGTCATTTTCGTTGCTCCTTTCGCTTCTTATCGAGCCTCGTGTAATTCCTTGACACGTAGGGACGCACCCGCGACCTGTCAACCAATTGCGCGAAGCTCCATAAGTTTGGTTCTATCGTTGTTCAGAACCAGAGGTTGAGCGCGGCGAGGCGGCATCATAGTGTTTCGCAACCTCATTCGCCGACAACGAACGATCATAGACGGCCACCTCATCAATCTTGCCCTCAAAGTTGGCAAAGTTGTCACAACGCCCGCCGATGAACAGTTGCATTGCGCCCAAAGGAAATCCGATGGATGCTTGGCCAGAGATTTCGGGCGTGGTCGCGCCGTTCAAATAGACGGTCACCTTCGTTGCATTGCGTACCAGAACGACATGGTTCCAGGTTTGGGGACGAATTTCTGTGGTCCCCGAAAGAACTTGATTCAAGGCCTCGCCGTTGAAGAAGAGAACTTTGCCCGTTGCCATGTCGCTGCCGCCGATGCCCAGATGATCGCCGGGTGCGCCCTGGGCGCCGGCGATTCCTCGCGAGAACAGATAACCCGTCACCGCTCTTGCGTCAACAGGCAGCCCATTGTTGAACCACATTTCGATGCTAAACGTGGTCCCGAGGTTCTTGACAGTGGCTTTCATGCGACCACCGGCAAAGTGGGGCGATCTATTGATCGGTTTCTCGCCAGAGAAAGTTGGCAACGAAGGGCCTTCCAGGTAGAAAGCAACGCCATCTTCGTACTCGCCATTATGGTTCTTTCCGGAAGAATCCAGTGCACGCGGTCCCTGGAACTCGCTCAATCGCCAGTAAGCGATTGGTTTCGAAGCCAGAATAGCCCGTGCGTAAGGACCGTGCGTTTCGACGACGGGACGGCGCGGCAGGCCGGAAACGTCTTCCAGTAGTCCGAGCACAGCGTCCACGATCTTCGGTTCAGCGCTCACTTCCAGGCCTGCCGTGCGGGCTGGCCAGGTCGTATAGCCCCCGAGCCCGTGCTGCTCCGGCGGAGGAATGTAGCCTTCCGCTCCATTTGCCAGTCCGATGGTGAACGTCGGGACCAGCGGACTTTGTGCTTTGATCTTCAGACCCGTGATGGCGAATACCTCGCATGGAATCGCAGCGATTCCCAGCGGCCCAATTCGCAGCGCCTGGAGCTTGAGTTCGCGCCTTGGCCGCTCGCGCAGCAGAATCTGTTCGCGGGCATAGATCTCCGGCCGGGTTTTCGGTTTTCGCCCCTTCATTTCAGCCACGAGCTGTTTCGCCCAGGCAAGACGCTGAGCGTCGGGCAGGCGAACACCGAGCCTGATCTTCTTCTCGCGCATTCCCAATGGCGCCCAATCGTGGTACTGAATCGTTTTGTAGGCCTCAAAAGCCACACGCGCGATCGCTTCGCCGTAGGCGTCAATGTCGCGCGGTTTGGAAGGCCGGCTGTAGTCCATCCACTGCTGGTCGCCGCTTGTCCCCTGGGACATGATCCCGACGAAGGGAGGCTCGGCCTTCCCAGCTCCGATGAGCTGTTTCATCTTTTCGGCAAACCGGCCATAGTAGTCCGCCGATACGGCGGGAGAACCGTAGTAGTGCATCGAGTAGTTTGCCAGGAACGCAATCGGACGACCATCGGGCGATTGCACCGACAACATCGAAATCTGCGGATCAACCGGGCCCGCCGGTCCCACGTAATCCGGATTCTGGTATCCCGGGTGCATCATCGCCCGCACCGTCCGCTGACCAAACGGGTCGCTTTGCATCTTGTCGGGACGAAGGATCCAACGGCGGCAATGGGTATGCTCGGGATCGTCGGCCACGGCCCAGCCAATCCTGGCCGGAGCAAGGCTGTTCACTGCCCGTTCGATCCCCTTGGCAATCTGACCGGGCAGAAACTGGCTATACTCGTGGTCGGGATCGCTGCCGAGCGCACCCATCACAGAGGGGGCCGAGTGGGTATGGGTTGCCGAAATCAACATTCGGTCGGTGCGAATCCCGGTGGCCTCATGGGCCATCTGCTTGGCTTCGTCCAATAGCTCGCGGGGTATCAGGCAACTGTCCACTACGACGATCGCCAGCCGGACAGACCCATCGTCGAGCACCAGGCAACGCGCATGAAGTGGATCGTTGGCGCGAGCGGCTTGCTGCTCATTGAAACCTCCGTTCACAATCACCGGGAACTTCAGCGGCGTGATGTCAATGGCATAGGCGCCGGCGCGGAATTGCCTGCCCGGGGTGGGTCGCTCGGTCGGATTGCTCTGTGCTTGCGCCGAAGCGGAGCCGTGACCCAAGCCGGCCAACGCGACGAGACACAGTGAGGCCGCTACGACCTGCTTCGCCCAATTCATGAGATTGCTCATTGGGAACCTCGCTTCCCGAATTCTCCCAGTCCGCTTATCCAACGAGGGTGAAATAGGCGGTCGGCATCCGACGTGTAAAGCGTTTGGCGTGAATTCACGCTGGTCTGGCGCTGCTCCCTTTGGAGCTCACGTCGGTCCAGTGCGCCATGATCTTCACGAATTCGTCAAACATGACGCCCGTAATTTCCGGCGGTATGCCCAAAGCCACTGGGTCGCCGTAGTTGAACACAATGAATCCGCCCGCAGGCGTGCTCCAGTGCTGAACCAAAAGCCTCGCCTCCTCGCGCACCTCCTGTTCAAGCCCGCGGGGCAACGTGGCTTGAATATCCACCGTTGTCAGAAAGCAGACCTTGCCCTTGAATTGCTCGCCGAATTCGACCAACCCATAAGCGCGGGGTTGCTGCATGTTCAAGACATCCACTCCCAACTCGATCAGGCGCGGGACGAGGGCGTTGATCCGCCCGCAACTGTGCAGGATGACGTGCCATCCGTAGCCGTGGATTGCCTCGAACATCTTGGCGTAACGTCGAGCGAAGAACTGCTCGAAGATTTCGCTTGCCACAAACGTTTGCCGCTGCGTTCCCCAATCGTCGGTCAGGAAAACTCCGTCCACCCGGTCGCCAAATCGCCGATGAAGTTCCTCGAACAGCCCTAGCTTGAATTCCAGAATCATGTCCAACAACCGCTCGATGCGTGCTGGCGCAAGGTAGAGGTCTTCGAGCATTGCTGCGAAACCGCGCAGCATGTGCAGCCGCTCGATTAGATTGAAATGACAGGTCACGGCCACGTAACGGTCCTGCGCCTGCTCAAGCACCGGCTCGATCCGTTCGAAGTAAAAGGGATTCTTGGGGTTGGGCGGACGGTAGCGGTCGAACGCCGACCCGTCAGCCAGCGGGTGGCCGACCACCTGGCCCATATTCTTGTGCTCGGTCCGTGCCCATCGGCAACCCCAGTCGTCCATCACCGGGTTGTCGAAGAACCACCCGGCCTGGGCACGGTCCATTTCGCGGGTTTCCCAAACGTCGTCGGGGACGTCGGGCAACTCGCGTTGCCAAAAGGGCAGTCGCGGCGGATAGTCGAATTCGATTGCCCGGCGAACAATTTCCCTCGGACGCATTGCAGAATCCCTAACCTGGCCGAGCCAGAACCAAACAGGATAATGCTTGCATTCAACACGCCCTTTTTCATACGACTCAAATCACACCCACAGAGGAAAGGGGATTTATTATTGTGCTGCTTCAAAATCATGCGCATTTTGCACACGATTCAACTTGGAAGAGACTAGCCCTAAAACAAGCGTATCTATCGGTTCTGTTGGCAACCGATTGGTTGCTCGCACAAAGACGTGTGCGTAGTCGCCCCGTTGGGTGCGTCGGGGTGAAAGCGTCCGATTTCAGGGCGGAGTTCTCCCTT
>Ga0315280_10003817_pt1 | contig 22757 bp, 17 predicted proteins | sample YL17G06_40_MG_FD_203697 | JGI IMG/M metagenome (GOLD analysis project Ga0315280, IMG submission 203697) | Sediment microbial communities from Yellowstone Lake, YNP, Wyoming, USA - YL17G06_40 | ecosystem: Environmental > Aquatic > Freshwater > Lake > Sediment | place: USA: Wyoming | collected... | reverse complement strand
TCATGATGTCGCGGTACTCATCCGCCGTCACCGCGCCGAAGCAGGGACCCGCGCAGTAGCCTAGGTGGTACTGTAGGCATGGCCCCCTGCTCTCCGTGTCCCTCGTGCCGGGTTTGCAGGTGCAGACGCCGAAGATGCGCCTGACGGTATCGAGCATGTTGCGCATCGCGCGGGCGTTGGAGTACGGGCCGAAGTACTGGTTGCCGTCGCGCAGCACTCGCCGGACCACGTTGAGGCGAGGGAACTCCTCTTCCCACGTCAGGCAGATGTACGGGTAGTGCTTGTCGTCGGTGAGCCGGGTGTTGAACGGAGGACGGCACTGCTTGATGAGGTTGCACTCGAGCAGGAGCGCTTCCAGGGGGGTGTTGGTGACCATCACCTCGATGTCCGCGACGAGCGGGAGCATCTTATGGATCCACGTACTGCGGCCCTTCGGCCCGGCGACTTGGAAGTACGACCTCACGCGGGATCTCAGGGAAGTGGCCTTGCCGACGTACAGCACCTTGCCACCCGCATCAAGGAACCGATAACACCCGGGCTGGTCCGGGAGGTCTTGTAGGCGGTGGTCGAGGTGCTCAGAGATCATGACGGTTGGTACTCGTCTGCGCGGCCTGCCCTATCAGGGTCAACGCCTGACGGACGGTGACCACGCGCACAGGCAGGTCGGCGGCGGACAGGATGTCCTTGTCTCCGGTGACAAGGGCATCGACCCCCGCGGCGAGCGCCGCGGCAACGATGGCGACGTCGCTGGGGTCGCGCACCTGGATCGCGCTCCGTTCGGGGTCCGCGACTTCCGCATCGGGCACAAGCTCAGCGCCAAGCAACCTGAGGGCCAGGGGCACAGAGCCCCGAGGGCAACCGAACTTCGCCGCAACCGCCCTGTCCGCTTCAGCAAGCACCGTCTCCGACACAACGGCTGTGAAGCGCCCCTCGACGGCTGCACGGAGCAACTCGTGCGGCTGGCCACGGAACAGCAGACCACTGAACAACACGTTGCTGTCAACGAACAGCCTAAGCATCGTCGCTGCAGGCCCTGCGCTCGGCGGCGATCTGTCGTCTCGCTTCCTTGCACGCTGGCACTGCCATGTCGGGCGTGATGCCCTTGGCTCTCGCCTCCGCCTCGAGCCGCGAAGTTATCTCGTCGAAGAGCAGCTCGGGCTGCCTTGCATCGAGCACCAGTCGGCCGCCGTCTATGTACAGCACTACCTCATCACCCGGCGCGATGCCCAGCTCGTCGCGTATCACGCTCGGGATAGGCACCTGCCCCGTTGACGTGACCCTCACCTTCTGTGCGGCAGCCATTGCCCGTGCCACCTATCCGCGCGGCGCCGCCTCAGCCTGCGTCGCGCTGGCTACTTCATCCCTAACCGATCCCTGATGAGGAGCGTCCTTGCGAGGCTCTCCGGGGTCGTCGGGGTGGACGGCGAGTACTCAAGCCCCGCGTACCCATCATAGCCCGCTTTGATGAGCGCATTGAAGACATTCTCGTAGTTGATCTCGCCGCTGCCCGGCTCGTGGCGACCCGGAACGTCGGCCACGTGCAGGTGGCCGATCTTGTCGATGTTGGCCGTCATGTTGGCGATGAGGTTGCCCTCGCTGATCTGCTGGTGGTAGATGTCGAAGAGGAGCTTCAGCCCCGGGCTGTCGACCTCGGCGACCATCTCGAACGCCTCAATGGACGACCAGAGGAAGTAGCCCTTGTGGTCGACGAGGATGTTGAGGGGCTCGAGGCACAGGACGATCCCCTCATCTGCGGCGATGGGCGCGCCCTTCTTGAGGGCGGCCACGGTGTTCGCGGCCTGCTCAGCGCGCGGCATGCCCTCGATGTCGTTGCCGACGCACGTGATGACGCGCGTGCATCCGAGCCTGTGTGCGGCAGCGCAGCCGGCCTTCACGCTGTCGACGTAGGTGCCGTGGCCGGTCGGGTCGCCGAGCCGACTGAACTCGACGACCGTCGAGCTCACCGTCATGCCGCGAGCCTGCACGCGCTCGACGATAGCGTCGAGGTTCTTGCTGCTGTGGCCCCAGAACTCGATGGCCTTAAGCCCGGCATCGGCAGCGCGGTCGACGCGCGCTACGAAGCTGCGCTCCTCGCAGAACATCATCTCGATACATGCGGACAGCGTGATCATCTGGCGGGTCCATCCTCTCTCGTGATGTCCGCAGCGTCAGCTACGGGATCATCCTCTCATCAGCCGTATGGCGGTGTCCAAAGATCCCTGGCTCCGGCGCGATGACGCGCGCGCAGCCGCACTCGATCGCCGCCTCCCGGACCGCTTCCGCGACCCGCGCGTGCATCCGCTTGTCCATGAAGTCGGGTACCAGGCTGTCCGCCGGGGTCTGGCCGGCGATGGCCCTTGCTGCGGCCAGCTTGATCTCCGGGGACATGCGGATCGCGCGAGCGTCAAGGCACCCGCGGAACACCCCGGGGAATGCGAGGGCGTTGTTCAGCGTCCGACCGTCGGTCGCGAACGCGGCGCCCGCCTCGAGCGCGACCTTCCTGTCGATCTCGGGCGTCGGGTTGGCGAGGGCGTATACGATAGGCCGCTCGGCCATACTCTCGACCATCTCCCGAGTGACCAGCCCGGGGCCGGACACGCCGATGAGCACGTTCGCACCGCTCATGACCTGGTCCAGCCGGCCGCGCTCGCCCGTTGGGTTCGTGGCCTTCGCGATCTCGTCCTTGACGGGGTTCATGCGCTCTTCGCGCCCCGTGTAGATGGCCCCGGCACGATCGCACAGGATCACGTTGCGGGCGCCGGCGCCCATCAACATGCGCGTGACCGCCACCCCTGCCGCCCCGGCGCCGCTGACGACGACCTTCTGATCACCCATCGAGCGGCCCAGCCTGTCGAGGCCCGTTATGAGCGCGGCCATCACAACGATCGCCGTGCCGTGCTGGTCGTCGTGGAACACGACCCGATCGAGCCGGCTGGTGAGCTGGGCCTCGATCTCAAAGCACTCAGGGGCCGCGACATCCTCGAGTTGTATCGCGCCGAACGTCGGCGCGATCCGCTCGACCGTCTCCACGAACTCGGCAGGATCGTGCGTGGTTAGGAGGATCGGCACCGGGCTGATGTCGACCATCCGCCGCAGGATAACGCCCTTTCCCTCCATCACAGGCATGCCGGCCACCGGGCCGATGTTGCCCAGCCCCAGAACCGCCGTGCCGTCGGTGACGATCGCGACCGTGTTCCAGATGTGGGTGTAGGTGAACGCCATAGAGGGGTCCTCGGCGATCGCACGGCACACCTGTGCTACGCCGGGCGTGTAGACCGTCATGAGGTCGGTAACGCTCTCCAGCGGAACGCGACTGACGGTCTCGAGCTTGCCACCAAGGTGCATCTCGAGGACGCTGTCGAGCACGCGCAGCACCTCGATAGTCTCAACCGCGGACGCGCTCGCGACCACCTCCCGCAGGTGGTCCTCATCCCGAATGTAGATGTCGACATCCCGCACGAGGTGTTCGTCCTCGATCGCTATCTTGCGGATGTCGCCCATCGAGGCTCCCGCGGCGCCGACCGCGGTGGCGAATCGCGCGAACGAACCGGGTCGGTCGAGGACCCTGACTCTGAGTCGCCTCATGATGAGGTCCGCGTAACGATCGCTGGCGGTGATCGGTAAGTTGGGCAAGTGGGCACCTCCTGCCGGGCAAGCGCACCCGGCCGCGTTTGACTACTCGGTGAACGCACCGGCGAACGTGGGGATAGGGTTCGCACCGCTCCGGGCCCGCGCCTGCAGGACGGCACGGTGCCCCGGCGGAACACCCAGGCCGACCAGACCGCCGGAGGCTGGCCGGCGGGCACAGGAGGGCTAACATGCCTGGACCACTCACCGGACGCCTGGCGGCTCGCGGGCCGAACGGCGCCGCCGCCTGCGCGCACCCGCTAGCCACGCGGACGGCCATGGACGTCTTGCGCTCGGGTGGGAACGCCGTCGACGCGGCAGTGGCCGCCGGGGCGGTCATGTGCGTCGTCGAGCCGCACACCTCGCAACTGGGCGGCGATGCGTTCATGCTCGTGCGCAGCGGCTCCGACGGGCGCATTCACGCCATCAACGCCTCGGGGCCCGCACCCGGCGCCGCCAGAGCGGACTCGTTCAGGGACGCGATCCCGATCCGGGGCTTCCGATCGACAACCGTGCCCGGCATCCTCGCCGGCTGGGAGCTCGCGGTACGGCTGTTCGGGACAATGCCGTTCGGCGAGCTCCTGCATGATGCGATAGGCTACGCCGCCAACGGCGCGCCTGTGAGCCGCCATCTTGCCGCGGCGGTCGAGGCCCATCGTCCTGTGATCGAGGGTTTCGAGAGCACCAAGGCCGTGCTCATGCCCCACGGGCGCGCGCCGCGCGTGGGCGAGATCCTCATCCAGCCCGAGCTGGCCGACAGCCTGAGGCTCTTGGCGATCGGCGGGCCGGACGACTTCTACAAGCGGAGCCTGGCCGAGCGTTTGTCGGCCTTCATGGCCGCGAAGGGCGGCGACATCTCGCTGGACGATCTCTGGGAGTACGTTCCAGCGCTGCTGGAGCCACTCAGTGCCGAGTGGCGCGGCTACAAGGTCCACGTTCAGCCGCCCGTGTCGCAAGCGCATGTCATGCTCGAGGCTCTCCTCGTGACCGAGCCTCTCGTCGACCCATCGTCGGGCCCGCAGGACCCGGCGTGGCTGCACGCCTGCGTGGAGGCGATCAAGCTGGCCTTCGCTGACCGGTTCGCCTACTCCGGGGATCCCAGCGTCGTCGAGGACGTGACGGACAAGCTACTCGCCCCGCAGTTCGTCGCCCAGCGACGTGCGTGCATCGACCCCGAGCGCGCGCGCCAGCACACGGCCGGCGCCCTGCCCGACACGGACACAACCCAGCTCGCCGTGGCCGACTCGCGCGGAAACGCGATCACGCTCATCCAGAGCTTGTTCCACGGCTTCGGCTGCGGGGTCATGGTCGAGGGTACCGGCATTCTGCTCAACAACCGGCTGACCGGATTCGAGCTCGATCCGACACATCCGAACGCGCTGGAGCCCGGCAAGCGCCCGATGCACACGCTCTGCACGTACTTCGCCACCCGAGACGGCGAGATCGCACTGCTGGGCGGATCGCCAGGGGGAATGCGACAGGTGCAGACGAACCTGCAGACCTGCGCCTCGGTCCTCGGGTTCGGCGACGACCCCCAGACGGCCGTCGAGCGGCCTCGCTGGGCGATAGGCGACGGCCTCGAGCTGTTCATGGAGGACGAGTTCGGCGGCGCGATGGCGTGCCTCGCATCGCTCGGCCACGATGTTAAGCCACAGCCGCGTCTCGGCGTCGGGGGCTGCGCGCAGCTTATCGCCCGTGAGGGGCCCGTGTACGCGGCCGGCTCGGATCCCCGAGGGGACGGCCACGCTGAGGCTTTCTGAAGTAAGGCGTCACTGCGGGCGACCCGCACCGTCCGGACATCCGGTGTGACACTTGGCGAGACTCACCACCAATCCGACCGTCGTGTTCGTACGCAGCCTATTCACGGTGGGTGAGAACCCGTTCATGTACCTGATGCTGCGCCGCGAGCAGCGTGCCCCCCACCAGCTACCGCGCACCGTTGTCACGCTGGCGGCATTCGGTGTGCTCACCGCGGTGGGCCTGTGGCTCGGCAGCCGGTGGGCCGATGTCTTGGCCGTTCAGTCTGTCCCATTCTCGCCTGGCGCGGCGGCGCAGGCGTTGTTCTCGACCGTGGAGTTCTACTGGCTGATGGCGGTTACGTCCAAGCGGCGGTACGGTATCAAGGCGGCCGAACTGTCCCAAGCCGGCGAGCAGTACCGCCTGATCCCGCTCTCCGGGCCTGAGCTGGCCGGCATGAGGAACACCTACCCGCTCTTGTACGGCCTGGGCTCCATGTCTCTGCTGTTGCCGTTCCATGTCATGTGCGCGTGGGGTGGCGGCGCGCCGGGGCTGTGGTACACCGTTGCTGTGCACCTGTTTCTAGCGTTCGCCTGCATCGGCGTGTTCGAGCGGGCCGGGCGGGACGAGCGTGTGCCCACCGAGGTCGACCGCGCCGCGCTTGATCGACGGCGCAGGGTCGGCTCGTCGGTGGCAGTGGCTAACCTCGTCAGCCAGCTCTTGATCCACGGCAGGCGCATGGGAGGAGTGGCGGGCCTGTACATGTGGGTAGCCTTCTACCCTTACCTGCTGCCCGGCTGGCTGTCTGAGCCGCGGCCCTTCTACCGGTTGGTTCTGCCCGCAGCCGTGCCGGCGCTGTTGGCCGCGCTTCCGTATCTATCGCTCATCGCAAGGCGTGTGGCGCGCGCCAACAACGGCAGACCGGAGACGTTGCGGGTAGCCCCTTGGTCGTTCGCCGGACCCGGCACGGTGCTCGGGCTCACCTGCGTCTTGGGGTTCCTGTGGCCGCAGATCGAGACAGGCGCGATCGCCCCCTGGATCTTGGGCGCCCCGGCTCCCGATCCTGCTCTGGCGGCGGCCGCGACATGCGTCCTGCTGCTCACCGTGTGGGGCGCCGCCATTGCCGGTCCCCACGCGCTGTTCATCTCTGCTGTGACGTGGGGCCCGCTGCCGTCCCATCACTCGTTCGTCGAGCGCCCGCGCGGGAGGCGCGGGCTGTTGTGGGAGGTCGCATGGGCCGCCGAGGCGGCCGGAAGCGTGTACGTCCCGATCCTCGCCTTCCTGGTCGCGGTGCTGATCGGCGGACTGTCGGTCGGGTCCGGCCTGGCCGCGGAGGGGGCCGCGCTTGCGGTGTGCGCCGCGTCGCTGGCCGGCGGGTGGGTCATCAACCGGGTGGCCCGCCACTTCGCCGACCACGGCTATCGTAGGATCGTCCGCACGTTCTGGGTATTGTGGACGGTCGCGTGCGTGTTGGGGATGTTCGCTCCGGCACCGTTCGGGCGGATCCTGGCCTCGCTCTACCCGCCCCTTGCGGCGCTGTCGGGTGCGCCGGGGCTCGTGAGTTGGGCCACGAGGCACATTGGCTTCGCGACCGTCGACTACCCTACCCCGGCAGTGGCGTGCCTCGTTCAGCTCTGCATCGCGGCGGCCGGGCTCGCGTTCCTTGGGTGGGCGCTGCGGGGTGCGGACGTCACCGCTGCGAAGCAGGCGAGTCGGCCCGTTAGGGATACGGGGGCGATCTACGCACAGAGGCCGTTGCATGAACGGTACGTGCGCAATCCCGTGGCTGTCCGTCTTCTCCGCACTCGGAACCAGCCCAACGTTCCCGCGCCGATGTTCGTCCTGTGTGCTAGTGTGTCGCTCCTCGCGTGGATCGCCTGGCTCTCGTGCGTGTGGCTTCAGCGGACCATGGGGGCGCCGTCAGGGTCCTTGGTGGCCGCGATGGCGGAGATGCCGTGGATGCTCGCACTGATCCCCGTCGGCATCGCCTTGATCCTGAACCTGGCGGCCGGTGCGAGCACATACGCCGCGCTCATCGCGGAGAGGGCCACAGGCGCGTTGGCCGTGACATGCCTGACCCCGCTGTCGGGGCGTGAGATGCTGCGTGGCTATCTGTTGGCGCCGATCGTGGGCACCGTCGCCCGCATGTCCGGCGCAGCGGTGGCGCTGCCGCTCGTCTTCATCGGCACCTCGACGCCACTCGTGCTCAAGATAGCCGCCGGTGTCGCGCTGTTCGCGACGTACGCGTTCCTCCTGTCACTGTTCGGAGGCCTGATCGGCGGCCTGCCTCAAGCCAAGGCCTACGGACGGACCGGCTTCCTCTCCCAGTTCGTGTGGGGCCTACCCGTCACCCTCGGTTGGCTGCTGTTCGCCGGTGGCTTTGTAGTTCTCCTGGACATCGGTATCAGCGCCGGTCATGGGGCGCCGATCGCGCAGCGTCCTTGGATCTGGGCCGCTCTCGTCCTCGCCCCGGTTCTGGTCTGGTGGAACGCATCTCAGGCGAAGGGCCGGCTCGTGACCCTCAGGCAGGATATGATCGCACAGGCCCCCGAGCCGGAGCTGGCCGCCATGATCGCCGCCGGCAAGCGGCAGTGATCCTGTTGGCAGGTAGATCCCGCTCTTCGGGCGCACTCGTGAGCCAATGGCGGAACTACTGAGCATGTCCTGCGAGATGGACCTCCTGCACCCCGACGGTCACAAGGTGGTTTCCGGGGCGGGGACCATCGTCGCGACCGAGCACAGGCTCGAGGTACGGATCAGCGTGGGGCGGCCGTTCTGGATCGAGTACGCCTCGATCGCGGAGGTCGAGCTCACGGGTGACACGCTCCCACTGGTTCTGGACTCAGGTCACACGGTTCGCCTGGCCAACCTGTCCGCAGCCGATAGGCTATCGCGGATCGTCGTGGAGGCGCGCCGCTCGGAGCTGGCCGTGAACCTGCGTCTCCCCCACCGGACGCTCGGGCTCGTCACCGAGGGCGTCGTCGAATGGTCGGAGCACGGATGGGTGGCACAGGTGGATGCTGCGTCCGTCGTGCTCGACAACACGCACTTTACGGTCGTGCCGGACCACCACAAGCCCTTCGCCGTCCCGCTGCAATGGCTGTCCGCGGCCACTCGCACCGCAGCGACGGTGGCTGTCGAGGCGGAGCGGCTGGCGCTTCGCGTGAGGATCGCGCTCGGAACCGAAGGCCAGGCACGCGACGTTCTGGACGGAGTCGGCGACGCGAAGGAAGGGCTGCGCGCGCGACTGACCGAGCGCCTCGGCGCAGGCCTTGCGCCGAGGACTGTCGCGGAGTTCGTCTCCGGCAGGTCGGCCACGGAGGGAGACCTGGAGGACCCGGGATCGGGCGGCACGCCGACGGGGTCCTGGAAGGTGCTGCTGGAGGCGCTCTGCACGGAGTCCGCGCAGGTGACTCTCAGCCTGCTGGAGAGCATCGCCCGCAACGGCGAGATGCGGGTCGGCGTCTCGGCTCTGCCGGCGGCCGACGGCACCGTGGAGCCGATCGCGTGGGCGCTTGTCCCGACCCTCGGAAGGGGCGCGCCGGGGCCCACTCTGGCGCACGTGCTGACCCACGAAACCCCCGCGACGGTCGCCTTCGCGGTCGCCGACCCCGCGTCCGGGCCGCTGCTTGCGCTGGAGCAGGCTTGCGGGGTTCTGGCGCCGGACCTGACGCCGCTGGGGATGACCGACATCGAGCTGGCGAACTCCGAGGGAGGCGCTTGGCTGTGGCCGTTGCGTCACCTTGAGCCGCTTGTGCAGGCCAGGAGGCTGTTCGCGGGACAGGCCTTGACTGACGACCGCTCCGCGTGGAGCCGTGAGCTGCTCGCGCTGCTCACCCGGCGGTAGGGGCCGACTCAGTGTCCCTGGGCGCCGGCACCGGGCAGGCGGGCAGCCGCAGGGCCTCCTTCCGGCCTGCAGATACCACTAGCGCGCTAGGCTTGGCCTCGAACGGTAGCGCGAAGTACGCTTCCACGTAGCTCAGTTTGGGCCCGGGCGGGATACGCCCGGGAACGGCCATTGACACAGGGCCGTGTGCCGTGTTGTCGGCGTCGATCAGTCCTAGGACGAACTGGCCCGGGTCTACGGCTTCCGCCGAGTCGGTAGCGACCCCGACCCTGACACCGAACAGGTCGTGCCCCGCCGGCGGCGGTGGCGCGCCCCCTACGCGATCGCAGCGGAGCTGGTCGACGACGACGAACGCTGTCCCGGTGCCCTTCAGATAGGCCCCGAGCAGCTCCTGTCCGCCGACCCGGACCGGGAAGTCATCGTGCCTCGGCACGTCAGCGGCCTGAACCGTCGCGAGCTGCGGCACGGGCCTAGGCGAGGCGCCGACGCGTCCGCCGACCGCCACCACCAGCGCGGCCAGCAGCCCCACTCCCGCCACGACCGTGATGGCTGTGGCGAAGCGGGAGGCGGAGGGCAGCGAAGCTGAGGCCGGCGGCCCAGTGGTCGTGCTCATCACCTACTGCCTGCGGCGACGGTCCACCTTGTCCACGATGTCCGTCAGTCGGTCGCCGCACTCCCCCCACTGTCACGCGCAACCGGAAGCCGTGCGCAGTTCGCGGCGCCCTCGGGTCTGACCTTCCAGCTTGCTCCGGGCGCCAGTCCGGGGCCGAGAGCTGGAGGCGAGTTGTGTCTGCCGGCGAAGGAACACGGCGTACAGAAGGCGAAAACGGGCGACTAGACGGCAGTGGGTCTTCTGTCCGCGCTATAGGCCGGCGGAGCGCAGAGGCGCCCATCCTGGGAGCGTCGGGCGCCTCCGTCGGCGTCTGGTAGCGCTCATCACGAGAGAAAGGAGGTGCAGCACTAGATGCGTCAGTTCATGGCGGCAGTCGTCATCATCGTCCTATCCGTGTCACTGGTGTCGGTGGGATGCTCGGGCAAGAAGGGGCCGGCTCGCGGCACCCCGATGTCTCCCGAGGAGGTCAAGGCCAAGATGGCCGCCGGCGCAACCACGGGCGCCGGAACTGTCAAGGCTCCCGAGCCCGGCAAGGGTGCCCCGCCGGTGCCCGAGGCCGGGAAGAGTGGCCGGTAACACGCTTTCGAGACGCGTAGGTGACCGCCGGGCTGCGAGGCGGCCACCCGCCGTGCAAGGGAGGGACAAGATGTCGAGAAGGAAGCTTGGCTTCACACTCATTGAGTTGCTCGTCGTGATTGCAATCATCGCGATCCTGGCGGCTATCCTCTTCCCTGTCTTCGCGAAGGCGAGGGAGAAAGCCCGCCAGACCGCGTGCCTGTCCAATCTGCGGCAGATCGGCACCGCGGAGCAGTCCTATGCCCAAGACTACGATGAGCATCTGCCCGCCGCATGCACGTGGTGCAATCGCTACACCGGTAGCGCATTCCCTGCCGGCTACTGGCAGAACGACGCGACCAATAAGCAGTTCTACTGGCAGATCAACCCCTACGTGAAGAACTACCAGCTATTCGGGTGCCCCAGCCAGCGGGCGCTCGGTTGCAGCAACGGCAGCATCGTACACCACGGGGTCAATACGCATGTAGCTAACGGCTGGGTACCGAGCAACTTCCTGCTCAGCTATGGCGTCTCCGAGTGTGTCCAGAACTCGTGGCGCGATAACGACCCCGCATTGGGCAGCCCGCCGCCCGCCATGCAGCACGAGCTCAGGCTGCCCATCGCGACAAGGCCTGCGCAGGACTGCATCGTGGCCGACTGTGTCGGACTGTTCAATAACCTCACGAGGGCCGGTTGGGCGCAGGTGTGCGGAGCAGTCTGCAACCCGGGCCTCCGCACCGATAGCAACTCCCGCCACAACGGGGGAGCGAATATCGCACTGCTCGACGGCCACGCGAAGTGGTACAAGGCCGACTACTTGCTGAGCGCCGACTGGGTATGGGAACAGGGCCGCTGGGGTCCAAACTGGGGCCAGCTCGGCATGGGCCTCGGCCCATGGGGCAACGGTTACTGGTAGTGCTCAACCATTGGCCGAAGGGGGCACCCTCGCGGGCAGCCTCCCTCGGCTGTACGGGGCGGCTCACTCGGCGTGATCGGGCTGTCCGCCGACGAGGAAGTCGACGATCCGCCATTCGCCGTCGACTGGGCGGGTGGCGAATCGGACCCAGCCGCCAGACGGCGGCGTTAGTATCACAAACGCTGCCGGGTACGTCGCTCTCATGCTGTACTCGATCCTGCCCGCGGCGGCCGGCCCGACCTGGGTGAGTGACTCAGGCTTCACCGGGGGCATACCAGGGTATGCAAGCGGCGGGCGCAGGCCGGTGATCCTGTCCCCGTTCACCAGCACGTCGGCTTTGCCTGACATGAGTCCCCTCACGGCGTCGGCATCGTTGGCCTCCAGGGCGGCAACAAAGGCGTCGACCGCCCCTCTCGGCCCCGCCTTGCTCCACGGACGTAGGAGGACGTACGTCCGCAACTCGTCCTTGTAGAACACGCCTGCCGCAACGGCACAGAAGCCAACCACCAAGAGTACGATCGCTCCGACACTCGGACCCTTGCGGTGCCCTGGCGGGCGCTGCTTGCGCGTCGAGTCGCTCCCGGTCCCAGCCGACGGCCCGGACCCCGGTTGCTGTAGCTTCGCCACTGTGGCTCACGCTCCGTTAGCGATCCCGCGCCCGGCCACCCACAAGCTGAGAACGGCGTTCCGGTGCAAGAGCCTCGCGACCTCCAGCCGCCGGCATGATCAGGCGGTATCACGAGAGGGACCGACGAGTCCACGCGGAAGGACCCGCGGGGGTGACCACCTTGCTGGCTCGGCGAGCCGTGCTGGTCGCGAACCCGGGGTCGCGCGAGGGTGTCTCCGCCGCCGACGTTGCGGCGCGGCTGCTGCGGGAGTCCGGGGTCGAGGCACGAGTGCTGATCTCCGAACGGCCCGGGCACGGCCGGCTTCTCGCGGCCGACGCCGCCCGGGAGGGAGTCGAGCTGGTCATCTCCGTGGGAGGCGACGGCACGCTGGGGGAAGTGGCGAACGGCCTGATGGATGTCGACGGCGCTCCTGCGCTCGGCATCGTACCGGCCGGCACCGGCAATGACACAGCGAAGGCCCTTCGCATCCCCCGCGATGTCCCCCGGGCCGTGGACCTCATCCTGTCCGGTCAGGCCCATCCGCTCGATGTCAGCGAGGTCAATGGGGTCCGGTTCGTGGGCCTGGGGGCGATGGGCTTCGCGGCGCGCGTCGGCGAGGCGGCGAACTGGTGGAAGAGTGGCTACCGGCGCCCGTGGGGCCGGGCCTTCGGGCAGCGCATCTACCACATCGCGTCCGCTCACTACATGCTCTTTGGCCCCAGGTCGCTCCGCGGCCGCATTCACTGTGACGCCTACGACTTCGACGGCATCATCTTCACCATCATCATCACGCCGAACCCTGGGTTGGACGGCGTGTTCGTACCCTGCCCAGCGGCTCGCGTCGGCGACGGGAAGCTCGACGTGCTGGTGATGCGCGCCCGCACTCCCAAGGGTAGGAAACTCACAATGGCCCAGAAGATCCGCACCGCCTACGGCACAGTGCACGGCACACACCTCAAGGAGCCCTGGGTGGACTGCTTCCAGACGTCGGAGGAGATCCGCATAGAGCTCTCGGAGGACAGCTTCTTCATGGGGGACGGCGACACGCTCTGCAGGGGCAAGGAGTTCCTGGTGAGGCCGCTGCTGGGGGCTCTGAGGGTGCTCATGCGCCCCGACTAGTGGCAAGACGACCGTGCACCTGCCTCCGATACAACGCCTCCAGGCGTTACCGCCGCAGCCTGCTCGGGCCCGGTTTGCCGCGGCACACGACGAGGATTGCCTACCGCTGCTTCCTTCCGGACCTGACGGGGTTCAGCAGATCGTCATTGCGCGGGACCGAGCCGTCATCACCACTTGCGGCGGTCAGACCCCACAAACGTGCACCTCGGGCAGGAATTCGACCCCGCTGTAGCGGATTGCGGGTTACAGGGCACCGCTAGCTCCCCATCTAGCACGGTCGCCGTGGCATTCTACCGGGCAGGCCAGCGTGGGGCAAGGCGGGGGCGTAGGGGCGCATGGCAATGCGCCCTGTCGCAAGGGGGCGCATTGCCATGCGCCCCTACGAATGAGGGATCGCCATGACCGTTGATGAGGCTGTCCAGCTAGGCAAGTGGCTCGTCCAGCAGGGCTATGCCAAGCAGGCGGACGTCGAGGACGCCGTCAAGCAGTTCGCCGAGCGTCCCTGCATCCAGTTCACGCACGTCTTGCTGAAGAACGGCCACATGACGGGCCAGCTCGTCGGGCAGGTACTGCAGAAGGTCTACCGTGCCCCCTTCGTCGACATCCAGCGTCGCCAACCCGACCGCGAAGTGCTGGCACGCATCTCTGCCGAGTTGGCGCTAAAGCACCGGGCGCTCCCGCTATACCAGAGCGGCGGCAATCTCACGGTAGCGTTCGCCGATCCGACCGACCGGGACGCGCTGCGGGCCATCTCGCTGGCGGCCAAGGAGCCCATCCAGGCGGCGATCGCCGAAGAGGGCGAGCTACTCGCGGCCCTTCAGAAACACTACGGCGCGGCGGCGACGGCCCCGGCAGCTATGCAGGAAGACGTAGACCGCGAGGCGTTCAAGTTCACCGAGGACGAGCTCCAGGGGATGGTGCAGGACGACCTCACGGCGGTCCGGGAGTTCGTCGACCAGGGCCCCACCGTACTGCTCGTCAACATGATGCTGATGCGAGCCATCGCGGCCGGTGCTTCGGACATCCACATCGAGCCGTACGAGACGACGACCATCGTCCGCTTCCGAGTCGACGGCACCCTCTACGACTGGCGGAACGTCGACCAACGCGCCCACTCACACATCATCTCCCGCATCAAGGTGCTATCGGGGATGGATACGACTGAGCGCTTCAAGCCGCAGGACGGCCGCTTCAACGCGAAGGAGCTTGTCAGGCGCGACATCGACCTGCGCGTGTCGTCGATGCCGAGCTACTTCGGCGAGAAGATCGTGATGCGTCTGCTCGACAAGGCCGGCGCGCGCAGGCCGCTGCCCGACCTGGGGATGACCACCAAGGATCTCGAGGTCTTCGAGCGGATGATCCGCCGCCCGTGGGGCATGTGCATCATCACTGGGCCCACGGGTAGCGGCAAGACGACCACGCTCTACGCGGCCCTTGAACGCATTCACACAGTCCAGAAGAACATCATGACGATCGAGGATCCGGTTGAATACCAGCTCCAGCGAATCGTGCAGATCCAGATCAACGAGCGGCAGGGGCGGACCTTCGCCAACGTGCTGCGCTCCTCACTCCGCCAAGACCCCGACATCATCATGGTCGGCGAGATGCGCGACGAGGAGACGGCCGAGCTCGGCGTCCGAGCGGCGCTCACGGGCCACCTCGTCCTCACGACGCTTCACACTAACGACGCGGCCGGCGCCATCCCCCGTCTCGCGGATATGAGTGTCGAGCCCTACCTGGTGGCCAGCAGCGTCCACGGTGTAGTCGCCCAGCGCCTGGTGCGCAGGGTATGCACCAACTGCGCGAAGCCCTATGACCCTCCGCACGAGCTGATGCTCTGGGCCAACCTCGATGAGGAGGACATCAAGGACTGGACGCTGATGCGCGGCGGGGGCTGCGAGCGCTGCAACCAGACTGGCTACTACGGGCGTGTCGCCATCTTCGAGATGATGCCCGTGACCGACCCCATCCGCGACCTGTGCAACGCGAACTCCGGGTCGACGGCGATCAGGCTGCAGGCGGTGGCCGACGGGATGAAGCTGCTGCGGGAGTCGGCATCGGAGACCTGCGCAGCCGGCACCACGACTCTGGACGAGATGGTGGCCGCGACCGCGCTCTGAGCTATGGCCCGGCGGCCGAGCCTGCCCCCAACCACGGTGTGACCGCGTCCCACTCGCGCAGAAGGTCGTCGCAGGAGCGCGCTGCCGCTTTCTCTACGCCCGTGCCGGCGAGGTTGTTGAGCTCATATGGGTCCCGAACGAGGTCGTGGAATCGCGTGGGCGCTTCCCCCAGCGACCGGGTGCCGGACTCCATGGACACGTGGTAGAGGTGAGTCGGCGTCCGAACAGCCGCACCCGTCCCGGTCTCGACGAAGGCGTGATTCCGGGCGAGCGGCTTCCCGCGAAGTGCGGGCACTAGGCTCTGTCCCTGCATGGCCGGAGGCACCCGGCCCTGCCCCAACTCGATCAGCGTCGGCACAACGTCAACCAAGCTCGCGACCGAGTCGGTGACCACGAGCGGCTCGACCTCGCGCGGGTAGCGCATGACCAGCGGGATGCGGATGGACTCCTCGTTCGGACCGCCCTTCTGCACGAGCCCGAGGCTGCCCAGGTTGTCGCCGTGGTCTGACGTGAACACCACGATGGTGCTTTGCGCGAGCCCGGCATCGTCGAGCGCGGTGAGCATCCGACCGACAGCGTCGTCCATCCAGGTGGTTATCCCGTAGTACTCCGCGATCAGCTCGCGCAGGCCGTAGCCCTCCGGCAGCTCCTCGGTGTATGGGAGCCGGAGGCTGTAGTAGCGGAAGTCCCAGCGGTAGACGCGGAGCCAGTAATCCTGGTTCGCGAGCGGGTGCTCGAGGTCCACGTTGGGCCGGATGGGCACCTCCTCCGGGCGGTACATCAGGCGGTAGCGGTCCGGCGCGTCCGCGACAGGACAATGCGGCGGGGAGATGCTGTAGTAGAGGAAGAACGGTCGGTCGGCCGCAGCCTGCTCCGCGAGGAACCGCTCGACTTCCGCGGCCTCGAAGTCGACGCTCCAGCCGTCGGGCACGAACTCGGGCCCGCCGTTGCGTGTGAAGCTCTGACCGCTGTGGCAGTGATGCACGCGCGGGATCAGGTAGCCGTCGAAACCGACGTCGCTCGGCCAGGAGTGGATGTGCCACTTGCCGATGACGGCGGTGTGGTAGCCGAGCGTTTGCAGAGCCTCCGGCAACGTCTCGTCCCGGAGGTGGGGTCGCCCGCGCACAGGGTACTCGGGCATCGCACAGTCGCCGGACCAAGTCTCGTAGGCCACGTTGCTCACCCCGCCGGTGCAGGTTCTGTTGTACTGCCCGGAGAGAAGGACCGACCGCGCAGCCATGCAGACGGGGAAGTTGGTCACAGCGTGCTCGAACCGCACGCCCTCGCGCGCGATCCGGTCCACGTTCGGCGTCCGGATGATCGGGTTCCCGTAGCACCCCACTTCGAACGCGCGCAACTGGTCGCAGATGCAGAGGACGATGTTGGGTCTCTCGGCCATGAGCGGGCCTCCGTTGGACGATCGTCCGCGAGCCTTCCCACAGAGCGGCCCGGCGACCTGTGCGGGACCGTGCGCGTGGCGTATCATGCCGGCGGTCCGGGAGTCCGGGCGGCTCCCGGCCTTGCGCCGCGCCGGGCGTGCGTGCTATCGTAGCACCCCGGCCGGCTGGTCCCGTATTCCGGGCCTGGCCTTCACAGTGCACATTCGGGAGACCGACAAACGGGAGTTCTCGCAGGACATGAGTCTAAGAGTTAAGCTCAACGAGCTTGAGGATCAGGACTTCGAGGAGCGCGTCATTCACATCGACCGCGTGAAGAAGACGGTCAAGGGCGGCGACATCGTCAGCTTCCGCGCCCTTGTGGTCGTTGGCAACAAGAAGGGCGTCGTGGGGTTCGCCATCGGCAAGGCCCGCGCCACGCCGGACGCGATCGCCAAGGGCGTGGAGCACGCCAAGAAGAACCTATGGCGTATCCCGCTCGACGGCACGACGATCCCTCACCAGATTCAGACGCGCGTCGGTGGCGCCATCGTCTTCATGAAGCCCGCCTCGCGCGGTACTGGTGTCATAGCCGGCGGAGCCGTGCGCCCGGTCCTCGAGGTCGCCGGAGTGCACGACATCCTCAGCAAGCGCCTCGGCTCGAATGCCCCGCTGAACAACGCGCAGGCCGCGTTCCAGTGCCTCGTCGACCTGTCCGACGCGCCTGTGGTCGCGGAGCTGCGCGGCAAGTCCGTCGAGGAGCTCCTGTCCGACAAGTAGGGCCGCATGAGGGACAATGGGCTTCAGCCCATTGGGGATAGCGGCAATGGGCTGAAGCCCATTGTCTCGGCATCCGTCACAAGACGGCCCGCAACCGCGCCCTGACGGCCTCAGCCGCGGCACGTAGCTGCTCGGGAGCCGGTCCGCCGATGTGAGACAGCCGCGGGAGTACGCGCTCGGGGTCCTGCCAGCCGACGACCTCGTCGTGCGTGACCTCGAGCCCCAGGCCCGCCTCGTCGGCGGCCGCGCACAGGCTGGCCCCGTCAACGGAGTCGAGACCCTTGTCCGTTGCCGCCGCAACCGCGCGCTCGACGAGCTTCTTCGCGGCCCTGAACGCCAGGCCGCGCTCCGTGCATAGCGCCTCAACAAGCCCGGTCGCACCCAGGAAGCCGCGACCGGCGAGCTCCCTCATGCGTTCCGCGCGGACCTCCATCGTGTCGAGCACGCCGCGGACCACACCGAAGCACGGCAGGGCCTCGCGCACGACATCCATGATGAGGTACTTGCTCCACTGCTGCTCTCGGTTGTAGCCGAAGAGGCTTCGCCCAGGCAGTGCCCTGAGCGCCGAGGTGAGCCCGGACACCGCGGCCGCGCGCGCCTTCACGACCTCGAGCGAATCCGGGTTCCGCTTCTGCGGCATGATGGACGACCCGGAGCTGTAGGCGTCCGCGACCCTGATGCACCCAAACTCATCGGTGGCGAGCACGATCAGCGAGCCAGCCAGTGAAGCGAGGTGGAGTAGCGCCAGCTCAAGGATGCCTCCCAGCTCGGCCTCGGGCTCCCCGCGTGTCTGCACAGGGTCGAGCGAGCTCTCCTCCACTCCGCGGAAGCCGAGCAGGGCGGCCACACGCAGCCGGTCGATTGGGAACGTGGTGCCGTAGCCTGTCACAGCGCCAAGGGGGCACCGGTCGAAGCGCGCATGCCACTCGCACAGTCGCTCGACCGCCCGGACCAAGCCCGGTGCGAAGCCGACGAGCACATGACCGAAGGTGGTGACTGTCGCGTGTTGGTGATGGGTGAAGCCGGGCATGACGGTCTTGGCGTGGGCGGCGCTCAGGTCTACGAGTGCCTCAGCTAGGGCCTTGGCCTCCGCCCCCGCGCGTGAGGCAGCGTCGAGCTCCCAGAGCCTCATGTCGCACAGCACCTGGTCGTTGCGGCTCCGAGCAGTGTGAAGATAAGCGGCGTGCTCCTCGCCTATCCGTCGGGCCAGTTCGCGCTCGATGTTCGTGTGCACATCCTCGAGCGCCGGATCGAGCCGGAACTCGCCGGCCTGGTAGGCCCCCTCGATCTCCCGGAGGCCCTCGAGGATCAGCCGCGCCGACTCCTGGGGGATGATGCCGCACTCGCCCAGCATGGTGGCGTGGGCGCGGTTCGTGGCGAGGTCGTAGGGGATCAGCACCTCGTCGCAAGGCGGCAGGCCGGTGACGTCGCGTCCGGCCATGAACCGCAGGACAGCCTCGGAGGGCTGCTCCCCAAACCGCCCGCCCCATAGCCGCTCGCCGGGTTCTAGCATGTAGCGCCCCTCGTGCCGCCCCGAGTGCCGCTTCTATTCCGCGGAGCAGCGGACAACCCCTGGGCGGTGGCGTGCTATGGCGGAGTCGCCTCGATACGCGCAAGAGTGTCCCTGATGAGCATTTCGAGACGGCCGCCGAGGTGCCACCGCCGCAGCATGCGGCGAAGATCCGGAACCGCTTCGCGGGCAGCCGGGCCGAGGAGGCCCAGCATCCGCGCGACTTGTGTCAGCTTCACGACGTCCAGCGACCCCGGCCGGAGGGCATGAAGCTGCGCGACGAGCCCATCAACGGGTGGAGCGCCCTCACCCAAAACCGCGAGCGCCCACTCGGCCTCGACCCGGCGGTCATCACTCGTCCCCTTGAGCTCCAAGGCCGACCGCAGGTCGCGCTTGAGAAACTCGACGTCTTCCTTGGGGAGCCCACGCAGGGCGAGGAGGCACTTGGCATAGACGGACAAGCCCGCGTGGGCCGGCGCCGTTCGTGCCCCCGGCGTGGGCTGATGGCCAATCAGACGCGGCCACATGGGGCCGAGCTCGCACAGGGCCAAGTCGGCCTCCGAGGCGTCTGTTGGTCCGCCAACCATCAGAACGTCCCGGAGCGTAGCAACCGCCGCGTCAACTGACACGCCGCCCGCAAGCAGGGCTCGGGCTGCGGCGACGCGCACCCGAAGGCTCTGGTCGCCCAGGTGGCCCCGGATGAGCCCCTCGTAAGGAGCCGCGCCAACCGCGCTTACGGCGGACAGGGCCGCGCAGACCAGCTCGTCTCGCCATCCGGAGTAGTATGCCTGCCCCACCCGGACCGCATCGAGGAGGCGGCCCAACCCCGTCAGATAGGGCGCCGCAGCCAGCCCCATGCGCTCGATGGCATACAGCCCCTCCGACGCGGCCCAGAGCGTGCTCGAGTCTCGAAGAGCGGGCATGACGACCTCATCGAGAACCCGCTGCGCCAGTTCGGCCCCGGCGGGCGCTGCCCTCTGGATGATCCTCAGATCGCGCCCCTCGTTGGTCCTGTTCGGCCGAGTCTCGAGGGCCAGCACCGCCACGCGGCCCGCGTCTTCGCCCAGGTCGAGGAGGGCGCCCATAGCCGCGTGGCGAGCAGTGAGGTCCAGGTTGTGATCGGCGATGTCCCACAGAAGCGGAATCCCGTCCGGCGGCACGGCTCGCGTAGCCGCGAGCGCGTCTATCATCCGAAGCCCGTACCAACCCCCCAGTCCGCCCGGCCCGGCGGGCTGCCGCAGCCGGTCCACTATCGCCTGCGCCGTGCGGCCAGCCGCCGGGCCGAGGTGCGTGATGCTGAGCGCCGCAGACTCACAGGCTTGGGGGCTCGGGTCGGCGATGAGTCGTACCAGCGCCTCCAAGGCGGCGTCCGAAGCAAGCGACAAGGCGCCGATCGTCCCCGCTGCCGCGGCCCTGACCGAGGCGTCGGCGTCAGCGGCGCACTCGATGATGCGGCCGCTGTACGGTGCCGCGGCATCGCCCATTGACGCGAGTAGCGTGAGACCCCCGATACGTTTGGCTCGGTCCGCGCTGTCCAGCAAGGCCGCGATGTTCTCCGAGTACGGCGCCAGGGCGGGACCAGCGGACAACAGCGCGTTCAGCGCACGGTCAGGCGCCATCGGCTGACTCGCATCAATGAGCTCGATCAGACGGGGAATGGCCGGTCCAAGCTGCGGTCCAAGCTCCCTCAGCCCCGCGAAGGCAGCCCACCTCGTCACATCGCTGGTACTCTCCAGTAGCGAGAGGAGGAATGGTAGGGACTCCGCGCCCTCGATCCGGGCAAGGGCTTGCGCCGCGATGCTAGACGGGCCGCTGGGATCGACGCTGCCTGCTGCGAGCCGCTCAAGCACGGGAGTCGCTGACGACGCGGCGGGGCCGACAGCTCGCAGAGCATCCGCTGCACCACGAACCACGTCCTTGTCCGCGCTCGCGAGCAGAGCGATGAGATCGGGGACTACGGGGGCGGCCTTCTCTGCTACGTCGCTGAAGTATGCTGTCGTGTCGACGTGGTACTCGCTGGGGTGGGCAATCTCGCGCACAACGTCGGGCGCGTACTTCGGGGACAAGGCGTGGTAGCGGATCAGGGTCGCCACGTTCCACCCGTTGGCCTCGGCGTCGCCACGGTCCAGTTGGCGCTGGAGCTCGAGCACCATCCCTCGGTCGAGGCCGCCTATGCGCTCCATGGTCGAGAACGCTCCAGCCCTGACGCTCGCGTCCGGATCGCCCTTCGCAATCCGCGCGAGAAGCCCGCGCGCAATGTGCGCGTCGTCACCCAGGCGCGCCAGTTGACCCTCGGCTTGGACGCGCACCTTCGGCTCGGCGTCGCTTAGCATCCTCATGAGCTGCGGGACGACCAGGAACCCTAGACCCTCGACCCTTCCGACCGGGATGCCGTGGCGCTCTGACAGCGCGCTCGTCCACAGAGCTCCGTTCATGGCTCGGTCCGCCGCACCCAGGACGATCAGCGCCTGCTCCACAAGCTCCGGGTACTCCCACCGGAGTGTCTCAATGGCGTCAAGCACATCGGTCGAGCAGACACCCAGTCGGGTCACAGCTAGCAGCGCGGAGTAGCTTACGCTCTCGTCGTGCATGGCCTGGACGAGCGCCTCTACCGCTGGCGCCGCTGCGGGCCCCATGTCCCTCAGCGCGTTCGCGGCGGCCAAGCGGACGTTCTCGTCCTCGTGTCTCAGTAGTTCGGAGATGCCCTCCGCCACCCCCGGTTGCCCGGCGTGATGCGACTTGAGTTGGCTAAGCACGCGGCTCCGCGTCTCGTTGTCCGAAGTCTCGAGCATGACGTCCACGAGCCTGGGGACGGCAACCGGGCCCATGGCGGCCAGGGCCCGCGACACGGGGTGCATGTCGCGAGACTCGTTTGGGGCATCCAGCAGCCTGTCGACCACCGCCGCTGCGTCGTCCGTTCGTGAGGCGAAGTACTCCCTCGCCGCCTGCTGGACGGGCTCGACGCTGGGGTACGTCATGAAGGCGAGCATCCGGGGCACCAGATCGGCCGGCGGAGCGCCCGATGCCGCAAGATCACGAACATCGTCCGCCGTGACCTCGTCGGCGGCCCGCGCTTGCCACGAGACCGGTGCGAGAAGTAGAAGCGTGACCGCCACTAGCCGCCATGCATTCATGAGGAGGCCACCTTCCGTGGGCTGGGCTGCGAACCATGCCGCCAGTCCCAGAACATGCACTCACTCCGTTGCCTGGTGGTTCCAGCCCGGGGTTACCCTAAGGCAACCCCTACCTCGTCAGCGACGGCCCGCACGTGGGCAGCCGCCTTGTCATACTCCGCCTCGGTCCCGAGATGCTCCAGGATGAGGGGCGTGTCAGGGTCCAAGCGCGACAGTTCCGTGAGCAGCGCGCGGAGGTCAAGCCCGCCCGTCCCGATGGGCACCTCGTCGAGATGGACAAGGAAACGCTGGTCGAGGAGCACGTCCTTGCCGTGGCAGCTCCTGATCTTGGGCCCCAGCTTGCGCACGAACTCCCGGATCAGCTCCCCGCTGGCGTAGTATCGCTGCGGGCTGCAGACGAGGTTGACAGCGTCGAAGTGCACCGCGAAGCGGTCGCGATCGATGGCCGCGATGAGCTCGAGGTAGGATTCGGTCGAGTCGGGATACATGGTCGGCATGGTCTCGAGGGTGTAGTAGGTCCGGGTCGGCTTCACCGAGTCGATGATGTCGCGCACACTCTCGACGATCATGTCGAAGGTCTCCGCTGTCAGGTTGAGCGGGTCGGGCCCGTCCCACTTCGCGCCCCGCGAGCCGGCGATGTTAACGCAGCAGCGCGCGCCGACGCGGTCCGCGAGCGCGAGCTGGGCCTTGCAGTTGGCGACGGCCGCCTTGCGCGTCTCCTCGTCCGGGCTCAGCGGGTTGCTCCATGCGCCGACCTCCGCGATGACTATGTCCGCGCGTTCGGCGGCTTGCGCGTACGCGACGCACCTGTCCTC
>Ga0315280_10003816_pt1 | contig 22758 bp, 20 predicted proteins | sample YL17G06_40_MG_FD_203697 | JGI IMG/M metagenome (GOLD analysis project Ga0315280, IMG submission 203697) | Sediment microbial communities from Yellowstone Lake, YNP, Wyoming, USA - YL17G06_40 | ecosystem: Environmental > Aquatic > Freshwater > Lake > Sediment | place: USA: Wyoming | collected... | reverse complement strand
TTCCATTAAAAACATTTTTTAATCTTATTAAATATCTTCGTTCAATTCCACTAAGATAAGGGAATTTATATATGCTTAATCCTACTAGCAGGAGATAGAGAGGAATACTAAAAATAATTAAAACTAAAGGATGGAAGGAAAATTTTATAATGTGAAAAATCCAGTTTAAAAAACTCTTTATTAAAAAAGATGCGATTAGCAAAACTCCTATAATTTTAAACTGATATAAAAAGTCAAATTTCCATTTTGAGGATTTACATATAATATAACTGAATAGATTAACTATGATAATTTGAAGAATAACCATTTTTAAAGCTAATCCAATTGAACCCAAGCCCAAACCCGGTACTAGAGCTGATGGCGATGCCAAAATGAAATATGTTATGGGCATACTAACAGTCATCATAATGATATTTACTCTTGAATAAACCTTAGTTTCAGTGGTGGCATACAAATAACTCCCATTGATTTGGCCCAAAGATTGATGAATTGGATATAAAAACATAATTGCTGTACAGAGCCATGCTGCTTCATATTTTGCTCCAAGCGTGAGAACTAATATTTCTTTACTGAAAGGAATTAAGAAACAAGCCCCAATTGCACTAATAAAACAAAGACTTCGTGATATTTTATTATATAAATTATATAGTCGTTCTTTGTTAACAAGAGCATTAGCTTCTGCAATTTCCTTCCAGAAAACGCTAAGTATAGAAGTTGTGGCAATTAGGCATATACTACTAAATCGTTGCCCTACAGAATAAAAGCCTTGTTGAACTGCTCCACCAAATTTTTGAAGTAGCCACGTATCTGCAAATTGATATCCAAAACCAACAATATTTAAGATGAAAATTGGAGTGCAGTAAATTTTAAATTCCCTGAATATATTTTGGAATTTTACATCTTTTGTTTTTTCTATTTTAATTAGATTATTTTTAAGTCTAACTGCAAGAATGAATGAGAAAATCAAGTTTTGAAGGAAAATAACTTCAAAAAGGATTTTTATTGTTAAGTTATGGAAAAGGATCAATGCAACTACAATACACAAATATAATCCTGCTATTATAATATTATACAATTGAACAATTACAGTTGCGCGAATTGATTCTCCTGCTTGCGTTACTGTCTTCCAGATATTATTCATAGTAAAGCTTGCCAAAAGAGCAAGAATAATTGTCCCTCTAGGATGACCAAGCCAAATTTTTGTTTGCCAACTCTCTGGGAGGAGAATTCCAATTATAAAAATAGCTATTAATAATTCTATTGCTAGCCAGGTAAAATAATAATAATAGAAAATAATGCTGCGTTTTTTCTGGGAGAGGAATGTATAGAATGCTGATGAAGTCCCCATATCAAGTAAGGTGATGATTGAAGCAAAACTTGCCAAGAGAAAATTAAAATTTCCATAGCCAGAAGGCTCTAATTCTCTGGCAATTATCATCCCTGAAATAAAGCTCAATCCCAACCTCGAAATATTTACAAATAAGCTTGCAAGAAAACGAGTTTTTATACTTTGGCTATTTACTATAGAAGCCCACTTAAGCATGTTTCATTTCCAACTTAGCTTGTGCTTCATCTTTAATCTTTAGATTTCTTTATTAATTTTAATAGATACTATCTGCCAAAGCTAAATACATTTGTCTAGCTAAACATCATATTTATCAACTTTGACTATGATATTCTCAAGAAAATTTGAAGATTCAAGATATCATATTATTTTTTATATAATCCGAAAAGATTTGCCAGGATATCGATTCTTGAGTACCATTTTTTTTAATAAAATCATTTCTGCAACTTCCATAAGCCTGAAAATCTATGTTTAGCTCTTTTTCTAGATCTATATGATTAATATTATTCAAATTAATTGGTTCTTTAGCTATTTTTGAATAATCAAAAGCATAATTATTTTTTTTCTCAAATTCTCTGAGTTTATCTGTTGTATATAATAATAACGGTTTATTAAATAATATTGCAAAATTAATTGAGGTAGATGCATAAGCAATGACAAACTTTGATTGGCTGACTAATTCTGCTGTCTTACCCTTTATTATTGATCTTCCTTCAAAAAAATCAGGATATCTTGAATAACTCGAGCGGGGATGAGCGGCTATGATTATTTTGATACAGAATTTTTTTTCAAGTATTTTAAAGAAATTACAAAGAACTGAATAATATTCATCAGGATTTTTCGAATAGGGTGCATCTATACCCAATACGGAAAAGTCAGAATGAAAGGGAAGGAAATCATCAAGAAATACAGCATAAGATATATGACTGAAAGTTTTTTTATTTTTTACTTTAAGAAATATATCATAATCCATTGCATGCAGCCATAAAACCTGAGTCTTGGGTCCCATAGGAAATCTCTTTGAAATTGATTTTTCTCCTCCAGCAAGCAACAAACCAGCTGGTTTCAAGCCGAGGACCTTATGAGGTATTTTGATCAGAAATGAACTAAGAGTTTTCTTTAAAGAATAATTTTTTAAATTGGTATTAATGTGAAAAAGTCTGTGTCTAATAATTGGTAAGGGCAATGCATTCATATTAATAATACAATATTTTGCGTTTCTTATAGAAAGCATTTTAAAAATCGGATATGTATCAATATTATAAGGAATCAAGCAAACAATAATAGCATTATTGGTTGCTTTAGAAATAGCTTGAAGAGCATCGCTCCTCTTTTGAAAAATTTTTATATTCAAGTTATTTAAATCTGAATGGGAATGCTTATTAGAGTATGCTGAGTAGAGAAAAGGAGTAAAATCCCAAAATTCTACTTTAAAACCATTTTCCTCAAGTATTTCAACCCCATATCTATCATAATCAAATTTTTCCCTATGATACACAAAAAATATAATTTGAGAGATAGAAAATTGGATATTTCTCCCATTTTTGATACCAGTTTGATGGCTAATTTTTGCTAAAATCTCAGCTTGGAATTTTGCCCTTCTCTTTTTAAACATTTTAGCAGCGACTTATTCGCAAGCGGTCCATAAATGACTATATTTTTTATCATTCCTCTTATTCTATAATTTTTTGAAAACAGTAATATCAAATAAATAGGTGATTTGATTAAACTATAGGTGGTAATTGTCTATTTTCTTAAGCGAAAAATCATAAGTATTCGCAAAGATAAACTCAAAATCACTAATCTAAATACTACTATGGCAGCTTAAGAATTGATTCCTTCAATCCAATAAGTATCCCATTTTGTATTTTTTTTCAAAAAACCATCTCTAATATTACTAAAACCTGAAGCAAACATTGCTTCAAAAAAATCAGCTCTTTTACGGATATACCCCCAAAATTGCATTTGTCTATACTTTACGAGAAAACCGAAACTAATCAATAATTGTTTTGTGAATTCTTTTATTTTTATTAAAATTCTTTTTTCATCTTCTTTGTCAATGGACCAGCTGATCAATAAACATATGCCCTCTTTTTTTAAACGATCTTTTACTAATCTTAAAAATTGAATGAGTTGATTCTGGTCGAAGAAATATTCTATACCAGCAAGATAGATAAAATCAAAATGGCAATCAGTTGGTAAACAATCTGGAAATTGACCAATATGAATTTTATTTGCAGCAATATATGGAGATAACCAAGTTAATGGATTTATTGATACTTCATTTATTTCGAGATTAACAAAACCTTCTTCTATTAACGTTTTCTCAATTAGGCCTAAGCCACAACCAATTGAGAGAATCTTTGATTCTTTAATTATTTTTTTATTTTTCTTTATGAAGTCTGCTGTATTTTTTTTTAATTCTAACCATTGAGGATCAAGATCACTCCAACTACTATATTTCTTAAAAAATTGTTCATAAAAAGCATGGTAAAAGGTTTCATCAGCAATTCTTTTTGATGATATCTTTGAAAATGATTTGAAGGATATATTATGCCATTCTGATTGATATAGTTTTTTCATTTATTGAGCGTCATATAATAAATAAAATTTTTATCTCTGTCTTTTTCATCCCTACAACAGGAGAAATGGAAATGTAAGGAGCAGCAATACTAAGATAGAATCAGCTTTTCAATATTTGTGATTTGTTGTTCATCGAATTCAAGAACCGGCAGTTTTTTTCTAAATAATTGCAATTGCTCACCCCAAATAGAGTAATTTTCATTTATAAATTCCTTGATGCTCGTTAGCGGTGAAATAAGGAGTTTCGATTCTAATTTACCATCAGAATTAAGTACATCTAAATTTTGTTTGATAATGTTTACTTCGTCCACATTAGGCTTGGCTCTACTCTTCATACTAAACCATAACGTCTCGAATAATAAATAGAGCGCATCAAAACCCCATGGAGCTCCCTTCAAATTGAAATGTTCCCAATCAATAAAATTAATACCATTTGAATTATATATAATGTTGTCAATAGAAAGATCACCATGAAGCGGAGAATACTCGTACTTATTGAATGGCCATGTCTTGCAATAGTGCTTTATTATCATCTTTAGTAATTCTGAATTATTTTTTATACCTTTTCGATAATCGGCTTTAATGCCTTCTATGAATTGGATTTCTATTTTTAAATATTTCTCCTTTTGTTGTACCACTCTACACAACGGTTCTTTATAGAGTGGATATCTAATCTCCTTATACCAATTCCATCCTTCAAATTCATTTTTTAAGTTTTTTATTCCGGATGAACTTGTCGAAGCCTTTAAAATCTTTTTTCTTGAATTAATATCTGTTACAATGTAGGTTGCAATTTCACTTCCATGTGAGCAATTCCTTATTAACTCAATCATTTTTGTGCTATGGCAATAATTGAAGATGCAAAAATTTTCAATTTAAGAGTTTTAAAAATGAGTATTTGGGCAATTTTTGAGACTATTCTTTTGATATATTTCAAATATTTTTTTGTCATATTCTCTGATGAGTTATCACTATTCCATAGATGAATTGAGGGATTAAAATTCTCAAAATTACCACTAAATGGAATAATATGCTCAGGGAAACGATAATCCGGAAAGCACATATATAATTGAATTTTTGAAAAACCTGATTCTTCAAGTAAAGCTTTTATGCCACCGAATGAATAAAGCCAGTTAACATACGGTCTTCCTAATACAATTAATGATATAAAATCTGATACTTTTCTGGGTAATATAGAAACGAATAAAAGATTCGTATGAGGATCTCTACAGCCTAGAAACATTTTATAATCAAATCTATTTTCTATAGCAAGATATAATTTTCCGTTTTCGCTTAAATTTTCTCGAAGTTTATTAAGAAAATCAACTTGTTGATGAATTGGACTTGTCTTATATTTTTTCCTTTTAAATTTACCAAAATAGGTCTTTAATTCTATAGACCCATCTTCAGGGATCCACTCGAGTACACCATTTACAATAGCAATGTCAAATTTATTTTGAAATATATTGATCTTTTTGATATTAGTACATAAAAGGTCGATATTGTAAAGTTCCTCTTCTTTTGCACGAATTTTCAAGAATCTCAATGAATCCATTGTTTGATCAATACCCAGGACATAATCACACCTTTTTGCAAGAGGAATTGTTAAAGCCCCCCACATGCAGCCGTAATCAACGCAATATTCATGACCTGATAGATTAAGTAATTCTAAACCTGCTTCTCTTTTAGGAGAAAAAATTATATCGAATAAAGAAGGGTAAAATTTATTTATGGCATCTCTTGTTTTTATATTTGTTAGTGAACTAACCAGCGATCTGCTTTCATTTTTACTTAAGTTAGACCAATAACCTTCCTCTCTACTAGAAAATAGATTTTCTTCAATTTTAATATAATGTTTTTCAAGTTCAGATCGGATATTCATACTATCTCAAATTAAAATTATGTCGTAATTATCGAGCAAATTTGCTTTTCTTCAAACTTCCAATTTTTGAGAAATTTCATTTCTCATCTAAGTTTTAGAATGCATAATAATAATTTATCTAATTTTCTGATATTCAAGACTTAGAATTTTTTTAACATTTTCCTTGTAGATTTTTGGATTAAATATTTTTAAAATAAATAATTGTGCTGATCTAAATATAGTTTTTATTGTAATTTTACCCTTCTCTTTCAAGATGAGATCTCCGGGTTTGATAAATACATTATACTGGGGATTCACAAATTTGTAATCAGTAATATTATATCTTCCAATAGATGTTGCTTTTTCATATAGTCTATAAATATCCATGTTTTTGAACGCATCGTTATCTTCTCCGAACCTTCTTTCATCACCAAAGGCGTATTTCATGAGCCCCGTATATTCATAGAATCTATAGCGGCGGCCATGTGCATTTAAATCCACAAAATCCGAAAAAATAAAAGTTGTATTTTCTTTAATGACTTCGCTGGTCTTTATATTTTCAATAAGTGATTCCTGTTTGAACCAGTCAATCCAGTATCCTAAATAATTTTTATTGTTAAGAAGAATAAAAAAAACAATTACAGAAAAAAGTAAAAATTTTCTCGTCAACTCTTTTAGAGAAAATATATTCGAAACAATCTTAATTCCATAGCATAGAATCATACTTATTCCCAGCGGGGTCAGGAGCTGGTGCCTACTCTCCCAGTCACCAAGTTGGGGAATCAAATTAACTACTAAATATGGATATATCGAAAATAAAAAAATCATTATTCCAAAAAGGAATATGTAAAAATCGTTTATGTTTATTGGCTCTTTTTTTTTCTCTCTTTTCAAAATAAGATTTAGCATATAAATAATTAAAATCATAATAAAAAGATTTACAATTGAAATCGCATCCAACTTTAAAACGTTAAAAATTGAATAATAGACAGAATCTAAAATTGATTTTAAAGGCAAAGGATTAATAATGATATCTTTTATTTTGAACTCATTATATCCGGCATATAAACCATTCGGTTTAAAAAACTCGTTTTTCAGTAAAAAGAAAACAAAAGGCAACAAAATAAAATCAAAATATTTTATGAAACTCATTAAGTTTGATTTAAAAAAAGGATTTTTATTTTTTTCAAGGTAAAAGATAAAAAAGATGACAAGTATATAAAAGGCAATTAAAGAATTCGTGAAAAAACTTAAGAAAAAGAGAATCAAAGGGAAGAAACGAAAATAGATTTTTTTTGAATTCATATATTGTGATATAAGCCACACTGAAAAAAAGAAAAGGAAGTAGCACAAGGCATAAGGGACGCAAGCAAAAGAAATCCTGGCAAAATTAACAGGAAGAATTGAAAAAAATATCGTTATAAAAAACCTCGACTCATCGTCAATCTCTGAAATATTTTTCAATATTGCGTTAAGGAAGAGCGCCGAAAAGAGATAGAAAAAAAAAGTCGCTGCTCTGTAAAAAAAAGTGGGATTATTAAAAATATTAAACATTTTATGTATGAAATAGAAAAACAATAAACCATTTCCCTTATATGAATTGAACAAATAAATCGTTTTAACCTTATAGAGTGACCAATCATCCCAGAAAAGACCAGGATTAAAAAGAAGAAGGATATAAGAACATGAATAGAACGTGAAATAAATGAACGTTTCTTTTCTTCGATCAGGGCTCATCGATGATCTCAAATTGATGCGGAAACGTCGCCCCGGATTAAGCCAGCGACTTTATTTTTTTGGCGACGACAATTTTTGACGGATAAGCATAAACTCGCAAACTAAGTCTATTTAAATTTAAAAAATGAAAAATTATGTTTAACCAGTTCAATCTAAAACTAGTAAAAATCTTTTCTAGGCTTACATAGCGAATGTCCTGATGTATCTTTATTATTTCAAAGTTGTATTTATTTAAAATTCCTCTTAAAACCTTATTATTATAAATGTAGCATGCTGGAGGGCGATATAAAAAATATTTTGATCCCTGAAGAGATGCGATGAAATTGTTTTCCATATCAACAAAGTTAAAAACAAAATAACCGTTAGTTTTTAGCGTCCGATTTACTGATGTAAGAAATTCTTCTACATTCGGTATATTTTCAAATACACTAAATAAAAAAATCAAATCAAATTTCTCATTAGCATAACCCATATTTTCATATCTTCCGTGGTCAATTTGAACTCCATATTTTTCTTGGGCATAATTTATAAAATGTTTAGATGCATCGCAACCCAAGACATTATGACCATGTTTTTTAATAACATGCAAAAATGTCCCTGTCGCTGGACCAATTTTCATAACTTCAAGAGGATGATCCCTCTCAAAAAGATACTTAAGTATATCAAACCTCCTTTTCGATGTTTTCAATCTATTAATCTCTTCAATAAAATAATCATAATAGCCCCATATTTCAGGAACTTTTAAATATTTTGACGCCAAAAAAATATCTGAATTGAAGAACCATTCAAAAAATTTTTCATTTGGCATTGGAGTTTGTTTTATTAGACCACATTGACATCTCTTAAATTCAAGGGGAACAGTAAACCTTTCGAGCCGAGAGATTGTCTTAGAATTAGAAGACCCACATAAAAAACATTTTTTGGCCTTAGGGTCATAATAATCAGCAGGAAGCTTTTCAATTTTGGATTTATATTTTCCATCTTTATTCATACTATTTTGCGCAATATTTCATCATCATCTGGAATCTGGGATGATTCCAATTTCCTAGATAGATAGTCTCCCAACCATTTTTTTCGCCTAATTCGGCAAGTTCCTCCTTCGAATATTCAAAATGATCAAGACTTGAAGATTTGACACTATTTTTATTCGAATAACCTTCAAAAAAAGTGGCATAAAATATATGGCCTGTGTCAACGAATCTTCTCAGATTCCTTAAACATAGATCAATATCCGCGGCGTTCAGATGAGTAAAAAGAGATAAGGCCAAAGAAAATATCGGTTTCTTGGAAAATTTTTCGAACTCAAACTTATCAGATATTAAGAATTCCGGTTTTTTTTCTTTTAATAATACTTCGCCGAGTTCTTTTTTTATTCCAATTTCGATCAACTTCTTTTCTTTATCGATGCCAAGGTAATTTCCCGGGTCGAGATATTTGATAAAATAAAGACCTCCTCGGAGAGAACCGCAGCCGACATCGAGAAAGCCATGCTCCGGTTTTAAGCCTTCCTGGACAAGGAAATCAAACTGGAGTTTCCCAATGACATTCCACATTCCTCCGACATAGTATCTATGGCCGAGGATGGTCATCCCAATTTTTCCTTCAGGAATAACTCCCGCAATAAGTTTCTGTCGAATGACATTCAAAAAATTTCTCATATTTCAAAAAATTGATGTTTTGTTTATAGAGAAAATAACTTGAAAAATCTCCTCATTTGTTAAGTTCTCATGAATAGGCAGAGATAAGATTTCTTGACAGGCTTTTTCCGTGACAGCAAATCGGTTTGGGTAGCGGTCGAAATGTCGATAAGCTGGCATTTTTTGAATGGGAATCGGGTAATGGATTCCATAACTAATATGATCCTCCTTAAGCTGTTGAATGATCTCATCCCTATACTTGCAGCGAATAACATACTGATGATAAGAATGTTTTCTTTCAGGATAAGAATAGGGCAGTTTTATGTTGGAGTTTTTAATATTTTCATCGTAAAGACTTGCAGTCTGCCTTCTTTTGGAGATCCAAGTTTCTAAGTATTTAAGCTTGACGCGCAAGATCGCAGCTTGGATTTCAGAAATTCTTGCATTCATGCCTTTTTTGATAGAAATTCTGTTTTCATCATATCCATACTCACGAAGGAGTCTCAGACGCATTGCAAAATCATCATCATTTGTAATAACAGCTCCTGCATCGCCAAAAGCTCCAAGATTCTTGGTTGGATAAAAAGAAAAGCAACCCGCAAGTCCAAAATTACCCACATGGCGCTTGTTAAATTGAGTGCCCGTAGCTTGGGCACAGTCCTCAATTAAAAAAATTCCGTTTCTGTTTGCGATATTTTTAATTTTTTCAATGTCAGCGCTCTGTCCCCAAAGATGAACAGGAAGAATACATTTGGTTTGACTTGTTATCGCATTCTCAATTAAATCAGGATTCATCATAAGATCAATATCATTGACATCAATAAAAATAGGGACTGCGCCATTAAGCTCTATTGCGGATATTGTCGGCACACAGGTATTTGAGACAGTTATGACCTCATCGCCTGGCCCGACCCCTGCTGCCATCAAAGATATCTGGAGCGCTGTCGTGCCTGAATTGACTCCGATACAATATTTTGCTCCGGTAAAATCTGCAAATTCCTTTTCAAAAGCCTCAGTCTCCGGCCCTAATATTAATTTTTCTGAATGAAGAACTCTCTTAATCGAAGATAATATTTCATCCTCGATTTCTAAAAGCGTTTTAATATAATTGAAAGTTTTTATCAAGGATTTACCAATAGAATTTTTTTCGCAAGGTAAAATATTCGACCGTTTTCTTTAAGCCTTCTTCAAGAGAAATTTTCGGCTGCCAGCCAGTCTCTTTATGAAATAAAGAAAAATCCCCGTAATAATCGCCAATATCAATTAATTTATGTTCCTTCGGAAAGGGAACAAGTTTATGCTTAAAACTACAATACTTGGCAAGAATTTTTACAAAATCAATTAAAGAATATTGCTCATTAGAACCAAGATTATAAACTTTCCCGTATGCGTAAGGATTCTCTGTAGATAAAATAAAAGCGTCAACGACATCATCTATATAATTAAAATCTCTCAATTGTTTGCCGTTTCCGAAGATGTATACGGTTTCATGATCAATGGCCTTTCTGATAAAGATTCCCGCAAAACCTTGGGTTCCACCTCGAAGATGCTGTCGGGGGCCATAGGTATTGGTTAATCGTAAAGACACATACTTGATGCCGTAAATTTCTGAATATAAAGAATAATATTTTTCGGCAGAAAGTTTGTTAATTCCGTTTACGTCCACAGGAACGGTTGGGTGTTTTTCATCGACTGGAAGGTATTGAGGCCGGCCATATAGCTGTCGGGTGCTTGCATATAATATTTTCACTCCCGGATTGTTCTTGCGGCAGCTTTCGAGGATAGATAATTGGCTTTTGCAATTAATTTCAAGATCGGTCATAGGATCTATCATGCTTTCTATATGACTTGTCTGGCCTGCAACGCTATAAATGATATCAACATCTCTAACGAGATAGTCCAGGCTGTATTGGTCTCTTATATCTGAAAAATTGATTCGACATTTATTTTTAATTGGGTCAATATTTGCCAGGTTACCTCCATATTGAGGCAGCATTGAATCTACGATCGTAACATCGGCGCCAAGGTCTATGAGACGTATAGCCAGATTGCTGCCTATAAAACCCATCCCGCCGAGAACCAGCACTTTTTTATTTTTAAAGGCTTTATTATCTTTGTTCTTGTTCATCGAGTTTACTTTCAAATATTTCGCTGATAATATACTGGGGAGATTTATTAGCTGTAAGAAATAAGCGTCCAAGATATTCGCCGATTACACCTAGTATAATAAGCTGCAGTCCTGCAAAAAACGTAATAGAAGTAATTATTGAAGCCCAACCCGGAGGAATTTTTTGTTTAAATAAAAGTCCACCTGAAAGATATGATGTGATAAAAAATATTAGCATACAAACTGAAAAACAGGCCATAAATAAACCAAGATATGAAGCTATTCTTAATGGCAATATTGAATACCCTGTAAACATGTTTAGCCATAGTTTAATAAGTTTTTTTAATGTATAGGTCGACTTCCCAGATTTTCTCTTCTCATGCTTGCAAAGCTGTTTTCCTATCTTATTAGTTGAACGGAGAATTATCCCATCTATATAAGGGAATGGCCCTTTGTATTGAACTATGGAACGGATTAGCGAAGCTTTTATCGCTTTAAAACTCGAAAGGTAAAGGTCTTTCGGTTTTTTTATGAGTAATGATGCCACCCAATTAGCAAATTTGCTTCCCATATTCCGGAACCAAGAATGCTGTTTCACCGAATAATAGCTGTAAACTACTTCATAACCTTCGGAAAGTTTTTCTACCAAATTTATAATTTCGGAGGATGGATTCTGAAAATCATCGTCTATGATTACAGCGCAATCTCCGCTAACATAATTCAATCCACACATAACAGCATTATGTTCCCCAAAATTCTTCGATAAGCATATATATTTCACTTTATCTTTATGTTTATTAAATATTTCAACGGCCGCCATATGACTATTGTCAATACTCCCATCGTTTACAAGAATGACTTCTATTTTCTTAAAATCTGATTTGAGTTCAGATATAAGGCTATCCACTAGTTCAGAAATCGTGCTTTCACTATTATAAACAGGGATAACAATGCTTAAATTATCGACTTTATAAGGATTTATTTTTCTCTCCGTGGAATTTAGTTTTATCATTTTTTTATAAACTGGATTTTATGCATGTTCAAAATTCTTTCCCATAAATCATTAATTTTTTTGGGGTAAGTCGTGACCTCCATTTTATTATGATTCAAATCAGGTTTTACACATTTCTGCTTTAACTCTAGGATTTTCTCTTGATTTAAGTTTATTCCGAAGAAATTTAACACGCTTTGGATTTCTTTTAAGGAGGTTTCTTCTGCTAGAAGGTTTTTATAATAAACAAACCATAGGGGAATATTCTTTGCATTATCAAGTATCCTGAAATTATGTTCATACCATAAGTTTAATGAATGAGAAAGGAAAACATGATATCTTTTTTTTATGGAATATGCGACCTGAATGGGATCTCTAAAACAAATAATAATCTTTTCGATTTCATGCCCATATTCTAACCATGCCGGCAAAGTCAGACAAAAACGTGTCTCTTTTACCACTTTAGCATGGTATTTCATTGATAAGTCTCTTATCTTGTCAGAAATTTTTTTTGCCCTTTTTAAAATTTTATTTGTTGTAGGTAAAGAAAAATAAGCAAGCTTGCCGAAGTGTCCATTAATTAATGGCATATTTACAGAATGAAAGTCAGTTTTTTCAAAATATCCATCAGGATTCCATTTGTCTGACCTGTAAAAATTGCTTCCTCCCATATCAGCTCCGGCTTCATAGAATAGTCTAGCAACTAAAGATGTTCCAGATCTGTGCATCCCTGTGATAATCTTCATATTTTATATAAAAGAAAATCCCCTAATTTTCTCAATGCGATATTTTCATAATCATATAAAAGTTTTTAAACTATTTTTTGCTCTGATTAATAACTACCCCCACGCTATAATTACTCATGACAAACTCTGCAAACTTAAAGTCAAACTCGTCATCTATATCAATCGAACTTTTCCTTGGCATTATATAGGCATACGTTTTATCTCCCAAAAATCCTTTTTGCATTTTCAAATAACTATAATAGGCCAAATAAATTGCACCATTTAATCTGTAAAAGATTGGCAAATCTTGCCTATTTTTGTTCGCAGCTTCCGGTCTGAGAAAATCCTTCATGCACCCATCGGAAGGCAACATGTTTGCCCAGTACGGATGATGTTCTGTTTCACATACTGAAACAATAGCTTTTGCATTTTTAATAAACAGTAACTCTATTGCCTGATTAATATCTTTAGCTGTTCTAAAAGGAGATGTTGGTTGAAGTAATATAAGTAAATCGTAATATTCATTGTGTTCTTCCAACCATTTAAGAGCATGAAAAACTACCTTTATTCCCTTGGCTTTGTCTGTTGCCAATTCTTTAGGTCTCATAAATGGCACTTCAGCTCCATATTTTTTTGAGATCTTGGCAATTTCCTCGTCATCTGTGCTTACAACCACTTCATCAAGGTATTTACTTTCGAGAGCTTGCTCAATTGTCCAAGCGATTAATGGCTTTCCCAAAAGAGGTAAAATGTTTTTCTGGGGTAATCCTTTGGAACCGCCGCGAGCCGGAATAATCGCTAGCACTTTTTTCCCTTTGATCATAATTTAAATACTTCCATAGCTTTTTTATACTCTTCCCACTCTCCGGTATCGATCCAAGATTTTTCACTAATGGGAAAAATGCCAATGCCGCCACCATATTGCTTTATTTTTTCTATAAGTTGAGTCATATGAAAAATTCTGTTTTTTGGAATGAGTTTAAGCATCTCCGGCTTTAGAATATACATGCCGGTATTCACTAAAAAGTTGTATTCGGGTTTTTCTTTTATCTTTATTAGTTTCCCGTCACATCCGATTTCGCATATTCCATATGGAATTCTAAATTGTTTCAGGGACGCCACAAGAGTCAATTCATAATTATTAATGTCATGAAATTTTACAAGTTCTGAATAATCCGTGTCAATAATCACATCGCAATTCGTAACCAAAAGAGAATCATGGAATTTCCCCTCCAAAGATTTTAAACTGCCCGCTGTTCCTAAGGGTTTTTTTTCTATGATATATTCAATTTCATAATCCGGGTTGAGTTCTTCAAAATACGATTTAATAATCTTCGATTTGTAATTGACGGATAAAAAGAATGTCTTTAAATTGTAATCTCGAAACTTTTCAATGACTATTTCGATGATGGGCTTCTCCCCGATAGGAATCAGCGGCTTAGGGAGAATTCGAGTGAAGGGATCAAGGCGCGTTCCCTTTCCGCCAGCCATAATGACGACAGGATTCTTGATGTCTTTCTTCTTTGCAGCGTTTTCCGTTTGAAACATATCTTCCCAAAAAATGATCTCTTTGAGGACATTCCGTTCATCAACGATGGGAATCGCAGTGATTTTCTTGCTCAATAAAATTTTTTTGATCTGTTCCGTTTTAGCGCTATTCTGGACGGAAATGGGATTCGGATTAAAGAATTCACGGACTTTTCCATGAAGATCTCCTCGTGCGAGGATCCATCGTCGGATATCTCCATCCGTCAGACACCCCAGGAGTTTCTGGTCCTCATCGACGACAAAAAGGATTTTTTCACCTCCTTCTTGGATTTGCAGGAGGGCAGATCTTAAATCTGATTCTAGTTCGATAAGATAACTTTTTAAATTTTTATTCAATTGTGGAAATCCTTCCATTCAAAGACGTCATCGGCCTTTTTATCGCGGCGAATATTCATGCCGATAATATCCTTTAATTGCCCAGGGGGTATTCCAGTCCCGGGCCTCTTGACGACGATCATTTTTCGAGAAATTGCTGTGCCGGCTTTGATTGGATATCGAGCGACAATGCTCTTCCGAGAGACTTTCATAATTTTTTCTTCGCTCTTGTTAGGCCTTTTGTCGCCGTCTCCTAGAGCCACTTCAATATGACGGATCGCCCGAACCATCGCTCGAAGTTCATCAGGTTCTAATGATGCTTTATGGTCGGGCCCGGGCAAATTCCTGTCGAGCGTAAAATGTTTTTCTATGACCTGGGCGCCCAGAGCGGCGGCTGCGATGGGCACCTCGATCCCAAGAGTGTGGTCAGAATACCCGACGGGAAGCCGAAATGCCGCTTGTAGGGTCACTATCGCTTTGAGATTGACTTCATCAAACGGGCAAGGATAATTCGTCGTACAGTGCAATAAAGTCAGGGGGGGGAACGATGATCCGGGTTTCGGCCTCGATCTACTCAATATTTCAACAGCATTCTCGATTTCCCCCAGACGACTCATACCCGTGGATAAAATGATAGGCTTATTCTGGGAAGCGAGATACTCCAAAAAGGGAATATTGGTGATGTCTGCGGATCCAATCTTGAAAAGCGGAACAAGATTCAAAATTTTCTTTGTGCTGGGGATTTCTCCTGTCGATGTGAGAAACAATATTTTTCTCTGATCGCAATATCGCTTAAGCTCGGCGAAGGAAGCATAACTGAGCTCGAGCCTTTGAATCATTTCAAATTGAGTCTCGATCCGATCGGGTATGTTTTCTTTTTGATATCTCGCCCTCTCCGTGGACATATTTGCTATAAGCTCAGATTTGAAAGTCTGAAATTTGACGGCATCCGCCCCGGCGTTCACGGCCGCTTCGATCAACTCTAAAGCCAAGCCCATTTTGCCATTATGATTGACGCCGGCTTCGGCAATTATAAAGATTTTATTCTGCCTTGATTTTTGCATTAAAAATCTCCTCTATGGTCCACCCGAACTTCTCGTCGAGATGCGTCCCCCCGGCGTATATTTCGTATATTTTCAATTGATACTAATGAAGCCATTGAACAGCTTTTATTATCGGTTTATAAAGACTATACTTTGCTTGGATAAAAGTGAAAATGGCGATATTTTTCATCAGTACCGGTATCTCAAAATCCACGAACTCAAGGCGTTCTTTTTCTCTGGGTACTTCTTCTCCCAGGCCTCGCAAATTTTGCGATAGATCTCAGGATGATAGATGTTCCCCCCGATATAAAAATTGGCTCTATCATGGGAGAAATTTGCCTTGAAATTAAAGAGGGAGTCGTTTTCCTGGGCGGTTCGCCCACCGCCGAGATGAATCTTTTGACATCCCTTTTCTCGGGCCATTTGTATGGCTACGTCCAAAGCCAGGTTATTTGCGGCATAGGCGCTATAGCGGACATCCCTAGCGGAAAGATGATAATGCGCATAGCTTTTCATAGACATGAGCAATAGGCTGCAAACGGTCTGCTCGTTCAGCTTGACCAGAAAAAGCTGCTGCTGATCTTTGAGAAGGCGACGAAAATCTAAAAAATACGCCTTATCGAAAAAGTAATATTTTTCGGCGCCCACGTTTTTCATCGTTTCCGTGTATATGGCATAAAAGTCTTCGTAATCCTGGAGATCATCGCTTGTAGTGACGCATAAGCCGTGCTTGCGGGCTTTCCGGATCATATTCCGGTTTTTGGAACTGTAGCTTTGGTTCCAGATTCCTTCGGGGGATTGATCTAAATTGAGATAAATAGTCTTTCTATTAAACCAAACTTGGAGAAATTCTTGCGAAAAACCCACATTATTGAGTAGAGGATGGAAGCGCGTAAACTCCGCTATAATGCGCTGGTCAAGGCAGAATTTGGAAAAATGATCGTAGAAGCTTTGAATAAAACGCTTTTGATAGGAGGAAGAAACAACCCCATTGTAGCCATAGGCCCCTTGAATGTCATAATAATCTTCCTCCAAATCCAGCAGGTTCAAAACATTAATAGAATTTAATAAAAAAGGATATAAGGCGATCTCGTCATCCTGGACAACGACAAAACAACAGGCCTTGTTGTCCTCTTTTCTTTCATAAAGTTCATAATATTCGGGAGTATAGTAGATATCCTGTTGATCGACAGGGAGCCTACCCAGCAACTCTCGCCATTTTTCTTTTTGGGACAAGTCTAAAAAAAGAGTTTCTGTCATGACAGAAAATTGGGCCATACGGCTTAAGATGTACCCATAAAGAGAGACAAGATTATCCGATGCTCGAATCGATTATCCTTGAATGCGACTTTCTTCAACTTGCCTTCTGAGACATAGCCGAAGGGCTGAAGATCCATCTGCGAACTGTTGACCTTTCGATATGTGGGAAAAGTACTTGACATTTACAATGCCTCTTATGGCTTGATCTAGTATTTGGGGAGCCTTTCAGATTGCTCTCGAACGCCCGTGGGCGGAGGATCTGCTTCATTCTTCCCTCGAAAAAACGGCCTCAAACTCTTCTTTGAGCAATGACATGAGGACCTGGTTATGGAACTTGTTATTCTTGAATACGCTATCTCTGAGAATGCCTTCCTTTTTAAAGCCAAGCTTTTCAGCCATTCTCATGGATGCAACATGCTCTTCCAGCCAACAGCCGTAAAAACGATGAAGACCCATCTCAAAAAAAACATGCTTCAACATCAATTGGGCCGACTCAGTGGCATATCCTTGATTCCACAGGTCTTTTCTGCCGATCGTCAATCCTCCCCATTCAGCCTGTCGATTCCGCCAGTCGATCTTTATGATACTCAAATATCCAATCATTTCATGGTTTTTTTCTAAACAAATGGCCAGGTAAAGATTTTTTTCATCATGAAAAATTTTGTCTTCGACCCACTTCTTTTCACGCTCCGAAGAAACAAAGTAAACATTTCCACTGGTCTGATCCGCGATTTCGGCATCCCTGTGCCATCGGTTGATATTTTTATAATCTTCCAATTCAAATGCTCTTAGATAGACTCTCATTAGGCACTCCTTAAGCGATATTGAAGAATTTCTTGGGCCTGCTGGCTGCAGACAAGTCTAAATTCAATAAAAACTTTACCACAGCTTGCTCTGTATTCCTGATGAACGGGCTTTCGAATTTTGCCAATCTTGATCGATATTCTTGGTCGTTTAAAGCTGTCAAAATGGCTTGTTTTATCGCTTTTCGCTCATATGGGGCATTCATAAGACAAGCATATTTTTCTCGTCCTCGCTGGCGGTCGCCGATGTTGACCACTGGCAAATGAACGCTCATGGCTTCAACGATACCTGAACTAGAGTTACCCACGAGTGCTCCGGCATGAGCCATGATGCTGGCAAACAATTCTCGGCTGCGAGGAGGCTTAAGAATATGCAATTGCGGATAAGAGGCGACATATTCCTGCATCTTTGCTAAGATTCTTTGGCCCCCAGCGTCATCATTCGGATTGGCCAGAAGAACGGGGTATTCCAATGAAGCGACCGCTTCGAGCGTCTCCGTAATTTGTTCTGCTGCATCCTTTTGTGAATGCGTTACGGGATGTTGGATGACCAAGAGATACAGTCGATCCGTGGGAAGATGATATTCCCGGCAAACGTGCTCACGAGAGAAGACGACATCAGGCCTAATATCTCCCCCGGGCAAACCCACGACCTCGACAGTCGATGGTTCTTCTCCCATCTGAATAATTCGATGAGCATGTTCTTCTAATGCAGGAAGGTGATAGTGAGCAAATTTGGTGATAGCGTGACGGATCGAGTCGTCAATAGAGCCAGAACGACTGCCGCCGCAAAGATGAACTACGGTAATGTTCTGAAATGATGCGGCCATCGCCCCTGCCAATTGTTCACCTCGATCACCCAAGACGAGGACAATGTCCGGTCGAATTCGAGCCATGGCCAGGCTCATCCCATATAGATATAATCCGACAGAAGCGGCCATAACCTCGAGCGAGTCTCCTGTGATTCGCCCATAGATTCGTTCAGAAATGGTAATGTTGTCGTCGGCAATTTCCTGCCATGTCTCTCCATGGGCCGGATCCAGGTGCATGCTCGTTACCAAAAGGCTCAGGTCGAATTGAGTTTGGGCTCGAATTGCTTTTAATACGCGCCGGGCAGGTCCATAATCGGCGCGGGATCCGCTGATATATAATACCTTTCTCACTTTAGATTCTAACACGGGTCAAATGCGAACTCATATTCACCTGCTTGTTCACACCTTCTATAGCCTTTCATAATCGCAGGTCGCATCCCTCGTGCTCAACAAGCTAAATATGTCCTGTCCAACCGTTTACTTTTCTACATATCGGGCCCGCAGATGGCAGAAAAAAATGGTTCACCAGCGCTCTGAGATAGACTCTCATGAGGAAATTCCCCCAAGGGCTTTTTCCAGAATGAATAAATGATCTTCCGTAATTTCCTGGCTTAATGGGATCGTTATAATCCGGCTGGAGATAGCGTTGCTCCTGGAATAGCCTTGACTCCTAAATCCCTCGGGCAATACCCAATGAATCGGGCAAAAGATATTCTTTTTTATCAATTCCTTTCTTACGGCGTCCCGCTGCTCAATCTGCACCGGGAAACCCAAAGGAACTACGTTATCAGGCAACTGTTTAAAAATCGCGATTTCCTTGAATCGGGACAATAGTCTCTGATAGCCGGTCCGTCGTTGGCGGATCATCTTCGGAATATCCATTTTCTGGATCATCATTTTGCTGAAAATCGGGAAAGAAACCGAAGCATATTCATAGTACCGCTTTTCCGAAAGGGTTAAAAGCTTTAAAAATAACTTTTTTGTATCCATCCCCAGGACGAAATAGGCATATCGCAACAGCTGGCCGCCCACTTTGAGAAGCCGATATTTGAGATAGGTTCCCCGAACCTTTTTATCAATAGGGCGGGACGCCACGATCACACTTCCGTCAAACGGAAGAAACTTCCTGAAACTGTTCATCAAATAGTCCCCGATATTTTCAAAAGAGGAAAAAAAGCTGTGGACGCAATCTTCTAAAATGATCGGGCCTCTCAGATTATTGAGAAACTGGAGGACCTCCGCCGAATGGGGAAAACCGAAATAATTGATGAACAGAATTAATCGGATGTCATTGTCAAGCTTTTTCTCTAAGGAATGGAGATCGATCTCCAAAGAAGAGTCGATTTGGTAAAAATCGTAGCGAAGCCCCAGCTTCTGAAAAGGGAGAAGAACCGACAGGCAAAGATATGACGGCAGGAGAACGCGATCATTTTCCTTGAATCCTGAATTCTTCAGGATATGAATGAGGGAATAATAACCGCCTCCCGTATAGATAAACGCTTTGCCGGGATATCTCTTCCGAAGATAAAGCGCCAAATCAAACTTCTTTTGTTGAAAAATTGAAGCGGGCGAAAAGAATAATTCTCCTCCCAAAAACCTTTTTTTCATATTGCTTTACGCGAGCAAATCGATGATTCTTCGGATATCGGATTCGTTCAATCCGACCGAACAGGGCAGATTGAGTGTTCTCTCTAATAGCCCAAGAGCTTTTTCAATCTTATATTTCGGACAATCTTTGTAAGGCTTCTGGAGATGATTCAAATGCCAAACTGGACGTGTCTGGATATTATGAGTAAACAGATCTTGCATGAGTTGGTCTCTATCCCGACCATAAATCTTCTGCTGGATTTGCAGAGCATACATCCAATAGTTATTTCTGGCATAATCAGGGACATCGGCCAGGTGCAGTCCCGGGATCCCTTCTAGAAAGGTCTTATAAAGAATATAGTTTCGCTTTTTTATCTGCAAAAATTCCTGAATATTTTCAAGTTGGGCGACACCAAGGGCCGCCTGAATATTTGATAGCCGGAAATTATATCCAGTCTCATTATGGATATAGCGCAATTCATCGTCTTTGGCCTGGGTGGTGAGATATTTCGCTAGTTCCGCCACAGATGGATTATCGGTGAGAATCATTCCTCCGCCACCGCTTGTGATAATTTTATTTCCATTAAAAGAAAGGCACCCAATTTCTCCGATGGTCCCTGTGTGCCGTTTCGCGAATCGGCCTTCAGTATAAATTGTCCCCAGGCTTTCTGTTGCGTCCTCGACAACTTTAATATTTCTCTCAAGACAGATATCAATCAAGGGGTCCAGATTGACGGCGTTGCCGAAGATATGGACGGGGATGATCGCGGCAATCCTCTTTCCCGTCGCCTTATCGAAGGTCGATCCGTTTTTATAATAGGTGGAATTTAAAATAAAACCTTTGGTTTTCTCGGTATCAAGATTGTAGTAATAGTCACAGTCCATAAAAATAGGATCAGCATAAAAATAGCGGACGACGTTCACTGGTGCAATGAAAGTAAGCGTAGGTACAATTACTGCATCACCTGGCCGAACTCCAGCGATCCGGAGTCCGATCTGGAGGGCAGACGTACCGTTGACACAGGCGATGGCAAATCTGGCGCCCGTAAAATGACAAATATCTTGTTCAAATCTGTCTACGAATTTTCCTGCTGACGATACCCATTCTGAATCCAGACACTCTTTGACGTATTTCCACTCATTTCCTTTTATCCAGGGAACTGAAAGAGGGATAAAGTTAGACATGATAAATTTCAGGTTTATAGATATCAGAATGTTCTCTATACCAATTAATAGTCTCTAAGAGGCCCGTTTTGATATTGTACAGAGGTTTCCAATTTGTATAAGCTATTATTTTAGTGTTATTACACCTTAATCTATTAACCTCGCTTTTCTCTGGACGAATTCTCTGAGTATCTATTATTATTAAAGCGTCCACTCCCATCAATTCAGCAATTAGAGTCGCCAAATCTCCAATTGAGATCTCTTCATTCATGCCAATATTTATAATTTCACCCCATAAATTCTTTGACTTAAAAATTTCAATAAAACCGTTCACTGTATCTTTCACATGAGTAAAATCTCTTGTTGGATTTAAATTTCCTAATTTTATTTGCTTTTGGCCATTTAATATTTGGGTTATCACTGTGGGAATGATTGCCCGGGCTGATTGTCGGGGCCCATAGGTATTAAAAGGCCGCACAATCCTAATGGGCAGGTTGAATGAACGATAGTAACTTATGGCAAGTTGATCAGCTGAAATTTTAGTCGCAGAATAAGGAGAGCAACCAATAAGGGGATGATTTTCATCTATGGGAATATATTGAGCTATTCCGTAAGTCTCGCTGGTTGAGGTTAGTAGGATGTTTTCTATGTTGAGTTCTTTGGCTGCTTCCAAGACATTATAAGTCCCTTCGACATTTGTCTTTATATAAGCGAGTGGCGAAATGTATGAATAAGGGATACCAATGAGTGCGGCAAGATGATATACAGCACTGCAATCTTTCATTGCTCTTAAAACGGAATCATAATCTCGAATATCGCCGGCTATAACCTCAAATTCATTTTTATAGTCAGAATTTTCCAGCCACCCCCATTTATTGGTTGAGTTATATCGAATAAATGCTCTTACATCATAGCCGAGTTCGGTACATTTTTCCGTAAGATGAGAACCTATAAATCCGGCTGCTCCTGTAATTAATATTTTTTCTGAAGACATAATTTAAATTTCAGCTAAAAGAAATAACTATAATTTGTTTTTATAAAAATTTAATATTTTTTGAAATATATATTCTTTTTGTTCATTGCTTAATTCAGGATAAACTGGAATGGATAAAACACTTTGCGATGCTTCTTCCGAAATTGGGAAATCTCTTTTTTTATAGTTTAACTCTTTAAAGCATTCCTGGAGATGCAAGGGGAGAGGATAATATATTTCTGTTCCAATTCCATTTTCTTTAAGGAA
>Ga0315280_10003815_pt1 | contig 22760 bp, 16 predicted proteins | sample YL17G06_40_MG_FD_203697 | JGI IMG/M metagenome (GOLD analysis project Ga0315280, IMG submission 203697) | Sediment microbial communities from Yellowstone Lake, YNP, Wyoming, USA - YL17G06_40 | ecosystem: Environmental > Aquatic > Freshwater > Lake > Sediment | place: USA: Wyoming | collected... | reverse complement strand
TCACGACAAGCATCGTCGTGCCTTGCCGCAACGAGGAAGACACGATCGAGAGCTGCGTCAGATCCCTGATGGAGAACAAGGGGCCTCCAGTTGAGATAGTGGTTGTTGACGACGGATCAACGGACGGTACGACTAAGATTGTTGAGCGATACGCAAGAGAGAATCTGGTCAAGCACATTCGGATGTCGGAGAGGAAGGGCACAATTGCCGCCATCAACACGGGAATTAAAAGGGCTTCAGGAGAAGTAGTAGGCGTACTCGCCGGAGACAGTCGAGCAGAGAAGGATTGGATTTGGACAGCGTTGCAGCATTTCACGAAAGAACCTGATGTCATTGCTGTTGGAGGACCACTGCTTTCGCTTCAACCCACATACCTTGGTAGGTGCGGCGAGCTTCTGGATTCGCTACTGCTGGACATTGGAGCCGAGATACCTTCTCTCCCAGGAACGAACATGCTCATCAGATCAGACATATTGAGGCGCGTAGGATTCTTCGATGAGAGTCTAGGAATCGGAGAAGACCTCGACATGAGCATCCGCTTGAAGAAATACGCTAAGGAACATGGAGGACGCATAGTCTTCGACGCAAAGCTCAAGGTCTATACGGCCTATCCGGAAAGCATAGGTGAGGTAGTCAAGAGGCATTTCTGGTGGGGGATGGGACGAGGAAGAGCGGTCCTGAGAAGAGGAGAAGCGCTCCGTCTGGCTACTCTGGGAAGAATCCTCTATGCGCCTCTTTGGGTCGTCCTAGGACTGCTATTTTCGGCGGTGATTTCACAGACAGGTATGCTTCTGCTGGGGCTGGGCGGCTTATTCGTCTTGGTGTCGCTCTTTCCAGCTGTGACGATCGCAACGGCGCTTGCAAAGCATGTGACCGAAGGAACGCGAGGATTCAAGTTGTCTGAGGTGCCAGGGGTGTTTCTCTTAGCCTACCTGAGACTGGTCTCCGGGAGCATTGGAAGCATCTGGGCATTCGTTAGAGCCGGAAGCTGAGCCGACATAAGTCACCATTGTCACTGCAGCTGCCATGATTAGCCCCACAGCTCGAAAGCGTAGGGCTGGTGTGTGTTCATGTCTTCCGTTCGGGAACCTGACTGGGAATACGCGTAGGTATTTGGGTTGTTTGACGGTTAGACTTGATTGTCTGCAATTCCGGATGACTATGTTGGCGAAGGATGCGTACGCGCTCGCTCTTTTGCAGCCATGTCCTCCAGGAAATATATCTCGACCTTGAACGGTTTCCTGTTCATTTCCTTGGTCAGCTCCTCTTCTCGGAATGCGAAGAGAGCCTTTGACTTTGCGACTTCGGCGGTGGCGAGGGAGTAGCAGTCAGCGAGAGCCAGTGCTCTTTCACACTTGATCTGGGCGGCTAGGGCGTGTACTCTCTCCATCTCGATGAGGGTTATGTAGTTGGATCGGAGAAGACTTTCGACCTTGGATCGTGAGTGCTCCCGGCCGATTTTTCGGCATAGTACGTACTCGGCTTCGCTTAGGTTCAGATAGGATGTGTAGGTGATGATGGAGTCTGCGAGCAAGCCTTGGACCATTAGTTGTCCCGAGGAAGTTCCGGCCAGCATCTCCAAGAGAACGCTGCTGTCCAGCGAGAAGCTTCCGCTAGGCATATTTGACTTCAAGGGCTTTCTCTCGCTTCTGATCTACAGCTCGCCATCTGCGAAGATCCTTCCGAAGCTCTGGACCCGCGACGGCGGTGGGTCTGCATGCCTCCTTGAGCAACTGTTCATTCCTGCCGGCTTGCGAGAGGAGATGGTGGATCACTTGATCGTAGTCGACCTTCTCTCCGATCTTTGCTTGAAGTTGGGCCGCCACTCTGAGAAGCTCCCTCCGAATCTCGTCCGAGACGCTTATGGTTGTAGTTCCCATGGAAATCACATAACCAATGATGGCTATGAGATCTATAAACATGGCACCACCCCAATCCTCAGGCCTAGGTAGAAGCGGCCGGCCGTAGCAACGTCATGATTGTCTCGTAGGTTCTTGTGCCCTTCTCGTTTCTGAAGGTGCCGATGATCTTTCGTTGGACGACATGTTCTCTGAGGGCTCGCTCAGCCCGGTTGTTGGTGGGCTCGACGCCGGGTGTGGTGATGAAGGTGAACCAGTGGTCGACGCCGTTCCGTATCTTCGCAGCGAACCTCCTGACCTCATGCGACGGTTCAGGGTGGCTAGGGCTGGCCTACCTATGCCCAAGATAGATCTGTATGAGGTCCAGGACATCTATGAGTGTCGGGACGCGATCAATCGCTGGCCAATATTCGCCTCTCCAATATCGTATTGATGCGTCGTAGATAGTTCCAATCCCTACTGGATGGATGCTGCTGATTGTGAGGGTTACAGGTAGGGTTGAGGCTGAACCTATCCAGTTGCCTGAACTGTCTTTCAATTCTGCGGCCTGCAGTACTATCAAGTATCGTGCACCGTTGGGAAGGTTTGATGGGATGATGAGGTCTATTGTGAGAACGCCTGAGGATTGGCCGTTCGCTGACGGATTCAACCACCGGTGCTCAGTTGCCTGGGATTCATGTTTTGAGTTGGCAAAGAAGCCAGTGCCAGCGTCATCACCCACCGATATTTCCGATGGGACCATGATCTTAATCTCATAGGCTCCTATGCCCGCATCGCCTTGTATCTGAAGTGTCATCTTGATGGTGCCGCCTTTTGAACCGACGATCCTGTGGTCAAGAGAGAATGTGGAGGATGCTTTCTGTGTGGGCGGTTCAACTTTGATGACAGTCTCTTTGGCAGTTTCGGTGACGAGTACGTTTTGAATGATCTGTGTGATTTGCTCTGCTCCCTGAACGATCAATGTGCTCATTGTTTGGATGAACTGTTCCACGAGTGTGAGGCGGACGACAGTTGTCTCTTGGACGTTGGTTCCGGAGGTTATTGTTGTGGTCGAGGTTTCTGCCTGCGTTGATGTACCTGTCTTCGAAATGTGAGTTGTCGTGTAGCCAGATGTGCTAAGGGATGCTGTGAGTGTCGAGACGGAGGTCGACGTTGAGTACAGGGTTGTCTTGAATGTGGATGTTGCAGCAACTGTCCCAGATCTTTGGGTGGTCGTGGTCGCCAGAGACGTCTTGATGGTCGTTGATGCAGTTGTGCTGATTGATTGCGGGGTGGCAATGGTTGTTGATGTTGCATAGGTTGTGGATGTTGTCGAGCTTGTCATCGTGGACGTTATGGTTGTGCTGCTTGTCGTGAAAGTCAATGGCTGAACCTGAACAACGGTATCCAGAGCAGTCTGACACGGGTAGACAACTTGTATGATCTGTGTGATTTGGTTGAACCAGTACAGGACGGTGGACATGACTTGTTGGAGAAACTGTTGGATGTAGATGAGTTGGATCACTATTGTTGTGTTGATTCTCTGTCCGACTGTTGTGTATCCGGTTGCAGTGGTTGTTGTTGCAGAGACGGATGTTGTTGTGCTCGTGGTTGTCTGCGTGGAGAAGATGATTGTTGTGACGTAGCTAGAGGTTCCGGTTAGGGTCGAGGTGGATGTTGAAAAGGAGGTCAGGGTTGTGGAGAAGGTTGTCTTCACAGTGTAGGTTGTTGAGACCGATCCTGAGGACAGGGTGGTTGTGGTCGTCTGATACGTGGTTGTCGGAAGCGATGTAGTTCTGGTCGTGGTGGATTGCAGAGTTGTGGTGATGCTTGTTGAACCTTGGCTAGTTGATGTCGACCGGGTTGTCGTTGAGGTTGTGGAGGTGACCGTGATATCAATGGTTGGCTGGAAGTTGGCTATTTGGGTGATAGGGGAATTCACCGCTACATAGACAGGGTTGGCTGTGCCAGTGTAGCTACCTGACCCAATCCCAGTCCAGCTCTGGAAATACGTTCCCGGAGAAGCCTCAATCACAACAATGGCACCTGCTTCAACCCAGCCGCTGCTCGGCGAGACAGTCCCGCAGCCAGGCACGCCGACGCTCATGGTCAGGTAGTACTCGTGACGGTAGTTCACGGTGAAGGTTTGATCCGAATACACTGTCCATGAAGTCGTATCTCTTGTTATGAAACGTTCTCCGCTGCCGGCATTCAAGACAGAACTGATTGACACAGTGGTGCCTTTGGCTAGGTATCCTCTCCAATTGGGATTCATATTGTTCAATTGAATCGTCGCCTGTCCATCGCCGGACGGCCTGCTGAAAGTTGCTGCGGCCGGCAAGCTCCCAAGACCTGACGTCCGAACCTCTACTGCTACAGTTCTTGACGGAAAATAGAGGTTGTAAGCCCAGTAGCCGAATCCTAGCTCCATGCTCTTCTGTTTAAAGAGTTGGAAGACATCGTCTCGGTTGGTGTATGCCAGCAACCAAATCGGTTTGGTGACTCCATAAACAGTCCTTTCCCGGCTCCAGATGTTGATGACTGCTTGCGCCTCTTCGGTCGGATTGGATGGGTAGTTGTTCTCAACAAGGTTCACGTATTCTAGTACGAAGCCGTCTGCTGCGTCTTGCCACTGATCTATTGCGGAAGCATACTTGTCTCTGTACAGCTTCTCGTCTTCAGCCGATTGGACGCAGACATTGTTGTCGCTGATCATGAGGACTGCGTTCGGGTTCGCAGCCTTCAGGGCGTCGTAGATCTGTTTCGCGGCGTCGTGAAGCGAACGATACCTGAACTGTTGGTACGTGTAGCCTGAATATCTGCTCGTCCAGACAGGGTGCGCGTAGACAGGGTTGTCGTCCGCATTCGGATATAGAATCAGCGTATCTAGGAAGACTCCGTCAGCACCCTGTTCAAGACACCGTCTGACTCTGGGAATCGTGACCTGCTGCACGTAAGGACCATACGGACAAAACCAAAGTTCCTGTGTTCCTGTTGGGTTCGGGTACATGTACTTGCCCGTGGCGGGGTCGTATTGAGCCCAGTTCTCCTGCGGAAGTATGGTCGTGTATCCATTGAAGATTCCGCTTGCAGCGCTGGGGGGTTCTTTCAGTGCACTCACATATGTTATGCATTTCATGCCTAGATTGTGGATCTGATCGGCTAAGTCCCTTGAAAAACCTGAATAGACGATTACCCATCTAACGTTGTGGGCGTGCAAGACTTCTAGCGGTATTCTTGTGTCGCTGACTGCTGCCAGAGTGCTGGTCAAACTCTCGCTCTCCCCGTGCAGCGTGGGATGGAAAGTTGCTGTGGCAAGGCTCAGAATGATGAGTGCGAGAACCACGGTGGCTTGGCGTCGATTCAACGATCTTCACATCTATGGAATATGCACTTGCACATCGCTAAGTTCTCAACCTGAACATTACGGTTTCAGTCTTCCTGGTGCAACTATAAGTATTATCTAACAGAACGAGAGAATACGGTGCGTCTGTCCAATCGGTTTTTTGAAGCATCATGATATGTGCGACGGAATGGTCAACACGTCAGCATCGACTTGTATTTGACGACTTATGTGCAAATGATGATTGGTAGAGGATTTGTGCCATCAAGTTTGTAGAGCGATGTGGGCAGAAGTATTGCGGGGTCGTCGTATCTAATCTCGCTGGTGCGGAAGCCGTAGGCGTAGAAAGCTTTCATGCTTGTTATGGGATATTTCTCACCAAGATACGTGAAGTATGGAACCCAGTAGAGTGAGCCGTCATTCACGTCACCGACAATGTACGGCTTGTTTGGAAGTGGACGACTCCCATCGAGCAAGTAGTCGAACCTTAGCTGTGCGGATGGCAGATTGACACCCGGGTCGTTCAATCGGATGTTACTGGTGTTGAAACCGTAGCCGAAGAACGCATTCATGTCTATGATGTAGTACTTCACATTGTTGAAGACGAGATAAATGCGGCCTAGAGGGTTCTGCGCCAGATAGCTCGAAGGCATCGGGATAGATGGGATAGGGCTTGTTCCGTCTAATGTGGTTCCTGAAGCGGGGTTAGAGAGTGCGGCGTCGTCGTACCTGATCGGTAGAGTCCTCAAGTAGCCTCCATAGCCGTTGTAGTACCCGCTGCCAGATATCGGCCATTTGTAGGTTGCGTAGCCATGATAGGGGATATAGTACAGGGATCCATCATTTAGGTCTCCGGCTACGTACGGTCGGTTAGGCAGTGGGTTGACACGGTCGAGAAGATAGTCGAAGTTGATGGGGGCTGCCAATAGGTTGGCGCCTGGATCGTTCTGATGGACGTCATTTGTTCTGAAGCCGTAGCTGTAGAACGCGCTCATATCTGTGACATAGTATTTCTTGTCAAAGAATATGAAGAAGATACGTCCCAGCGGGTTGCTTGCCAAGTAGTCAGCTAAGAGAAAGCTGTAAGCCCAGTAGCCGAACCGCAGCTCAACACCCTTCTGCTTAAGGAATTGGAAAACATCGTCCCGGTTGGTGTATGCTAGAATCCACACAGGTTTGGTGACTCCGTAGACAGTTCTCTCCCTGCTCATATCATTGATGATGGCTTGAGCTTCGCCAAGAGGATTAGATGGGTTGTTGTTCTCGATGAACCCCAGGTATTCTAGTACGAAGCCGTCTGCTGCGTCTTGCCATTGGTCTATTGCGGAAGCAAACTTGTCTCTGTACAGCCTTTCGTCTTCAGCCGATTGGATGCAGATGTTGTTGTCGCTGATCATGAGGACTGCGTTCGGGTTCGTAGCCTTCAGGGCGTCGTAGATCTGTTTCGCGGCGTCGTGAAGCGAACGATACCTGAACTGTTGATACGTGTAACCCGGATACTGGCTTGTCCAAACAGGATGCGCATAAACAGGATTATCATCCGCATTCGGATACAAAATCAACGTATCTAGGAAGACTCCGTCAGCACCCTGTTCAAGACACCGCCTAACCCTGGGAACAGTAACCTGCTGCACGTAAGGACCATACGGACAAAACCAAAGTTCCTGTGTTCCTGTTGGGTTCGGGTACATGTACTTGCCCGTGGCGGGGTCGTATTGAGCCCAGTTCTCCTGCGGAATTACAGTCGTGTATCCGTTCCAGAATCCACCTCCTGAATTCTGGTCTATTAGGGCAGTGACGTAGACCAAACACTTCATTCCTAGGTTGTGGATTTCCATTGCCATGGAGCTTGAGAAATCTGAGTAGACAACCACCCATCTTACATTGTTGGCGCTTAGATTCCGAAAGGGTAGCCTTGAGGCAGTTCTGGCGATCAGTACCTGTGTCAAGTCTCCCTGCTGGTCACAGATGGCCGTGTGGAGAGTGAACTCAACAGGGAGAGAGAACAATGCTGCAAGAACTGCCGCCGTGAGAATCCAATTCCTCATGTCTGGAAGAATAGGACTTGGCTCAAACTATAAGAAGCGCACGCGCTAATTGAGTTAAATATGAGGTTGCCATACACCGGCTGTTTGACGGATCGTTGGGAATCTCAAGATGGAACCCATAATGCATTTTGCATTGATTTTCGCTGTTGCTGCCTTGCTCGGATTCAGATTGAGATGGGCCCTAATTGCAGGACTGGCAGGAGCTACTCCAGATCTAGACTTCCTTTTCTCCTTCCACCCGTCGATTACTCATTCCTTGCTACCGCCTTTGCTTTTAGCTGGTTTGTCTGTTATCGTGCTTAGGAAAACAGAGATAGGTAGTCGTCTCTTGCTCGTAGCCTTGAGCTTCGGTTCACACGCGTTGCTTGACTTCTCACATGGAAACTATGTGCCGATTCTTTGGCCCCTATCCGACAAAGCCTACGGACTCTCGTTCGGACTGAACCTCCATATGAGTGCTCCCTCAATTACTTGGACATTTCAGATCGTTGAAAAGGCATATGATTACGGCGTCCCCATGGCCTCAGACGGCATGGTCTTGGGCTCTAACGGTTTCACTATTGCAGTCTTGATTGTGGCCGCTGTTCTGATAGCTAGGTTGAACATTGAACGCAGATGCGCTTGATTGTGGCTCGTCGTTGACTGTTGATTCCTTCTCGATGAAAAGGACAATGCTTCCATTCAATATGTGTGGAGCGTTACAGTGGCTCTGGTCAACTCATGCTGACCGGAGTCACTTATCAGACTGCGCGATGTGCTCGTTCAACTAGACGACTATTGGTAGTGGATTCAGGCCGTCCAGCACGTAGGCCGATGTGGGCAGCAGTATGCTTGGGTCTCCGAATCTCTTGTGCATAGCTTGAAGTTGACCACCGTATGCGTTGTAGCCTGCCCACGTGATCGGATACTTCTCTCCGGTCCATGTGTAGTACGGTACGTAGTACAGGGAGCCGTCGTTCACGTCGCCTACGATGTATGGTTGGTTCGGCAGAGGTTTCCGGAAGACGCTTGTTGTGTCTTCCAGGAGATAGTCAAATCTGACCTGAGCGGCAGGATATGTGTCAGGGTTCACTGAGGGATTTATGTCATTGACAGTGAATCCGTATGCCAGATAGACAGACCAATCAGTGAAGTAGTACTTGTAGCTGTTGAAGATGAAGAAGACTCGTTGGAGAGGGTTCTTTCCGATCACATAGCTTGGAGGCGTGACGGTTGGGATCGGGGTGACACCGTCCAGTATCGTGGAGCTGGTCGACAGGCTCAGAGCAGGGTCTCCGAAACGTGTTGGAAGAGTTTTCAAGTAGCCGTTGTACGCGTTGTAGCCTGCCCAGGTTATCGGATACTTGTCTCCAGTCCAAGAGAAGTATGGAATGTAGTACAGGGAACCGTCATTTGCATCTCCGGCAATGTATGGTCGGTTGGGCAGAGGCATCTTTCCGTCCAGAAGATAATCGTAGTTGATCTGGGAACTCTGATAGTTGTCTGGATTCATGACTGTCCAAGGCTTGACATCAGCCCAATTCAGGCCGTAGCTGCTGAAGGCGGCAGGATTTGTGATGTAGTACTTTTTGTCGTTGAAGATGAAGAAGACGCGGCCCAACGGATTGCTGGCCAAGTAGCTTGGGGGTCTAACGATCCTTGGTTGGATTGCTAGCGAGAACGTGGTTGTACGAGTTGTTCCTCCTCCTACGCCTGTCACAGTTATCGTGTAGCGGCCTGCAGTGGCGGTGGAGGAGACAGTTATGGTTAGAGTGCTGGTGAATGTTGGGTTTCCAGAGGTTGGGTTGAAGGAAGGAGATGTGCCTGAGGGAAGTCCTGACGTTGAGAGGGTGACTGGCTGGATGGTTCCGGAGATGAGGGTCACAGTGACGGTGTTTGATCCAGAACTGCCCTGAGCAATTGCCACACTGGCCTGTTGCGTGGAGATGCTGAAGTTCAAGGGGGCGGGGAGCACGTTTAGAGTGAACATGGGGGATTGCGCTGTGGCCCCGCCGCCAGTGCCGTAGATGTAGAGGTTGTTGTAGGTTCCTGTTGTCGCGCTGGAACTTGCTGAAAGAGTCAGTGTGACGGCAGTGCCCGTCGGGCTTGGGGTAACGTAGCTTTGGAATGAGCTGATGGATATGCCTGAAGGAAGGTTTGTCGGAGTCAGAAGCACTTCTTGGGGCGTGCTCTGCGTCGTGGTGACGGTGAAACTGACAGTTGCAGATCCTCCAACCTGTATGTTTTGAGGATTGGGCAGGACTGGAGATATCGTGAACTGGAAGGGGACATCGGTAGTTGCAGATGCTTCATTAGAATAGGATGAGTACTGGTTGTCGCTGACCCGATAGGCCCTGACTCGGTAGAGGTATGTTGTCGACGCTGCTAGCCCATCGTTCGTGTAAGTGACTGTTCCGGCAGGCACAGAAGCTATCTCCCCATATGTGCCGCCTGCTCCGGTCTTGCGTTCGATCCTGAAGTAATCATAGTTCGAGCCTGAATAGGTCCACGAAAGAGAGACAGTGAAGCTGGACACCATTGTGGCGGTCAGACCGGTCGGAGCCGCCGGTGGAGTCAGACCAGACTCAGGTGGAAGCCTCTGGCTTCCATCGAGCACGGAACCTGCAGGAAGGATACGATGGTAACTTCCTCCCACCAGCATAGGGTAACTGGCCCATTGCTGAGGCCAACCGGACAGATCCGGCGGATAGGGCCAAGGCCAAGGCTCCCAAGTATCGATTCGCACATTGGCTGAGGAGAGCCCATAGGCAGCGAAGGCGGCCCCCGAGAGGCCCCCTTGAATCTCATATCTCCTGAAGTTGTACACCCAGTAGATGGGATCGGGGCTGACGTATGGGGGCTCCTGTTTGGCTCGGGCGACGTATGTGGCCTCGTACACTCGCCATGAGTTGTAGTTTAAGTCTCCGTCCCAGTACGCTGTGAGGTTGTAGGGATGGCCTGCTGGTGTCCAGATCTGGGAATAGTAGCCGTTGACATCAGTTGACGCGTCGGGTAGTATGTTCCAAGTCTGCCCATACTTGTCCAACGAATACCTGAGATGTACCTGTTTTCCTCCCAGTCCTGTTCCGGTGAAAGCGTCGTAGAGGTAGCCTTCCATTTTGATTGAGCCTGGGCTGCCCGATCCCGCAAAGTCCAGAGTCAGTACACTTCGCTTCTTTCCGGGAGTCCTTGAGTCTAACGTCCTGATGTATTCTGGGTTCTGCCAGAACCCAGCCTGCACGTCGATGACTCCATTTGTCATGTATTGGAACTGCCAGTCGACGGTGGTGTAGTAGAGCTGCCATATGGGTTTTGAAACGCCCATAACGTTCTTCCAGAACAAGACCCAAGTGTAAAGTACGATGTCAGGAGGGTCGTAGGGGACGGTTCCAGCTGTTAGGTATTCGAGGACGAAAGCGTCTGCCACATCCTGCCATTGGTCGATTGAGGATGCGAACCCCAGGCGGTCACTCTCTGAGTTTATTCCATTGTTGCTGACAGAGAGGATTCCTCGCCCTGCGATAGTGCTGTAGACTCTCTGGACCACGTCGTGGGTTGCTTTGTATCTGAACTGCAGGAACGAAAGACCGCTATACCTTGTCTGCCAGACAACCTTCGAATATGATTCTCCTCCACCGTACCTTGTGCCCGTTCCCCCCCACGCGGGGCTGTCCCAGAAGAGGAAGAGAGTATCGAGGAATATTCCGTCAGCGCCAAGCTGAATGAAATGGTTCACTCTCGGCAAAACTACTTGATCCACATATGGCCCATACGGGCTGAAATAGATCTCGGATGCTCCAACATCTGCTGGGTAGAGGAACTTGGAGCGTGAAGTTGGGTTCCCATTTGAGTCAACATCATACTGAGCCCAACTCTGCTGAGGATACACAACTGGGCCTCCAGGCCAGAGAGTTATCCCGGTAGTGATGACATTCGCAGGCTCCTTCAGGCCTGTCACATAAACTAAGATCTTTATTCCAAGGCTTTTGGCTTGGCTTATTTGCGCTGCCGTGGCACTGTAGTCGTAGATCACAGCGTATCGCACACCTTGCCGTACGAAAACGTTCAACAAGTTAGCGTACTCAGTCGGATTTGACAAGTAGTTGCCGTAGATTGTTGAGACAACTATCCCGAAAGCATCCTGTGAAGCTGCATGAGAGGCCTTGGAATGGTCACGGAGAAAGACAAGTGAGCTTAGAAGCAGAACAATGATGGTTATGATCTTCAGCTTGTTCGAAGGCATCAAGGTTCCCTTGCGGCAACTTGCTTTTGTTCAACGAGATTTAAAGAGTTCTCTCACCATGTTGTGTGCCGCCTCATCTTTCTCATCAGCGAGTTGATGCATGACGAGGACCAAGATTCTGAGAGCGGGCTTGTCCTCTTCTGAGTCTCCTATGTACAGACATTACTATCGCAAGGATCACTAGGGTGATGGTCTGAACCGCTGTCGTGTGTGCAAACTCCGGAATAGTATTTGATCCACCCACACTTACTTTCAGCCTGGAATGACTGTAGGTCGCGGTTATGTCGTAATGTGTGCCATTCTCGTTGACTGCTATACGAGCGATTTCCTTCTCGTCGATTGAGACCACAGGTCTTCCGTCGAGCAGAGCTATCGGCACCTTCAGCCTGATCCAACCCTCCGTGTTGTCGGGAGCCTCGAGGGTGAAGTTTAGGAGGCGTCTGGAACGGTCGAACTTGAGGTTTGAAATGCTGGAGTTGCCATCTAGAGCGTACCGATATGCTCTCCCGCCATATGTGATCAGGTTGTGTTGGAGGAGGTACTTTTCGTAAGCCCAGTATCCGAAATTGAGTTCTCTGCTCTTCGATACAAGGTATTCGAAGCGACTGTCTATGGCGGTGTAGTAGAGTAGCCATAGCGGACGATAGACGCCACGGTTGTTGCGCTCTGCTAGAAGAAGGTTGTTGACTATCTGTTGCGGTGTGCCTGCTGTCCAGTCTGTTCGATCCGGATCTATCCCCAAGTACTCCAGCACGAATCCGTCTGCGTAGGCCTGCCATTTCTCTATGGACGACGCAAACTTGATCCTGTCAGCGTCCTTGAAGACGTTGTTGTTGCTGACCATCAGGACAGCTCCGTTTCTTTCCGCCCTAGCTGTCTCATAGACTCTTTGAAGCACATTCAGAGTCGACTCGAATCTGAACTCTTGTGAGGCAAACGGGAAGTAGTATGAGTAACGCTTGGTCCAAGCGTCGCGTGCGTATGGACCTTGATCCGCTCCCGGATACAAGATGAGCGTGTCCAGGAATATGCCATCCATATCCTTTCTCAACGCATCCCTAACCCTGGGAAGCAACACTTGATCCACATATGGGCCCCAAGGGCTGAACCAGATCTCCCGTGTAGACATGTCGGCTGGATGAACATAACGCGAACCGTCGAACTGGGCCCAAGTCTTGTCAGGATAAAGCGTCATGTCTGAGTATTCTTTCAGCGCTGAAACATAGGCCAGAGCCTTCATCCCGAGACTGTGCACGTACCGAACGTCTTCCTTGGAGAAAGGGCAGTAGAATATGACCCAGTTCACTCCTTGCCACTGGTACACGTCCAGCATGTCTCTTTTGCATTCGACAAGAGATGTTATCAAGACCGGAGCTAGGAGATTTGAAGTTTCAGCCAAAGCTACTTTGGGGCCCGATACATTGAAGCTTAGTACAAACATCGCAAGCAGGACTGATGTTATCGCCAATGCCGCATGTAGGTCCAGCTTTCTTCTTCTCATTGACGAATCCTCTTGTTCTGCTTACAGGGACTGATAGTTGCCACCAAAGCTAGAATGGAGTTGAGAGTGACTATGAAAGGAAGCAACAGTCTGCCCGGATCCTCCTTTGAATGATGAAGCAGCATGGGGACGAATGTATACTCGTTGACTTGAATCTTTACTGTTGCAGTCAACTCTCCTGTGGAGGCGGTGACCGAATAGTTCCCCGGTGAGACCGAGAGAATTACTGTCCCTGATGCATCGGTTCTTCCTTCCCTAACAATAAGCCCGCCTTGCTCAAGCTTGACAAGACATTCTTGGACGGGCGTTGTCAATGCATACCTGTCAGGATCGTAAGAGAGAGTGTCGAAAATGTTTATGGCGAGAGTTGAGTCGCTCACGGTGATCCTGCTCGCGTTAGCTTGATGCACTTCTGGGGCCTTGACGATCTCAAACAAGAATAGTTCTTCGCTCTGGAAGATAAGTTTCTGGCCAAGTTGAAGTAGTTCTTTGGAGATGTCCCTATTACACACTGCGTAGCCGAAGTTCTTCTCCTTTGCGAAAGTAACCAGTTGTTCTGGATCAGAATACAGATTATTCAAGGTCTTCACTCTTTCTTGCAGGGCTGATAATTCGTTGCTTCTGTTTGGGCCTCCAACCAACCTTTCATACATGTGAGGGTAATTCAGATTGAAAGTCGTCTTTAGCATAGACGTCAAATAGTCATTTCTCACTTGGCCGATTGCGTATGAGGTTGAATAGGGAGCCAGGATCTTCGCGTCCGCTGGGAGATGTTGCTCAATGAATGACAGTAGCTGCACTTGTGATTGCGTACTTGTTACTTCGTAAACCGTGTAGCTCTTTGTTGCGAGCCTTTCTTTGAGATACGCTCTATTGATTTGAGTCCAATTCTCAGAACGGGGACTTCTCTGTAAAACGATGTATTGGATGAAGAAGTTCTTGAGGAGTTGGTTGAGGTTCTCCCCGTTGTGTGAATAGAGTGCCTGGTGGAGTTGCAGGGTTGAAACGTAAGTGAGTTCGGGGTGAGTTATGATTTGGGAGTCGAAGTTAGTTGAGGTGAGGTGGTGAAGGTTGTACAGGTAGTAGAAAGGTTTCTGTTCTGGTCCTATCACGATCATGCTTGCATAGGCAGGGCCGATCGCCAACTCAGTGTATCCGGTACCGTAAAGAACCATTCCTCTTTGCGGGTTATTCGCCGAAATGTATCTGTGGATTTCACTTATCTTATCGAATACTTGCGGTTCATGCGTAATGTAGTATCGGGCGGGATAGTAGATCAGGCCGAACACTGTTGTAGTGAGGCCGATCAGAATGACGATTATGCTTACAGATCTAGGGTTTCTAAATGGTTTGGCCCATACAATCTTTCTTGCTGTATGACAGATACTTGTCAGTCCGATGCCTGAGAGAGGAGCCAGAAAGATCGGAGCTGAGTCTGCCGCTTTCCAGCTGAAGAGCGAGCTGGAGAATGATATTAGGGCAAGGACAGCAATGAAACTGTTCGCGGCCTTTCTGTCTCTCAATGCACAGAAGATGCCCGGGATGCAGGATAGTAGAAGCGGACCTTGCTTTGTAAGACTTGAGAGCAGTGTCTCGATGATGCCGAGTGAAGGGGTGTATAGAATATAGGAGAGAGTGAAGGTCAAAACACCGAGAACAACTACGACGACGCTGAGCAGTCTCAACCACGTGGAGTTTCTCCTGGCACCAATTTCCTGTTGATCTCTTAGAATGCATGTCACCAATACCATCAGGATGAGTGCGTTTATTGGGAGAGCTTCTCGGTATGTGAAGATAGAGGCGATAGAGAATAAGAGGAGTGGGGCCGCTGAGCTTCTTCGTCCTCGAAGTAGACGAACCGCGCACAATAATTCGAGGGCTATGAACATGTAAGATAGTTGTTTCGCCTTGAAGGTGTTCGGCAGAGTTTCGAAGATGAATATAGGGGAGGAGAATAGAGCGAAGGTTGAGCTGAGAGCGTTCTCCTTTTGCCAGAGACTCTTGGACAAGAGGTATGTTGAAGTAAGAATTACGACCGGAAAGATTAGATTAACTAGATAGAGGTCAGATGAGGTCAGATCAAGTAAGGTCCTGAACCATGCGCATAGCAGATGGAATAGTATGGGATATGAGTATGGGGCTAGGCCAAGGTAATGCCAAATACTGGTGTAAGACTGCAGGAGCTTTCCGTCTGAGACAAGGGTAACAAACCACATATCCACATCAGATGAGAAGGAGTTCTGATGGATGAGGTAGTGGGACAACAGTCTTAGGACTGTCGCTGAAACCAATATCAGGACTAGATAGTAATGATCTGTCAGACGCAAACGAAGACCTACAATGTGATGCCGCAGAGGCGTGCTCCATCGTGAAGTCAAGTCAATACCTCTTTCTTCAAATCGCTTCATGACTTGGAGTCGGATGCTTAAATGCATGATTTGACTGGTTACCTATATGCGCACCGGGTTCTGAACAAGAAGAATATCACCGTTCATGTTTCAGATCTACTCTCTTATCTTGTGTTGACTGAGGCCATATGTGTAGGAGTGCGATCTTCAGTAAGGACATCGTCTTAGGATCGAAACGGTTATTGCGACTAGTCAAACCTGGCTCGGAGAGAGTTGATTGAGAATAGCGTTCGTTACGTACGAGTACTTCCCTGTTCCTGGCGGTGTAGAGACGAGAACCTATTTCTTGGCTTCAGAGTTGGCGAAAAGACATTCAGTTACTGTCTATACAAGAAAACTAGACGGGAGGAGACAGCATCAGTTCAATCATGAGATCTTTGAGGTCGAATACTCTAGGCGTGGGGGAATTAGAGGAATCGATTTCCTTCGTAAGATTCAGTCTGACATCCGCGCTAGGGGATTCGATGTCGTCAATGTGGAACAGTTTGGCATTCACGCATTTCTAGCTAAGGAGAGAAGTGCCAAACTAGGGGTAATAACCGCGCATGGGAACGATGTCGTCAGAACACCCCTGTTCTTGAAGCTCCTTTACCGGTCAATTCTGAAGGACGACAAAGTCAGGATAGTCTCTGTAAGTGACCATTTGAAGACGGTTCTGTTAGACAAATTCCATGTCCCGAGCGAAAAGGTGACTGTTGTTCCGCACGGTGTGGAAATGGATGTCTTCAAACCGGTCTCTGAGAAGAAGAGAAACAGCTTCCTTTTTGTAGGGCGATTTGTCGGCGAAAAGGATCCGTTGTGTTGCATAGAGGCATTTGAGATCCTGTTGAGACGTCGCAAGGTGGCTGAAGCAACTCTAAACATGGTGGGTGATGGGCCTCTGCTCGCCATAGCGAAGGACCTGATCAAGAAGAAGGATTTAGAGTCTCATGTTAGGCTGCTTGGGATGATCCCAAACGTTGATCTGCCCAAGTACTATTCAGAGGCCGTCGCAACAGTGTGCCCAAATGATGCTGGTTTGGTTCTTCTCGAATCGATGGCATGTGGAACACCTTTGATTGCAGGCAAAATAGGGAAGACACCGGAGATAGTTAAGCCCCGAACAGGCTACCTAGTTCAAGCAAGCAATGTTGATGAAATCGCTCAGACAATGGCTCACGTCTGCAGCCTCGACGAAGACTCGTTGAGGAAGATGAGTTCGGTGTGCAGAGAATACTGCAAGGGATATACGTGGGAGAAGGTGGCTCAGAGACTGGAGTCGGTGTACGAGCGAGGACTAACCGAGGTCGCACCTTTGATCGACAGTGCGGGGAACAGACGATAAGCCAGCAGTCATGGAAGGAAAAATGAAAGACACGAAGGATTCGACATTGTTGATCGCAGAACCCTAACCTATCGCACTGTAGAGAGGCGACATGTATGATCAGGGAGAACAAGACTTCTCTTCAAGAAGATACGGCAGTCACTGTCGCTAGAGGAACATCACACATCTTTCTTCTCAGTATTGCGGTAAACCTGATCTCGGCGGGAACTTTTGCAGTGATTGCACGAGTGGTTACAACTGGCGAGATGGGAGTCATCAGTATCCTCATTTTCTATAACGGGTTGTGCCGCCTCTTGTCGAGTCTCGGCATGGCTGGTGCGGTTACAAAGTTCGTTGCTGAACACCGAGCCAAAGGAGACCTTGAGAGAGCAGCAGCAGTCTTCTATCAGGCGATTAAAATTACCTTTGCGATCTCAATTCTGATTGCATTCGCCACATTCCTGATGGCGAGACAAATGTCTCTCACGTTCCTGGGCGAAGAGACAGGGACGAAGCTGTTTGAACTCTTCTCTGTTGACATTGTGGCAGGCGCGCTTCTATCAATTCTCAATGGTTCATTGGTGGGCTTACAAAAGACAAGGGATCTGTCTCTGATAAATGTCGGCTACTACTCTGCTAGAGGCATGTTGACTTCGTTGCTTGTTTTCATGCTTGAGCCATTGAAAGGAATCGTCTTGGCGTGGATAGTTTCTGACTCTATGGCAACAGGGCTGTTGTTCATTTACAACTGGAGACAGCTGAGAATACCGAAACGGAGTTTTGGCTATGGTGAACTGACACGATTCTCGTTTCCTCTATATGTTCAGGACATTGTGAACTTCGCTAATGGTTGGTTCGATCGAGCCATACTCTTCGCCTACAGTTCGCTGAGCGCCGCCGGGATATATTTCACCGCGACCACAGCGTTCGGTGTTGTAGCTACTTTTCCAGGCGCCATAGCTACTGCGCTACTCCCAGCATACTCTGGGCTATATGGATCTCGAGGGCGCGAAGCAATGCAGGACGCAATGCGGAGCGCCTCTAGGTACGTATGTCTGACTGCAACTCCTTTGGCATTCGGGATGCTGGCTACGGCCAGACCCGCCCTAACCCTTTTCGTTGGAGAATCGTACGCAGAAGGCAGCCTACCTTTAATGATTCTTTCGCTGTTCTTCGGGCTCACTCTAGTATCAACATCGCTGGGCGGAGTACCTCTGGCTATCGGTGATACGATGTTGTCGCTGAAGCTTGCGGTCACGAACATCGTTTCCGGAGCCACTCTCGCCCTGCTATTCCTGCCCGGCCTTCAAACTCCGGGTGTCGCAATGGCGAAGGGAACTGCAATGGTGATCACTCTTCTCATGACAATAGTGCTAATACGAAAGAAGATAGCCGTCGTCATTGACTGCGAAGCCCTATCAAAGAGCCTCTTGGCAAGCATACCGATGGTCGCAATAGTACAACTGTCACAGATACTTCTCTACAGCAGATTTCTGTTGCCCGTCTACGTTTTGGCAGGAGGGATAACCTATCTGACAGCACTGCGATGCCTACACGCAGTCAGAAGCTCAGATGTAGAACTCGTCAGGAAATTCCTCGGTCACAGATTCGAGTCTGCGATAGCCCACATGGAAAGATTTGTCACCTCCACCAACACACAATAGCGTGCTCCTGATTCTCATACGGCCGGCCGTAGATTTCTTCCGCCTCTCTACGTCTCAGTCGGCGGAGCAACGTATGTCACTGCGCTGCGTTGTTTACGAGCTGTACGCAGTTCAGACATGGAATTGTTAGGAGATTCTTAGGCCGTAGACTCGAGTTTATGATAGGACCACTGGAGAAGCTCGTTGCTTTCCGCGTACACTAGACTGCGTGCGCATCGTACCTTTCCATCCAAGCAGTTGGACACACGTTATGAGATTCCTTTTCTCCTGAGATTCATGTCTAATTCTTTCAGTTTCTGTTGAGCGTCCTCGTATTGCTCCGGGGTGCCAATGTCGCACCAATATCCTTCCAGTACTTGGCCGTACACTTCTTCTCGAGCGTGCAACCATTGAATAAAAGCACCTGGCCTGTCAACGTCATCGCATTCGACCAGATATTGTTGAAGTCTCGGAAGTGTTCTTCGCGGCATAAGGTAGATGCACGTTCCTATGAGAGTGGTCTCTGGCTGAGCGGGTTTCTCGACAAAACGTATGATTCTACCTCGATGGTCCAAGGTCGCAGTTGAATATCGCCTTGCCAGCTCACGATCCTTGACATCATAAAGAGCCACAACTGGTGAAGAAGTGTATTCAAACATGCGAACAACTTGTCTTAGACTAGACGTGAACAGGTTGTCCCCTGCAACAATCAAGCAGTCATCGCTCAACGTTGAGGTCAGATGGGCCAGTGAACATATCGCCCCAGGCTTTTCTTCCTCACATTGGGATCTGTCTGCTACGATCTCAACTCTTCCATGGAGATTGCCGTCGACCCAATCCTTGAATTGTCGTTCGAATCTCAGGTTTGTGCTTATGATTGAGTATTCGATATCAAGTTCGGCAAGCCTGTCGAAGACATACGCTATTATAGGTCTTCCCGCGACTTTCAGGAGAGGTTTGGGAGTATTCTCGGCAATGTCAGCAAGTCTCTTGGCGTAGCCTCCTGCAAGCACTATGGCTATCATGCACACGGCACCAATCCTAGCATTCTCAGCGATCTTGGTGTTGAGAGGTATGTGCTGGGTCGCTCAGAATCGACCTTACGGTTGCTCTTATGGCTTCAGCGCTGCTTTGTTTAGGTCTCCATCCCAGTTTCTTGAGCCGACTTATGTCCAATTGCATATTCCTGACGTCTCCTGTCCATCCTCTTCCGCCGTCAACTCCACCTGACGGCCTGTATCTTACGTCCTTCAGGTTCATCTCGGAGACGACTATTTCCGCTATCTCCATGACTTCTACTTGATCTTCCGACCCAACATTGTATGTCGCAACTGTTTCATTGGTCACTTGACTTGCAGCAAGAACGGCTTCTACGCAATCCTGCACATGGAGATAGGATTTTGTTTGATGGCCATCACCGAGAATATCGAGTTCCTTCTGGTTTCTTGTGAGATTATTCATGAAATCTCTGATTACCCCACGCGTGCTTCGTGGGCCAACTATGTTAGCCAACCTCAAGATCACAGCTTTCTTCTTGTAACTGTGGCAATACGATGAGATCAGTGCCTCTGAGGCGAGCTTCGACGCGCCATATATCGATATGGGCTCCAGGGGACTGTAGTGTTCCGGAGTTGGAACCACCTCTGCGTCCCCGTATACGGTTGAAGTGGATGCGAACACTATCTTCTTGACATCGGATAGCTTGACAGCTTCCAGTAGCACATGCGTGGCATAGATGTTCTCTTGGAAGCAGGTGAAGGGATCAGCCAAGTCCAATCGGACCTCTGGATTAGCCGCGAAATGAAAGACGACTTCTGCCCCACGTACAGCGTTTCGCACATCCCCAGCATTCTTGCAGTCGCCAGAAACCAATCTAGCACGCTCGCCGGAATGGAGGGTCTTGATGATGTTCTTCATTGAGCCGGAGGAGAAGTTGTCAAGGATTGTGACATCGTTCCTACGTTCCACTAATTCTTCTACGAGATGACTTCCAATGAAACCTGCTCCTCCCGTGACGAGAGCATTCAAGGTCCAAGACCCCCCAGCAAGGCTGATTTGATTATTCTTGCCAGCTATTTAGTTATTGATTGAACCTCTCTGCCTTCAGCCTGAGGATGAATGCCTTTTTCTGTCGCTTCCCCGGTTCGTTATGTAGGAGGCTTTCCTTCGCTCCTGACAGATAGCGGAGCTCACGCAGGCCTCTGCTCGCCGGCGAGGAGGTGTTGTAGAATGGAGTTGGTCAGGTCAGCGCACAGCCTCGGCGAAGCGAGCTTCCACCTGCAGTTCACGCCGAAGTACGGCCGGCCGTAGGTCAACGCGAAGAATATGAATAGAACGATTAAGAGCCTATCCGAAAATTCCGTCTGTGTTGACTAGTCAAACTCATATGGACGCCATCTTGAGCATTTTCCCGTGCCTGAGAGAGGTTGGTCCATGCTAACTGTCAGGGAGGGCGCGGCCATGAGGATTAAGGAGACTGCTTTTGCGAGGAGCCTGACTGTAGACGAGTTGATAAACGAGTTCATGAATCCGTGTGGGAAAGGCGGTTGGTCACCCTGCAGTCTCTGTGGAGCCAAGGTCAAGTCTAAGAACCTACAGGAGCACATGACCAAGGTGCACCCGAGACGGGCAAGCGAATGAGGCGCCAACGAGGCTGTCTCAGAGTTGACTAATCAATCTAGTTCACGTCAAGAATGAGCGGTCAAGCACCAAAACAACTCCACTTTTCGGATAGGCTCTCAGTCGGTTATATGGTTGCGGGGTCTTTCCGTATCAGTCCAAGGATGTGATCATAGGATTGGTCGAATGAGACTATTCTTCTGTCGAGGCTTAGGGCCGTAGCGGCGTAGTGCGAGTCGAAGAAGCTTAGGTTGAGCGTCTGCCTGAGGTATACGCTTGTGACCGCCACGTCCGGTGTCAACGGGGCATACGTCACGTTTGGGAGCGCAGCCACGGCCGCCAGGTCCTTCAGGAGCTTATGCTCCATTCTCTCGTTTCTATATATCAGCTCCATCTCGATTAAGCTGACGCTTGAAAGTTCCAGTTTGATGTTTCCGCTGTGCAACTTCTGGAAGATTCTTTCGGCAACGTTATGGTGTTGGTCGCGTTCGTTCAGGTAGGCGAAGATGACATCGTTTTCTATGAGCGGCATTTCCGTCGCGATCCTCTTACTTCCTTGACTTCGCTTTCTGCCGCCTGTTCAGCTTGTCTCCTAAGTTCCTTGAACGATTTCTTTACGTTGAATGTGCCGTGTAAGGTTTGGAGCGGGTCGGCTGGAAGCGGAATCATCTTGATGTGATCTCCCGCGTTTATGACAAGCACCTTCCTAGCCATCTTCAAGGAGTCTCGCATCTCCTTCGGCACTGTAAGCCTTCCCTTGCTGTCAAGCTCCTGAATGCTCAATCCGCCCACTCTCCATATTGACTCCGTACCAGTGGGATTTAACCCTTCTCTAGATACCAGTGGGAGCAATCTCCCAGGAGCCTAGTGAAGGATGATCGCCACAGACGCAAGGCCCTCCCGCTACTTTAATGGGCTGAAACGTAGAATCCAACATGGCCCCAGCCTCGCACCTGCAAAGGAGACAGGCCTTAAGCCAACCCCCAAACGCGAGACCACGCCAGTTCAATAGCAATCCCCCCAAACCCGCAACGAAGCTCGAGACCTCAATCAACTCACCAGCCCAATCATACCCAGCATCGGCAGAGACCGAGCTTCCGCTCACGATGCTGGCCGCTCCCGATCCTCTTCACATTCTCAATGTGAGGGCCGCCAGCCCGCTAGTGCGGCTTCAAGTTGATTGTCCAACAGTTTTGTGACAGTTTGATGTCTGTTATGCCTTTGAGTCTGTCAGCATCCGTGGTTGGAATGTATCTTGCTTCCGTGGTGGCTGTTTGCTGGCATGTGTCTCTATGCCAGGTCTCTGACTGAGGCTGAGGGTAGGCTGGTTCAATGCGAGATCCGCCATGACAGGAATCCGGTCTATGTGAAGCGTTGCCAGGTGATTCTTGCCTCAGCGCAGGAGATGAGGGTTAAAGAGATCGCTAAGCTAACGCTTCTCAGCGAGTACCATATCCGCGAGTTGATCCGGAGCTTCAACCGAGGCGGGTTATCAGCCATCAAGCCTAGGAAGTCCAAAGGTCGAGACCCAGTCTTCACCGATGAGGAACGCGCCGCCATAGCTGAGTTCGCGAGGATACCGCCCAAGGTCTTAGGGTACCCTTTCAATGCGTGGAGCCTCTCGAAGCTGAGGATGGCTGTGGAGGAGCGGAGGATTCTAGGCCGGAAACCTATCAGCGATGAGAGCATACGCCAGATCCTAAAGGAGTACGGCATCTTCTACCAGCGGACCAAGATCTGGAAAGAATCGCGTGACCCAGAGCTCAACCTCAAAAAAGGCGCATCGAAGCGTTGAGGAGGCGTGTTGAAGCTGATCGCCAAGCCGGAAAGGCTAG
>Ga0315280_10003814_pt1 | contig 22772 bp, 24 predicted proteins | sample YL17G06_40_MG_FD_203697 | JGI IMG/M metagenome (GOLD analysis project Ga0315280, IMG submission 203697) | Sediment microbial communities from Yellowstone Lake, YNP, Wyoming, USA - YL17G06_40 | ecosystem: Environmental > Aquatic > Freshwater > Lake > Sediment | place: USA: Wyoming | collected... | reverse complement strand
CAGTTGCAGCAATTGAAGATCCCATGATCGTTGAGCAAGAGGAAAACAGTGAGAATCTCAAGAGACAGAACGAGAAGAAGAAACGCAAGTTCTTCTAGTCCAGTCCTTCAAGTGCAAACTCCACGCGGGCAAGTGTGTGACTATCGGAAAGACTAAAGCACACTTAGGCTTTGTAGTGATGACTCTCGTTATATTGCTGCTCTCCAAGCCTAGCGAGCGCTAGTGTTTCTGCGGAAGCCCGTCAAACGTCCTGCCTACCTTCTTCATTCTCGCAATCTTAGCGTGTTTTGGGTTTGAGGGGGTGGAATTTTATGAAAAACCCCATGGCACTGACGACGACTGACGGTTGACAACTGACGACTGAACGCTGAAAAAAGAGGTTGGGTAACGCTGTACTGAGCGAGGGCTGGAAGTGCGCGGTGAGAAAGAATTAGAGTGGGTTTGGGATAAAAGCTTGCCCCAACCAACCAAAACGACGACATTGCGGAAGAGTTATAGCTTGACCCAGCAGGCATTGCTTCACTCGATATTGAAGAGAATGAAGGTGGTGATACGATTATGGAAATGATTCCTCTGGAACCTTACAAGAACCGTGAGCACGTAAAAGATGAGATTAGATTCTGTGCAAGGATGGCTATGGCTTTCACCATTGGTGCCTTCCTATTCGTTGCGCTAGGAGTCATTAGTGACGCTTTAGACACAGTTCTTATCCTGCACCCAACGATTTGGTTTCTGGTGGCAATCACTTGTGGTATAACTGTCATAGTTTCGCATATGCATATCGTGGCAGCAAAGCAATTCCTTGGTATAGAAGCTGAAAGCAAAAAAGGATAGCAAACTATTGGAGCTGTACGCAATTACCCTCGTCCGCAACTATCAAGCAAACCATTGAAGAATCAGTCTTTTCTGGAAACGAAGACTAGCCACTCTGCCCTACGCTTCTTGGGCGGCTTCATATTCCAGTCGGGGTAACACTTGGTCTCACGAAAGCCAGCTGATTGAAGATAATGAAGCATATCCCAGTATGTGAGGAGTCTCAGGCGTTCATGTTCTCGAAAGACGTTTGTGCCTTCTGGAGTTTCGATTATGTGTGTTTCCTGCCACCACGCTACACCGTGAAGTGGGTCAAAGTCTTGGACTTGGTCAACGCTTGTGAACCGCATTTTTGGAACAGAGACTTCGTTGAAGTAATGTCCTTGTTGGATTGATTTGAGAGAAAACCAGTTTTCGCCATCATAGAAGGGGTTCGCTATGTTGCAGACTATTATCCCCCCTGATTTTAGTGCACGGTGAATTTGCCGAAGACACGTCAGCACGCTTTCATCATCTGGCAAGAGAAAGAGTATTCTTACTGCAAGCACGGCGTCAAACTCGTTCTCGTACTTAAGTCTCGTGGCATCACCCCTTAATAGTTTCACGGAGACTCCCTCACGTTTTGCTCTGACTTGAGCTATTTTGACCTGTTCAGGAGTATAGTCTTGTCCAACGCATTTGTAGCCACGATGCGCTAGCCCGAGTACGTGTCTGCCGCTTCCGCACGCGACATCGAGTACGTCTCTGACTCTGTGAGTTGCATGGGTGCGGAAGGCGAATTCAAGGAAATCTAGTTCGCGTCTGTTGGTGTTTTCAGCGTAGGTGAGCTCCTCATAATAACCTAGATAAGCATAGTAGGAACGAGAGGCTTTCAGAACGGTCTTCCTTGCATTTTCCAAGTGGTCCATGATGCTAAGTCTGGTTTCGCTCCGGATTTATGGTTTGCCTTTTCTTGCCCTGAAGCACGCGGTACGCCTTGAAGAAGAACCACGCGCCCTACCTCTAAGCGCCGCGGCGCCAGCCGCCAGTCTGCAGCGCTGAAAAATCATGGGGTTTTTCGGTAAAGTTTTATCCAGCCAACCCAAAGACGACGTAGCAATCGCGCGTCGCTTACGCCTTTTGAAGTCACTCTTCTACAGCTTTTGGAGAAACCTCACTACTTTTCAAACGTGAATTCGGCATATTCGTTTTGGCATGGGTTTCCGTACAAGACTTTCAGCGACTTTCTGTTAGGGGTAGGATATTGTTGAGCGCAGGGTACTTCCAAATTCGCTGTGCCTGCAAATGGTCATCATTGAAGGTTGGCTTTGTCTGCCGTGGTCTCGCAAGACTGTGACGATTTTGTTTTCGTCTACTTTAGTTTTGCCTCTCAGCAGTTCAGTTGCTCGTTTTAGTCTCTGTTCGCTTGATTCATGGACTCTTATGCCGTGTAATGCTTTTGGAGCTTTGCCGGAATAGACTGCTGAGTGCGGGATTTCATGTTTCTGCATTTCAGGCGTGTCGAAATGATTGGTAGCGATGATTTGCCCACCCGCATCATCGCGTACACATACGTGATTGGAAGAGATTTCAACTACCTTGATGTTCCCTTCCGCGTCAGCAAACGTCAGCAGAGCACTTCCAGCTCGTTTCGCTTGGGTGATGAATCTGAGTGCTTCGTTCGTATTTTTGCATGTTTCAAGCATCTCTTGCAAGACAATTGAGAATGGCACAAAATGCTCTGGCTTGTCAGTGGCGTATGTATAGTTGCGCGTCACGGCTAGTCCATGTTCGTTCATGCCTTCTAAAATGCCAGACAACGGTGCCATTGTGCAGCCTAGAGTCTGGAAGCCATCAGTTGGTTTGGCAAGGCAGGTCAGGTGGAAGGCTCCATACTCTGTTGGATAATCAAAATTCTTTGCCAGGATTGTTTCTTCAGTTGCTGTTCGTTCAGGGCGAAATCCTAAGCTTGTGCATGGTTGGAGATGATAATTTGATTCGCTCTTCTGCCCTATCAGTAACTCAATTGACTGCATAAACAAAATGGTTGCGACGCTTACTCCTACACCTTCGGCTAGGCCTTTCAGACGCTGCGCTTGTTTCGGATAATGCTCGAATATATCATTTCTGAACAACCGGTCAGCCCGACGCTTCGCCACCGCCAGAAAAACAGGGGCTGGCAAGAGTTTGGGCTTCATCTGTTTTATGGCTTCAAAATTCTGTATCTGCGCTAACGCCTTTTGCAGCAACTTGCTGACTGCTTGTCCTTGTTGAACACCTATTTCATAATGAGAACCCGAAAAAGTCTGCAAAGCTACTTTCTCCACCTGAAACAACTCCTACCAGCAATTAACCACATTGCAGGTCTATTTTGGGGTTTGGGTTTTGGATAAAACTTTACCCTTTTTTTTTAATTATTTCTCAGTTGAGAATTTTTCAGGTTGACGCTGGGTGTCGCCGCTTGGGGCGGCGGTGCGAAGTGACGGGTGGAAAAAAAAGATGCGCGCGCGGTCGTCGTCTTTTGGGTTTGGGGTGAAGTTTTGTCTTTTTCCCCGTGCGTACGTACCTCCGTATCAGGGTATCTTCAAGTGAGAGTATACCACAAAGAGAGATAGTTCAAAAAAAGACAGTAGAATTTCATTCTTGTCTATCTGTCTGTTCATTTGTCTGTGTGTCTGTCTGTTTGCTCTCGGTTGTTCGTTCCAGACGGTGTATCAGCATAAGAGCAGGAACCATAGCAAACCACGAAATAAAAGCAACAAGAGCGCCGAAGAAAGACAAACCCATTGAAACAATGAATGATAAAGGTGCAACGGCGTTACGTAGGGTTATGTACCTAATCGTCCTATCTTCTAGAGTTCTGTCTACGAGTCTATGATTTCTGCTTGAATACCACCACGAAAGGGTCATGAAGAAACCGGCACCAGCCTGATCAAATGCGTAAAGAACGACGGCTAGCTGAAGATTTGCGTACTGATTCAAAATCTTTGTGAAAAAAGGCAGTAATGCTATCCAAAGCAGGAACAAAAGGTTCAGCCATCTCAATTTAGAATCAGCATCGCGCAGGAAACCGAAATTCCTGTTGTGAGCATTCCACCATACTCCTGCAATAAAAAAACTAAGCAGATAACTGACAAAACTCAAAGATTCTTTTGACAAAGCCTGACCAAGATCTACAGATGTTGCGCCACTTGAAAGAACAGGAACGAACAGATCTAAGACTAGTAAGGTGACTGCAAAAGCAAAAACACCGTCGCTTATGGCAAGAATGCGGTCAAGACTGTACCTTCTTCTACTAGCTTCATCCTCTTCAGCCATCCAAAATCGTCTCCTTTCGACCATGATTTCAGTAGCTTCGCTCCGATTTTCTTCGTTCCTATATTAGATTTCATGCCGATAGTATTATGCGTTTTTGAGGTTTAGGCTATAGCTTTTCCGCAAAATCCAGACCGCCTGCTAACGTGTTGGTTGCATAAAACTTTACTCTATCCTCCCAAAAGAATCAGGAATGACGGAAAGCCCTGCGATTGGGTCACTGCCAGTTTTCACGGCTTCTGTCCTTGGCAAAAGCCCCATAAGCGCTTATTAAGCTTCCAGATGCCACCACTAGCCAGTTTCTTTGCAGACCCGTTACTCCGAGAAGAATTCCCCCGACCACAGCAAGAATCAGACCACAAACGAAGACTACCTTTCTCATACGCTAATCTCTCGATATTCGATCATAAAGCCTTTTCTGCAGGACACTCGTCCAAAAGAGCAATGGCGAATTGCGGAGAAAAGGAAGAGTTACCAAAGCCTAGATAGATACGCAACTTTCTCAACACGCTCTGATTTTTGGTTCACCTGATATGACTTTTCCGCATTGACGTTTTGGTTGGTTTGAGGTAGGGTCTTAGCCAACCAACCCCATTGCCAAGGGCAGCGAAGGCCCGCCCGAAGAAAGTGCAGAAGATAGGTTCAATCAGATAGGCGCAGAACTCGACAAAATTCTCTAGTTTTCGACTTTCTGGTGAAGTTTTGTCCAACCGACCAGTCTAGCGGTTTGCAGTGAAGATTATTAGTGGGAACTGTAATAGACGATATTGAGTGAGAATGAGCGGTCTATACGGTCTGCTTGCTTCTTCAGCATTAGTGTCAGTGGGAGCAGCGCTTCTTGCTCTGCGAATTGGGCGCAAGATCAGGATCAAGAGAGGGCATCGAGAAATCAGTATTTCAGCGTCAGGCATCGTTGGCATCGTCATGGTTATCCTTGCCATTCTAGTTCTCTAGGAGCTTCAGGAAAGCTCTCAATCAGTCAAGCGTGTGGGATCAAACTTCACTCCAACAAACCTGAAAAACCGATGATATGGCATGGAAAGTTGCAGTTCGCATCTACTTTTTATATTTCTTCAATGCTTCTCTATATGAGGAAAAATCAACAAGACTCTGTTCAAACTAGGTGTGGCCAACCTTGTTCTGTTGACACTGTATCTCATCCTAGACTTCATGGCATGGAGAAGCATTCTGGTTTTCCCCTATGTTGCCAGCTGGTTCTGGACACCTCTTGGCATAAGCTATTGGACAAGTACATCAAGTGACTTTGACCCAATTCTTTCAGATAATGTCTTTAGCATATTCAACTGGAGCTTCATTGTTCTGCTAGGGATAATTGCCTTGAACTTGATTGCCGTCTGGAAGATAACCCGCACACAGCTTCCAAACAATCAGCAGAAATGAACGCCGTCCTGTTCTTGCGTCATCAGACGATTTTTGATTGATTGGAGTAAAGTCTTATCCCAAACCAAAACGAAAGACGATTAATGACTAATGCTTAACCAGTAGTAGAGCGGTATCGATCGACCGTCGGCGCACGGAGCGTCCACCGCAAGTATTAAGACCAGCTTTCCGTTCTTTCCTCCAAGGAACTGGAGAAGTTGTCTGTTGCATAGTCAGCAAAAGCTTATCCAACAAAGGAGAACCAGATACGACATATACGCTGACCTAATAGCGACTATGACGCGATCAAACGATTGCTCTTTGACAAGAATCTCCTATGGCGCAAATGTATCTCTCAAGAGAGCAAAGAAAGACCTGATTTTTCTCGCATCACACGGTTTCATCAGGGAGAAGAATGTGAATGGCTCCAAGAGGTATGAAGTGACAAAATGGGGAGTCAAGTACTATGAAGCGTACAAATACATGCACAAGTTCCTCGCTGCACTGGAGGAACCAGTAGCAATGGAAATCCCTGAAGTCGTTCTTCCGGGCCGTATGACTACCGGATATAAGGACCTTGATAATCTGCTGTATGGCGGTATACCTGAAAACTGTGCAGTCGTACTGTCCTCGACATCCTGCGATGAAAGAGGCCTTCTTGTTAAGAGATTTCTTGAGGCAGGGGCAAAAGAGAATCAGACAACGCTATATGCCACTGTAGAATCAGGAAACATGAGAACTCTACTCAAGAAATTCAGATCGAATCTGTATCTTCTAATCTGCAATCCAAACGCAGACGTAATGGTTGGCAGTTCGTCTCATGTCCTCAGACTGAAGGGGGTAGAGAACCTTACCGAGATTCAATTAGCTTTTGCCGCGATCTTCCGTGAGTTGGAAAAGAAGCCAGAGAAGCCCAGAAGAGCTTGTATCGAGATAGTGTCAGATGTTCTGCTGCAGCATCATGCTGTTGCTACAAGAAGATGGTTATCGGCACTTATTCCTGAATTGAGATCAAAAGGTTTCACCACTCTTGCAGTGATGGAGCCTCAAATGCATCCTTCTGAGGAAGCCCACGCGATTCTCGGCCTGTTTGACGGAGAAATCAGCATCTTCGAAAAAGAAACAGGAAGAGGCTTGGAGACAATTCTGAGAATTAGGAAAATGTGTAATCAGAGATATCTGGAGAACGAACTACCACTGAAGAAAGAAGTGCTTTTCACAGACGAGTAGACGCATGCATATCAGTTTGGGCTTGGGGGAAGTTTTCACTGCATTGCTTCCAGAACGCTGATCAGATTTCAAGAAACATAAGGTAGTGGGCGGATTCTTGGCAAACGGCCTTGGCTCGAATCGATCGATCAAGCGATTGCAGGTTCAACTGTTGAGGCGAGAGTTCCTCGTTAGGTTTCCTTTGCTTTCCCAGTATTGTCTTGTTTTGAGGAACTGTATTTTTGCTTTGAGTAAGTCCATGTAGAATTCGTCTTCTTTCGGGTGCATCTTGCCCAGTATCCTCGAAGCCGTCTCCGGACCCACGCCTTTCACCTCTAAAGCCACAACCGCCTTCCTCCCATAACTCAAAGCCAAATCCGCCATACGCCTCGTCCTAGACAACTCCTTCAACTCCTCCTCAGCCAGTGCTTCCCCTCGCGCTCTCTTCTGCATCAACTCAGTCAACCGCTTCGTGTCCTCACTCGGATACAACGGAGCCAGCAACCTCGAGCCACACTTGCTGCACTGTGGCTGCTCAGGCAAAGTCTTGATCTTCACTTCACCCGTGGCCGTTCCGCATTGCATGCACAGCAGGTTCACTCTCCGCGCCTCAAGGGCCATCTTCATTTTCTCGATGTTGCTCAACAGAACCTCTTCAGGCGCCATCAACTCCGAAACATCGCTGTATTGCTGCAGAATGTGAAAGGCCAGAGGCGTGGGCTTCTCGCTGCGATAGGTCGTGCTCACCTTGATCTGGCGGTTTCGGATGTCTCGCATTATCTCCTTGGCCTTGGCCACGTCCACCTTCTCAACCATGGCCTCCCGAATCGTCTCATCATAAATCGGCGTGTCCCCAAACTGAAACGGCAAACGGCTCTCCCTCTCCTCACCCATGGTCTTGCCGCGTGGCAACGCCCCGAACCGTTGAGCCACAAACCTCATCTTATACGAGAACGGGAACTTGGCGTCTAGATACTTGCCGAAGGCCTTCTCAACCTCTTCATCACCCAACCTGAACAGCAACGTTGAAAGCTCCTCGGTCTCCCGCTGGCTCAGCTTCCTTCTCATCTCGATGAGAATCCGGTAGCCGTCGTTCCACCAACCAACGATGATCTCACGCTCAGAAAGCACCGTGTCAAAAACCCCGCCCAACGTGCGATTCACAATCTCCCCGAAGCACGCATGCACGATCAGGTACTTGTCAAAAGCTTCGACCAGAATGTGCTTGTCAGTGGGCAGTGGCGCGCCCTGCTTCACGTGCTCGTCCACTTCCTTGACTGCGTCCAGCAAAGCGGTCTTGCTCGTGGCGAATCTCTCAGCCACCTTCTCAGCGGCAACTTCAACACTCTGCGACTCCTTCAGCGCTTCCCAAATCTCTTCTCTCATTTCGCCTGTCCGCTTGGCTAGGTCCAGCGGCAGTGGAATCATCTCGCCGTCCCAGCCCGGAATCGCCGCCAGCGGATCCTCGGAAGGCACCACGTAAACCGTGCCCGTCTCCTCCTCAATCTGCACAATCCGCCAGACCCTGCCCCGGACGATGATGTTCAACCCGACTCTTGCGTCCAGAGCCATGAACTCGTCACCCAAGACCCCAATCTTGCGGTCCGAAATCACGTTCACCATCGGGTAGCGCCTTTCGTCAGGAATCATGCTCAAGTTCTCGAAGTAATAGCGTCTGCTTCTGCGTGCCTTCTTCAACAGTCCGCCTTCTTCGTCAAGCCTCAATTCGCCCAAGCTGTCTAAAAAGGCTACCACGTCCAGAAGCTGCTCCTCAGAAAGATTCCTATAGGGGTAAGCTCTCTGCAGAATCTCCAGAAGCTGCTTCACACTGATGACATCTTTGTCCATGAGCAAACCTACGATCTGATGGGCTAGGACGTCTAGGGCGCCTTCGTGGATCAGAACTGGCTCAAGCTTGCTCTCGCAAGCGTTCTTCACAGCCGCCACCGACTCCAAAGTGTCGTCAGGAAAAGCCGTCACGATCACACCTTCGGAAAGCTCGTCCCACCGGTGGCCGCTGCGACCCACGCGCTGAATGAGACTGTTGACCTGCCTTGGCGAAAGATACTGAACCACAAGGTCCACGCTGCCAATGTCCACGCCCAACTCCAGCGTGCTAGTACACACCAGCGCTTTCAGCCTTCCAGCCTTGAAATCGTCCTCAATCTGAGCACGCTCTTCCTTGGACAAGCTGCCATGATGTACTGCAATGTCTGTTCTGCCGAGGAGGCTGAAGTTGTGGCCCAGCATCTCCGCGTTCTGCCTGCTGTTCACGAAGATCAACGTGGATTTGTGGCCGTCCACGAGTTCCACCATGCGCCTGATCCGCGCAGCCGCTTCAGGAGCTGTCCTAAGCTTCCCCGCCAAATCATAGTCCGCTTCAGTCGGGCTTGGCGTTTCCACGTGGTACTTGTAGCCTTTGAACAATGAAGCTTGCACGACCTTGATCGGGCGGTCGGTTCCAGCCACGAACTGAGCTACCTCGTCTGCATTGCCCACCGTGGCCGACAAGCCGATTCTCTGAAATTCCTTTCCAGCAACCTCTTTCAGACGTTCCAGAGCCGCGGCGAGTTGAACCCCGCGCTTGTCCCCCGCCAGCTCATGAACCTCATCAACTACCACAAACCTGACACCGGCCAAATGCTGCCTCATACGCGAACCCGGCAAAATGGCCTGCAATGTCTCAGGAGTTGTCACAAGCATTGCTGGCGGGCTTATGGCCTGTCTGCGTCGAATCTTCATGTCAGTGTCGCTGTGCCTCACCTCGATTGAAACGTCCAGCCGTTCAGCCCAGAAGCCCAAACGCTTCAACATATCCCGATTCAAAGCTCGCAAAGGCGTAATGTAAATGATGGATATGCCTTTCTCCTGCCTTTCCTGAATGAGCTTCGAGAATATAGGTAGGAGGACGGCTTCGGTTTTGCCGCTGCCCGTTGGCGCGATTAGCAGCACACTTTCACCGTTCAGTATGGGCGGGATGGCCAGCGTCTGCGGCAGCGTGGCCTCAGAGAAGCCAAGCTCAGCCAGGCCTTCCCTCACTGGCTTGGCCAAAAGCTCGAAAACGTTAGAATCCACACGCTGATCGTCCATCGCGTAACTTCCGCACAATACATGGCGAAAACCTCACTTATCCTTTACTAACAGCACAGGCCACGCCCGCGCAAGTCTTAAGTAACGCGCCAACGTCAATACTATAGTGAGGGTGGTTGAGTTGAAGGTTTTTGCCATCCTTCCAGTACTATTGGTCTTTCTCTCAGTCTTCTCGATTGTCGTGGAGCAGGCGCGTGCTGACGGTGGCGGACCGTGGGGAGGAGGCTTCCCGGCCACGGGCGGAAGCATAAGGCCAAACGACGACCGAAACGGACCGAGCAGCCACTACGACGTTTTCTCGGAATTCAACGACATGGGAACAGCCACCGCAAGCGCATCTGAACTGCCTAAAGCAAAACCACTGCCCATCCTCGAAGCAGTCGGCATCGCAGCTATCGTCGCACTCGTGGTCTTTGCAGCCTACCTCATCAAAAACGAGAGAAGCCCCGAACAAGCACTAGAAGAATCCGCAAACGCCACACTTGAGCAATAGACGCCTACACCGCAACAGCCTTCTTGAAACGCAACGCGTCCTTCCGCTTTCCATAGAAACCCTTGAGTCTCTCGAAGAGCACGAAGCCGTTCTTCTCCGCGAAGCCCTGCATGGCCTTGTTCTTGTCTGAAGTGTGCACGCTGAGCGCCGTCCGCCCTTTCGCTTTTGCCACTTTCTCTGCTTTCTGCACGAGCATGGTGCCGATGCCTGTGTGATGAAAGTCAGGATGCACGTCCAGCCAGTCAACCTCCAGCGAGCCGTCAGCCTCAGGCACCAAGATCATGAAACCCACGCACCGCACGTCAATTTCAGCCACCCAAATCTGATCCTGCCTCCGCAATTTCTCCAGCCGTGCCCTAAGCTCACCCGTGGCTTTCTTGCCCCACTTCGTTGTCTTCTCCAAAGCGGCCACGTAATCCACGAAATCTTGACTACGATACCTACGAATCTTGGGCATGCAGCATGATAGGATGAGAAGATAGTTAAAACCTTTGAGGAGCTCGGCCCGTGCCTGTCCCCGTGCGTTTCTTTGAGGATTCTCGCATCAGAGCTTGCAGAACGGGTCAAACCAGAAAGCAGAAACCTAGAGAAGATCAGAGCCTCTGTCCTTCACACACGTGAGAAAGAACAGCCACGATGGAGCCGAATTCGCCTTCCTCTGCAGACAAAATCCTCGGAAGTTTGGCTAAAGTATTCTTCTATTGGCAAGTCTGCCGAACCTGCGACATGACTTTGGGAGGCTCAGTGAAGCGAGAAGCACGCACTTCGAAGCCTCTATTTCTCAGCTCATCACAGAAGGTGACCAGAGGTTTCATCAGCTTAGGATCAGAATTGCTGGGCTTGTTGTCTGGCGCGTTTCTTGCGTTCATGCTACTGGCCATTTGGCTATAAGCTATCACAACCAGCGAATCAACACCACGCAAGAAGTGTCTTGAGGCAACCGTTTCGAGGCCAGCTCTATCTAGAATCCGGTCAACAATGACCACTCCCGTCAATCTGTTGTCGTCGAGGAAAACGAATGGATTTTGCCTCACGAAAGCAAGGAAGCTGTCGTCCGTAGCCTCCAGCTTCAGAAGACAGAATGGCTGTCTCTGTTTGTTTCGCACGACCATGCCCCATTCCTTCTTGTACTGGAAGACGTGGTCGCTATAGAAGGGAAGCGTGGCCCCATAGTTGAGGCAGGTTAGCCCTTCCTTCCGCGCCCATTCAATTAGGTGCAGCAAGGCCTTCTGGCACGCCAACTCCTTCACGAAACCGTATTCTCCTCCATAAGTGCCCATACACATGGCGTAGACCGTATTGCCACTCACCCTGAACAACACTCCAGCCACTGTTCTGTCGCCATCTCTGACGAAAACTATCCCCCCATTTCGCCGGCAGATTGTTCTTAGTTTAACGTAGCTCTGCATCTGCGCAGACTCGCCGAACCGTTTCCTCACGAAGGGCAGATACAGTCCATAGTAGAACAGGTCAAACTCGCTGTCGTCGTTTCTACATACCGCGCATGAATAGTTGAAGCGCGAGAGTTTCTTGATGTTTCTTCTCCGTCTCGAACTGGTTCTTCCAACCAACTTCTCGAATGAAGGCTCAAGATTCATGCAGAACTCGACAAGCGGAAGCAAAAGGTAGCCGTTTTTCGCGAAACTGGAGATCATTGGTTGTTTGGCTTGAGCTACCATGATCGAGCCTTGGGGCAGTTTTGAAGGGTCAACTTGATAGTGGCGGCATTCTCCAACACAAGTCATCCGCTCAATCTTTGAAAGCACTAGGCTCGAGAACCACTGGGCAATGGACCCGTCTCCAACAAACACGATGTCAGCACTAGTAGCGTTGCCATCCTTCAGCAGACCTTCAACTCGAAAGACATTTACACGACGCAATCTGCCAACAAAACGATAGTAGAAAGACCGAAATGCATGAAGTAACGAAAACGGAAACATGGGAAAACATTCGGCCGAAGACAGAATCTCTCTGCAGAACGCTAGAACGCTCATTACTTCTTCATGTCAATTGACGCAAGAAGACATAATAATGGTATTCCCAAGAATGACATATCCCAGCCAGGAGGCCACGGTTAAGGCAGTCTCCGCAATGTTGACAGAACCCAAGCAGAGGGCTTGACCGAATTCGAGAGTGGAATCTAGTGAAGTCGGAAAGCCATAACTAGGTTCTTCTCTTCACGATGTTGGATTGAGGCCTTCTCCATGAACTTGCCTTCAGTTAGTATTCTGCCGAATCCTTCTGTGAGTGTCTCCTTGCGCGATATGAAGACTATCTCGTTCCGTGCATTTGTCCAAACTGTCAGTCCTCGTGTCTTTCCTTTGTGGACTAGATGCAGGAAGCCTCCTTCTTGGCCAGTTTGCAGGAGAGCCAGAGTTCTTGAGCCTTCCAGCGTCGCTTGGAGCGCGTGAAGGGCTTCTTCAACGTCGGCATTGGCCTTCAGCGCCTCCTCGAAGCAGTGCGGGATGACCTCTGAATCGATGAATCCGGTCTCTTCTGATTCGAAAACGTGATCTCGGCCCAGTTTGATCCTCAGGTGCTGGTAGTTCTCGATGTAACCGTTGTGCGTTGAAGCTATCGCGGAGCCGCTGTGACACGTGGCAACGTAGGGCTGGGCTGTCTCGCGCAGATATGCGGTTTGCATGAACTGTGGGCTGGGCATGCGCACATGTGAGATCAGCACTGAAGCCTCGGCGGCTTTGGCAAGCTTGGTCAGTTCTCTCACTGGTGAAGTGCTTCCTGTCTTGCCAACCTTCGTCACTGAAAGCTCTCCGTTTCCGAGGATGGCCATGCCTGCGCCGTAGCCTCCGACCGGCGTCTCTTCGTCTGGGTACTGGTGGACCTCGAGTCTTTCAAGGATTCTGAACACTTCAGCCAGCGGAACAGGTTTGGCCAGTGCGAAGCCGAATATGCCGCACACTTGTCGTCTCTCCTTCGCGGAGTGAGCTATGTTGGGTTAGGCATAAAGGTTTTCAAGCATGGCTTGCCTCCGTCGCGGCGTGCTTGGTAAAGGCTTTTATAGGTTCAACAACAAGGTTAATGTTCGATGTTTCATGCCTAGTTTTCTCGTTAACGCAAAAGGCTTGTACAAGCACTACGGGCGGGTGGTTGCCGTGAACCAGCTTGACCTGCAGATCAAGGAAGGCTCAATTGTCGGTCTCGTAGGACCTAACGGTGCTGGCAAGACAACCACGATCAAGATAATCCTTGGGCTGCTGAGGCCGGACAGTGGCGAGGTTGAGGTTTTCGGTCAAGCTCCATGGGACAACCCTGACATCCGTATGCTCATCGGCGTGGTGCATGAAAAGGCCTTCTTTCCAGCCCACCAGAAAACCTTGGACTATCTGAAGCGAGCCTGCAGGATTTTCGGCGTGCCCGAAGACAGAGCGCTAGAAGTACTGACCTCAGTCAACCTCGAAGACGCATACGACCGAACCATCAAGGCCCTGTCGGCAGGCATGCTGCAAAAGTTCGCGATTGCCCACGCGCTAGTCCACAAACCAAAGCTTGTAGTCGCAGACGAGATGACCGCAAATCTGGACCCGCAGGCACGAAGCAACCTTCTGGACCTCGTGGCCCTTCTCCACAAAAACGAAAACGTAACCTTCCTTCTGTCCTCACACATTCTTCCTGAACTCAGCAGAGTATGCGATTCAGTGGCAATCATCAGCTACGGCAAAGTCGTTGCCTCCGGCAACCTCGTTGAGCTTTACAGCAAGTTCACAGCACGCGTTCTCAGAATCTCCACTGACCAGCCTGATGTTCTGGCTGAACCAGTTCGCAAACTTGGCTACGTGCAGACCGTTGAAGTGGACTCACGGGGTCTCAGCGTGAGGGTTGCTGAAGGCGCCGAGGAGAAGCTTTACGAAGATGTGCCCTCACTGGCCAAGAAAGTCAACGCCAAGATACTGGGCATCGAGTCGGGCAGCGCTTCGCTGGATGAGCTGTATCGTTTGGTAGTCACAAAGGGAGGAGGCGGAACAACATGAAACAAAAACCCAAGGGCAGACCGTTCCTAGAAGTTTTCGCTTCAGCGGTCCAAGAAGACTATCGTTTCCCATTGTTGGAGATATTCGCTTTTCTGTATGCTTTGAGCACGTTCGTGTTTGCAGGGATGAGTTTCGGAGGGTATGGTAGCTCGGAGCAATCAGCCTACAGCCTTGTTAGCGCTTTGATGTCTATTCCGCTCAACATTTTCATGCTTCTAGTTTTCAAGAACATAGCCTTCGGACTGGGAAGCGACTTGGAGAAAGGCACGATCCAAACCACGCTCTCCTATCCGCTGAAGAGACATGCCATCTTGACGGCCAAGCTCCTATCGGCGATCGGTGTCGCTTTGTTGCTGCTTTTCGGAATCCAAATACTTGGTTTGACTGTTGTGGCTGCCGGGATTATTCGGGAAGGTATTCACGTTGTGATTCTCACGTACGTTGCGAGTTTGGGTTATCCTCTGTTGCTGTCGGCGATTATTCTGTTTGTGGCGCTTTGGGTGAAGAAAGGAGGGTTGGCGTTGGTTCTTGGTATAGTGATGAGTTTTGCGTTCAGCGTGATTCAAGGGATCGCACTCATCATAGCCATGTTCAACCGCACAGCAGTTCCTTTCCAGATACTGGCAATCATCAATCCCAGCATGGCCCTCCAATACCACTATTCGCCTATCACGTCCTTCGGCGGAATCGTCTGGAATCCTTCTCTCATCGAAGTAGTGACAGATGTATGCGCCTGCTATGCACTCGTGGCTCTGGCCTTGGCATTGTGTTACTACTATTTCAGCAGGAGACTGAATCTATGAGACGAATCATCAATGTCGTGGGCAGGATAGGCACTGTTCTAGTGTCCATCGGGCTGGCTGTCGCCGCCATCTACTCGCTTCCACTATTGTTTGGCATGTCCACGAAAGACCCACTGCTCAACACGATTCTGGTTACCGTGCCCACTGGCCTAGCGCTGACTGCAATCTGGCTTTTCTACTACCGCAAAGATCGTTCAGATAACCGCTCGACAAGAGGAAAGGGAGACATTTCGGGGCAAGGTAGGCCTAGTTGAATATCAACGGCAGTGAGGATCAGTAACTTGGCTGATATCAACGATTGGACTCGAAAGGAAATTGAGGAGCAGCTTGCCTCGATGAGGGCTGTTACCGTTCCAGTTAACGTGCAAATCCGAGGTCAGCAACGGATTTTCGTGCTCAGCGAGATGGAAAAGATTCTGAAGGAGGCAGAACTGATTGCGCTGGGCGAGTGCGGATGCCGAAAGAAGCTCAACAGGTGCGACAAACCACTGGACGTGTGCATAACGCTGGACAAGTCAGCCGAAGACCAAATGGCAGAGGTAATTCGAGAAAAGTGGGCCTCACTGAGGCGTTGGAAACGTTGCGGCGCTCGCATGAGTCAGGTCTCGTTCACATAGCATACATCATTGAAGGCAAACAGAAGCCGGACCTGATATGCAGTTGCTGCAGTTGTTGTTGCCAGAGCATGAGCGCATTGATACGGTTTGGCATGCCAAACGCCGTGGCCGCAAGCCGATACGTGGCACATGACAACTCGGAATCATGCATTAGTTGCGGTAAGTGCGTCGAAAGATGCCAGTTTAAGGCAAGACAAATGCAAAACGGCAAGAAAGTATTCAATGTCGCAAGATGCTTCGGATGTGGCCTGTGCCTAACGACTTGCCCTTCAAAGTCAATCTCGCTACTGGAACGACGAGACGCAATCTGACTGATTCGCGCGCCGGTTTCAGCATGCGTTTTTCGTTGATTAGCGAACGGCTCTATTCCTGTGTTTCTTAGCTTGCCGTTATGACCTAGCTTGGCTTGCGGAGGTTGGCAGGCTTTGGTTGTACCCGTCTCTTTTCAAGCAGAATCTGCAATTTCTTCAGGTCTTCCATTTGTTGTCTGATGTTGGTTTCGATGCGGTCTTTTTCGTGGAGGCTTTGGTGAAGGGTTTTTGTGAGCAAGTCGTGTTTGCTTTCGAGAAGTGTTTGGCTGCTCATGGTTCATCCTCTGTGGCCGAGTTTTCACTGTTTTCCCTCGTTTTCGTGAGGCTTTGTAGAGGTCTGGGGTTCGTCAGGAAAGGAAAGGAGAAAGGAGGAGAAGGGGGATGCTCCTTGAAGCTGGCGCGCTCCAGATCCTACTGAGCCACTTCGAAAGAGGGGTTCCAGTTTCTTTCTCAGTCCTCCAAAAACACTCTTTTCATTCATGCCTAATAAGGGCCGTCGGACAAAATCTGAACTGGACTAGTACAAAAACTGGACTATGCTATTTGGGCGTTTTCGCTTTCTTTGCGGAAGCGTGTTTCCATCCACGTCTTCAAGGTTTTGTCCACTATCTTGTCCAGAAAGCTTGATTTGTACGCCGCCAGCACCCTAGCCACTCGATCCTCTTCTCGAACAGTGTAGAACGTGTCATAGCCTATCTTTTCTTTCGTGAGTATGTTGTTGTCAACCAGATGCTTGAGATACAGCGAAAGCGTGGAATGGGGCAGTTTCAGACAGTCTGAGAGACATTGGTATTTGACCTTCGTGTTTGTGAGCACTATGAGGACGATTTCCCTCATTCTGTTCTGCCTTAGGGCTGTCAGTACCTTTTTGTCAGATGGGTCGAGTGGTTTCGTGTAATATCTTTTGTGGTGGGTGTCCGTTTCGGCGAAGATGATTTTCTTTCGCGTCATATAGCCTAGGTGATATTCAAGCGTGGTCAAAGGCATATCTGTGATTCTCTGCAATTCTCGAAGATGAGCGCCTGGGCTAGCCTCTATCGTGGCGTAGATTTTGCGTCTCCTCTCGTTCTCTAGGATTTCGTCCTTGAACATGGTCTGCCTTAGTCCTGCAATATGCCTAGCAAGATGAACACGAGGCCTACGAGCGGAATGAGCAAATGCATCTCTTCATTCAGCGCAATCGCCCAAGCGTCATTCACCAGTTCGGGCAGCGAGATTAGCGCATGAACGAAGAAGACTCCGAAACCCACCGAAATGAGCAGCATTTTGCGGCTTCTCAAACGCCGATAAGACAGAAAAATGATTCCGAACAGAAAAGCCGTGGCCAACACCAAGCCGACACGCACCGCAACCTCCAAAACTCCAATATGCATAACTTGCACATCTCCGTATGGCAGAATCACTGGCATGTCAGAGTAATAGCTTTTTCGCGAGGCCACGATGCAGATGCCGCAACGTTCCTAGATGAGTCTTTCAAATGGTGCCAAGGCTCCACGGTTCCGTGCCGGCCTATGCCAGAGGCTGACACAGCCTGTCAGTCAATGTCAACTTCTCTGCGACGACTGGACATTTATCGTTCTTTGAGAAAGTCTTGACCTTCAATCGATGTCTGTCGGAATGCGTCTACCGTTTCGTACGTGGTTTTGTGGATTCTTCCAGTGCTTGTTCGGGGCTTTTGTCGGTTCTATAGAGGTACACCGCGAAGGCTGCAAATAGGACTATCAATACAGCGGCGAGGATTTGGATCAGTATGTTGGATGAGGGATTGGACAGGCGTTTCTGTTCGCTGTAGCTGGGCATGTTCGGGTTCGTGTACTGGCCGACGAAATCATCGGTTGAATTGCCCTGGTTCATGGCTTTCAGCCGTTCGGTCCACCACGGAGGAACGTTCTTGTAAAGTCCCGTCCCTGCCGCGCCCACTCTGCCGATGGGCACCGCCAGAGACCAGAGAGCCAGCACAAGAAGACCAAGAACGGCAAGAAGTTTCAACCTTGGTCACCTACAAGAATGCCTGCTCAGAGAAGGAATTTAAGGCTTTGCGCACATAGTTACTGTAGCGACCGCGCATGCAATTCTGCAGTAAATGCGGCTCATTCATGAGACAGACGAAGGACGGTTACGTATGCCGGAAATGCGGAAATGTCGTCAGGAAGGGGTCGGAAACGGGTTTCTCCTCTGTTGACAGGGTTGTTCATTCTGAATCGGTCTACGTGGTTGATGATTCGGAACCTGAGGCCGTCAAGGTCGTGCGAGTCTGTCCCAGATGTGGTAACGCCGAAGCCTTCAAGTCGTATTCGGGAGTAGCTGGCGAGCATGCTGGCGTTAGCCGCGACAGGACCGTGGAGCACTATCAGTGTGCGAAGTGCCATCACAAGTGGGCCACAACCGCGTAAAAGATCACGCCCACGTCGAGCCTTCAACAATAGCACATCTCAATGACGCCATCCCTAGAACAGAGTCAATGTTTTCTCTCCGTGCGGTTAACGGTCAAGTCTTATAAACAGTTGGCCGCTTCTGAAAAGACTAGACCAACGCGGAGAGGTGAACGTATGACGAAGATTGGGGAAGTCTATTTGTGCACCATATGTGGCAACAAGGTCAGGATCATGGAAGCTGGAAAAGGCATACTGGTGTGCTGCGGAAAGCCAATGAGCCTCGTCAAGTAGCATCTCGATACGTTAGGAGAGAGCAGGAATGAAGGAAAGAACAGCCAACAATGTACACGTTGCGTTTGTGGAGGAGGCGAAAGCCCACCAGAGGCTATTGATGTTCGCCAAGAAAGCCGAGGACGAAGAACTGCCGCAGATTGCCCACCTATTCAGAGCCGTAGCCACAGCCGAAGGCGTACACTCCTGTAGGCACTTCGCCATGCTCGAATCCGTTGCCGACACACAAACAAACCTAGAGCATGCCTTCCAATCTGAGACCACCGTCAACGGAGTCCACTATCCGAAAATGCTGCAGGAAGCGGAAGAAGACAGCGAAGAAACCGCAGCACTTGCGTTTTCACAAGCTCGCGACGCAGAAGAACTGCACGCCAACCTCTACAAAAAAGCACTCAACCACCTGATCGCTCAAAGGACCACCGAATACCATGTCTGCACTGTATGCGGCTACATCGCCGAAAGAGAGCCACCAGAAAATTGCCCCATCTGCGGAGCAGCCAAGACAAAATTCGAAAGAGTGAACTAACCCTGCGGTAGACGAGCTTCGACCCCGAGACGCTCTGCCACGCTCCACCGATTCGAGCCAAGGCCCTTCGCCAAGAACCCCGCCTACAACCTTGCGTTTCTTGAAATCAGGTCTGCGTTTTGGAAGCGAATGCATACTAAACGAGTTTTGCCCAGACCATCAATACTCACCACTAAAAGAGAAAGGATATATAACGCGGACGAATGGAAACTGGAAAGGAAAGATGCTTAGGGCCATTTTTGTTTGTAATGGCTTGTGCAGATGACCACGTCGAGAATATCAATGAAGCCACTACCGTCAATGTCAGCGTTGGGAGCGTATCTCCAGTCGCCCTTAGAAACCATGTAAATGCTCGTGATTCTCACTATATCAAGAATATCGACGACACAATCTCCGTCAACATCGCCTGGGATTGTCACTACTACCCAATCGTCAATGTACGCGTTATTTGTCGTGTTTGTCTCGCCAGAAATAAACTCTGCACAGGCGCTTATGGTGTAGTTGCCGTATGCCCAGCCAGTGGTGTTCCACGAGATCGTGGCGGTTCTGGTTTCATCGGGTGACAGGTTCACAATGCTAGCGTTCTCGATGCTTGTTGCTGGCGGAGCGATCAGTGCCCAAGCAGTCACGTTGAATGCTTCAATGAAGTCGCCCCGGTTCACCACCGTAACATTAAGCTCGCAGATAGACGATTCGCCGACAACGGTCTTCAAGGGTTGCACGTGCATGATTACGATGTCGTGAACAGGGCTTGGACTTGATTCAGTCTTGACCAGATAGACATCCTCACCGCCAGCGCCAAAGGAATCGGTATAGCCAGCCAGTGCATATCCGCCGTCATCCGTCTGAATCACAGAATTGACCCATTCATCTTGCGTTCCTCCGTAGATCTTGCGCCATTGCGTGTTGCCCAGACTGTCAGTCTTCACCAGCCAAGCGTCACTGTTGCCGGCACCAAAGTATCTTGTGCGGCCTGCTACTGCGAATCCGCCGTCATCTGCCTGAACAACAGAATGCGCGGTAATGTAGTCTGTACCTCCGTAGGTTTTGCTCCATTCCATATTGCCTAGACTGTCGGTCTTGACCAAATAGCCGTAGGACTCGTCAGCGTAGATGCTACCGAAGGTATATATTGTGCCTGCTAGCGCGTATCCGCCGTCACTTGTCTGAACCGTAGAATACGCTTCATCATAGTAGGCTCCTCCGTAGGTTCTGTTCCATAAGTGGTTGCCCGCGGAGTCGATCTTGACCAGCCAAAAGTCGTGGCCACCAGCACCGTAAGACCGAGTGTAGCCCGCTAGCACGTACCCTCCATCACCCGTTTGGATGACAGAATATGCCTGCTCTTCCACTGGTCCTCCATATGTCCGAAACCACTGCGTGTGAAGAATCAGTCTTAATCAGATAGAAATCGTCAAACAGACCATCTCCGAAGGAGTCTGTCCAGCCTGCTAGCGCGTATCCGCCGTCGCTCGTTTGAACAACGGAATGGGCGAAATCGTCTCCTTTTCCTCTCCAATACTTGCTCCATTGCATGTTGCCTGAAGAATCGGTCTTGATCAAATACACGTCGTCGCTGACGGAGCTTGCTGCGTATCCTGCCAGCACATATCCCCCATCACTCGTCTGAATAACACAATCAGCACCTTCGTCATACATTCCTCCGTAAGTCTTATTCCACTGCATGATGCCTGAACTATCAATCTTCACCAGATAAACGTCGGCTAATCCGGATGCGCTGTAAGAACATGAAGCGCCTGCTAATGCGTATCCTCCATCGTTCGTTTTGATGATAGAGCAGGCCCAGTCGTCATCTGTTCCTCCATACGTTTGGACCCATCCTGAATCACTAGATGAGACAGAAGCATCCAGCAAAACCAACCTAAGCACTGAAAACGTCGACAAAAGAAGAATGCCCGTAATGATTACAGTCGATGTTTTCCTCACATTCTCTTCTCCCAGAGTTAAGTACGATATCTGTTGAATTGTGGCGTTTATTTCAGCTTTTGCTGAGCCAGCCTATAGAAGAAAACTCTATCCAAAGATACAATAAAAGAGGAGGCTCGCAGAAGATCGTGGCTCGCCACCAAAAGCTTGAAATCACCAGAGTCCAGTTTTGTTTTGGACGATGAGGAAATCGAGGTACGTTGACGCTTTCCGCGGATGAACGCTTTTTCCGCTCCTGAGTCCAAAAGACTTTTTCTGGCAAAAGCATGTTTGGAATTGGCTTAAATGTGGAAAGGAGAAGAGGCATCGATCATCGTTGGTTTCATGCACTCCAGACCCTCTGAACTTTGTGGTGCACAACCTGCAATTTGTCTATCCATCGCCAAGCAGGATCGGAGTCAGAATATTTCCTCGCGTATCTACGTCGCGATTAACGTCAGTAGTCTTTCTTTTCGTGGCTTGGCCAACAATATCAGTAATGTTGCTTGCCGTGGACTCGCGCTTCACCTTGTTCATCTCAGTATCTTACCTGTGTTCAGGAGGCGGATGGAGTGTGAGAAAGAGCTTCACCTCCACAATCACCCTATGTTAGTTGGCTTCCTTCCTCTGGCATACTCGAACCGAGAGCAAAACCTTATTAGAGGAATTGTAGATGATAACAATGGAGTCCCACATGATATGAACAGAAAAACATATCTTGGCTTAGTGTTGGGCACATTCTGGTTGTTGCAGTCGTTCATTTCAACGGCATCTGCCAGCACGGTTCTTAGATATCCACCATACGATGACGCTCAAGGGGATCATTCAGGTGGTGTAGTCGGGCTTGGAGACTGCTTCTCTAATCTCCTTTTTGACAAGAACACAGGAAATGTCAGGGTATACACAATGGCTTGTAACTATGCCGCTGGAGGTGCTTGGGCATCATCATTCGGGTTCATGGGGATCTCTTTGGACCCCTCCGGAGGCGGTGGAGGAAGCTGTCCGTACCTATTGCTTTGGAACGGTACTGATTATATAGTTGACAACGAGATTCTGCCAGCCGCTGGATATTCAAATGGAAGTGACGTTTCAGACTATTACAGACTCCAAAAGAAGCTGGTTCCCTGTGGCAGGAAGTATCCAATCATCATTTCAGAGTTTGAACAGGAATATACACGAATTGATCAAGTAGGATTGAGTGCAGTCTCTCACGAGTCGAATGTGGAGATTGCAGTCACCGCTGAAGGCGACATCTTGACTTATGAAAAACCTATTAGCGCTCTGACCGCTGTAGACAACCACGGAAAAGACTTCACGGAAGAGCTAAGCAGTGTCGATGGAGCTAGTTACCAGTCCTTGCATAACGACTATCTATTGCTTGACTTCGACAATATCGCCACCAAACAAAACGCGAAACTCGTCATCAGATCAGATCCTCCAATCGGTCCCCCTTTATTGAAATGCCCCCTATTCGTCCAGCTACTTGACTGCTCCAATGAGTGGTACACCGTGGCCACGATTTATTCACGAAGATACTGGACAACAGACATCGTCGACTTGAATCCCTATTTGCAGGATATTAGTGAGCGACCAAGAATACGATTGTGCTTTGTGGGCAATAGTAGAGTCGATTTTGTTGGTATAGATAACACAGC
>Ga0315280_10003813_pt1 | contig 22772 bp, 21 predicted proteins | sample YL17G06_40_MG_FD_203697 | JGI IMG/M metagenome (GOLD analysis project Ga0315280, IMG submission 203697) | Sediment microbial communities from Yellowstone Lake, YNP, Wyoming, USA - YL17G06_40 | ecosystem: Environmental > Aquatic > Freshwater > Lake > Sediment | place: USA: Wyoming | collected... | reverse complement strand
CTCGCAGCGCCTCGTCCAGCGCGCGCCGCAGCCGCTCCATCTCCTGCTTCAATTGCTCTATTTCGTGTTCCAGGCGGGCGACCTTTTCGGCGTCGGTTTCCTGCGGCACGTTCCAGCATATTCGTCCCCAGCCAGCAAGCAAGGACAATCAACCAAAAGGTTCCATCACGCTAAACAAATACGCCAGGAATTCGTAGCGTAACGCGTCGTCGCCTAGTGTTTGCCGAATTCCGTCGACCGACCGTAGAACGCGCTATTCGGGAAGTGAGATTTGGCGCCTAACGCGGGCGGCAGAGGTTTGTGCAGGGTCGGTTCCATGCCCTCCGCACGAGATTGGGCGTCTCTGTTCCTTCATTGAATGACAGTCGGGTTTGCGGGAGGCGCGGGCGGCGGCGGTGTGCGCGGTTCGCCGGCCTCGCCGGCGTGGACCAGGGACATGATCGATGAGATGCGCTGCTGGCGGGCCGCCGACCACTTGGCGTAGTGCCGACGCGTTGATTACGCGGCGGAGTCGACTCTCGACACCGTGACCCTTACTCTGTACCCGAGAGAGCCAAGAATACGAATCAGAAGATCGCTGGAGACGTTGTCAAGTTTGTCATTCAGGATGGCGGTTACTCTTGTCCGGGACGTTCCTGCCCGCTCTGCGATCACAGCGTGCGTGATCCTTCTCTTCCGAACGATATCCTTCAGATGCTTCAGAAGCGCATGCTGGACCTGCCACTCCTTCGCGTCGGCCAGGGGAAGCCCAAGAGTTTCAGCCAATGCCTCGGGAGTTCCTGCCACAACGGGTTTGACTCTAGACATCGAGAAGCTCCTTCAATCGTTTCCTTGCGAGTTCAATTTCCGCTGCCGGGGTTTGCCGCGTCTTCTGGGTGGAAGAGGATCGGCCTCACGTGTGTCAATGTATCATATTTGAGACATTCGGGCAAAGAATAAACCGCCGCGGGCGCCGCGGGTCTTCCATGAAGGGAGCCTCTCAAAGCCCCCTGCGCCTTCCCGGAGGCCAGCGACGCAAGGCCCCGAGACGAACGGGCCTAGCCTGGCCGTTTCGCCGGTTTGCCCTGCAAGAGAATCAATGATTCACTTATGGGACAGCATTCTCAGGAGTGCAACTCCCTCCTTCCGCACACGCCAACCACTTTTTCTCAATTGATGGCGGCCAGGCTGCGGCGAAATCAGCGGACGGCGACCGTCAGGCGGTTGGCCATCGACCGTGACTGCCACCTCCACCTCGCCACGGCATCTCCGGTTGCGGCGACAGCCGCTTCATGTTTTGATAAGCGCGGAGAGGTGCGGATGCGGCCGGTTATGCGCGCGTGCCTGCTGTTGCTGCTGGCTGCCGGCTACGCGCCGGCGCAAGCGCTATCGTTTGGCCTGCAGGCCGGCATTCCCCTGACGAACCTGCTGGCGGCCGCCTCTCCCGCTTATCACACCGCGACAAGCCGCTACACATTCGGGCCTGCGGTGAGAATCGGGCTGCCGCATCGCTGCGGTTTCGAGGCCGGCGTTCTCTACAAGCGGCTTGAGTATGGCGCGGGCGCTCTGTCGGGCAGCGCTGGACGATGGGAAGTCCCGCTTCTGATCGAGTACAGCTTGCGGCAGCCGGTTGTCCGGCCGTTTTTTGGCGTCGGAGTGTCGTTCAACCGTGTGACGGGTGCAACGACTACCGGCCTGATCGAACTTTGCGCCTGCGGCGTCATTGTGGCGGAGGTGTTCCAGGGGCTGCGGCGAGACAAAGGCCGGGATGAACTCCAGCGCCTCTTCCGGGACCTCTCGTTTCTGGAACCCTCGGGGATAGAACTCTACCTCCGTTCCGCCGAAATCTACCGCGCCAGAGAGGGGCCACGGTACGATCCACCATCGACTGCCTGATCGCTGCACTGGCTGAGGAAAACGGGTGTTATATCCTGGCCCGGGACCGCGACCTGGAGGTGATTTTGCGGAGCGGTCTGGTTAAGTCACGCCTATGGCGCTTTTCAGGATGATCGTCTCGTCCAAATACATGCCCAGGCGGGCGTTCTTGCCTGGCTGTGCTCCGGTGGCAAGCGCCATCAGACTCTCAATGAGCAATTACCGTTCTCCTTCGTCCTTCGTCGCCTCCCAGAGGGCTTCCAGTTCGGGCAAGGAGATAAGGTCGCGGGGCCGCCCGGCGGCCCGTCTGGCAGCTATGCGGAATCAGCTTCTCCAGATCGATCATGGCTGAGACTCGCGAGGCCGCGTCGCTGCACTACGGATCGCCTCCAGGTTCTCCATCGCCTTCTGAAGATCGCGCAGACGTTGCTCGGGGGTGCGCTGCAGCCGTTCCATGAGCAACGTCAAGTCGACACCGAAATCGCGGGCCGCAGCGATAGCGCCACCCGGCCTGGGGAAACGCAAACGTTCGACTGCCTCTCGCATGGTCTCAGTGTAGCAAATCCGAGTGGGAATCGGCGCCAGGCCGAAGCGGCAGAACGGCAGACGCAGCGGATTCAAAATCCGCCGCTCTTCGGGGCGCGAGGGTTCAAATCCCTCCTTCCGCACCAAATAACTACGTTTATTTTCAGTAAGCTACAGGCAAGAATTCTCCGTGTAGCGGTGGTGTAACAATTTGCGGCACCAGTTTCGTCGTTCGTTCGCCCCGGTTGTCGAACTGAGCGGTGATGTCCTGAGTCAGCGTCACGTCCGCGTCCCTGGCAAAACGCGTGTCCGGCGCACTCCCTGCAAAGAGCGCGTTATTCACCGTACTGCGATTGACTTGCTCGCAATCGCCGTCTAACATCTCTCCGACAGAAAGGCCCCCGCGTGATCGGCACCACCATCTCGCACTATCGCGTCCTCGAGAAGCTCGGAGGCGGCGGGATGGGTGTTGTTTATAAGACAAGGAGCTGCCTGGTTTAGGCTGAATTCAGCGACCGACGGTGTACAACATTGAGGACAGCGAGGACAGGAACAGCAACTGAGCGATTTTTTCAAGATTGCTCAGTTCAGGTTGATCCGATCTCCCACATGAAACGTGATCCTGCACCTTGGAACCTGGAGGACGTCGAAGCCGATCACGGTGAGCGTTTTGTTCTCCTTCAGGACCCGGTTCAGCTGCGCAAGCGGGATCTCTTCCCTCGAAACGGGAACCGGCCCGATCCCGGTTTTCAACAACCTGTCCGATAACTCCTCCCTGGAAACCCAATTCCCCATGCTCTGGGTAGTTGTTTCAAGCCAGTTCCTCACCCGGGGCACAAGTTCCACGACGTCCACCACGGACGTCGGTCGGGGATAGAATACCCCGGCTGCCCCGGTCGTGTAATTCGCGGCGTCTGGCGTGCGGGGGTAGAATCGGACGGAGTTGACGTTCCGCAGATCCACGATGGGCGCGATATCCCTCTCTGTAAGCGTCGGAAGGGCGAAACGGCCGAGGTCGGCACAGGTCTTTTCGGGACCGCCCCACAGGCGTCGCTGTCTTTCCGCCGAAAACGCGCCCAGCTCGAAAAAAACACCGGTCCCGCCGCTTGTGCCGTCCAGGGTCGCGTGCCGCGATCCGGGATAATAGCTGAACGCTCCCTCGTTCGGGATGAAGTATTTATCGAACTTGACCCGCATGTATTCCTCGATCACGTTCGCGGCTGCAGTCCTGTGTTCCTCGGAGGCGTCCTTCCACAGATATCTCGTGAGCAGATAGGTGCCTTTTCCCATTTTCAGCGCCCATTCATGCCATTCGTCCAGGTCGCCCTCGGCGGGCAGGGGTTCGGACATGACCTTCAGGGCCGACGCGAACATCTCCGGCTTGTACCGCAAGGGGAACGACGCGTGGATGTCGTTTCCGTCCCTGTCTACGAACGCTTTTACGATCGAAGCCGTGTTGTTCAGGTCGAGCTTCAACAGCTTCCCGCCCCACCTCGATTTCGGGCCCCAGAATCCCGTTTCCCGATCCTGGTACGCGTGAAACCATTGAAGCATCGCGTGTTTCCATTCCGGAGAGAATGCGTACAGGTTGTTTCTCTCCAGGATCCCGCCCTCCTCGCAATAGCCGAGAAGCTCCCTCGCGAAACCAAAGGAGGTTTGCGGGAACCTGGAAGCGATCCATCCGACGGTCGACACGTCGTCCAGGTAGGCTGTCAATTTCTGCGGGGTGTTGATCTCATCCAGGTACTTCAGGGGGTATTTCAGGCGAAGAGGCCGCCCGGTCTCGTTCGCCAATGCCTCAAGATGCAGCAACACGTTCTGCGTGGGTCCGTCGTAGGTGCAGTACGGAGAGGAGTCGTCCATGAAGGCGCCGGTTCGGGGATTCTGGAGGGCCAGGTAGAATTCCAGTTCCTCCCCTTTATTGGGAAATTTCGGGACCTTGATCAAACCCTTCCTCAATCTCAGCCGTTCGTGCAGTCGCCGGATGCCGGAAACCGCCTCCACGTACCGCCCCTTGTCCAGTTGGTAGGCGAATCCCAGCATCTTGAATTCGAATTCCGCCATGTAATATCCCTCTTCCTGGCACTCCCTGTTCAGCTTGAAGAGCGCGGGGATCAGGAAGGAGATATGCACCGCGAGACCGACCAATGCAAGCAGGGCAGCGAGTGCGAATCCCGCGGTCGCCATCAGTATGGTCCTGATTCTCAACCTGCCGCGTTGCTCCGGTGCGGGCATCTGGAAAACCTCTTTGCTCGTGAGAGGATATAAGCATTATGACAACTTCGGCCCTCCGGCCCCCGGCTTTTGTGATTGTAGGCGAAGACGGTGTTGCGGAGACACGGGTTTGTGGCGAGCGGGCGGGACAGCCTGAACCGAGCGGTCTTCGAAAACCGCCTTCTGCTTTATTGAACTAAAGGCCGAATTTGCTCGCGCGGCTGCTGCGATGCGCCCGCCTCCCCGCCGTGCACCAATCGCATAAGCGTCGCGATTCTTTCCTGCCGGGCTGCAGACCACTTGGCATAGTGGCGGCGGGCGATGTGCTCGCTGATGCCCAGAACGTCAGCAACGTCGGCCATCGTACCTCCGCGCGCCAGAATGTCGGTGGCCAGTGTGTGGCGGAAACGATGGGCGTGGGCTCCATCGATCTTTGCTCGGCGGAGGACGGGGGCCAGCATTCGCTCGGCAACCCCGCGTGACGGACGGGGAAGATCTCGGAAGGCGATCACCTTAGAAAACTGTCTGCGTTTTCTCTCGTAACCAGCGCCTGGCCGGTATGGATGCGTTTCTCTACTGGTTCACCCCGCGCCGCTTTGATCGCCGCCTCCACCGCGTTGCGGCCAAGCGTTTCCGGATACATGGCGACATCGCCTGCCAGCCGGCCTGCTTTGACCGCGCGAACGGCTTCGCGTGTGGCATCGATTCCCACCACCGCGATCTTGCCTTGCAGATTCCGCGCGGCGACCGCTTCCACGGCTCCTAGTGCCATCTGGTCATTAGTAGCGAAAACGGCTAGCAGGTCGGGATAGCGCGTCAGCAAGTCTTCCATTACCGACATGCCCAAAGCCCGTTCGCTGTTCCCGGGCAGCACGGCAACACAATGAATTCCGCCAGTGCTGCCAATCGCGTCGCGGAACCCGGCCACCCGCTCCTCATGCGTCAACACACCCAAAATGCCGCGGATGACAGCCACTTTGCCCTTGCCGCCTAGTGTCTTAACGATATACTCCCCGGCAATTTGGCCGGCCCGGCGGTTGTCGGAGCCGACGAAACTGACCTTAGACGGCCAGTTAACGTCCGTGTCAAATATGACGACCGGGATTCCCGCGGCATGCGCGCGATCGAGCACCGGCACTACCTCGACAGCGCCCGCAGGGGCTACGATCAAGGCGGCTACTCTCTTGGTGATTTGATCTTCCAGAATCGATACCTGCTGGTCGATGTTCACCTCGCGGTCCGGTGCCAGCACCGCCAGGCGCACGCCCGGATGCGCCTTGGCCGCGGCCTCCGCGCCGGCTTTGACCCGCTGCCACCATTCGCTGTCAAGAGCTTTCGCCACCAGCGTGATATTCACAGTTTTCGTCTGGCTGCCGCACCCGCAACACATAACCAGGGCTGCGCTCAAAGCGATGAAGATTAGCGTTTTCATGCGCGGTGTCCTAACGCCCTGTAACTCTTGTACCGCCGCCGATCGGCCCGAAGATCATATCGCAACTCTCAGCCGCGGTATCTTCTGCAAAATCCGGCGAACAAAACCCGCATGATCGTCGACTTCGTCCCTGGCTGCCGATCACTTGGAGTAGTGCCGGCGGGCAATGTGCTCGCTGATGGCCATCAGCTCCTCTGCCCCTGGAGCCCTTGACCCGAGTCCGTCAATGACGTAGGATACGATCATGACAGCAGCCATCGTGCGGCTTCCTGCGTACGAGACGCAGGCGAGAAGATGGCTGAGTCTTTCCGAGAGGGAAGCACTTGAGGATCACATTGCCCACGCGCCGGAAGCACACCCAATCATCCCTGGAACCGGCGGCATCAGGAAGGCTCGCTGGGGAAGGAGCGGAAAGGGCAAGAGTGGAGGCGTGAGGGCGATCTACTATTTCCACGGCGGCCGATACGCGGTCTACATGCTGGCTCTTTACTCCAAGAGCCAGCAGGGGGACCTGACTCAGGCCGACAAGCGCGAACTGAAGAACATCGTGGCCAGGTTGAAAGGCGGGGTAGTGCAATGACTCGGAAACCGGCAACCAGAGACACCACGCGAGCGAAGCACTCCAGGCTCGGCCGACAATTGATTGGGGGCATGAAGCTCGCCGAGCGGCACATCCGGGGCGAAATCAATCTGCCCGTGCGCTACGTTGAGGTGCCCGAGTCCGTTGACGTTAAGGCGATTCGGGTACGGTCTGGACTAAGCCAAAGTGAGTTCGCAAGGCGTTACGGCATCAGCCCGCGTAGCCTGCAGGAATGGGAGCAGGGTCGCAGAGAGCCCGAGGGAGCAGTCCGGGCCTACTTGCTGGTGATCGACCGCGACCCACAGGCCGTCGAGAGCGCCCTGCAGCAGCCGCACTGACACCGGTGCAGGTGTGGGCGCAAGCACCTCAATGCCAGGGCGACCACCAAGCCCACCGCAAGTCGCGTGAGCGCCTCAGAAGGCCGTGCGCCGGAAAGGGACGTCCGAACTTTATTTCCTTTATTCGTAATGACTTCCGGCGCGAGAGAGCCGAAAAACTTGACACGCTATGCTATAATGAAATAATGGAACCATAGCAATAATTTCATAGTTTTTTCGGGTCGCGCCTGTATATAACCTGTAAATTACAGGTGCTGGTCAGGTAAGCATAACGAAATAAAGGAAGTGGAAAGGGACGCACCCGTCCTATAATCCAGTAAAACAGCCTGTTAAACACCCGAAAACTGGCGGCGGACACATGCGGATGCGGCCTGTGATGCGGGCGGGCCTGCTGTTGCTGGTGGCTGCCGGCTGCGCGCCGGCCCAAGCGGTCTCGTTTGGACTGAAGGCTGGCATTCCCCTGACGAACCTGCTGGCGGCCGCCTCTCCCGCTTATCACGCCGCGACAAGCCGCTACACTTTCGGGCCTGCGCTGAGAATCGTGCTCCCGCATCGGCTTGGCTTCGAGGCCGGCGTTCTTTACAAGCGGCTTGAGTATGGCGCGGGCGCGGCGTCAGGCAGCGCCGGACGATGGGAGGTCCCGCTTCTGATTGAGTACAGCTTGCGGCAGCCGGTTGTTCGGCCATTCTTTGGCGCTGGAGTGTCGTTCAATCGAGTGACCGGCGCAACGACCGCCGGCCTGATCGAGCTAAGGCACCGCGGCGCGAAAGGCGTGGTAGCGGCGGCCGGCGTCGAAACCCGCCGCGGGCCGCTTCGGATCGCGCCGGAAATCCGCGTTACCCGCTGGGGCGACAGGAATTTCGGCGTCGGCGAGGCCCCGCTGCATTCTCACCTCACGCAGGCGGAGCTGCTGATCGGGTTCCGTTTCTGAGCCGCAGATTGCGCAGATTGCACAGATTATCTGTGTAATCTGCGCAATCTGCGGCTAAGGCTTTTCAGTCCTGGTTTTTTCGCTGCGCCTTCCCCACCTGGCGCGCTCGGGCGGGATCGTAATCCGGATTAGGCACGGCCATCTGCGCGCCGACTTCCCGCCGCCAAGCTTCCAGCCGGGAGCGCAATTCGCGGGCTTTCTCAGCAAAGCGCGCGGACAGCTCGTTTTTCTCGCCGATGTCCTCGGCAATGTTGTACAGCTCGGCGTGCCCGTCCTCCTGGAACTCAATCAGCTTCCAGTCGCCGGCGCGAATCGCGCTATACGGTGAGGCTCCGCCCGGGTGGTTGTGCGGATAATGCCAGAAGATCGTGTCGCGCTTCAGCGAACCCCTCTGCCGGCAAAGCGGGACGATGCTTTCCCCGTCGATCACCTGGCCGGGTTCGGACTTGGCCCCGGTCATGGCCAGGACCGTGGGGTACAGGTCGGCGCCGAATACCGGCACATTGCAGGTGGAGCCGGCGCGAATCTGTCCGGGCCAGCGGATGATCAGCGGCACGCGCACCCCGCCCTCGTACGCCGATCCTTTGCCCTCGCGCAGCGGCGAATTGGAGGTGTTGTTGAGCAGGCCGCCGTTGTCCGAAGTGAAAATCACGATGGTGCGGTTGTCGAGGCCCAATTCCGTGAGCGCGGCCATGACGTGCCCGACGCTCTCGTCCATGCTGTCGATCATCGAGGCGTATACCGGCTTGGAGTGCCGCGCCCCCGGTGTTCTGGCCCGGTGGCGGGCGGTGATCGGTTCTTTCGCCTGCTGAGGATTGTGCACGGCGTGATGCGCCAGGTAGAGGAAAAACGGGCGGCCGCGGTTGGCCGCGATGAATTTCGCCGCCTCGTTTCCTTCGCGGTCGGTCAGGTATTCGCCCGGCGGGCCGTCGGGCAGCGTCTCGATGCCGTAGGGCGAAAAGTAGGATGGGGGCGCGCCGCGGAAGGTGCCGCCGATATTGTGGTCGAAGCCCTGCTTGTCCGGGTAGTAGGCCTCGTTGCCCAGGTGCCACTTGCCGAGGTGCTGCGTCGTGTAGCCCTGCGGCTGGAGCGCCTCGGCCAGGGTCCGCTCCTCCAGCGGCAGGTACTGACGCCAGTCCGGCGGCTTCAGCCTGGCGAAAGGGAACGGGGTCCCGGCGATCCAATCGGTCAGGTGCAGGCGCGCCGGGTACTTGCCGGTCATGATGGCCGCGCGCGACGGAGAGCAGACGGTGCAGGCCGAGTAGGCCTGCGTGAACCTCATGCCCTGCGAGGCCAGGCGGTCGAGGTTGGGCGTCTGGTAGAAGTCGCTGCCGAAACAGCCCAGGTCGGTCCAGCCCAGGTCGTCGCTCAGAATCAGGATGACGTTGGGGCGCGCGGCATTTTGTGGCCCGGCGGCCGGCCCTCCCGCGCGCTGGGCGGCGCCGAGCAACAGCAAGCCGCCGACAAAATCACGCCGCGTCAGGTGAGTCATGGCCGCGATTATACTGAAAACCCCGGCTCGGTTGCCGCCATCATTGTGCCGCGCGCACGGTGGGGTAGCGGATGCCGAGCTGCTCGAGATACGTCTTGTAGCGCGCCGGATCGAAATAATACTTTTTCAGCTCGGGCGCGAATTTCGCCATCTTGTCGCGGTTGGCTTCCAGGTAGGGCTGATGGTCGGGCCCGACGAGCGGCTGGTACTTTACGTCCTTGGTCTGCACGCCGGTGAAATAAGCCCACGCGCTCTTGACCAGGTCGGGGGACAGCAGGAAGTCCAGGGCGGTCATGGCCTGGACCTTGGCGGCGGCGGTGGAACCCTTGTGGGCCAGGGGCGTAGCCATGGCCACGGCGTCGGCCCAGCTATGGCCCGGCAGGCCGGGAATGTTCGCCGGGTAGTAGAGGTAGACGGTGGGGACGTTCCAGGAGATGTCGCCGATATCGTCGGAGCCGCCGCCCACCGGCTCGCGCGGGGGTTCCAGCGGATTGATCTTCGTTTTCAGCCCGTCCTGCGCCACCCCCAACTCTTTTTGCAGCGCGCGTGCCAGCGCCTGGTCGGCCTCGCTCCACTCCGGCATTCCCACCGCCTCCATGTTCTTGTGCTGCGCCTCGGCAATCACCTTGTTGAAGTGGCTGGGCCAGGCAGCGCCCACGACGCGCCGCGTCACCGTGGTTCCGGTCATCATGGCCGCGGCCTGCGCCATGGTGTTGCCCAGCTCGTACAACTCCTTGATGCGCGGGTAATCCAGCTCGCGGAAGAAGTACCAGACGGTGGCCTCCGGGGGCACGACGTTGGGCTGGTCGCCGCCCTCCGTGATCACGTAATGCGAGCGCTGCTGGGTGCGCAGGTGCTCGCGGCGGAAATTCCAGCCGACGTCCATCAGCTCGACGGCGTCCAGCGCGCTGCGGCCCACCCAGGGCGATGCCGCGTGCGAGGCCTTTCCGTGGAACTGGTACTGGACGGAGATCAGCCCGCTGCTGGTGCGCGGCTGGCCGTAACTGGTGGTAAAGGCGCTGGACACGTGCGCGCCCAGCACCAGGTCCACGTCCTTGAACAGCCCGGCCCGCACGTAAAACGCTTTGGCCGCCAGCAACTCTTCCGCCACGCCCGGAAAGACCTTGATGGTGCCCGGCAGGCGATACTTGTCGATCAGTCTCTTGAGGGCCAGCGCGGCGGTGACGTTCACGGCCTGGCCGGAATTGTGCCCTTCGCCGTGTCCAGGCGCGCCCTCCACCAGCGGGTCGTGGTAGGCGACGCCGGGTTTCTGGGAGGCGCGCGGGATGCAGTCGATGTCGGTCATGAAGGCGATCACCGGCTTGCCCGCGCCGTAGGTGGCCACCCAGGCGGTGGGAATTTTGGCCACGCCCCGCTCCACGCGGAAGCCGTTTCGCTCCAGCAGCGCGGTCAGGTAACGGGACGTCTCGAATTCCTGGAAGCCGAGTTCGCTATAACTGAAAATCTGATCGACGATCTGCTGGGTGAGCGTCTGCATGCCGGCGACCTCGGCCACCGCCTCGCGTTTCAGATCGGCCAGGGGCGGCATTTGCGCCGACAGCGGCAACGAGCACGCCAGCAGCAGGACAGGCGCCAAGCAGGCGCGCAGGTTCGGCATTCGTGCACCCTCCTTGTGATGTGCAACGGTCACGGGGCGTAATGGTACTTCGTGCCGCCCGGAACCACAATGCAGCCATGGCGTGATTCGGGGGATCAATGCAGAGACGCGGAGAACGCAGAGTAAACGCAGAGAATCTCTCTCGATCCCTCGGCATCCTCCGCAGTTCGGCGGTTGGATCTCCCCCCGCGGCCTACAACCGGCGGTTGAGGGAGAAGGTCAGCGAACGCCGCCGGAATCCCGTGGAGCTGGCCAGGTTGGAATTGGTCCAGCCGGTGGAAAAATGAAAGCCCCAGTGGCGTGCCAGCTCGCGTTCCATGTCGAAGCTGTAGGTCCCGAAACAGCTCCAATCGGAGGTGGCATCGCGGCCGGCGCCGGTCCGCGCCTGCAACGACAGCCAGAAGTGGTGGGTGCGCCTCAGGTACACCCGGAGGCCCGGCCCGGCTTCGATGTTCCAGTGCGGGGAATAAAGCCCAAAGCTGAAGGGGCGGTCGTAGGACTGGTAGTTGATCGGGAGGTCAATGGTGATCTGCGGGCGGCCTTCGAAGCGATGCGCGAAGTCGAACCGGGCGCGAATCCGGCGGTTCCCCTCCGACCAGTGAATGGCATCCAGTGCGGCGCTGGCGCTGTCCAGCGGCGTGATTCGAAACGTCATCCCCGCGCCGGCGAACGCCCCGGTCAGCCGGTGGTCGAAGGAAGGAATGTAATCGGCCAGTGCCAGCCGGCCGGCACCGAGATCCACCCGCAGCCGGTCGTTCGGAGTCCAGATGGCGTTCGCCTGGCCGGTGAAGGGGCGGAAGCCGGTGTTGCAGAAATCGGTCACCCGCGCTTCGGCGCGCAGCGCCCAGGCCTCGCTGAATCCGCGCCCCACCGAGACGCCGCTCCACTGGGCATCAACCGAGCGGCCGAGCTGGTCGAGGCGCGACCAGCCGGAAAAACCGGCGAGCGTGGTGCGAAGATTGAGGCCAGCCGCGGCGCTTAGCTCCAGGGCTTGGAAGCTGGTGCCGTCGCCGTCCCAATAGGAGCTGGTCGAGGAAGTCAGGGTGGGACGTTGAAGCCGGCCGATGTGGGCTTTGAGCGCGTCCAGGGCGTCGCCGCGCGCGCCGGCCTCTGCGGCCCGCACCAGGGTATGGAGCGCGGTGTCTGGGCCGCCCAGCCGCAGCTCGGCGATCGCTTCGGCCTCGAAGGCCGACGGGTCGCGCGAGCCCGCCGAAATCAGCTCCGAGAAAATGCGGCGCGCGGCCCGGTTGTTGTCGCGCGCCATTTCCGTCAGCCCTTGCCCTACGCGCGCTTCCTGCTTCTGCGGTTCGCTGCCCTCGCGCTCGACGCCGCGATACAGCTCTTCGGCCAGGCTGGGGCGCTCCATCCAGCGCGCCACCCGCGCCTGGCCCAGGCGCGCTTCCTGCGCGCGCGCCGGACACAGGCCGGCCGCATTCCGGTAGGCGGCCAGCGCCGCCGGCTGCCGGCTGGCCCAGGAAAGCGCCAGAGCGTAATAAAACCGCGCGTCGCAATCGTCCGGGTGCTTGTCGAGGCGCTCGGCCAGCAGCGCCACGGCGCGCGCCGGCCGGTTCGACCACAAGTAGCGCAGCGCCAGGCTGGGCAGCACCGCCTCGCGCATGGAAGCGTCCAGCTCCATGGCCCGCCCATACAACTCGATGGCTTCCTGGTGGCGGTTGGCGGTCGCTGCGTCGTCCCCCTGCTGCGCCAGCCTCTGCGCCTCTTTCTGTGCAGTGTGCGGCATCTGAGCCGCGACCGTAAGGGAGCGGTCACCGTGCCCGGCGACCGCTCGCTCACGCTCGCGGCTCTGTTGCAGCTTCTCTTCACTTGCGGCGATAGCTGGTTCACCTGTAGCCTCCAGCCTCCAGCCTCCAACCTGGACCACCAGCCAGATCAGGATTGCCGGCCAGGATCGCCTCACGGCGCGGTCCTCCGGATTCTCCAGCGCTGCACCTGGGACGGGCGCCGCGCCAATGCCGGCAGCGTGTAAATGCAGGTGATGAGCGAGGTCAGGACCCAGTAGATGAGCGGATAGAACACGGATTCGGGCAGCGTGCGGATGATTTCCGGCTCGTAGCGCCGGTCGGTCAGCGCCCCGGCCCACAACTGCACCAGGCAGGAGGTGGCCATGATCATGCCCCACAGGTTGGGAATGGGCGAGGCACCGTAGGGCACGTAGCCCGCCAGGCGGGAGATGATCCAATAGGCGGTGATGAGGATGAAGACGTGCGCCCAGGCCACCGACACGATGGCCTCGTACCAGACGGCCCACAGCCGGCGCAGCGCCCAGGTGAGGGCGACGCGGCGGTGGCGGCGAAGCACCTGCGCCAGGCCGCGCGCCCAGCGCCGCCGCTGCTTCCACAGTTCGGGCAGCGTGGGCGGCGCCTGGATCCAGGCCACCGCCCGCGGCTCGTAACGTACGTCCCAGTGGCGCGTCTGGATGCGCCAGGTCATGTCGATGTCCTCGGTGGCCATGTCGGGCGAGAAGCCGCCGGCCTCCAGCACTGCGGTCCGGCGAAAGCTGCAGACGGCGCCCGAGACCGTCAGCACCCGCCCCCAGATCCGCTGCGCCCGCCGCTGCATGGAAATGATGGAGCAGAATTCCAGCGCCTGCATGCGCTGCAACAAGGTGCGGCGGTTGGCGACCCGCGGGTTGCCGGTGACGGCGCCCACCCGGGTCGAGCTCAGGTAATGCGGAACAATGACCCTCAGCAGTTGCGGCTGCACAACAGTATCGGCGTCGATCAACACCAGGATTTCGCCCCGGCACAGCGGCAGCGCGTCGTTCAGCGCCATGGCCTTGCCTTCGTTGATGGGTTTTTCCAGCAGGCGGATGGGGCCGCGCCCCAGGTAACGCCGCACGATTTCCGCCGTGGCGTCGGCCGAGCCGTCGTCAATCACGATGGCCTCGAAGCGCGGATAATCCAGCCCCAGGATCGCCTCCAGCGTGCGGGCGATGGTTTGTTCTTCCGCGTAGGCCGGCACCAGGATGGACACGAACGGCCATTCCCCGTCCGGTTCCTTCAGCGCCCGCGACTCCTGCCGGCGAACGAAGAACAAGCTCAGCAGCACCCACACCACCGCCATGAACACCGGATAGCCGCCGTAGAAATACAGCAAGACTCGATAGAGCCGGGAATGATCGATGACGGCGAACAGATCAAGCAGCGGCAACTTTGAACCTGTGCCCTTCTCCCAGGTAGGCCTTGCCGTTCTCGTCCACCTCCAGGCGCAGCACCTGGGCTTCCAGCAACTCCCGCCGCGGCGGCAACCAAAGGCGGCGGCCGAGGCGGTCTCGCTCGATCCGTGGCGGCAAATAGGCTGTCACCCGGCCGCGCTTGCCCTGGCGCGCCACCCTCACGTTGTACCTGACCCAGAGCGTGGTCATGGCCGCAAGGGCGATGACGGCCATGGCCAGCGCGGCGCCGGTATAGGCCAGCATTTCAACGGTCGCCTCTCCCTGCGTGACCTCGTCCCACCAGTAGATAAACAGGAACCAGCCGAAAAAAATGGAGAGCAGCCGGGCGGATATTTTTAGGATGCGCATGCGAAGAGTCTCCGCCAAAATGCACCGGGCGCGCGACGCAAGGCGCTGGTGTGGCCATATTGTATCGCTTCAGGGGGCAATAGGTTAGGGAATTTCAACGTTTTTTCGCCTTTTCCGAGCACTTTGTTGTTTTCTTTGAACCGAGAACTCCGTTCTCGATAGCTGGCAGCTATAGCCAAATCGGACACCCGGCAACGCGCCGGCCGCAACTTACGTGGCACACAGGCTGATTGGCGAGATAGAATCCGCGAATTCCGCCGATAGGGTGATGGCGGAAACGCCCGATTGGTGCGGGTTTTGGCTTAGGGTAAACCCCGATGGGGCCCCTAGTACTCCATTCAGCCGGAGCTCGATTCACTGTAAACTACGGTGTTCGAGCGCCGAGGCGATCGCGCCGCGCACGCTTTGGACCAGCGAAAAGCGCTGCTGCTCGCTGAGCCCGGCGGTGGGGATCGGCTCGTGCAGCACCATGCGGACATCGCCGGGGTGAATGCGCGGGTCGCCCTTGCGCATGATTTGGCGCGTTCCCAACAGGGTGACGGGCACAACCGGCACGCCGGCGCGGATAGCCATGACAAACACCCCCCGGCGGAACGGCAGCATCTCTTCGGTGGGGCTGCGCGTTCCCTCGGGAAAGACCATCATGGAGCGGCCGCCGCGCAGCGCCGTCACCCCCGCCTCCACGGTGACCGCCGCCTGGTGGGTGCCTCGGGGGACGGGAATCATTCCCACCATGCGCATGGCGCGTCCCAGGACGGGAATGCGGAACAGCTCCTGTTTGGTCAGCACCACCACGCGCGGCAGGAAGGCCATGGCGGCGACGTCCACGTTGCTGACATGGTTGAGCATGAAGACGTAGGTGGCGCGCGGGTCAATCCGCTCGCGCCCTTCCACCTGCACCCGCACGCCGCCCAGCCACATCGCCAGCCGGATGCCGCAAACGCCGGCGCGGTACAGCGCGGCGCTGCGCCGGATGATCAGCGTGTAGGGGATGAAAATGGCCCCGGCCAGCACCGTGTACAGGAACGTCAGCGAAACCACTATCAGGCTGCGCAGCATAGAACGTAGGCTGTGGGCTGTAAGCTGTGGACCGTGGGCCGTGGGGAACCCGCGGCCCATAGCCCACAGCCGGCAGCCGAGTTATGTTACCATCCGCTGTCCGGGCGATGGATTGCCACCACATCAAGCAGACGGTTGTAGGGCGCACCAGCCGCCTGTTCGGCGACCTGCTCTACCACTTCGATCGCGTCCAGTCTTTTTATAGCTTCAACCCCTTCGATCGCGAATCTTTTTTTCGAGCGGCGCGGGAACTGAGCTACCCGCAGGCCAGCCGCGCGGCGCTGGCGGCCGCGCTGGAACAGCAGGCGGCCGCATTCGGAGCCGGCGAGCCGTCGCGCGGCAACATCGACCGGCTGCGCCGGGGCGCCGCGGCGATTGTGACCGGCCAGCAGGTGGGCCTGTTCGGCGGCCCGGCGTTCGCCTTGTACAAGGCACTCACCGCAATTCGCCTGGCCGCCTGGCTGACCGGCGGCGGACTCGATTGCGTGCCCGTGTTCTGGCTGGCCGCCGATGACCACGACCTGGAAGAGGTGAACCACGCCTACCTGCTCAATGCCGGGTACCGGCCCCAGCGCATCGCCGACGCCGGCGCGTCCCACGCGGCCGGAGCACCCGTCGGGCGCATCCGGCTCAGCGCGGGCATCCAGCAGTCGGTCGAGCGCGCGCTCACGCTGCTGCCGGAATCGCCCGGCAAAGAGCAGATCGCCGCTGCTCTGGAGCAGGCCTACCGGCCCGGAGAAACCTTCAGCTCGGCGTTCGGGCGGCTGATGGCCCGCCTGCTGGAGCCGTTCGGCATCGTTGTGCTGGATCCGACCCATCCCGCGCTGCGGGAACTGGCGGCGGGGGTCTTCCGCCAGGCCATCGTCTCCGCCGCCGAGCTTCGCGACGCGCTGCTGGCGCGCAACAGGCAACTGGTGAAGGCGGGCTACCACGCCCAGGTCCACGTCACCGAACAATCGACCCTGATGTTCCTGGAGCGGGAGGGGCGGCGGACCGCGCTCCACCGCTCCGACGATGAATTCGCAGCCGGCAACGAGACGCTGTCGCCCGGCGAGTTGCTGGCGCTGCTGGAGCGCCGGCCGCAGGATTTCTCGCCCAATGTCCTGCTGCGCCCGGTCGTGCAGGACACGCTGCTGCCGACGGTCGCGTACGTAGGCGGGCCGGCGGAGCTCGCCTACATGGCCCAGGCCGCCCCGCTGTACCGGCGCCTGCTGGGGCGGGCGCCCCTGGTTTTCCCGCGGGCCGGCTTCACCATCGTCGATTCGACGATCCGGCAACTGCTGGAACGCTACGGGCTGGAAATCGCGGACGTAGCCGCCGGCCCGCAGCGCTTGCGCCAGAAAATGGGGCCGCGCTTCCTTTCCGCCGAGCTGGCCGCCGGCTTTGGCGAAGACGAGCGCCGGCTGGAGGCGCTCCTGGCGGACGTTGGCCGGCGCCTGGAGCCGGTGGACCATACGCTGGCCGATGCCGCCGCCCTGGCTGCCCGCAAGATGTCGTACCAGTTGGAAAAGCTCAAGCGGAAAGCGGGCCGCGCCGCCGCCCGCTCGTCGGGCGAACTGGAGCGCGACGCCGCCGTCATTGAGAACGTCATCCACCCGCACAAGCAGCCGCAGGAGCGTGTCTATTCCGGCATCTCGTTGCTGGCGCGCTTCGGCCTGGGCCTCCTCGACAGGCTGTACGCCGAAGTCCCGCTGGAGGATCCCGACCATCGCGTGCTGTGTGTGTAGGGACGCAGCGACGTGTGCGCAGTATAGACGCGCACGTCGTGTTGTTCAGCGGATCCGGGGACAGCGTTGCGTTGGCGGCCGGGCTGTCACTCTGTGGCCGACCTTACCCGTAGACGCGCACCCCTTGAACGACGCGGTGGATCACTCCACCAGCGCTGGGAGCATCCGGCTGAAGGCCGAGTTGCAGGCAACTGAAGAAAGCCAGCATCTGGGGAAAGATCACATCCACCGGGGCGCGATAGCAATCCGGGAGCGGCGCTGCATACGGAGCGCTCAACCGCACATCGGCTTCCACGTTTTCCGCGCCCGGTCCGAGCGCCACTGATTTCCTTCCCAGCCCTTTGGCGCGCGCCTCGCGCAGCAGGTCCAGCTCGTAGGGCCGGGTGCTCTCATCCGAGCTCAAAAAGAACAGCAGGATTGTGCGCTGGCCGGCGAAGGCCATCGGCCCGTGCCGGAAGCCGAGGAAGGTCTCCGGAAGCGCGGCCACGCGGCCCGCGGTCGATTCCAGCAGCTTGAGTGCGCCCTCGCGCGCCACGCCCATCAGCGCGCGCGAGGCCAGCAGGCAGACACGGTCCGGGACGGGCTCGGCCAGTTCCTTAGCGACGGCCGCGGCATCCAACAGGCATTCCCCCGCGGCGCACATGGTTTCGACCACGGCCTCGTATTGGCGCTCGGCGGCGGCCGCCAGCGCGGCCACGCATTGTCCGGCGACAATCAGGCTGCTGAAGGAGCTGGTCATCATCAGGCTCTGGTCGTTGGCCGCCTCGGGCAGAACCAGGGTGCAGACGTTGGGGCGGTCGCGGTACCTCTGCGCCAGAGCGCCCTGGCCGTTGCAGCAAAGGATGAGATGGCGCACCTCGGGCAGCTCGCGAAGCAGGCGATCGACCACGCCGGTGCTTTCCGGGCTGTCGCCCGAGCGCGCCATCGAAACCAGCAGGGAACGAGCCGGCTGCCGTTGGCCGGGGAGGAAGGCGCCGCGCGCCTCGAGCAGCAAATCCGTGGTCGGCACGGCGTCGGCCGCCCAGCCGCACACCTGCCGGAACAGCGGCACCAGCGCCAGGCCGGCATAGGCGGATGAGCCGGCGCCCGCCAGCACCAGGTCCGTAATCGCGCCGCAGCCGAGGAAGCTCCGGACGGCCTCGGCTTGCTCGCGCAGCACCAGGCGCGCGGTCTGGCGCCACGTCCACGGTTGCTGCAGGATCTCGCGCGCCGTGTGTTCCACGCCCAGCCGCCGCCGCTCCTCGATGGGCAGCCGCAGCATCGCCCCCAGCGGCGTATCCGCGGAAGCCCGTCGCGCCAAGTACTCTTCGAGTGTTTCCATTGGGTTCATCGCAGTGCTGAGTGCTAAGTGCTGAGTGCTTCCAGCCGGGCGTGCAGATCCGGGCGGTGGAAGGCCTCGGTGCCGCCCACCGCCGTGACCGCCAGCGCGCCACAGGCATTGGCGAACCGCAGGCAATCCTGCGGCGACGCCCCGGCCAGGTAGCGAAACAGGAAGCCGGCGTCGAAGCTGTCGCCGGCGCCCGTGGCTTCCACGAACTCGACGTCTGCCCGCGGCACCCGAAGCTCCAGCGGGGAACCGGAGGCGCCGCCAGCCAGCACGGCCCCATCCGCGTCGGCCTTCACGGCCACGGTGCGCGCGTACCCGGCCAGCCCGAATCGGGCCAGCTTCCATGCCGCCCGGCACAGATCGCTTTCGCCCGCGATCGATAACGCCTCCCGCCGGTTGGGAAAGAAGATGTCGGTGAATTTCAACACCTCGAGCAGGTTCGAGTTCCAGCGCTCATCCGGGTCATCGTTGGTGTCCAGTGAGGTCGTCAGGCCGGAGGCGCGCGCCCGCTCGAAGAGCCGGGCGCAGCCGGGCTGCAGCGCGGGCAGCAGATAGAACGGGGCCACATGCAAATGCCGGACGCGCCGCAGCAGCTCATTGGGAAGGTCGGCTTCTTCCAACCGCTCCATCGCGCCGCGATAGGTCAGGATGGCCCTCTGAGCCTGGCCCTCGCCCGCCAGGATCACGGAAATCCCGGTCCGGTGTTCGTCGGAGAGGCGCACGCCGGAGACATCGACGCCGCGCGCGCGGAGTTGCTCGAGGCAAAACTCTCCCGGAGCATCGCGGCCCACCTTGGCGGCGAAGCAAACGCGCGCGCCCAACGCCGCCAGGTTGCAGGCAAAGATGGCCGCCGAGCCGCCCAGCGTGTAGTTCATGCCCGCCGCCAGCCGCTCCTTGCCGGGTTCCGGCGCGGGGCAGCCGGACAGCAGCAGGTCCACGTTGAGATCGCCGGCGGCAAGCACATCGAATTCGGCCATGGCTCTGATCCATTACGATAAGGGGGAGAATCGCGGCAGGCAAGGATTTTAGCAGGCTGCTGAATGAGGGCCTCACAGGCTGGAAGCCTGTGCCACCGCCGCCCGCCAGTGATTGAACAGTGGCACAGGCTTCCAGCCTGTGTGTTCCTGTAGCCTGTAGCCTGCGGCCTGGTGTATAACAAGCGGCATGAGACGCAACCGCCGTGAGTTCCTCAAGGGGGCCGCCGCGCTGGCGGCTACCGTCGCCGCGCCGGCCGCTGCCGCCGCCAACGCGCTGCCGACCATCCGGCTGGGCAAGCATCAAATCACCCGGCTGATCCTCGGCGCCAACCCCATCTACGGCTATTCCCATTTCAACAGGCTCTACGACCAGCACATGCGCGACTACCACACCCCGGAGCGGGTGGTCGAGTTACTGAAATCGGCCGAAGCCAACGGCATCAATACCTGGCAGTCCAGCTATGACGAACGCATGGTTTCCGACCTGGGCCGGTTCCGGGAGCAGGGCGGGAAGCTGAACTGGATTTGCGTTTGCCGCCCCACCTTCCTGGACGACCCGGCGCTGATCGCCGAGGCCCTCAAGCACAAGCCTATCGCCATCGTGCAGCACGGCGGCATCACCGACCGGGTGTTCCGCTCCGGCGAGTTCCAGAAGTCGCGCGATCTGCTCCAGCGCATGCGCCAGGCCGGAGTGCTGGTGGGCGTTGCCTGCCACAACCCGGAAGCGGCCATCGACAGGATGGAAAGCGAGGGCTGGGACATCGACTTCTACATGGCCTGCTTCTATTACGTGTCGCGGCCCAAAGACGAGCTGCAGAAGATGCTGGGCGAGCTTCCGCTGGGCGAGCCGTATCTTTCCGGCGACACGGCGCGGGCCACCGGGGCCATGCGCAAGTGCAAGAAGCCGTGCCTGGGCTACAAAATCCTGGCGGCGGGACGGGCCTCCGACACGCCGGCGCAGCGCCGAACCGCCTTTGAATACGCCTACCGCAACATCAAGCCGGCCGACGGCGTCATCGTCGGCATGTGGAACCGCTTCAGCGAGCAGGTGGCCGAGAATGCCGCGCTGGCGCGCACGCTGCTGGCCTGATCTGCTAACATGGCCGCAGGAGCAATGGACGAGAACACGCTGAATCCGAAAATCGCGGAGGCGGTGCGCCGCCTGGTGGAGTTCTACGACCCGGAGCGGATCTATCTGTTCGGTTCGGCGGCCAGGGGCGAGTTCGGCCCCGATAGCGACCTGGATTTTCTTGTGGTGGTGCCCGACGACTGCCCGCGGGAGCTGCGCATGTCTGGCCGCATTTATGAAGAACTGAGCGAAGTCGCGGTACCGATTGATGTGGTTCCCTGGCGACACACCGACTTCGAAGGCCGCCAAGTGGTGAAAAGCTCTCTACCGGCTACTGTAGCACGTGAAGGCAAGTTGCTATATGACGCCGACACTGTTTCGGGAAGATGAAACCAGGCAATGGCTTGCCTGCGTGCGGGAGGACCTTGCCTGTGCAGAGGCGCTTATTTCATTGCCGGCTCCTCTGACAAAGAGCGCGCTGTTCCACTGCCAGCAGGCAGCGGAGAAAGCGATGAAGGCATTTCTGGTATGGCACGAGCGCAGTTTCCCGAAAACGCACGATCTGGCGACCGTTGGCAGGCAGTGCATTTCAATCGACGCGTCCCTGGAAACATGCGTCAAGCGGTCGTACCGTCTCACCCAGTTCGCCGTGCTATCGCGCTATCCCGGCGAATTCGACGAGCCAACTCCAGAAGAGGCACGAGGCTCGCTGGCCATCGCCTGCGCGCTGTTTGCCGCCGTTCTGGACCGTCTGCCAGAGCAAGTACGCGGCTGATTCTTGATTTCGCCATTGGCGACGGGCTGCCGGCGGGACGCCGGCGGCACAACAATCCACCAAACAAAAAGAGGGGCAACCTTGCGGTTGCCCCTCTGTGCTCTCTCTGGCTCTGTGGTGAATCCTGGTCAGAACCGGAAGCGGGCCGACATTTGGATCATCCGCTCGCGGTAATAGTAGTTGCTGGTGCCCGTCGGCGACAGGAAGTCGGTCCGCGCCGTCAGGGTCGTGCCGCTGAGGGTGAAGGCGTTGCCGTATACGCCGCTGGCGTTGGTGTGGTTGAACAGGTTGAAGGCCTCCGCCAGCAGCTCCAGGCGGTTTCGCTCGGTGATCCGGAATTCGCGGCTGACGCGGAAATCGATGTTGGTCAGGCCCGGCCGCACGAACGTATTGCGGGCCAGCCAGGGCACGCGGTAGTCGCCGCCCGCGCCGATCGCTTGCGGCCAGGCGGACCCCGCCCTCAAGTCACTGGTCGCGGACCGCCGATCGAGGATTATCGACCACGATGCGCCGGCCATCGTAAGCAGGGGTAATCGTGCGCGCCTTCCGGATCGCGTCGATGACCACGTCGGACCAGGATCTCTTCGTGTCCCTCTTGTCGAGCACCTCGAAGCCATTCATGCGGGCGGCCAGAGAGGAACTTGCCGCGCACGAGTATATGCGCGCATCGTCCAGAGGCGCATCACCGACCGTGATGGCCTCGAGCTTGCCGCGGAACATCCGGTAGCGGAGCCCCGAACCGATCGGCGCGGACCGTTGGACGAAACGGCGGATCTCGCTCCCTTTCATGCGGAAGGTCACGACCGTAGATGAATTCTGATCGAGATCGACAAGCGCCGCCCGCGTGACCGGCCCCGCGACAATCGGCCAGTGCACGCCTCCCAGACCTTCGAACTCCACCTCGACACCGAACTCGGCCCGCACCACGTCCGCGAACAGGTTATTTTGGGAGAAGTCGTCTCCTCGATCGGCGAAATCGGCGGTCGCCCTCGCGAGCACCTCGTCGTACTTCGTGGCGTACGGCGCCCAAAGTTTGTTGAGCACCGCGGTCACAGCCGGATCCTCCGGCGTCTCGCCCGTGACCGGGATCAGGCGCTCTTGATAGCGGTTGACCCGCCACTTTCCCGCCGCGTTCTTTTGCAGCAGGAGGTCGAGCCGGCCCAACTCCCCGCCCCACTGGCCTGCTTGCACGATGATCGTTCCGTTGAGCTCGTCCGGCTTCAGCTCGTCGGACCACTGGACTATCTCACCTTGCGGCAGCCGCGTGTGCCAATGGCTGGCGAGGATCACGTCGATCCCTGGAACCTTGC
>Ga0315280_10003812_pt1 | contig 22783 bp, 16 predicted proteins | sample YL17G06_40_MG_FD_203697 | JGI IMG/M metagenome (GOLD analysis project Ga0315280, IMG submission 203697) | Sediment microbial communities from Yellowstone Lake, YNP, Wyoming, USA - YL17G06_40 | ecosystem: Environmental > Aquatic > Freshwater > Lake > Sediment | place: USA: Wyoming | collected... | reverse complement strand
GTATCGAAGGTCCAGCAATGGTTGACCTCGGCGAAATCGTGGTCCTCGGTCGCCAGCCAGAACACCGGCACAGCCGGGATCCCCGCAGCGGTGAGGCGGCGAGCCAGCTTGGCCGCGGTCAGCGCCTTGTGAATGGTATACGCCGGGCCGGAGAACAAACCCACTTGCTGGCCAGTCACAACCGCCAGAGCGCCGGGCTGCGCCAGAGCTTCCAAAGCCGGGCTATCGCCGTTTTGCTGCCGCAGCGCAGAGATCAGCGCCGCTCTTCGTTCCGGCGGATAGTCGATGGCCCGGGCCGCGGCCCGGTAGGATTCCTGCTCGTGTGGGGCGTGGTCATAGAAGGAGCGCACCCGCTCGAAGTGATAGGTGAAGTCGGAAAACAGCCAGGTGGTGTGCGGCAATTCAGTGTGGCGCAAACAGCTCGATTCCATCTCGCAGTTCAAGGGTAGCAGATGATTCGGGCCCCCCGAAAGTCGCATAGAATGGAACATGGCGGGCGTTTACCTCTCCTATCCTTTCTGCGCGCAGAAGTGTACCTACTGCAACTTTGCCTCGGGCGTTTTTCCACGCCCCATCGAGCGCAGATACCTGGAGGCGCTGCGGGCTGAGATTGCCGGGTTCGCGTGGAGCTGGCGCCCCCAGACCGTGTACCTGGGAGGCGGCACGCCCAGCCGCATCGAGCCCCATGATCTGGAGGCCCTGCTTTCCGTCATTCCCGGCCACCCCTGGAGCGAGGCCACCCTGGAAGCCGCGCCGGGGACCCTCACCCGCGACCAAGCCCGCCTCTGGAGCCGCCTGGGCATCAACCGCGTGAGCCTGGGTGTGCAGTCTTTCGTACCCCGCGAGATCAACCGCACCGGACGAAGGCACACGGCCGAAAGCGTGGCCGAAGAAGTGGCTATTCTGCGCCACGCCGGCATCGACAACTTCAATCTCGATCTGATCGCGGGACTGCCTGGCCAGACCCCGGAAAGCTGGCGCGAATCGCTGGATTGGGTCGAGCGGCTGGCCGCCCCCCACGTTTCCGTCTACATGCTCGAAGTGGATGAAGACAGCCGCCTGGGCCGCGAGATCTTGCACCACGGCGCCCGCTATGGCGCGCCGGAGGCGCCCTCGGAAGACCTCACCGTCGAGCTGTACCAAACCGCGGTCGAGCGCCTGCGCCAGATGGGCATCCGCCAGTACGAGATCTCGAATTTCGCACGGCCCGGTCTGGAATCCCGCCACAACCTCAAGTACTGGCGTCTGGAGCCATATGCCGGTTTTGGCGCCGACGCCCACTCCTTCGACGGAGTCATGCGCCACAGGAACGTGGAATCGCCGGCTGAATATGTTGCCCGGTTCCAGTGCGGTCAGTCGCCCGGCCTGGAATCCACGCCGGCTCAGCCGCGGGAAGAGCGGTTCCTGGTGGGCCTGCGCCTGCGCGAGGGCATCCGGCCCACCCAGCAGGAATGGCGTCTGTTCGAGGCGCCCATTCGCCGCTTTGTCGGGGACGGCCTGCTGGAATCCGACGGAAAGAACCTGCGGCTGACCGCGCAGGGCGTTTTGTTGTCCAATGAAGTGTTACAGGAGTTTGTCAGTCTTGAAGAAGGAGGCAACAGGGTGTAGGTTGTGGGTTGCAGGTTGTGGGTTCCGGTCTGGCATTTTCCCACAACCCACATCCCACATCCCACAACCTTCTGTCGTATGAGAGGACGATACACACCACGCGGCCTCAAAAGCCCTGAGCTCTTCGAGCGCGAGCGCCGGCTCATCGACCTGCGCAGCGATACGGTCACCAAGCCCACCCTGGCCATGCGCCGCGCCATGGCGGAGGCTGAGGTGGGTGACGACGTCTACGGCGAAGACCCCACCGTCAACCGCCTCGAGCAACGGGCCGCGGCCATCTTCGGGAAAGAAGCCGGGCTGTTCGTGCCCACCGGCACCATGGGCAACACGATTGGCGTGAAGGTCCACACCCGGCACGGGCAGGAAGTCATCTGCGAAGCGCGCTCCCATGTCTTCAACTACGAGCTGGCGATGATGGCCTGGTTCTCCGGCTGCCTGCCGCGCCCCATTGCTGCTTTGGACGGCATCCTGACCTGGGATCGAATCCGCCGCGAGATCCGGCCGCTGGGCCCGCACTGGGCGCCCACCGGGCTGATCGAGATCGAGAACACGCACAACATGGCCGGCGGCTCCGTCTATCCGATCGAAGTCATCCAGGAGATCTGCGACGGCGCGCATGAGCTGGGCCTGAAGGTTCACCTGGACGGCGCGCGCGTCTTTAACGCGGCGACCTTCTTGGGCCGGCCGGTTCAGGAGATCACGGCCCAGGCGGACACCGTGATGTTCTGCCTTTCGAAGGGCCTGGGCGCCCCAGTGGGCTCGCTGCTGGTGGGAACCGCGGAGGCGATTGCCCAGGGCCGCCTGTATCGCAAGCGCCTGGGAGGAGGCATGCGGCAGGCCGGGGTGCTGGCCGCGGCCGGCTTGATCGCGCTCGAGGAGATGCCGCGGCGGCTCTCCGAGGATCACGCCAACGCGCGCTTCCTGGCCGAGGCGCTCTCTCAGATGGCCGGCATCCGGGTTCCTCACGAAGTCCAGACCAACATCGTGGTGTTCGATATTGGCGGCGCCGGCCTCACCACCAGCGAGTTCAGCGCGCGCCTCAAGTCTCGCGGGGTGCTGATGAACGGCGTCAACGCCACCCAGATGCGCCTGGTGACCCACTACGACGTCTCGCGCGAGGACTGCGAGAACGCCCTTACCGCGCTGGCTGAAGTGGCAGTGGGCGCCACAGTGAATGCGTGATCCGCGTGCTCCCCTCCCGCGCCTGGCTCCTCTGCTTTGCGCTTGCCACCTGCCCCAGGGCTTTCAGATGCTCTGGCAGACCATCAAGGAGTGATCTTCCCCAGCACCACCGCCCGCCGCGCCCCGGTCGCTGATGGCAGGTTCGCCGGCCGGCGCCGCCAGGTCTCGTACGCCAGCACCGCGAACGCGATGGCTTCTTTGGCATCAACGTCCACGCCGAAATCCGCCGAAGTCATGATCGCGACGTTCGGCAAGAACGCGATCAGGTAGGCCAGCATCTGCGAGTTGTGCGCCCCGCCCCCGGAGACGATCAGCTCGTCCACCTTCATCCGCGGCCGCACAAACCGCTCGATGCCCTCGGCGACCGCCGCCGCGGTCAGTGCCGTGGCCGTGGCGATCACATCCGGCTGCGGCAGCCGCGTAGCCAGCAGCCGCGCCACGAACCTCTCGCCGTATTGCTCCCGCCCCGCGGTTTTCGGTGGCGGTTGCTGGTAGTAAGGGCTTCGCAGCAATTCACTGAGCAGGGCAGGCTCGAGCCGGCCACGCCGCGCGATCCGCCCGCCCCGGTCGAACTTCTGCTTCCCTTCGGTGTGGGCGGCCACCAACTGGTCAACTACCATGTTCCCCGGGCCGGTGTCGAAGGCAATCACCTGCTCCGGCCCCCCGCCCGCCGGAATGGCCGTGAGGTTCGCAATCCCCCCGATGTTCAGCGCCACGCGCCCCAGCCGCCGGTGCCGGAACAGCAGGTAGTCCACGTAGGGAACCAGGGGCGCTCCCCGGCCCCCCGCCGCCATGTCGCGGGGCCGGAAATCCGATACCACCGGGATTCCCGTCCGCTCCGCGATCACCGCCGCCTCGCCGATCTGCAACGTGCTGGCCACCCGGCGGCCCAGATACTCCACTGCCTCGCCCTCGTGAAAAATGGTCTGCCCGTGGCACCCGATCAGCTCGACCGACTCCAGCGGAATCCCCGCCCGCCGGCAGGTCTCCCGCACCGCCCGCGCATACAGTTCCCCCAGCAGAAAATCCAGCCGCGCAATTGTCGCGGTGTGCGCGCAGGCGTCCGACACCCCCAGCAGCGCCGCCCGCACTGCTTCCGGATAGGGCGTCGTACGCAAGGCCGCCGTCTGGAACCGCTTCCCCTCGATATCCACGATGGCCACGTCGATGCCGTCCAGCGACGTCCCGCTCATGATCCCGGCCACCCTCATCTCTGCTTCAGCTCCTCCTGCAACTCATTCAGCAACCGCAGCGCCTCGATCGGCCGCAACTCATCGATCTTCACCTTCCGGATGCGCTCCGCGATCTCGTAATTCACCGGCTCGAACAACTGGATCTGCATCGGCCGCGACGCCGGGTGCGCCCCCGGCGACAGCTCCTCGGTCACTTCGTGCCCGGTCTTCTCGTGGAGCTCCAGGACCTCCCGCGCCCGCTCGATCACGCTCCCCGGCAGCCCCGCCAGCCGCGCCACCTCGATGCCGTAGCTGCGGTCCGCGCTCCCCGGCTCGACCTTCCTCAGGAAGATGATCTGGTCTCCGGCCTCCTTCACGGTCACCCGCAGGTTGCGCACTCCTTCGAGCTGCTCCGCCAGTTCGGTCAGCTCGTGGTAGTGCGTCGCGAACAGCGTCTTGGCGCGGATCTTCCGGTGGATCTGCTCGATCACCGCCCAGGCCAGCGCCAGGCCGTCGTAAGTCGCCGTACCCCGTCCGATCTCGTCCAGCACAATCAGGCTGCGCTCGGTTGCGGTGTTCAGAATCACCGCCGTCTCGGTCATCTCGACCATGAACGTCGAGCGCCCCCGCGCCAGGTTGTCCGACGCCCCGATGCGAGTGAACACCCGGTCGATCAGCGGCAGCAGCGCCTGCTCCGCCGGCACGAACGACCCCATCTGCGCCAGAATCGCGATCAGCGCCGCCTGCCGCAGATAGGTGGACTTCCCGCCCATGTTCGGCCCCGTGATCAGCGCGATGAATTCCGTCTTCGCGTTCAGGTACAGATCGTTCGGAATGAACCGCGCCGCTTCACGCTCGGAAAGCTTTTCGACCACTGGGTGCCGCCCGCCCAGGATGCGCAGCTCACCGTGCTCGGAAAACCGCGGCCGGCTGTAGCGGTTTTCGGCCGCCACCTGCGCCAGCGCCGCGGTCACATCCAGCTCCGCGATGGCCGCCGCGGCCTCGCGGATGCGGCCTGCATGTTCCGCCGCGAAGGCCCGCACCTCCCCGAAAATCTGCTTCTCCAGCTCCAGGATTTTCTCTTCCGCGTCCAGGATCTTGCGCTCCAGCTCCTTGAGCTCCGGCGTCGTGAAGCGCTCCGCATTCACCAGCGTCTGCTTGCGCTCGTAATCCGCCGGCGCCAGGTGCAAATTGGCCTTGGACACCTCGATGTAGTAGCCGAAGATGTTGTTGAACCGCACCTTCAGCGACCCGATCTGGGTACGCGCCCGCTCCCGCGTTTCGATCCCCGCCACATATTGCCGGCTGTTCCGGCTGATGTCCCGCAGCTCATCCAGCTCCACCTGGTACCCGTCCCGGATGGTCCCGCCGTCCGCCAGCGCCAGCGGCGGCTGATCCGCGATGGCCGCCAGGATCCGCTCGCGCACCTCCGCCACCTCATCGATCTGATCGCACCCCAGCGCCCCTGCCGCAACTCGTTTCAACTCGGGAATCTTCCCCAGCGATCTGCCCAGCGCCAGCAACTCCCGCGGCCCCGCCGTTCCCAGCGTCAGCTTCGCCAGCAACCGTTCCAAATCCTGGATCTGGCCCAGCACCTTCCGCAACTCACTGCGCAAAATGGTCTGCTGGAGCAGCGTCTGGACCCCGTCCAGCCGCGCCTCAATCTCCGCACGCTCCAGCGACGGCCTCAGCATCCGCGCCCGCAGCAACCGCCCTCCCATCCCGGTCAGCGTCTGGTCGATCACCCCCGCCAGCGTGGCCTCTTTCGAACTCTCCACGAAGATCGGTTCCAGCAGTTCCAGGTTGCGCACCGTCACCGCGTCCAGCACCATCGAATCCGCGCGATCGTAGTAGCTCGGACGGTCCAGGTGCTCCAACGCCCCGCGCTGCGTGTCCTTCAGGAAAGCCAGGATCGCTCCCGCCGCTCCCACCGCCAGAGGCCGCCCCGCCAGCCCGCATCCCTCCAGGCTGAACAGCCGGTAGTGCTCCCGGAGAGTGCTCTCGGCATGGTCATAGCCGAAGACCCAACCGTCCACCTCCGTGCGCAGCCCCGCAAATGCCACCGCGTTGGAAGGCGACACCAGCAGCTCACGCGCACTCAATTGCTCGAGCGCCCCAGCCAGCTCTCCCGCACTCACTTCCGTGGCCCGGAACTCCCCGGTCGAAACATCCACATACGCCAGGCCGGCCCGTAATCCGCTGGTCACCACCGCCGCCAGGTAGTTGTTCTCGTGCGACCGCAGCAGCCCCGCCTCGGTCGCCGTCCCCGGCGTCACGATCCGCGTCAGTTCCCGTTTCACCAGCTTCTTGGCGAACCGCGGGTCCTCCATCTGGTCGCAGATCGCTACCCGGTAGCCCTTCTGGACCAACCGCGCAATGTAGCCCTCCGCGGCGTGATACGGCACCCCGCACATCGGAATGGCTTGCCCCTTTTCCTTGTTCCGCGACGTCAGCGTGATCTCCAGCTCCCGCGCCGCCGTCACCGCGTCTTCATAGAACAGCTCATAGAAATCCCCCAACCGGAACATCAAAAGGGTATTGGGGACCTGCTGCTTGATGGCGTGGTATTGCCGCATCAGCGGCGTGGAAGCCTCCGAGCTCACCGGGCCGGCCTCACGCGTAGATTCCCCGCAGCTTGATGGCGAACGCCACCCGGTCCAGCGCCACCATGAATGCCGCGATGCGGTTGTTCACGCCGTGCTTGTCTGCGTAGCTCACCACGTCCTGGAAGCTGTTGACCATGATCTCCCGCAGCCGCTCGTTCACCAGTTGCTCGTTCCAGAAATACCCCTGCCGGTCCTGCACCCACTCGAAATACGAAACCGTCACGCCCCCGGCATTGGCCAGGATATCCGGAATCACAAACACGCCCTTCTCTGCCAGGATCTGGTCGGCCACCGGAGTAGTCGGCCCATTAGCCCCCTCGCACAGAATCCGGGCCCGGATGCGGCCCGCGTTCTGCGAGGTGATCACGTTCTCCTTGGCCCCGGGCAGCAGCACCTCGCACTCCAGGAACATGGCTTCTTCCGGCTCGATGGCTTCGGCTCCCGGGAAGTCCGCGATCGAGCCGGTCTCCTTGCGGTGCCGCAGCAGCGCCGGGATATCCAGTCCCTCCGCATTGTAGATCGCCCCGTCGATCTCGATCACCGAAACGATTCTGAAGCCGGTCTGCGCCATGAGCTTGGAGGACATCGCGCCCACGTTCCCGAAGCCCTGCACCACCACCCGCGCCGACTCCGGCCGCATCCCCAGCCGCTTCAACGCCTCCAGGACCACGATCATGCAGCCCCGCCCGGTGGCCTCCGGGCGCCCCCTCGACCCTCCCAGGTTCAGCGGCTTCCCGGTGACCACGGCCGTCGTCGTCTTCCGCACGTGCATCGAGTAAGTGTCCATGATCCAGGCCATGATCTGCTCGTTGGTGTTCACGTCCGGCGCCGGCACGTCCAGTTCCGGACCGATGAACGGCAGGATCTCCGCCGTATACCGGCGCGTGATCTTCTCCAGTTCCGCATCCGAGAGCAGTTGCGGATTGCAGATCACCCCGCCCTTGGCCCCGCCGAAGGGAATGTTCACCACCGCGCACTTCCAGGTCATCCAGGCCGCCAGCGCCCGGATTTCGTCCAGCGTCACGTCCGGAGCGAAGCGGATCCCGCCCTTCCCAGGCCCCCGCGCGATCGAGTGCTGCACTCGAAACCCCGTGAACACCTCCAGCCGCCCATCGTCTAACTGCACCGGGACATGCACGATAATCTCTCTGGACGGCGTCCGCAGCACCTTGCACAGGCCGTCGTCCAGTCCCAGCCTTCCCGCCGCTTCGTCAAAGCGCGCTTCCGCCGCCACCCACGGGTTCAGCTCTTGTTCCAGTGAAATGCTTGTGGTCGCCACCATCGCCTCCGAACACATTATCCCATCCACACCCCACACCCCACACCCCACAATCCACAATCTACAATCTACAATCTCCCCCTCACCCTCTCCCCCAACTCCGCAATCCGCCGCAGGGTTTCCTTGCGTGCGTCCGCATAGCGGGCGCAATCCCTCTCCCCGGTTTTCAGATAGTCCAGCACGACTGCCTCGGCGGCCACGTACTCCGTCGCAACCTCGGCCACCTCCGCGGCGATCTCGAGGGGGATGCTCGTCACCCCGTTCGCGTCCGCGTGCAACAGGTCGCCCGGATGCACCGCCAGCCCGCCCACCCGCACCGGAACATCGAGTGAGACGATGTGGCTGTACCCGTGCGAACAGATTGCCCCGTTGCTGAACACCGGGAATCCCAGCCGCCGCACCTGGTCCAAGTCCCGCGCCGCTCCGCTGGTCACCAGCCCCACCGCCCCGAACGCCTGGTAGGTGGCGCACATGATCTCCCCGAACGTGGCCCCCGCCGCCGGATCGTCCAGGTCCTGAAACACCACCACAGGCGGCCCCGGGATCTCCGCGAACCGCCGCACCTGCTCGTCCAGCGTCGCGTACACTGACCCTTCAGCCCGCGGAAATGCCGTCCGGATCGTGGCTGTCGCTGCATACCCCGCGATCGGACCCATCTCCGGAAAACACGCCCGGATCCGGCTGTCCATGTACCCCGTATTCCGCGGCCGCACTCCGAACAACTCAATCACATTCGAGATGGTCGGCGTATCATACTGGCAAAGCAGCGCAATCGTTCCCATGCCCTCATTATCGTGTACTGCCCTCTCGGTTATCATTGAACCTTGACCCGCCTCACTCGCCGCCAGTTCCTGGTCACCTTCCCGTTCTTCTGGCGCCCCCGCTTCGTCACCCTGGCTGGCATCCACTTTGAAGTCATTCGCCGCGGCCGCTCACCCTACCGCTATCTGGTGATTCATGCCAGCGAAGACACCGCCCGCCAGGTGCTCCGCGCCCAGATGAAGACCAGCCCGGGAACTGCCTACCTGGCCACCGGAACTGAACGCACCGTGCGCGTCGCCGGGGCCGCCGCCGATCCCAACCGCATCTTCTCCCGCCAAGGCGCCGAAGCAAATCTCCGCCGCCTGAACCCGGCACTCGCTCCCGGTCAACTCCAGGCCGTCCTCGCCCGCCTGGACCGCAACCGCGAGAAACTCGTCCGCGCCCTGCTCCCCACGCCCGGCGGCCTCCTCGTTGCCCTCCATAACAACTCCCAGGGCTACTCGGTCCTCGACGAAGTCCCCATCAGCGACCAGGTTGCGCTCAACGACTCTGCCCATCCCCACGACTTCTTCCTCTGCACCCAGCGCCCCGATTTTGAAAGACTCGCCCGCTCCCCCTACAACATGGTCCTCCAAAACCTCGCCCCAAAGGAAGACGACGGCTCTCTCTCCCGTCTGGCCGCCCGCCGCGGCCTCCGCTACGTCAACATCGAAGCCGCCCACGGGAACTTTCAGAAGCAGTCCGAGATGCTCGACTGGCTGACCGCCAAAGCCTAGCGGGGTTCCACCTCAGACCGGCCAGAGTATTCAACGCAGAGACGCAGAGAACGCAGAGATCTCGCAGAGAAAAAACAATCATAGTTCCCTCTGCGTTTCCTCTGCGTCCTCCGCGTCTCTGCGGTAAAGAGTTCTGGCCGGTCTGAGGTGGAACCCCGCTAGGCTTCTTCCGAGACTGCCCATCGAAAAACTGGCACGGGTGGGGCCGCAGAAAAGCGCCTGCCAGCTTCTCAGGGCTGTCTTTTGGCCGGGGGCGCCGCCGGCTTGCCGCTCGGAATCGGTTTGGGGATGCCCGAAGTGGACCCTGCCGGTTTGGCGGCCGGAACCGCGGGCGTCGCTCCCGGGCGGGCGCCCGAAGGGGCATTCTTGTCGTAGAGGGCCACGATGTCGCTGGTAATGTCCACGCTGTCGGAGCGGTACACCACCGGCTGGTCCTGCGGGCTGACATCCAGAATGACGGCGTAGCCATTGTCGCGGGCGTACTTGTCAATGACCTGGTAGATTCGCCCGCCCAGTTCCTGGCGGATTTTCTCGAGGTCCTGGTTGTACTCGGTCTGGGCGTCCTCCCGGTCCCGGTTATACACCCTGATCCGCTGGTCAATGTCCCGGGTGAGCTTGGTCTTGGCTTCCTCGCTCATGGTGTTGCTGCCCTTCTGGAACTGGTCCCGCAGGGCCGCAACCTCACTCTCTTTCTTCTCCAGTTCCTTGCTCCTGGGAGCGTATTTGGCATCCAGATCGGCCAGGGCTTTCTGCCCGTCCTTGGTGCCGAAGATGGTGCCCACCATGTGAATGATGCCCACTTTGGACGGCTGGGGGCTCTGGGCCCCCCCGGCCTGTGCATAAGCCAGGAACGCAAAACCGAGCGCCAGTATAGACGCCTTCAGTGCAGATGTGGTCACGAATAAGACTCCTTAGGTCCTTGAGAATACAATACCAAATGCGACTGGCAAGCTAAAGCATGTCCCACTCAGAACGTCCGGCCGATGGTGAATCGGAAAGTGCTTCTCTTTTCGAAGAACGGAACGGCCTGGCCGAACTGGGCGACCGAGTTGAGGAAGGTTGCCTGGTTGGGGAAGGAGGCACGGTCCGCCACGATGGGAGTTTGCAGGTACTCGTACACCCGTGTGGGGTTGTACGCCCAATACAGGCGGAACGGCGCATTCACCACCGGCAACAGGACTTGCAGCTCCAGCCCCGTCGAGGTCCGCACTCGCTGCGTCCCCGGAGCGATGCGGATCCGGTTGTCGAAACCCGCTTGCGGGAAGAAGCCGTTCAACTGGTCCAACCGGTCCTGCTTCACCGTAAGCTGGTCCGGGCGCAGGATCTTGTTCAGACCGGCGTCGAAGAAAGCCGCCAGGGTCACCGGACCCGCGATCGGAATGCGGTACTCGAAATTGCTGACGACCTGTGTGTCCCCGCCAGGGAAGATCATCTGGTAGATGGGGATCTGCTGGGTGACTTGCACGAACTGCGGCTGCCCATCCACGATGACCTTTTGCGTGCGCGCTGAACCGTCGGAGTTGAGCACATTGACGGTGGCTTCGCTGGGCATGTAGGCGATCGGGCTGACGCCCCAGATCTCGAAGCCGCGCACGTCCTGCTCGCCGCCGATGTACCAGCGGTTGAAGGGCGGCGGCGCCTTCCCGCCGTATCCGTTAATCATAGCCCCCATGGCACGGAACCCGATCACGTGGCCCTTCTTGAGGGCCGGGTGGAAATAGCGGAAATCCACCGAAGGCTGGATCAGGTTGACGTTCCCGCCCAGGAAGCTGCCGGCAAAGCCGGTGGAAATCGAGAGGCTCCTGCCGTGGCTGGGCGTGATGGGGTGGTCGACGGTGTTGTAGGTGTAGGACGGAATGATCTGGCTGGTCCGGATGCCGCTCAGCGTATTCGGCCCCCCCAGGTTCTGGAAGCTGACGTAGTCGAAGTACGTTTTGGCGGCCGTGGTCAGCACCGTGTACCTGGAGGTGCTGTAGCTGTAGGTCAGGCCCAGCCGGGCGAAACTGCGCCTTAGCGGATAACTGGCAAAGGTCGTGAACCCGTGGCCGTTTGAGACGTAGTTCAACAGATTGTCCTTGCCCAGAGCCTCATAGTAGGGAATCAGGTTGCGGCCGCTCAATAGCGACACCTCGCGCCCCTGATCGTAATTGAACCGCTGCATGAATACCGTGAACCCGGTCTGGATGGGGCGGTCCAGAAAGTACGGCTCCGTAAAGCCGAAGGTCACGTTGCGCATGCGGTCCCCCAACTGGGAGTCGATCGACAGCGTCTCGCCCAGGCCCAGGAAGTTGTTGGTCGAGTAGTTGAACCCCACGAAGCTGCCCGCGATCCCCGACACCCCCCCGGTCAGCCCCACCGAGTTCTTGCCCCGCTCCTTGACCTTCAGGGTGATGTCTACGGTGTTGGTGCGGGTGTCCCGCTTGATGTCCGCGGCCTCCTCCTTTTTCAGCGCCTCGAAATAGCCCAACTGGTTCAGGCGCAGGATGCTCACTTCCCAGAGGTGGCTGTTGAAAACTTCCCCCTCGTCGATCATCAGTTCCCGCCGGATCACCTTGTCGCGCGTGGTGGTGTTCCCGGCAAAGTCGATGCGCCGCACGAAGAACTGCTTGCCTTCATCGGCGTTGATCGTGACGTCGATCTTGTCCGTGCCCGGGACCACGTCGAAACCGGGTTCGCCCACAAAATCAATGAAGCCGAACTGGCCGTAGAGCTTGCTCATGTTCTCCAGACCCTTGCGGAGCTTGGCGGTCGAAAAGGCGTCGCCTTCCGCCATCTGGAACAGCGGGCGCATCAGGCTGTCCGGCGTGCGGAACAGTTTCACCCCCACGAAGTTGAACTTGTTGATGTGATACTTGAGGCCTTCCTCCACCGGAATGACCAGGTCGGCGCGGATGCCCGGCTTGTTCATGTAGAACAGGGGGACCCGGAACTTCCCTGCACCCACGTCGCGCATGGTGACCTTGTGGTCCAGGGCCTTGGCCGCAAAGTAGCCCCGCTGCTGGTACCAGTCTCGAATCCGCTCCTTGTCTTCCTCCAGCTTGCCACTGTCGTAGGTCCTGGCGAAGAGGTTCTCCAGCCAAATCGAATACGGGATCCCGATCGGTTTCAGGTTCTTCATCGCCCGGATCACGGCCCGATCGGTGAATTCCTTGTTGCCGTCGATCTCAATATTGCCGACTTTGACCTTGGGGCCTTCCTGCACCCGGAAGACCACTTCCAGGGAAGAGGGAGGGATGGGCCGGACTTCCGGTTCCACCTTGGCGTACTGCCGTCCCCGTTCGGCCAGGAACTCTTTCAGGACCACGGTGGCCCGCTGGATCTTGTTCTCGTCGTACTGGGATTCCACCGACAGGCCCACCTTGCGTTCCTTGAACCGGTCCAGGATTTCCGACACGGTGACCGACTTGATGCCTTCGTACTTGATGGACCGCACCACCGGACGCTCAGTGAGCACGAAACGGACGATGATCCCGGTCCGCCCGGGTTCCCGCTCCAGCAGGATGTCATCGAAGCGCCCGGTGTTCCACAGCGCCATGAAGTCCCGCCGCAGCACCTCCTCGTCGTACTTGTCGCCCTTTTTGGTGAAGATCATGGCCCGCAGGGTGTCCTGCGGGACGCGCCGCGCACCCCGGAACTCGATGGCTTCCACTACGTTTTCCGACGCTGCGGCGGGCGCCGCTTCGGCCGGCTTGGGGATCTCCAACTGCGGCTTGGGAGCCTGCGGAGAGGGCTTGGCCTCTTCCTTGGCTTCCGGAACCACCTCAAACGGGCTGGGCTTCTTCGGCTGCGCTGGGGGCGGCTGTTGCGCCAGTGCGCCGGCCCACATCGAGCAGGCACAGACCAACACCAGCCTCAGGCGCATGGGCCTGTACGACATCATCAGAACCTGGTTCCTCTCCACTCTGCGCCCTTATCCAGACGTACCGCCTCGCTGGCCGGTTTCATCCCTTGATCACCGGCTTGGCACAGATTCGAATCTTTCATTCTAGCTGAAGCTGGCGGGCCGCGTGGGATAAGCTTCAGCTTGTCTCGCGCTGTAGTGGAGAATGGGCCAGACAAGCCAAAGCCCATTCCCACCGGGGGCCCCCGGAGACTGAGGCATTACGCGCCGCAGCAGGTTGTTGCTGAGAAATCCGGGCTAGTGCGCTATACTCAACGAGGTTGCCCCTGTGGGCCACCCTCACCAGCAGGCGAGGAATGTACGGGAAGGCGGTGCAAAGCCGCCACTGCCCCGCAACTGTGAGCGACAGGTAATCGGCTGTGCGGTCACTGCGAACCGTGGGAAGATCGCGCACCTATCCTTAAGGGAAAAGCCGCGTCGCAAGTCAGGAGACCGGTTCCTCGCGGATGAGAACTTCGTTCCGAGGGAGAACGTCTCATGACACGATACATATTGATTTCCATTGTCCCGCTGATTAGCGGGATCCTCTACGGCCAGACCGCGGTCGAAGGCGTGGTTCTCGACCCTTCCGGCCGCCCCATCCCCGGCGCGCGGGTGGAATGCGCCGCTCGAGCGGTCCTCAGCGGCCCGGACGGGCGCTTCCGGGTAGCCGGGGTCGAGCGTTGCCAGGCCCGGGTGGAGGCCCGGGGCTTTGAAACAGAAAGGCTCCATCTGGTTGCGGGCCTCCCGGCCAGGGTCCAACTGGCCATCGCCACCCTAGCCCAGCGCCTGGTGGTCTCGGCTACCCGCCACCAGACCACCATCGAGGAAACCGGCGTCGCGGCCGATGTCATCCTGCGCGCGGACCTCGCCCGGCGCGAGTTCCCGGCGGTCCCCGAGTTACTCCGCCAGATCCCCGGCCTCGAGGTCGCCCGCTACGGCCGCCCGGGCAGCCTCACCCAGGTCTTCACGCGCGGCTCCCAGCGCACCGGCACGCTGGTGCTGATCGACGGCGTGCCGGTCAACGACCCGGGCGGCGAGCTCAACCTGGCGCACCTCACCTCCAGCTCGATTGACCGCATGGAAGTGGTGCGCGGCCCCGAGAGTGCGCTGTTCGGCGCCGAGGCCTCGGCCGGCGTCATCCAGCTTTTCACCCGGCGCGGCAACCCGGAAAACAAGCTTCCGCGCGGATCGGCCTCCTACGAGCGCGGCAGTTTTCAATCCGACCGCTGGATTGCCGATCTGAGCGGCGGCTCGGGCGCCCGCCTGGACTACGCGCTCACTGCCGAGCAGTTCCACACGGCCGGCCAGTTCCCCAACGACGCCTACCGCAACACCAGCGGCGCCGCCAATGTGGGTTTCCGGCTTTCCGCGAGCACGCAGGCGCGCGCCATCTTCCGCAGTTCGGACGCCTTCATTGGCGTGCCCAACCAAGTGGCTTACGGAATCATCGACTTCGACGCCACCGAGGCCAGCCGCGATTCCGTGCTCGCGCTGCGCGTGGACGACTTGCGCGGCCGCAACTTCCTGCAACATTTCTCGTTCGGCTACCACCGCCTGCGCGACCTGTACCTGGACTCTGCCCCGGACGGCCCTTACACCGTTGCGGCACTGCTGCGCGACGTGACAACGCCGGTCCCGAGAACCTACCTCGAGCGGCTGGTCCCGCCCACGTTCCCGCCCTCAGCCGTGCCGCCCGGCACCCGCCTGGTGACCCAGACCGTGGACTATCTCCTGTACCCTTCCGGTCCCTTCCTGACCCTCACCTCCCGCAAGAGCTTCGAGTACCAGGGCACGCTCAGCCATTCGAGCGGCGTGGGCGTCTTCGGATACGAATACGAGCGGCAGGGCGGCGACATCACCGGCCGCCAAGCCCAGCGCGACAACCACGCGGTCTTTCTCCACAAGCAGCAACGTCTGGGCGGCCGCGTGTTTCTTTCCGGCGGCTTCCGCCTGGAGCAGAACAGCGCGTTTCACACCAAGCTGACTCCGCGCGCAGCCGCCAGTTTCCTGCTTTCCGGCCAGCACGGCCCGCTCTCTTCGACCTTCCTCCGCGCCAGCGCCGCGCGCGGCATCACCGAGCCCACCCTGGTTCAAAACTTCGCGCGCGACCCCTACTACGTGGGCAACCTCGCGCTGCGCCCGGAGAAAACCGCCAGCTACGATGCGGGCCTGGTCCAGGAGTGGTTCGGCAGGCGCCTGCGCACCGAAGTGTCCCTCTTCGACAGCTCGTTCAAGGACCTCATCGTGTTCGTGTTCCTGCCCTACCCGCAGCCTTCCACCTGGCAGAACGTCGAGGCCAGCCGCGCCCGCGGACTCGAATTCTCCGCCCAGGCCAGGTTCGCCCGCTACTTCTCCGTCTCCGGCAACTACACCCGCATGTGGACCCGCATCACGCGCTCTTCGTCTCCGAACTCGTTGTTCACCGGTGTGGGTCAGGAGCTGGCGCGCAGGCCCGGAAATTCCGCCGCCTTCTCGATTTCGGTCTCGCCCAAACGCTGGTGGCTCCAGGCCGGCGCGGTCCTCATGGGAGAGCGGCAGGACACTGACCTGTTTGGCGTCACGCGTAATCCCGGATACCAGAACGTGCACGCCGGCGCGGCCTACCGGCTCAACCCGCACGCCACCCCCTTCCTGCGCGCCGACAACCTGCTCAACACCCGCTACCAGGAAGTCCTGGGCTACAGCAACCTCGCCCGCAGCATCTACGGAGGAGTGCGCCTCCAATGGTAGGGCTTCTTCTCTGCGTTCTCTGCGTCTCTGCGGTGAATCCCCCGGCGCGTATTGTGTCGACCGCCCCCAGCATCACCGAAATGCTCTACGCCCTGGGCCTAGGCGACCGGGTGGTCGGAGTCACGACCTTCTGCCACTATCCCCCCGAAGCCGCCAGCAAGCCCAAAATCGGCAACTACCTCCGCCCGGACCTGGAGACCATCGTGGCCCTGCGGCCCGACCTGGTGGTCATGGAGCGGACCGGCGTCCGCCAGGCCGAGCGTCTCCCTGCGCTGAAATTGAACGTGGTGGAAGTGGATGACGGCACCATCCCAGGCATCTACGAATCCATCCAGCGCATCGGAGCGGCAGCCGGAGTGCCCGATCGGGCGGCGGCGCTGTGCGCCGAGATCCGCGGAGGGCTCGATCAGATCCGAGAGCGCCTGGCGCAGCTCCCGCGGCGCCGCATTCTGTTCGTGGTGGGGCACACGCCGGGCCGGCTCGAGGACCTGATTGCCGCCGGCCGTGGCTCCTACCTGGATCAAGTCATGGAGCTGGCCGGCGCCGCCAACATTTTTCGCGATGCCGTGGCCACCTACCCCAAGGTCTCCATCGAGCAAGTGCTGGCGCGAAACCCGGAGGTGATCGTCGATATGGGCGAGATGGCGCAGACCACCGGGGTTACTGAACAGCAGAAGCGCGCGGTGGTGGCGCTGTGGAACCGCTATCCGGTGCTCGCCGCGGTGAAGCAGCGCCGCGTGTTTGCGGTGGCCTCGGACATCTTTGTGGTCCCCGGGCCTCGGGTGGTCGAGGCGGCCCGGGCCTTCGCCCAAATGGCGCATCCGGAGGTGCAGTTCTGAGCAGCTTTTTCCACCTGCGAGAAGTCGGGATGAGCTACGACGGCGCGCACGTGCTGCGCGACGTGACCCTCGAGTTCGCCGGCGCGCAGTTCATCGCGGTGGTCGGGCCCAACGGGGCTGGGAAGTCCACCTTGCTCGGTATCCTGGCGGGGCTGCGGCCCGGCTACACCGGTCGCTGCAAGTACGCCGGCGCCGAGCTGCGCCGCTGGCCGCGCCGCGCTTTCGCCCGCCAGGTCGCGTGGGTGCCGCAGAGCCTGCGCATCGAGTTTCCGTTCACCGCTGAGCAGGTGGTCCTGATGGGCCGCACGCCGCACTGCGATGGCCTGTTCGAATCGCCCGACGATTTCGCGGCCGTCGAGCGCTCGATGGCCATCACCGATACGCTCGCGTTCCGCGCGCGCGACTTCCGCTCCTTGAGCGGCGGCGAGCGCCAGCGCGTCATCCTGGCCTCGGCTCTCGCCCAGCAGCCCAAAACGCTGCTCCTGGATGAACCCACCACCTTCCTGGACCTCCAGCACCAGATCTCGATTTACCGGCTGCTGCGGGACTTGAGCCGGGAGGGGCTGCTGGTGATCGCGGCGACCCACGACTTGAACCTGGCGGCCAGCTTTGCCGACCGCGTCGTGGTGCTCCACGCCGGATCGGTGGCCGCCGACGCGGCCCCCGCCGAGGTGCTGGTCCCCGCCACCATCCGTGAAGTCTTCGGCGTGGACTCGACCATCCTGCGCGCCCCGGACGGCAGGCCCTGGATCTTCTATGGCGAATAGGTTTTGGCTGGCCCTCGCGCTCTCGGCGCTCATCGCCCTGGCGGTGCTGTGCCTGGCCCCCCTGATCGGTTCGGCCCCGGTGAACTACGCGCGCGCTTTCGCCGGCCAGTCCCCCGACCACGAGATCCTGTTTGACGCGCGCCTGCCCAGGGTCCTGCTGGCGCTCCTGGCGGGCGGAGCGCTGGCCGTCGCCGGCGTGCTCTTCCAGGCCCTGTTGCGCGATGCTCTGGCAACGCCCTATACACTGGGGATTTCCAGCGGCGCTTCGCTCGGCGTGGTGCTCGCCATTTGCCTGGGCCTGAGGGTGTGGGTGTTCTCCTTCGCCGGCGCGGGGCTGGTGCTGCTGCTGGTGATGGCGGTGGCCTCCGAAGGGCGCCGCATGTCTTCCTTCACCCTGCTGCTGGCAGGCGTCACCATCAACAGCATCTGCCTGGCCTTCATCCTGTTTCTTCAGAGCCTGGCCAATGTCGGCCAGTCGTTTGCCATCGTCCACTGGCTCATGGGCGGCATCGACCCGGTCGAGTACTCCACCCTGGGATGGCTCGCCCTGGCCGTGCTCCCGGCCCTGGCGTATGTGTTCGTGCGGGCCCGCGACTGGAACCTGCTGGCGGTCGGGGAGGACTGGGCAGCCGCCCGCGGCGTCTCGGTCTCGCGCCTGATGCTGGCCGGGTACCTGGCGGGCTCCCTGGTCGCCGGATCGGTGACCGCGCTCACCGGTCCCATCGGATTCGTCGGCCTGATCGTGCCCCACGCTTTGCGCTTGCGGTTGGGGGCAGATCACCGCCTGTTGATCCCCTGCTCGTTCTTACTGGGCGCCGCCTTCCTGGCCGCTTGCGACACCGTGGCGCGCACCGTTCTGGCGCCCACCGAAATCCCGGTCGGGGTAGTCACCGCCATGCTGGGCGGCCCCTTTTTCATCTGGCTGCTGCGGTCCAGGCGGAGAAGCCTGTGGCTATGACGGTATCTCAGGCGCGTAGGTCAGCGCCGGTGCAAAAGTCCCCAAATCGCCGCGCTGACACCGTGAAGATCCATCCCCAATCCGCCCCACGGCCCGGCTCACAGATATTTGCCTTTTTGATTTTTTGATTTTCTTCCTTGTGCGGTTTGCCACGCTGTGCCGCCGGGGCAGTAAAAGGAGTATATAAGAAGCAGATGGAAGCGGGAGGTGGAGCATGCTCTCTTCCAAGCTGATTCAGCTCATCGAGGACCACTCGGAGCAAATTACGGCGCGGGTGCTGGACAAGATCCGGAAGGACCCCCGGCTGGTGCACGTCGTCCGGCTACCGGAAACGGACTTGCGGCAACGGGCGCAGGAGATTCTCAAGAACCTGGGCCATTGGTTGGCGGCCTCGCAGGAGGAGGAGCTGGCCAGGCACTGCGAGCGCCTGGGGCGCCTCCGCTTTGCCGAGGACATCCCGCTGCATGAAGCGGTGCTGGCGCGCTTCCTGATCAAGGACGAGATGATCGAGTTCGTCCGGGATCAGGGCCTGGGACAGACCCACATGGACCTGTATGCCGAAGAAGAGCTGGAGCACCGTGTAGGCCGCTTCTTCGACCGGATGATCTATCACGTGGTCCGGGGCTACGAAGCTGCCATGCGGGAGTCCCTGCCCGGCGCCCGGGCGCAGGCGGCCAGGCACAAGACCTAACGCGATACGGGCAGCAATGCCCGGACTGCTCAATCTTCGTCTCTTTGCGCGCCGCGAAGATCCCCCCAATCCGCCCCACGGCCCGGCTCACAGATTTTTGCCTTTTGATTTTTGCCTTTTGCCTTTTGATTTTCCTTGCTTTGCGGCTTGCCGCGCTGTGCTACCGGGGCAGGCGGCCGGTGCGGTCCAGCCAGTTGCGGAACATACGGGTGAAATCGCGGGCCTGGGGCGAGGCGCGCAGCTCTTCCAGGCTGAACTTCATCTTGCGCTGCCAGTTGGGATATTGCCAGGTGCTGGAGGGGAGGTTCTGCTGCTCGGTCTCCTTGGTCAGATCCTCCTGATTGAGAGTCATCAGGCGGCAGGGAGTGGTGGCCAGGAAACCCACCAGGGCGCTGTGGATCTCCCCGGTGAGTTCCGGAATGACGGCGGCAGAGCGGGGGACCCAATCCGGGAGCAGGCCCAGCCGGAACAAGGCCTCCAGCAGTTGCTGCTTCTCCAAGGCGCGCCCGGCCAGTTGGGAGTGGTAGCTGGCTTCCGGGAGCAGGCCGGCGCGGTGGCGGGCCTCGATATCTCGGGCCAGCCAGAAGCCAGCCAGGGTAGGCAGGTCGTGGGTACTGGATGAGACCAGCGCCTCAGCCGGGTATTCCTGGGGCAGCCGGAACTCGTTGCGCTCGTTCTTCTCGAAATAGAGAACCTGGTAACGGAAGATCGCAAAACGGTCCAGGGCCTGGCGGATCTCCGGGGTGACGGTCCCCAGATCCTCACCCACGATGGCCACCTGCTGGCGGACGCTTTCCAGCGCCAGAATGTGCAGCAAGTCCTCAAAGGAGTCTCTGACGTAGGCGCCCTGGGTGGGCGGGAGGCCCTCCGGAATCCAATACAGGCGGAAGAAGCGCATGACGTGATCGATGCGGAGCGCGCCGCCGTGCCGGCAGTTCTTGCGGATGCATTCGCGGAACAGCCGGTAGCCGGTGGCGCGGTGATGCTGGGAGTTGGGCGGCGGGAAGGACCAGTCCTGGCCCTTGGGAGCGAAGCCGTCCGGGGGAGCGCCCACCCGGCAGCCGGAAACATAAAAGGCGCGCTGGGCCCAGAGGTCGGCCCCGCAACGGTCAGCGGCCAGTGCCAGGTCGTGATAGAGCCCAATTTCCAGTCCCCGCCGTCTGGCATGCTGTTGCGCGGCCGCCAACTGAAGGTCCACCTGCCACTGCACGTACTTGTAGAACAGGACCGCCCGCCAATGCCGCCTGGCGAAGCAGCGGACCGCCTCCGTGCCGGGGTCCCGAAACGGCTCCGGCCAGTCCGGCCAGACCCACACCTCGGGGTGCCGGGCATGGATCCATTCCGCCAGGGCGCAATGGACGGCAAAGCCATCCAGCAGCTCTCCCTCCTCCCGGATGAACTGCTGAAACTGGCCCGAGCGGCTGCCGCCCTGTCCAAACTCTCTCAGGAAGGTGACGAAAGAGAGCTTCAAGGCGCGCAGCTTCAGGGCGTACACGCGTTCGTACTGGACCTGCGGCGAGGTGCGCAGGGCCTCCAGTTCGGTCTGCACTTCTGGCCGCGCCAGCAAGGCTTGGGCGCGCGGGGAATTCTGAAAATCCTCCAGCCGCTCCACGTCCAGGTAGAGGCAGTTCTTGTAGAAGGCCGAGTTGGGCAGGTACGGACTGATGTTGAAGGGGTAACGGTTGGGGATGTCATGCAGGGGATTCAAGCCCACAAAAGTGACCCCAACTTCCTCGGCCAGCCAGTCGATCAACCCTTCCAGATCGGTGAAGTCGCCGCAGCCCCAGTTTCTGGCCGAGCGCAACCCATAGAGACCGATAGCCAGGCCGGCGGTGCGCCCCCCATCGCGGATCACCCCCGGCACATAGGCGCGATCCGGGCACAGGATCAAGGGCATGGCGGCGCGCCGGGTCTGGCCGCCCGGCGAGGAAACCGAGACGCGGAGCTCGTGATAGCCCAGGGGCAGATGCCGGGGCAGGGGGACTTGTTTGCGGCAAAACCACTGGCCGCGCAGGATGGCCTGTGCCGAATCTCGAAGCTCCCCCAGCGGGGTCTCCCATTTCTCCGAGCCGCCTTCTTCCAACCGCACTTCGATGGCCAGTTCGCTGCCGGCCAAGGAGGAAGGCAGGTGCAGAGGGACCTCCCGCGGCCCGGAGTTTTCGCCCAGCACCAGGACCGGAGGGAGCAGTGCGTGCCACTCGCCCCACAGGCGCTCTTCCACCGCTTGGTCGAGTTCTTCGAGACTCGAAGCAGGGACGCCCAGGGCCTCCAGAATGGCCCGTTGGATCTCCGGCGAGGTCACGTGCTGCCGGTGCCAGGTGTCGGAGTACTCGGGCTCGATGCCCCACAGGCGGGCGGCCCGCTCGAGAGCCTCCTGGTAGCTGGCGGCCGGTTGAAAGGTGAACAGTGATGTGGACATGACCCCGTTTCTTTTGATTCTATCGTCTCGTGGGACAATAAAATTATGGGGTTGGACAACAAAGCGGCTGACCGTTTGGTGCAGGCCAATGCCGGAGGGTCCGACCCGCTGCTGTTTGCGCGCATCGACCAGGAGGATTACGGGTATCTGGGGGACGCCCTCTTCACCACGAGGCTGGACCGGGCCATCAACTGGGCCCGCAAGAACTCGATTTGGCCGATGACCTTCGGGCTGGCCTGCTGCGCCATCGAGATGATGTCCATGAGCGCCTCGCGCTTCGATATCGCCCGGTTCGGCGCCGAGGTGTTCCGGGGTTCGCCGCGGCAGTCCGACTTGATGATCATCGCCGGGCGCGTCTCGGCCAAGATGGCGCCGGTCATCCGCCAGCTCTACCAGCAAATGCCGGAGCCCAAGTGGGCCATCTCGATGGGCGCCTGCGCCACCTCGACCGGGGTCTACAGTAACTACGCGCTGGCGCCGGTCAACCAGATCATCCCTATCGACGTGTATGTTCCGGGCTGCCCGCCCCGGCCCGAGCAACTGATCTACGCCCTGATGCTGTTGCAGAAGAAGATCGAGCGCGAAAGCGGGACCTTCAAGGAGGTCCTCAACCTCAAATAGCCTCCGGGCCCCGCCAACCCCAGCCTCTTCAGGGCTGCAAGCCGCCGTTCCTATCTCATTGAAATTAAACGATCGATCCCAGCTTTTTCGACCCAAAAGCGGGCTGTAAGTACAACCAAGTGCAACCGTCGGCTCGTTCGGATTTGCTCAATCTCTACTTCGAAGCGTTGCTCGCAGCACCTGGCAACAGACCACGGGACGGCAGACCCTGCGCAACGCCACTCAATCCAATCCCGCCGCCACGCTGATGCGGACCCTACTGGCGACCGGGAAATGCGGGACTGCCTGATTCGACGCTGGTAGATACCGCCCACTCCTGTCCGGCACTGAGGATTCGCCGCTTGGCGGATACCTCTACAAGACCCTCGTCTTTTGGGACGTAACGCCCGTTCCCAAATTCCAGGCCGAGGGCCAGGGCGGAGCCGAATTCCTCGGCGGTATCCGCTACTTTGGTGCCTTCCAGGCCAACGGCCGCACCGCCGTCGCCTTC